>Ga0070706_100007141_pt1 | contig 10505 bp, 7 predicted proteins | sample KBSK5501metaG_FD_65476 | JGI IMG/M metagenome (GOLD analysis project Ga0070706, IMG submission 65476) | Corn, switchgrass and miscanthus rhizosphere microbial communities from Kellogg Biological Station, Michigan, USA - KBS K5-50-1 metaG | ecosystem: Host-associated > Plants > Roots >...
CGGGGCAGATGCAATCGGGTTCAACATCCCGGGACCAGGCCCGTACTCCATCGCGCCCGCCTCGCCACTTCCCACTGTAAGTGACACACTGACCATCGACGGTACGACCCAGCCAGGTTTCGTCGGAACGCCGATCGTCGAGCTTCGAGGCGACGCCGCCGGGGCCAACGCCGACGGCCTCGTTCTTTCTTCACTCAACAACGTGGTGAAGGGGCTCATCGTCAACCGGTTCAGCGGAAATGGCATCGACATTAAGGGCAATACGGCAACGGGTAACGCACTATACGGTAACTTCATCGGCACCGATCGAACAGGTACCGTCTCGGTCAGCAACTCTGGGAGCGGAGTGATTGTCGCCTCGAACAACAACACCATCGGCGGCGCGTCTCCCTCACAGCGCAACATCATCTCCGGCAACGGCTCCGACGGTCTCCAAATCGCCTCGTCGACGGGGAACACCGTCCGAGGCAACTTCATAGGCACCGATAAGACAGGCATGATGCCGCTGAGCAACGGCTTGCCGCCCAACGCCACAGGTGTTCTCATCGCCTCGGCCGGTGGCAACACCGTCGGCGGCACAGGCGCCGGGGAAGGTAACCTTATCTCCGGCAACCGCTCGGACGGTATCCAGTTCAATGGCCTTGGTTCCGCGAACTTCGTTCAGGGCAACCTTATCGGAACGGACGTCACAGGCACACGCGACCTTGGAAACGCGGGAAGTGGCATTCGATGTGTCGCAGCCCCCGGTAACATCATCGGCGGGAACCAAGCGGGTGCGCGCAATGTCATCTCGGGCAATGATGTGGCCGGCATAACCCTCGATTTTGCAGGCTGTGATCATTACCAGATCCAGGGTAACTACGTCGGAACCGACTTTACTGGTGGCGAGCCGCTTGGCAACGCTGGAGACGGCGTGTTGACCTTCTTTAGCGACACTCTGATTGGCGGCACAGCCAGCGGCGAGGGTAATGTAATCGCTTACAACGGAAGACATGGAGTTGCCATTGGTACAGGAGCAGTCCGCAATGCCATTCGCTCCAACTCCATCTTCGCCAACGCCGGCCTCGGGATTGATCTAGGAATTGATGGGGTAACCCCGAACGATCCCGGCGACCCGGACACCGGTGCCAACAATCTCCAGAACTACCCCGTGATAACGGCGGCCAGCAGTTCGGCCGGAAGCACCATCATCTCGGGAAGCCTAAACAGCTCCCCGGCCGCGACTTTCCAACTCGACTTCTTCGCCAGCAGCCAGTGCGACCCATCGCTTTTCGGCGAGGGCGAGCGCTTCCTCGGCGCCACCACGGTCGTGACCAACTCCTCGGGTGACGCAAGCTTTACCGTGACATTCGCTGGCGTCGACCTCGACGCCGATCATGACGGCGTAAAGGAGGCTGTTACCGCGACAGCCACCGATGCTTCAGGCAACACGTCCGAATTCTCACGCTGCCTGGGCAGCGGTGACAACTGCCCCGCCTGGGCGAACCCCGCCCAGAATCTTCCGCCCTGGCCCGTGCCGCCCAACGACCCCGACTGTGATGGCTTCAGTACTCGCGTCGAGAACCCCGTCGGCACCAATCCGCTCGCCCACTGTGGCACGAACGCCTGGCCCGCCGACATCAATAACGATGGCTTTTCGGACATCAGCGACGTATCTGCGCTAACTGGTGTGTTTGGCCAAAGCGTCCCGCCTGCGCCCGCGCGCTACAATATCGCGCCGAACCCGCCAGACGGATTCGTCGATATCACGGACGTCTCGCGGATGACAGGGCTGTTCGGGGCGAAATGCGGTTAGCCGAAGCGCGAACCCTAGCGACGTTGAATTACTGCCCGAGGTAGTCACGCAACCAACACTAACAGGCGCGCGAGCGCCTGCCGCAGCCGGCCTTCGAGGACGGTCTGCGAGTAGGACTCCCGCTCAGCTGCCGCTTCGCCCGGCGCGATCTCCGGCCCGTGCGCAATCGGATCTTCCAGCGGCTGTCGAATCGACTCGAGCACCGAGTGTGCGAACTCCGGCAGCTCGTCCAGGAAAAGTACCCCACGATGGCTCAAAGTGATCTCGCCCGGGCGTGGCCGCCGCCCGCCTCCAACAAGCCCCGCGTGCGAGATCGTGTGATGCGGCGCACGGAAAGGCCTTCGCCGGATCAACGGGGTGTCGCCGGGGAGCATGCCGGCCACGCTGTAGATCTTAGTGACCTCGAGCGACTGTTCCATCGTCATACCCGGCAAGATCGTCGGTGTAGCTCTGGCCAGCAACGTCTTGCCAGCGCCCGGCGGGCCGACCATGACGACGTTGTGTCCGCCTGCAGCCGCGACCTCGAACGCCCGCTTGACGTGCTCCTGGCCCCTGATGTGCCGGAAGTCAACGCCTTCCGCAACATCGTTCGCGGGCAGGGAACTAGCGCCGTTCTGGGCGAAGGGTAAAATGGGATCCAGCCCCTGCAGATGCGCAGCCAGCCGGCCGAGCGATTCGACGGGTACTACCTCGACGCCATCAACCAGTGACGCCTCGTGCGCGTCCGGTTCGGGAACATAGACCGCGTGAAATCCACGCTCCCCCGCCAGCCCGACCATCGGCAGGATTCCCTGCGTGTGCCTTAGCCGGCCGTCCAGCGATAGCTCACCGAGGAAAAGAGCGCGCTCAATCGTTTCCGGCACTTGCCCCGAAGCCATTAGAATTCCCACGGCGATCGGGAGGTCGTACGAGGGGCCCTCCTTTCGCAGGTCGGCCGGGGCAAGGTTCACCGTGATCCGTTGGTTGGAGAAGCTGTATCCGGAGTTGCGGATGGCAGAGCTGACCCGCTCTCTGGCTTCCTGTACAGGCTTTTCCGGCAGCCCAACGACGTTGAAAGCCGTAAGTCCATGGCTGATGTCGACTTCTACCTCGACAATCTCTCCGTCAAGGCCGATGACCGCACAGCTGTTCGTCTTTGCCAACATTGCTGCAGCGAATATAGGAAGTATGTTCTAGCGAAGTAAAGGGGGCTTTGTCACAATCTCGCTTGGCTGCCCTAAGCCCGTTTCCGGGCGCCTTCCACCCGCCGGCTTACCGAGACTACGCCCCGAATGCCTTCAAGCTTCGTAAGCAAGCGTGTTAGCTGCTCTACGCCCGCCATCTCGAGGGTGACGTAAATTGTGATATGTCCGTCGGCGCCGCCTTCGGTATGGACGCCTACCATATTGACTTTCTCTTCGGCGACCATGGTGCTTATGTCCCTCAACAGGCCGACACGGTCCCAAGCGTCGATGTGAACCGCGACTGGGTACAACTGTCCTCGGCGCCCCCACTCGACATCTACAAGTCGCTCTTTTTCGTCCTCGTTGAGGACATTGCGGCAGTCCGCGCGGTGCACGGACACGCCCTCCCCACGCGTCACATAGCCCAGAATCTTGTCACCGGGAACCGGGTTGCAGCAGCGGGCTAGACGGGTCAGCAGGTCTCCCGTCCCCAGAACGCTGATACTCGTCGTGTACGTAGATTTGGCGGGCGGTGCGATCTCTTCGACCGGTGGTGGCGTCTCGTCGACGAGCAACGAGGCCAGCTTCGTCGAGATGTGCTGTGCGCTGATTTCGCCATAACCTACCCGAAGGAAAAAGTCATCGAGATCATCCAGTTTGAAGAGCTTGAGAACGTCCTCCTCCATGCCGCCGAGGCTCGCTCCAAGGCGACGCAACTCCTTCTCGACCATCTCTTTGCCGCGCGCGATGTTTTCGGCCCGCTCTTGACGCTTAAACCACTGCCTGATCTTCTCCCGCGCATGCGTAGTGCGGATGAATCCGAGATTCGCATTCATCCAGTCTCGCGAAGGGCCCTTCGAGGATTTGCTCGTCAGAACTTCGATCACTTCACCGTTCTTGAGCTGATAGTTGAGGGATACGAGGCGACCGTTCACCTTTGCCCCGATACAACGGTGGCCCAGGTCCGTGTGAATTCGGTAGGCGAAGTCTAGCGGTGTACTGCCAGTCGGCAGGTCTTTGATCTCGCCCTTGGGCGTGAATACGAATACCTGGTCGTGGAAGATATCCGTCTTGACCGCCTCCACCATCTCTTCCGGCTGGGCGATCTCTCGTTGCCAGTCGAGAAGCTGGCGGAGCCAGGCGAGGCGCTCCTCGTGCCGAAGGTCTCGCTTCGAGCCCTCCTTGTAGCGCCAGTGCGCCGCGATGCCGTATTCCGCCGCGCGGTGCATCTCGTAGGTCCGAATTTGCACCTCTAGTGGCTGGGTGTTGAGCGCCATCACCGTTGTATGCAGCGACTGGTACATGCTTTCCTTCGGGTTGGCGATGTAGTCGTCGAAAGATCCCGGCAGGGGCCTCCAGAGCGCGTGAACAACACCCAGCGCCGTGTAGCAATCGGTTACCGTCTCCACGAGCACGCGTACGGCGAGGAGGTCGTATATCTCATCAACGCTCTTGCCGTCGGCCGCGTACTTCTCCATCTTGTTATGGATGCTGTAAATGTGCTTCGCCCGCCCCTGGATCTCTGCATGGATGCCGTGCTCCTTTAACTCGTCCCGCAAAAGATCGGTTACCTGCGTGACATAGGTCTCTCGGACCTGGCGCTTGGCATCGATCAGATCGGCGACGAACTTGTACTCCTCTGGCTGCAGGTACCGGAACGCGAGGTCTTCGAGCTGCCATTTGATGTCCCAGATGCCAAGGCGCGCAGCGAGCGGGGCGTATATCTCCATCGTCTCACGCGCGATTCGCCTCTGGTCCTCGGGCTTGAGAGCCCACAGCGTCTTCATGTTGTGCAGCCGGTCCGCCAGCTTGATGATGACGACCCGTAGGTCCTGCGCCATCGCGAGGAACATCTTGCGGAGGTTCTCCGCCTGTGTGTGCGCTTCGCCGCTGCGCGCCTCCGCCGCCTGCCCGCCGATCTGGCCAAGCTTGGTCACGCCCTCCACCATTACCGCCACTTCGGAGCCAAATCGCTTCTCGATCTCCTGGTTCGTAACGCCGCAGTCTTCCTGTACATCGTGCAGCAGTGCCGCGGCGATAGTGCTCGCGTCGAGCTGAAGATTGGCGATTGTCTCGGCGGCGTGCAGCGGATGTGTTATCGCCGGGTCCCCGCTCTTGCGCATCTGCCCGGCGTGCCGCTCAGCCGCGAACGCATATGCTTCCTGAACGAGCTCCATGCCTTTCGGGGAAAGATAGGATGCGACGCGGGTGAGGACGGCCTGCCCCAGCTCTTCAAACTTAACCGTCATCGTCCTTTTTCAAGTGTAGCACCGCCGCCACAATTCCACGCCGAATTAACTGTTTTGCGCGACTTTGTGCCCTTCTAGTATCCTCGCTTCATCTCTAGATGATAGGCCGATACAAGGCCCCGCGCGGCGCTCAGGATATCCTTCCCGAAGACCAGCCCTATTGGGACTTCGTCCGGGACGCAGCCGCTCGCCTCAGCAAGACATTCGTTTACGAAGCGATCGAGACCCCCGTCTTCGAGAAGGCGTCACTGTTTACGCGCGGAGTCGGCGAGGTGACGGACATCGTCCAGAAGGAGATGTACATTTTCAATGACCGCGGCGGGCTGGAGCTGGCCCTGCGCCCGGAAGGCACCGCGCCCGTCTGTCGCGCCTATCTCGAGCACGGCATGCACAACCTTCCTCAGCCCGTCCGGCTCTGGTACTGGACGCCCATTTTTCGCTACGACCGCCCACAAGCGGGACGCTACCGCCAGCATCATCAGTTCGGCGCGGAAGCGATCGGGGAGGCCGCCTCTGCAGTGGATGCCGAGGTAATCGAGCTGCTATGGCGCCTCTACGAGGAGCTTGGGCTCACGAACCTGACGCTTCAGCTGAACTCTATCGGCGATAGTAAGTGCCGGCCGCAATATCTCGAGATCCTCCGCGACTACTATCGCGACAAGCTCGACAACGTCTGCCTCGACTGTCGCGCCCGCTTCGACCGCAGTCCCTTAAGGCTGCTCGACTGCAAGCAGGAGCGCTGCCAGCCCATCATTGCGGGCGCGCCCCCGATCACCGACTACCTCTGCGAAGACTGCGCCGCCCACTTCACCGAACTCAAGGCTTTGCTGGAAGAGGCGGACATCCCTTTCACCCTCAACCCCCGCCTCGTACGCGGCCTCGACTACTACACGCGGACGGTATTCGAAGTAACTCCGCCAGATGAAGGGGCGCAAAGCACCATCGGCGGCGGCGGTCGCTACGACGGCCTCATCGAGCTGCTCGGCGGCCGCCCGACGCCGGGAGTCGGTTTTGCCACCGGGATCGAGCGCATCATTCTGAACTTGAAGCGCCAGAACGTCGATATGCCCGAGCGAGACCGTCCCCAGGTTTTCGTCGCGGTGCAGACACCCGCCGCCCAGGTGCCAGCCTTTCGCCTGGCGTCGGAGCTCCGCCGCGCCGGCATTTTCGTCATCGCTTCGACCGGCGCGCGTTCCCTCAAGGCTCAAATGCGCCAGGCCGACGCACTCGGCGCCGCCTACGTGGCGATCCTCGGCGAAAGCGAGCTGGCGGACAGCACTGCGACGCTCAGGCAGCTCTCCAGCGGGGCGCAGGAAACAGTCCCGATTACGAACGTCGCAGCCCGCGTCCGTCAGGGCCGGTAGCATGATATAATTCGCTCAGCGGGCCCCCTCTCGGGGGCCGTCTTTACGTCCGAGACACGAACCAATGTGGGACAAACTCGAAGAGATCGAACGCCGTTACCGCGAGCTCGAGGCCGAGATGGCGCGGCCCGAGATCGCAGCGGACTATGACCGCCTCCAATCGCTTGCGCGCGAGCATGCCTCCATGCAGGAGGTCGTTGGCATCCTCAATGAATACCGGCACCTTCGCGAGTCCCTCGATCAGGCCCACGCCATCCTTGACGATGGCGCTGACCCGGAGTTGGTCTCGCTCGCCCGCGACGAGGTGGAGCGCGATGAAGTTCGGCTGGAGCGCTTAGAGGACAGGTTGCAGCGGGCCCTCGTTCCGAAGGATCCGTTCGACGAGAAAGACGTAATCGTCGAAATTCGCGCGGCCGCGGGAGGCGATGAAGCCACGCTCTTCGCCGGCGATCTCTTTCGCATGTATAGCCGCTATGCCGAGCGGCAGCGCTGGGCCGTGGAAGTCCTCGACTCAAACCAGAGCGACCTTGGTGGCTTCAAGGAAATTGTCTTTGAAGTGCGCGGTCGCGGCGCCTACAGCCGCCTCAAGTATGAGAGCGGTGTCCATCGCGTTCAGCGCGTCCCAGAGACGGAAGCCCAAGGCCGTATTCACACGTCCACCGCGACCGTTGCGGTCCTCCCGGAGGCTGACGAAGTCGATGTCCACATCAACGAGAATGATCTCCGCATCGACATCTTTAACGCCGGTGGTCATGGCGGCCAAAACGTTCAGAAGAACGCGACGGCCGTCCGCATTACGCACATTCCTACGGGCATCGTCGCCGTCTGCCAGGACGAGCGCTCGCAGCTCAAGAACAAGACCAAGGCCATGGCCGTTCTGCGGGCTCGCTTGCTCGACCGCGAACAGAGCCGGCAACGCGAGCAGATCGACTCCAGCCGGCGCGCGCAAGTCGGCAGCGGTGACCGGGCTGAGAAGGTCCGAACTTACAACTTCCCCCAGGACCGTATGACCGATCACCGTGTGGGGTACACGCGCCATAGCCTTCCTGCGCTGCTTGACGGTGACCTCGACGATGTCATTGACGCCCTCGGGGAGCAGGAGCAGTCGCGTTTGCTGGAGGCGCAGCTGGCGTGAACGTCCTGGAGGCGCTGCGACAGGCACGGCGCCTCCTTCCACCGGTGAGCGACGAGCCGGAGCTGGAGGCGGAACTCCTCCTTCGCCACTGCCTCGGCGTCGACCGCGCGAGTCTTTACCGGCTTCTTACCGCAGAGCTCTCCGAGGACGAGGAACACCGCTATCGTGAACTCGTCCGCCGCCGCCTAATCCACGAGCCAACGGCCTACATCATCGGTCACAAGGAGTTCTTCGGCCTCGACTTCGAAGTTGCCCCCGCGGCGATAATTCCCCGGCCCGAGACAGAGGTTCTTGTTGAGCTCGCCATCGAGGCCGCACACAAGAAACCAGCAGCGAATTCACTCCACATTGCCGATGTCGGTACGGGTTGCGGGACGGTAGCTGTCGCGCTCGCCAGCGCATTGCGGGAAGCGAACATCACCGCCACGGACACGACGCACGAGGCACTTGAATTGGCTCGACGCAATGCCCGTCGCCATAGCGTTGACAAGCGTATAAGCTTCCTCCAAAGTGATCTCCTCGACAGACTAAGCGAGCCGGTGGACGTCCTCGTGGCCAACCTGCCCTACGTCTCTACGGCAGATTGGAAGGCGCTTCCGCCGGAAATCAAGGACCACGAGCCCCGCCTAGGCCTTGACGGTGGGCCCGACGGCCTTCGCGTGATAAAGCGCCTGCTCCAACAGGTGCCGGCTCACCTCGGCAAATCAGGCGTTCTTCTCGCGGAGATCGGCGACACGCAAGGTCGTGCGGCGAAAGTGGCGGCGCGCGACGCCTTCCCGGAGGCCGCGGTCAAAATCTTGCCGGACTTGGCGGGGCGAGATCGCGTTCTAGCTGTTCAAACTTAGTTCTTGCAGAGTCACCGGCCAGTTGACACGACGGAGAACGTTCGTTCTAATTGACGCATGGCATCAGGTGTTACATTCGAAGAGATCGAATGCAAGACTATCGTTAATAGCACCAAGACGCCCGGCCTCGGGTTCCGCTGGAGCATCAACCCATACCGAGGCTGCCAGCACGCTTGTGTCTACTGCTTCGCCCGCGGCACGCACGAATACCTCGGCTACGATTCCGGCCGCGACTTCGAGTCCAGAATCGTTGTCAAGACGAACGCCGCCGAGGTGCTTCGCCAACAACTGAGCAAGTCGAGCTGGAAGCGCGAACTCATCGTGCTCGGAACCGCCTGCGATCCCTACCAGCAGGCCGAAATGAAGTACGAGATCACCCGCAAGATCCTCCAAGTCCTCTTCGAAGTCCGCCAGCCCGTCCACATGCTCACGAAATCACCTTCGGTCCTCCGTGACCTCAACCTCTGGTCGCGGCTCGCCGAAGTCACCGATGCTCAGATCGCCTTTAGCATCCCGACCCTGGACGAGGCCGTCTGGAAGAAGATGGAGCCGGGCACCGCCAAGCCAATCAAACGCTTCGAAGCTCTGCGCGAGCTCACAGCTGCCGGGGTGCCCTGCGGCGTGATGATCGCCCCCATTATTCCCGGCCTTACTGACGACGAGCAGCATCTCGAAACCGTTATCCAGACAGCACGAGAGCATGGCGCCAATTTCATCGCTCCGAACGTCCTCAACTTAAAGCCGGGCAGCAAAGAGTGGTTCATGCCCGCCCTTCGCGAGGCCTATCCTCACCTCATGCCTCACTACGAGAAGTACTACCGCGGCGCTTACGCCCCCAAGGAATACACCCAGCAGGTCATGGCGAAAGTCAGCGAGCTACGCGAGAAATATGGCTTCAGGGAGCGCATGCACGCGCCGGCGCCCCGCCGCGATCATGATGGCCAGCTTCCGCTGGCCATCTGACCAGCCGTCTCGCTCCGGCCGCCACTTGGCAGGCGACGACTTCTCCGGTATTGACGACCGAGCGTCCTCTGCCCATCATGCACATCAACAAAAGCATGCCGGGTTTCATGGAATAAGCTTGGCTTTCGCGAAGGAGAAACGGGATGAGACGATTTATTGAGGCCATCGAGTACGTCAACAGCGATCAACGCGGGCACGTCGAGGTTGGCGTCCCTGCACTTGTGGCAGGGATCGCAGCTATCGTCCTAGCCATCGGGGCGGCAGCGGACAGCGACGTAGTTACGATCATCAGTGGAGTCGTCCTCGGCGTCGCGCTCTTTGCTGCCGCTCTATTGCGTCACCGCCAAATCGACTACGTCGTGTACGAACGGCTGGACAAACTAGAAAAGTAATCCGGGGCGCAGACTTTCGTTTAGGAACGCGACTCGAAGCGCAGTCGGCTACCGGCTGAGCTGGTAGACCTTGCCCTCGGTCTTATAGGACGGGTAGAGCAACAGTGCCTACCCGTCTCCGCCTCGCTGCCGAGACAGCCGCCTAGAAGGGCGTAACGGGGTACGGGTTAAACGGGGTGAGGGGGGACGGTTATATTCCCCACAGGATCCTCCCGGGGCGGGAGGAGAAAGACCCCAAGCGTAAAGGCAGAATTATGAACGTTCGGCTCACAATGGGTTAACATGGCCAACGGTTGGCACCCAGCGGAACTGGCCGGCGGGCGGTTGGCCCAGGCGCTTCGCTGGCGCCGGGCGGACAGGTTGTGCGGCCTTTGCCATCCACCGTGAGCCCCGAGATTGCGCGCGCCGCCGAGCAGGTACTCGCAGGACATGCAGCGCCTCAACGTGCGGATCGATCCGGTGATGATGCTTAACCTTGAAAGCGCGGCAGCTGGCGCCTGGCACGGCGAGCCTAAGGCCATCACGGCGGCGCTCAATGCCGCCGGGGCGGCCATCTCGAAGCATCGGGCGGAGGTCGAGGCGGCGGCTCAACGGGAGCG
>Ga0070706_100007142_pt1 | contig 10504 bp, 8 predicted proteins | sample KBSK5501metaG_FD_65476 | JGI IMG/M metagenome (GOLD analysis project Ga0070706, IMG submission 65476) | Corn, switchgrass and miscanthus rhizosphere microbial communities from Kellogg Biological Station, Michigan, USA - KBS K5-50-1 metaG | ecosystem: Host-associated > Plants > Roots >...
TGGTTGACCTTTCGACCCAACGCGGTGGTTCGTTGATAGGCGGCCCAAACTGCTTTGGAAAGCACCGTACGCAGGCTGCCCTTCTCCATTTGATAGATCGCCTCCGCAGAGGTGCCGCCCGGGGAAGTAACCATGTTCCGTAGTTCGGCCGGATGCTTGCCCGATTTCCGAGCGAAAAGCACACTGCCGAGCATTGTTTGCAAGACGAGCTCTTGAGCTACGTGCCGCGAGAAACCCATATGTACGCCAGCATCGATGAGCGCTTCCATCACCAGGAAAGTGTACGTTGGCCCCGTCGCGGAAAGGGCCGTAGCCATGTCAATCAACTTCTCTTCTTCAACGTGCAGTTCCCGTCCAAGGGCACCGAAGATGGCGTGAATCTGCGCTTGCTGTGACTCACTGACTTCAGGTGTGGCGGTCCAAACAGTCATTCCCTCTCCGATTTGTGCCGGTGTATTGGGCATCGCCCGCACAATTTGTCGATGCTGCAGATCATCAGCGATGGTTTCTATGCTTGCGCCCGCCACTATGGAGATCACCAACTGGTCGCGCAGGATCACCTCTTTTAACTCACCTAGTATCACACCGAGGCGTTGCGGCTTTACCGTTAGCATGACAATCGAAGAGGGCCTCTCTTGTTTGTTCTGGTTCTCCGAAAGCGGCCTAAGAGCTACAGCTTCGCGATTGCTTTCAAACAGGCCTATGCCATACTTTGCATGGAGTTCCTTGCGGCGTTCTTTTCCTGGATGGCTACCAACAATTTGATGAGGCTTGACCAGATTGTTTGCAAGTAGACCGCCGATGATCGCTTCGGCCATCACACCACAGCCAATGAATGACAGTTGTGTCGAATTTAGCGTCTCAGGCATATTAACTAACTTCATACTCGACCTCGTAGTTAGCCATCACTCGTAGAGCGAGTGTTGTCACTCTCCCCGCTCAACTGCTTGCTTTGCGATGCTTGAAAGTTCGGTCTCCGCGGACGTAACTGGCGACTGTCTGGCCGTTACCGATTAGTTTGTACTTGTAAGTTGTCAGTCCTTCTAGACCGACAGGCCCACGCGCGTGCAGTTTGCTCGTGCTGATTCCCAACTCTGCGCCGAACCCGTACCGGAAACCGTCGGCGAAGCGCGTTGAAACGTTATGATAGACGCCTGCGGCATCAACCCGCTGCATAAAACGGGCCGCAGCATCGCCATCTTCCGTAATGATGGCTTCTGTATGTCCCGAGCCGTAGCGATCGATGTGCTCAATAGCCTCCTCTAAACTAGCAACGATCTTGATCGAGATAATCAGATCCGAGTATTCAGTTGCCCAGTCGTCCTCACTGGCAGGTTCAATGTCAAACGCCGCTCCCAAATTCATGGTGTGAGCACAACCACGCACTTCGACTCCTGCTTCTCGGAATCGGGTAATCAGTTCAGGCAGCAACAAGCCGGCAGCTTCCTTATGGACCAGCAGAGTTTCCACTGAGTTGCACGCCGCGGGATATTGCACTTTCGAGTCAAGGGCAATGTTCAGCGCTTTTTGCAGATCAGCGGCGCGGTCAATATAGACGTGGCAAATGCCCTCGCCGTGGCCTAGTACCGGGATGCTGCTTTGCTCTGCTATGTAATGCACGAACTGCTGCGAGCCACGTGGGATAATCAGATCAATCTCACCAGTAAGCGAGAGCATTTCCTCGACGTCTTCGCGCGTGTAGAGCAGTTTGATCACGTCCGGAGGTATATCTGAAAAATGCGTCAACGCATCACTCCAAATGGAGACGAGTGTTTGATTGGTGTGTAGAGCTTCTGTTCCACCCTTAAGAATCACGGCATTTCCGGATTTGAGCGCCAGGGCGGCTATCTGTGGGACGATCTCGGGGCGAGACTCGAAAACAATACCAACGACTCCGATAGGGCATGTCTCTTTATAAAGCGTCAATCGATCATCCAACTCGGTGACCGCGAGATTGCGACCTAATGGATCAGCAAGAGCTGCCACCTCACGCACTCCGGCGGCCATCTGAGCGATTCCGCGTTCGCTGATCTGCAAGCGCTCAAACAGCGCCCTCGACATCAGGCCTGCCTCAACCGCGCCGATTGCCCCATCACAGTCGCGTTGATTGGCTATCAATATTTCAGCCTTGCGCTCCTCAATGGAATAGGCAGCAGCTTTCAACGCAGCATCACGCCTCTCGCCGGGGACGATTGCCAGCAGGCGAGCGGCCGCTTTCGCGCGCTTCGCAGCTGCTGCGACATTCGTTCGTCCCATTGCTTCTGCTACCTGATTCATCTCTGCTCCGACAGTACCATGTTGTCCCGGGTCACCAACACACGCGCACGGGCGCCCGCTGTCACCTCGATCGAGGCCGTCGCCTCGTTGCTCGCGCAGTTGACAATACCTCGCGCAAACTCGCGCCCCTGGCAATCGGCGATGCTCACAACATCCTGCGGATCAAACTGCTGCTCCACACGCACGACTCCGGAACAGAGCAGACTCGCTTTTCCACCCACGATCGCCTCGCGCGCTCCTTCGTTTACGATGACGCGCCCGCGCACGCCCGCCGCATAGGTAATCCAACGACGTTTACCGGCCATACGCGATGCTGACATAAACGTGGTCCCGATCTGCTCGCCTGCGAAAATTTGGTCAAGAACTCCCGGCCTCATCCCGTTGGCAATAACAGCCACACCGCCTGCTTGCATCGCGATCTGAGCGGCTTCTAACTTCGTCAACATCCCGCCGCGCCCGCCGCCGGAGGGGCCGGCAGCCGCAGCCTTCAATTCGTCCCCAATTTCTTGCACCAGCGCGACCGGTCGCGATGCTTCAACAGCAGAGCCAATCTCACCCGTTGGCGCGTGCTGAAGGAGCCCTTCCACGTTGGTCAACAAAATGAGGGCGTCTGACTCCAGTCTACTCATCACCAACGCCCCAAGCCGATCGTTGTCGCCAAAAACACGCTCAGTATCGGACGCAACGTATTCGAGCTCCGCGGTCGAGACCGTATCATTCTCATTGACGATTGGCAGCACACCCAGCTTCAGTAATCTCTCCATAGTGCGACGCAGGTTGGTGTAGCGTTTCCAATCCGTAAAGTCATCCTCAGTCAACAACACCTGCGCGATCCTCACATCATGCGCAGAAAACAACTGTTCGTATGCCTGCATCAAAAGGCTTTGGCCCACGGCAGCGCAAGCCTGCCGCACGACCAGATCGCGGAGTCGGGATGAGTGGAGTCCCAACCGACCAGCGCCCAACCCAACGGCGCCCGAAGACACAAGCACCACCTGCCGACCGGACTTTTTCAACTCGGACAAAGATTTCACGAGCGGCTCCATGTACTGCGCGCGAATCTCGCCACCCGTACCAGTAACAATGCTGGTACCAATCTTGATAACCACGCGTTGTGCGGCGCGCAAACGTTTTTGCCGTTCGTTCTCCAAACCGTCTTTCGTCATGATTCAATCTAAGATACGCCCTGCAGCAACTCCTGGCTAATTTCGTCAGGGAGAGGATGAACCGGGTAAAGCCAGTCTTTGTATCGCGCGTCATTTCCTGATGTGGCCGCGAAGAACACTCGTTGAATCTCTTCTGTCACTGTGCCCGGCGTCCTTTTGCCTATTGAGGCACCGTCAACCTCCCGAATCGGCGTCACCTCGGCCGCGGTTCCCGTGAAGAACGCTTCGTCCGCAGAAAGCAAATCATCCAATTGCAGCGCCCGAATCTCAACGCGATAACCGAGATCCTTAGCAATTCGCAACACGGCGTCGCGCGTAATGCCGAGCAGGATTGAATGGCGTTCGTCGTTGGTCAACAACTCTCCGTTACGCACTATGAAGAGATTTTCACCTGATCCCTCGGCAAGATTTCCGTCCCCGTCCAGCAGTAGGGCTTCCGCGAAGCCCCGGCCGACTGCATCACGTACAGCCAGCATTGAGTTGAGATATTGACCGCAGGCCTTCGCTGTTGTGGGCATCATTCGAGAGTGAAATTTGCGCCACGGAGAAACCGTTACACGTACGCCTTGCTTTAGACCTTCGGCGCCAAGGTAAGGCGCCCAGGGCCACGCAAGGATGACAGACTCGACCGGATTGGCTCCCGGATGCACACCCAGGCTGCCGCTGCCGAGGTAGCAGAGAGGTCGAACGTAGCAACTGCGGAAGCCGTTTAGCCGAACGACCTCACAGATAGCCTCGGTTAGTTCCTCTTGCGCGTAAGGAATAACGATTCCATAGACTTCCGCGGATGCGTACAGCCGATCGAGATGAGCATCGAGGCGAAAAAGTGCCGGACTATTCACTGTCTCATAACAACGAATACCCTCAAAGATACCACTGCCGTAATGCAGCGCATGGGCCGATACGTGAGTTGTGGCATCGCGCCAGGGAATCACCTGCCCATTCATCCACACCCATTTACTTTGGTCAAACGTCACAGAATTACCTCCATATGTCCGATATGCTTTAGCTTGTCGTTTCGTGTGATGAAGACTTTTGCGATGTTCATCGACAAGCCAAAGCATATCGGACATGCATATCGGACAAGCATATCGGACATTAACTTAGACGGCCCAAAGCGACTCATCCGGATCGTAGTGGAGAGAATGGTCCGCGCCATTTAGCCAATCGGCTCGGACCGGAGCGCCACAGATATCGATAGCCACAGTGTCCTCCAACGCTTCCGAAGAATGCTCGACACCACGCGGAATTCGTAGCAACTGGTTGGTCGCCAGCGTCACATCGCCAGTCGGCAGACTAAAACGCCAACGACCTTCTAGGACGAGGATCATCTCTTCATTCTCATGACTGTGAGGGTGGGTAACAGCTCCCTTCTTGACCTCGACCCGCGCCACGGTGATGGTTTCACCGATAGCTATTTTCCTATGGTAAAGCTCCGTGACTTCCTCCTCATTCATCCGATCCCAATCGTAAAAACCCATTTCTTACCTTCCTTTGTTCCTGGTTCTCAACTAGGTAATTGAAAATCAAAAGTCGAAATTGAATTAAACTCCCTCACTGTGGACGATCATGTCGCGCGAATTTCCTCCAGCGGGGACAATCGGGAAGACGTTCTCTTCCTTCGAGACAACAATATCCATCACTGCCACTCCTGGATGCGATAGTCCGGCGACGAGCACATCTGACAACTCTTCGGGGCGCGTAGCTCGCACTCCAAATGCTCCGTAAGCTTCGGCGAGTTTGACGAAATCAGGAGACACCGAGAGATCTACCTCCGAGTAGGCACGGTCATAGAACATCTCCTGCCACTGGCGCACCATTCCGAGATAGCCGTTGTTCATGATCAGAACCTTGATCGGCAGGTGATACTGCATTGCCGTGGCTAATTCCTGGTTAGTCATCTGAAACCCACCGTCGCCCACGACAGCGACGACAGTTTGATCGCCCAGCGCCAACTGCGCGCCGATAGCGGCGGGCACTCCAAAACCCATGGCCCCCAGACCGCCGCTCGTAATCCACTGCCGCGACCTCTTGAATGGGTAGAACTGCGCGGCCCACATTTGGTGTTGCCCCACATCGGTGGCGATAAGCGCCTCGCCCTTTGTTAATCGATACAGTTCACGAATTACTGTTTGAGGCTTGATCTGTTCTCCCGATCCGGAAAACCTCAGCGGTTGCTCGCGTTGCCATGTGTGCAAGCTTTCCCACCAAGCCACGCTACGGGAAATAGTCTTTTCGATGGCTTTGGGACCGAGGCTTCTGATCTGTGAGTGCAGGGCGCACAAGGCATCCTTAGCGTCGGCAATTAGCGAGATATCAGGCGCGCGATTTTTGCCGACGTTCGCGGGATCGATGTCGATGTGGATAACGCGCGCATGCGGCGCGAAGGTCGCGAGTTTTCCTGTGACGCGATCATCGAAACGGACACCAACCGCGATGAGCAGATCACTTTCGGCAACGGCCATATTCGCGGCATAGGTGCCGTGCATGCCGAGCATGCTTAAGCAAAGGGGATGCACTGAAGGAAAGCCGCCGAGTCCCATGAGCGTCGGGGTAACGGGCAACTGGAGCTCTTCGGCTAAAGCCAGAAGTGCTTCCGCCGCGCCAGAATTGGCAATGCCACCGCCGACATAAAGCACTGGCCGCTCCGCTTGCATGATCGCGGCAACCGCACGACCGACCGCGCGCGGATCAGGCGGTGACCGTCGCTCCGCACAGGGGAAGCTGATGTTCTTCAGACTGGAGTATGAAGCGCGAGCAGCCGACACGTCCTTTGGGATATCTATTACGACGGGGCCGGGCCTGCCGGTCCTGGCCAGATGAAAAGCTTCATGCACAACCGGAGCCAGATCACGTACGTCACGCACAAGGTAATTATGCTTTACGCAGGAACGGGTGATGCCGACCGTATCAACTTCCTGAAAAGCGTCAGTACCGATGAGCGGTGTTGGCACTTGCCCGGTAACGACAACAATCGGCGTCGAATCCATGTAGGCGTTGGCGATGCCGGTCATCGCATTGGTTGCACCTGGCCCCGAAGTCACCAGTGCAACACCGACACGACCCGATGCTCGGGCGTAGCCTTCGGCCATATGCACTGCGCCCTGTTCATGACGCACAAGATAGTGTTTGATGCGATCACGAGCGCGCCACAACTCGTCGTAAATGTGCAAGACCGCGCCGCCCGGATAGCCGAAGATGGAATCGACCCCTTCGTGTTTGAGTGCTTCGACCAGTATTTCTGCGCCGCGCGGCAGTTGTATCTCGCTTGTGTGCGGATCCTCGGTTGCGGGAGTAAGTAATGGTGACTGTGCGCTCATGTGCTTCCTTGAATTGTTGGGTACTTCCTTGAATTGTTGGGTACTTCCTTGAATTGTTGGGTGCTTCCTTGAATTGTCAGGTGCTTCCTTGAATTGTCAGGTTTCAATCTAAAATCTCAGATCTGAGATCTCAGATCTAGAATCCGCAATTATCCACAATCTAAAGTCTAGAGATCTTCAAAACCTCTGCCCGGAAATACGCCACACACCCTAAACACAAAAGCCATCAACCCGAATGTGTTGATGGCCTGTGTAGGAGCTTGAAGTGTTAGCAACAGGCCATCAAGTGGTGTCCTCTGTGACTACTAGAGAAATGATAATGACCGTAATTACGCCCACGAAGCCGCGCTTGGCCCCCATTAAAGCAACACTCTTTCGTGACGTCGTCATTCCGGTTTTCCAAGCGGCTATGCCAATCATGTCACTCACCATTGGCAACTTGCCCATACTAATGAACTACTAGGCACTATCAAATCTACTTCCTTCCGCAACGTTTGTATAATTGATTATTTTTAGCACCCCATAAATCCTACGCACTTAGCCGTGGGGATCCTACGGAGCTTACGCCCCATTCGGAGGGCTGGACATGGTTTTTTCTCGAGAAACTGGGGAAGAATCGTTGGGGGAGCACCTGGCCGGCTGCAGACAACGCAAAGAGGCGACAACCTTGCAGGGCAGCGCTTTGCGATTTTGCGCAGAAGATCCACTTCTTCAGCGACCTGCCAGGTGCTCTGTGGGCAGAGTTAAATCGGGCTAGATGTCAAAATACATACTGAATTCCAAAGGATGCGGGCGCATCCTCAGCGGCTGAATCTCCTTTTCACGTTTGTAACCAATCCAGCGGTCAATGAGCTGCGGCGTAAAAACATCGCCCTTCAGGAGAAAGTCGTGGTCGGCTTCCAGTGCATTAAGTGCCTCATCGAGCGAGCCTGGCAAGCTCGGGACATCCTTTAGCTGTTCGGGTGATAAATCGTAGATGTCCTTGTCGAGGGGTTCTCCCGGATCGATGCGGTTCTGAACACCATCGAGGCCGGCTAATAGCATCGCCGAGAACGCAAGATAAGCATTGCAAGACGGATCTGGTGGCCGAAACTCAAGACGTTTGAGCTTTGGACTCGTTGAGAACATGGGGATGCGGATTGCCGCTGAACGGTTCCGGGCCGAATAGGCGAGATTAACGGGAGCCTCAAAACCAGGAACTAGTCGCTTGTAACTGTTAGTTGTCGGCGCGGCGAAAGCGATGATGGCAGCGGCGTGCTTAAGCAATCCACCAATGTAGAAAAGTGCCGTCTCCGAGAGTCCCGCATAACCATCGCCGGCAAAGAGCGGCTTTTCGCCTTTCCACAACGATTGATGGCAATGCATGCCACTGCCATTGTCACCATAAAGCGGCTTGGGCATGAAGGTAGCGCCCTTGCCCTGTCGCTGCGCTACGTTGCGCACGGTGTACTTGAAGAGTTGCAGGTTGTCAGCCGTGCCGATCAGTGTGGAATAACGGAAATCAATTTCACATTGCCCTGCGGTAGCGACCTCGTGGTGATGACACTCAACCTGAATCCCAACCTTCTTTAGTTCCGTGGCGACCTCGCCGCGAAAATCCTGGAGTGTATCGAGTGGAGGCAACGGCACGTAACCCTCTTTGTTTCGAATGTGATATCCGAGATTTCCGTTACCGTTTTGTCCGTTCGTATTCCAAATGGCTTCAGGGCTGTCCAGTGCAAATCCCGCTGAATGCCCGTCGTTATGAAAGCGCACGTCGTTGAAGACAAAAAACTCGGCCTCGGGACCGAAGTAGACGGTGTCAGCAATACCAGTGAATCTAAGGTAGCTTTCCGCGCGTTTGCCAACGCCACGTGGATCGAGCCAATAGCCTTCTTTTGTTATCGGATCGATCACGTCGGCGATGAGACAGAGAGTCTTCTCACCCATGAACGCGTCTATCCAATAACGTGACGGATCAGGCACCAACAGCATGTCAGACTCATGAATCGAAGCCCAACCACGCAAGGACGAACCGTCGAATCCGAAGCCATCTTCGAAAGAGCTCTCGCTAAGCTCATCGATCGGAAAAGTCAGATGGTGCCACGCTCCAACGAGGTCCGTGAAGCGTACGTTGACGTACGCCACCTCTTCATCTTTTGCAAACTTCAACACATTCCTAACGCTCATGTTTACTGCTCCTTTACTTATTTAGGTTGACTGAACTAATACACCGAGAGAGAGAGCTCCGCGCGCAGCGCCGCGCGATTTTTGACGCGGAGGGAAAGCCGGCCTTGCTCTCACGACTCGAGCCATGAGCGTCAGCTGAAACGACTCCGTTTTAGTTATCACATTCTGCAGCGCGAGTTGCTTTCTCAGAAGGTGATCCCGTAGTAAACGAAGAGGGCGTTGTTGCCACGTCCATGGTTGCCGATGCTGTAGCCAATATTGAAGAGGCTGCTTTTCGGCAGCGCAATTGAGAATCCGGGAGTGACATAGCCGAAAGCATTCTTACCGCTGAACCAGTCAGCCACGAAAGAAACCTTCTTCGAAACCGGCTGTTCATAACCGACGATGGCTCCGCCCTTTGTTCCCAGACCGTCGGTCAAGCCGGGCAATCCATAGCCTCCGCCAGTGACCCTCGGGCCATGTTCGCCCTTCACTTTTTTACTCACTACCGAGTAGAGAAAGCCGTAGGTGGGTGCTCCAGCGCGATGCGCAATCGGAGTATAGAGCAGGCCCCCTGCTGCCACGGCTACCCCGTTCGATTCATTGTTATAGACCTGAAACTTCACGTTTGGTGAAATGTAAACTGGCTGATTCGGGGCGAAGGCATCGACAACTGAGACATTGACACCAGCCTCGACTCTCTTGGCTACCCCGACGACAACACGCGGAGCATAAATTTGAAAGCCACCGTTGGCATGACTCGTGAGATGCGAGATGAAGTCAAACTCGAGATACACCTTCTTCGGGGCCACCACATCGGTTGAAGGAATATTGAAGATAGTTGATTGGGCTTTGATCGTTTGAGTCGGCAGCAGCGTCAGCAAAACCAACGCGCCCAAGGCACTGATCGTCCTGGCAATTGATTTAGGCTTACTCATTGTTGTAATTTGTCTCCACATCGTCTCTTAACGGACGATTTCAGTGGCCTATCCGTCTTCTGCGCCTGCTAAGCCGAGACGGGTAGGCCATGTTCATTCTTAGACAGCGTGAGCAACTCTTTCCTCCTGTGGTCTGTGCCCATGAAGTTACTCACCTCTGCAGTTATCACTTGTTATTTGCCCGGGCTCCCGGCCCGAGATCCTCGCAAAGAAAATCAAGGGAGCCTGGCCGAGGCCTGGTGGCCTATTGGATTTCAGGAATCTTCATGACAACTACTATGCCAACAGCCATTAGGTATGGCTTGATTCGCGAAGCTGTAGGCTGTTGAAGAATTAGCGGCGTTGAAAGGGACCCGCACTCCCAACCGCCGTTAGGCTCGCGGAACATTTTCGTTAGCGGAAACCGAAGCCACAACAAAATTGTCACCAGGGGGGGCAGCAGCTCAAACTTGGAGTTTGACTCAACGACTGATGCCACGGCCTTGCGCCGTGGAGAATCACGCTCGCGGCTACAAATAAAGCTGCGAAACTTTCCCAGATGCCATGGCCTTGCGCCGTGGAGTTTCACGCTTGTGGCTTTTGGTAACTAACGTCTGAGCTTCAGCAATAAGCGTGAGTCTCCACGGCACAAGGCCGTGGCATCCGCAAACGCTGC
>Ga0070706_100007144_pt1 | contig 10502 bp, 6 predicted proteins | sample KBSK5501metaG_FD_65476 | JGI IMG/M metagenome (GOLD analysis project Ga0070706, IMG submission 65476) | Corn, switchgrass and miscanthus rhizosphere microbial communities from Kellogg Biological Station, Michigan, USA - KBS K5-50-1 metaG | ecosystem: Host-associated > Plants > Roots >...
CAGGCAGATAAAGCTTAGCGCTCTGCGTGCCCCTGAATTGTAGCCACCCTTGTGGCCCCTTACAGCACCTGACGGTTGCTCTTCTATCCTAACTCCTTTCAAGCACATCATGTCGCTAGTCAGAAGCCACTGCGGGCGTCACTTCCACTCTGCCACTCATTCTCTTCCAGGCCGCCCAGCCATCGTAAGCGATCAAGGCCGATGCAATGAAGAGGAGGAGGGCCGTGACAATCATCGCCACCGCGCCAATGGTGTTGATTGTCTGCCCGGCGATCTTCGGATTCGACAGGATGCTGGCGTAGAGGTTGTAAGCAGTGACCAACGTCGCGGCCATCGTCGTGAAGTACATAAAGAGCATTGGGTACAAAGCGTATGCGGGATTGCGCCCGCTCGAGCGCAACCACAAGGTGACAATCAGCAAACTCAAGGCAGCCATCAACTGATTCGACGCCCCGAATAACTGCCACAAGTAAATCCATGTTCCGCTCAACACCAGGAGCAGCGTCAGCACCATTGAAGTGATCGCGGAGATGTGTGGATTCTTGAAGCCGACCCACGTTTCGCCAAGCCACTCCGTCAACGTGACACGCATTAAGCGGAAAACCAGTTGGACCACCGTCAAAACGATGACCACAAAAGCTCCAAAACCAAGGGCCGTGCCGTAGACAGTTGGAATCGCGCCAAACGATATGATTCCAAGCAGTTTACCCACGCCTGCCGCGAATGCCCCGCCACCAGCAGCGCCAGTAATCGAGACTGCGACGAGCGACAGCAGGCCGAGCGCGTTCTCGCTAAACATCGCGCCGCCGCCAACCGGCAAAGCGTCAGTCTCATATTCTAACTGCCGCGCTGTGCCCGTCGAACCGATTAGTGCGTGCCAGCCTGAGATAGCGCCGCAGGCGATGGTCACGAACAGCATCGGCCAGATCGGCTGAATCGCCGGGGCTGCTTGCAGGATAGCGCCGGTCGCATCCTTCACTTGCGTAACCGGCATCCACGACGTGAAGACCTTTGTCTGGAAAGTGACCGCCTGCATCACCTCCGCGTTGCCTAAAAGGCCGCGCACTCCGCCCACAATGGCCCCCAACGCAGAGAGACCAATGGTCAGAAAAGTCACCCAGAACCCAATGTAATTGACCGGCTGGGCAAATCGCCAAATCGGTAAAATCGTGCCGAGGTACGAGAAGGCAAATAGAAACAGACACCAAAAGATAAACGACGGCAGCATCTTGATCGCCCCTCCCGGGTCCGCATATTTCGGCACGACTTTACCTTCGTCATTGACCATGGTCGCGGCCAGGCGTGGATCGGCGCGAGTCGGATCTACTACCGTGTAGAGTGGTTGCCCCTGGCTAGTTTTGTTAATGGCCTTGTTGAGACCTTCGACCGCTGAATTGACCGGGCCGTTAAAGGCAAGTGCGGCTGCCGGTTTGCCGTCAGCGCCGACGCCTTGCTTTGGTCCAGCGCCCTTGGCTCCAAGGGCCATCGAACCGAGCGTGATGGCAACTGCCACCAGTGTCACAAGGATAAGATCCATCTTCCATTTGTAAAGCATTTGACCGGCCAGAAATCCCATCACGGCAAGCATGAGAATCCCGAACGGAACGTCGGCGCGCGGGTCAAGGATGCCAGCCAGGATACCAACGAATGCCCCAGCAACAAGCAGGAGATAGAAGAAGATGAACACGAACAGGATCGTGCGCGTGCGCGGCGCAATCAAGCGATGAGCGATGGCCGAAAGCGAGTTGCCGTCGTTGCGCACAGCCAGCATGATCGCAGAATAGTCGCTGGCCCAGCCAATAAAGCTCACGCCGATGACGAGCCACAGCAGAGACGGGAGCCAGCCCCAGAGATTCGCGGCGGTAATTACGCCGACAATCGGGCCCGCCGCCGCAATCGATTTAAAATGGTACCCGTAGAGCACGTTGCGACTGGTCGGCATGAAATCTACGCCGTCCAAATAAAGCCTTGCGGGCGTTGCCTTCTTCGAATCAGGCTGAATCACGTCTCGGTCGATGCGCCGGGCGTAGAGATTGTAGGCGAGATAGATCATCACTGCCCCCAGAAAGGCGACGATAGCAGCGTTCATAGGCTTTCCAGACATCGCCACGCCGCCAGCCACAATTATAGGAATTGCCACGATGATGAGAATGGTGGTCCAGATTTTCATCTCAAGCCTCCGTTGTTAAGTGCTCAGTCGCGCAGCGGTGAAAGGCTTATGGTCCAACATGGCTCCAACAAGCGACACTAGCTCCGTTAGCGCGACATTTTCTCTGTCGCCCAAACGTTTCAGGTTTTGCGCCAAATGTCCAAGCGTGAGCGACAAACTAACGTTTGTCGGACAGGGAGTTTGTGGAATTGCTTCACTCTTGTCCAAAACGTTTGATGTCCTCCGGTCCTTCTCTGGTAACTACCGGCCCTGTTCCTTGGACCATTTCACGGATCCCCTCAACAACATCCGGGTTCACCAAGGTGGATACGTCGCCGACGTCCATGCTGTTAGAGATTGCCGCCAAGACGCGGCGCATGATCTTTCCTGACCGAGTCTTCGGCATATCCGGTACGATGCGAACATGCTTTGGACGGGCGACCTTGCTGATGGTTGTCTCGATGCTTTTGACTACCCGATCTTCTATCTCTTTACTGGCTGCGATACCCGGCTTGAGTGAAATATAGACATCGGGTAAGCGGCCCTTCGCCTCGTCCACTACCGGCACAACCGCGGCCTCTGCTATTTCCGGAACAGTTAGACACGCCGACTCCAATTCCTTAGTCCCCAACCGGTGGCCGGCAACATTGATGACGTCATCTACTCTGCCTAAGATACGGAAGTACCCGTCCGGAGCTTGAAAAGCGCCGTCATTCGCAAAGTATGGCCAGTCGCGCCAATCCTTACTGTTCTGGTTCTTGTTATACTTTGCGTAATACGTGGCGACGTAACGATCGGGGTCTCGCCAGATAGTCTGGAATATACCGGGCCAGGGATTTTGAATGCAGATGTTTCCGGCTTTGCCGCTTCCCGCCGCAAGCACGTTACCGTTTTCATCGTAGATGATCGGGTGGATACCAGGAACGCCTGGGCCAGCACTGCCTGGCTTCATCGGATTAAGCGCAGGCTTCGTGCTGCACAGGAAGCCGCCGTTCTCCGTCTGCCACCATGTGTCAACAATGACAGCCTCTTTCTTACCGACGGTGTTGTAATACCATCTCCAAACCTCTGGTTCTATCGGTTCTCCTACTGTTACCATGAGCTTGAAGCGATAATCATACTTGCCCGGCTCATCGGGCCCGGCTTTTCGCAGCATCCGAATGGCCGTCGGCGAAGTGTGGAAAATATTGACGTCCAGCCGCTGGGCTATTCTCCAGGGACGTCCGGAATCGGGGTAGGTTGGCACACCCTCGTAGATAACACTGGTGGTGCCTAGCGAAAGTGGGCCATAAACGATATAAGAGTGGCCCGTGATCCATCCTATGTCCGCCATGCACCAGTAGATGTCTTCGGGATGGATATCCAGGATGTACTTGGATGTCCCCGTCACATAGGCCAGATAACCACCGGAACCATGCTGACATCCTTTAGGCTTGGCAGTCGTGCCGCTGGTGTACATCAGAAAGAGCGGATCTTCGGCCGGCATTGGAACGGGTTCGACTCTCTTCCCTACATGATCTTTCAGTAGTTCATTCACAAAGTAATCGCGTGCTTCCACCATTGGCGTCGGAGAACTGTCTTTCCCAGGATAACGCTGCCAAATCAGCACCTTGTCAACAGTTTGTCCATCTTGCTGGGCCACGCCGACGGCCTCGTCGGCTTTCTCTTTGTGATTGATCAACTGGCCGGATCGGTAATAGGCATCCATGGTGATGAGGACTTTGCTTCCGGAGTCGGCGACTCGTTGGCCGCAGGCGTGACCGCTAAATCCTCCGAATACCACAGAATGGATGACTCCAAGTCTAGCGCAAGCAAGCATGGTTATCGGCAGCTCCGGAACCATCGGCATGTGAATGGTCACTCGATCGCCGGACTTAAGACCGCAATAGTCTCTCAAAAGCGCCGCAAGCTCGTTTACGCTTACATATAGTTCCTGATATGTGACGGCCACCGGAGCTTCTTCTTCAAGCTCAGGTACGAAGATGATCGCGGCCTTCCCTTTGTGCTTCGCGAGATGTCTGTCGACGCAGTTGTAGCACACATTGATTAGGCCGCCCACAAACCATTTCCAGAAAGGCGGATTGCTCGTGTCAAGCGTCGTATGCCAGTACTTATACCAGCTCAACATGTCGGCGTAATCCTTAAAGCACTCAGGGAAATGTTCGAGGCTGAACCGCTCATCAACGCTCGGATCAGCTAGGTTCGCCTGAGCAATAAATCTCGCGGCTGGGTAATAGTATTCTTCCTCCTTCCAATGGACCGCAATCTGCGCTTCGTTGGTCTCGGTTGGTTCACCCTCCGTCATTGTTCACCTCCTGGGTCGTAAGATCGTCTTAAACGCCCCGTCTGCTTATGGCAGTCACGCTCCTCCTTACGCCTTCGCACGCAAAGAACCTCGTAAGTCTTTGCCACGTGCCTGGCCGGGAGTGCGACTCCGGAATCAAATACTTGCGCGCTAAGCCGGGCCTGCGATGTCGGGCACGCCGGCTCCAGTGCGATCGGCGCCGCTTGCTTCGGCCCAAATTTTCACGTGTCTGGTCTCCTTTAGGAGCAGCGAGCCGACGACAAAGGTGATGCTCGCTACGATCATCGGGTAATACAAACCAGCGTAGATATTGCCGGTTTGCGCGATCACCGACAACCCGATCAAGGGTAGCAGTCCGCCGAAAACGCCATTGCCGATGTGGTATGGCAGCGAGAGCGACGTGTACCTGATCTTTGCTGGAAATGCTTCCACAAGATAGGCGGCTATCGGTCCGTAAACCATCGTCACCCAGATCACTTGAATGAACACCAGGAGAATCAACTTCCACGCCGCCAGGTTGGCAATAAAGCTGCTGAAATCAGTGTACGGGAGAACGGTCGGGGCGGGCTGCAGCTTGCCGTTGACCATCGTTTGCGGGGTGAGGCTGATTGCGCCCGTGACGGGACTCTTCTGTGATATAGCTGTCACCACGTTTGAACCTGCCGCCGCCGTCATCGCATGGTAGATCGGGATATAGGAGATAACGGCGAGCAGGCAACCGGCCATTATAATCTTCTTGCGTCCGATCTTATCCGAGAGCGAGCCGAAGACAACGAACAAAGGCATCCCGAACAGCAGTGCAATAGCGACGATGTAGTTCGCCGATGTAGGGTTCACTTTCAGAATCGATTGCATGTAGAACAAGGCGTAGAATTGTCCAGCGTACCAGACGACGCCTTGTCCTGCGGTCGCGCCGAAAAGCGAGATCAGGACGCGCTTCAGGTTTACCCATTTCGTGAAGCTCTCGATGAGTGGCTTAGCCGAAGTCATGCCTGTGCTCTTGATATGCGCAAAGATCGGCGACTCTTTCATCCGCAGGCGAATGTAGAGCGAAATGCCGACGAGGACAATCGAGATCAGGAACGGAATGCGCCAGCCCCCGAACGGGATCGCCCATGCCGAATTCCACCCCCCATAGGCGAAATGTTTCGGGTCAAGATAGTTTTGCACGATCAGAATGACGGCGAGCGAAACGAACAGGCCGAGCGTCGCCGTGATCTGAATGAAGCTTGTATAGAAGCCGCGCTTACTATCGGGCGAGTGTTCGGCGACGTACACGGCTGCGCCGCCGTACTCGCCGCCGAGCGCGAGTCCTTGCAGGATGCGGATCGCCAAGAGAATGATCGGCGCGGCGATGCCAATGCTCGCATAAGTCGGCAGAAAGCCGATCAGCGCCGTCGCGCCACCCATGATCATCAGCGTGACGAGAAAAGCGTACTTGCGGCCGATGATATCGCCAATGCGACCGAAGAAGAGCGCGCCAAAGGGCCGAACGACAAAGCCCACGGCGAAGGTCGCAAGATACGCGATGTAAGCGAACGTGTTATTTCCGGGCGGATAAAACAGAGGCGAGATGATAGCCGCGAGGCTGCCGAAGATGTAGAAGTCGTACCATTCGATCATCGTGCCGACAGACGACGCTAGGATGACCGTCCATATGTTGTAGTCGTAAGTCGCAGTTCTGACGGCACTCATTCGCTGAGCTTGTGTAGCCATTTTGTCTCTCCTGTTGGGGATTAATTGAACCGGCCTTTTCGAGCCACTATCGTGGATTCCTCCTCTGGCAAAGGATTTCACTTGACCGCGCTGCAGGTGTCCAGCGGGCGCAATAAGTAGTTCGCCAAGTTGCGCACGGAGAAGAGCGTGTTGGCCCTCCTCCCGCGCGCGTGTCTAACAACTTAGAAAGTAAAAATCGTGGCAAACTCGGAACGCACATCGTGCGTCTCGAAAGAGGGTATGCCGCGGAAGAGCGGCAGAATACCAACCCGGTTCGCCGCGCGAGTGCGGTAGAGCGACTCCTCCCAGGCAAAGGTAACAAACGAGTTCAGCTTGTATTGAATGTTCCCCGAAAAGAGGTCGCTCCGGCTGCGGTTAGCCCCTCCGGCAAAGCGTCGTGCATCACGCGGCAACGCCTCGTCAAAGCCGTAGTGGAGATACGCAGACCAACCTGCATTGCGTCCTTTCGGGTCGGCGTTGAAGATGCGCGACAGCGGGAAGCCTAAATTGATGAACCCGCCTTCCGTGCGAACAGGACGTTGCGGGGCCACCGTGGGCACTCCGTTACGCATGCCGAAGACGACAGTCGACGCGCCATCAATTGAGGTTGCCGTGGCCTGGCTGGTTAGCCCAAAAGTGTCGTTGAAATTAGATAGCAGTTGCCCGGCAAAGTAGAAGCGCAGGTCCGAGCCATGGTAGTACTTGGCGAGTACCGTCACAAAGTGCGTCGGCAATTGCGCTTCGAGGGTATAGCCGTTGGTGCTGCTACTAACTCGTGCACCGGTCGGAAAAGCCGCTCGGAACGCGGTGGGCACAGCCGCTGCTGTCACAATCGCTGCGCGTCGTCCCTGTTCAAAGCTGACAATCAACTGCGCGGGTACGACACCTGGGGCCTTGTCGAGTTGAAACTGAGTAACAAATCTGCCTTGCACTTCCGGCCGTTGCGAATCCACTCCCTGTCGTTCGCCGAAGCCGAGTTGATCGGCGACATTCGCTGGCAGATCACCGAAGGCTGGAAGGACTAAAGCGAACTCCGGCTGGAACGTCAGGCCGCGCTTGCCGCCCACTTTGTAGTTGAGGCCGAAGCGGGCCTGCGGGGCTCGTTCATAAAGCGTTCCGAACGCGAGGCCGAGCCCGGTCGTCTCGATAAGATTCGGCAGTGTCGACGAGCCGAACGGCGTCCAATCTTGGCCAAAGAGAGCAAAGCCGGTGCTCTTTTCCGCCAGTCTTCTATCGATCCGAACCCAGGCGAGTCGAATCGACGGCTGACTGGACCTTATCGAAGAGATGTTGCGATTGTTGACGCGAGTGAAGTTGCCCTCGAAGTCAAGTTCAACGCGACCTGTCAGAGTCGTCTTCGGAGCTGCGTCAAGCCACTCAAAATTCGCGCCGAAACGAAAAGCGCGTGCCTTGATGTGAAATTCCGGTGACTTGTCGGGCCCGGTGTCGCCGAGAAATCCAGGCAGCGGAAAATCATTGCCTTGCGGCGACGACGAATCGTGGACGATGCTTGCCTTGAAGAAACCGTAGAACTTCATCCTCGCTCCAGAGCCTAGCTTGACATCCGGAATCAATCCCTCCCGTTTCGGCGGATCAACCTGCAGCACGCGAATCGGCGCAACGGCGGCGATCACGGCTGGAGTAGCGGCCGGTTTCGGAGCTGCCGCCTGCTCCGGTTTTTGGCCGCTCACGCCCGCCGGCGGAGACCCAGTGGCTGTCGCCTCACTAGACGCAGCAACCGTGCGGACCGCCTCGAACTCCGCATTCGAAATCAATCCCTTTTCACGCAGCAAAGCCGCCAGGCGATCTCTTTGCTCCACAGGCGTGCCACTAGTACTGATTGAGCGGCCTTCGTCGGCGGTCAGCACTCCCTTCGCGACTAGCATGCGCACGAGCGGATCGGACACCACCAGGTCGGCGGCTGAGGCGGCTGCCGGCTTCGGAGAATCAATCTTGTTGGGCTCGTCATTGCCGGCGACTATCCCACTTCCCCCTGAAGGCTGGGAGTTGGACGCGGCGTTTGGCTGGGACGCAGGGCTGGCAGTTTGGGCAAGCGCCAAAGATGCCGTTGCGACCAAGAAAACCGCGGAATACAAGAGATGAGAAGATTTAGTCATGATCTAAAGACCTCCCTGTTGAAAATGGTGAAAATGCGAATGACGAATCAGCGCTGGGTCCCATTCACGCCGGGGCTTCAGCCCGCTGTGTCGCGCCAGGCGGAAATCGGAAACCGTTCAAACGGTTTCCTGCCGGGTGATCAATCACGGGCCTGAAGGCTCGGTGTTAATATCGGTGTTATTAGTAGCGCGAATAGGAGGCCGGCCGTTCCCAGTAAGTCTAAGGCCTTGGAGACTTCGGTGATTGCAGCCCCGCAGCCCGGTCGCCCGCATCCTGTTCTCGCTCCCAAGCTTCTATAGCCCGCTGGCGCCCAGCCTGACGCTGGCGCGCATGCTCGTAGCCTTCGCGTGGATCGCGACCCGTAACCTCTGCGTACCAGGCTGGGTGATGCGTCCAGGCCCACTCTTCCGTGACGGTGCCGTTGGTCATTGCCTGAAAAGTGCCGGACTGTGCCGCGGTGCCTTCATAGATGTGGATGATAAAACCGGCAAGCATCGCGAGCGCGGCGAGGTCATGCAGCACGTAGCTTACCGCCACTACCCATCTGGCAACCACGTCGTCGAACCACATCAAAACTCCCGTAATCAAAAAGAATAGGGCGCTGACGGCGATGGTCCAAAAGTAAAGTTTCTGCCCACCGTTGAAGAATCCAGTATCTTCCGGCGCCAGTGCTTCCCTGTTTGCAACGTAAGCCTTGACTTCGCGCACCCACCTCTTGTCTGCGCTGGTCCAGTGCATTGGCGCGAACCAGTTCAGGAATTGAAAGAAAAAGGAGATGTCAAAGAACAAGCCGAACCATGGATGGAGGAAGCGCGTCATAGGTCCACCGCCAAAGAGCGGTGTGAGCCAGCGAAAAAGCCAGGGCGAGTAGATCGCAAATCCGGAAAGAAGCGAAAGGATGAACGAGATAGCGACGCACCAATGTAGAACTCGAGTGTAGACGGGATGGCGAAACAGTTCACCGCGATGCACCACGGTCTGCCCGTAACGACTGAATTTCCGACGCGCTTTTTCATCAAAACGTTCGACAGAAGTGCTCATGGCCTCTCCTTTCTCGCCGCCTCGGCCTCGTCAGGATGGTGCGTTAACACCGGCTCAGGTTCGGGCTGCGGCACTTTTGGTCCAACTGTGACTCGGTGGAAGAAAATCGCGAAAATACCGAAAGCAGCCATTAACAATCCTGTCGGTTTAGCCAGCCACTTCCATACGGTGTAGCTCGGCGGGATGACTGGATTGGATGGCAGACCGCCATACATTTCTGGATTCGTGATGTCGTGGAGCACGTAGATGACGTGCGTGCCGCCGACCGACTGCGGATCGTAAACGCCGGCGTTGGCGAAGCCGGATTCCTTTTTGAGTTGCGCCGCACGCGAGTGGGCGATCTGCACCATGTCTTCCTTCGTCCCGAAGTGCAGACAGCCTGTAGGGCAGGCCTTGATGCAGGCGGGTTCAAGTCCCTGGCCCACGCGATCCGAGCAGAGCGTGCATTTGAAAACCTTCTTCGTCTTTGGATTAAACTTCGGAATATCGAAGGGACAGCCGGAAATACAGTAACCGCAGCCGATGCAGTTATCTTGCTGAAAATCGACGATGCCATTCTGATATTTAATGATCGCCCCATCAGCCGGACAGGCGCGCAGACATCCAGGATCTTCGCAGTGCATGCACTGGTCCTTGCGCATTAGCCACATCAAGTTGCCATCGCGCTCCTGTTCGGCAAACTTGATGAGATTGTAGTAGTTCCATTCGGTCGAGGGCATCGTTTGGTAGGTGTTATCGAACGTGGTTTCGCGGAAGGGATGATCGTTCCATTCGACACACGCCACCTCACAGGCTTTGCAGCCAATGCACGTCGTCACGTCTATGTACTTGCAAACTTCGGCGGCGCGCTGCGTGCCCTGGCCGGGCACAGGGCCGGGATGGCCCGAGATTTCCTGAATCTGAAATGTTTGTGGGTTACTCACCTCGTACCCTCCTCTCTATGCCTTCTCGATCTTGACCAGGAAGCCCTTGTACTCCGGGGTGTACGCATTGGGATCGATCGCGGCGGGCGAAAGCTGATTAACCGGATCAAGCGCGGTCTTACCTTCGTCCTCCTTGATGCCGCGATAGCCCCAGTGAATGGGAATGCCGATCTGATAGGTCTTCTTGCCGTCGATCATCATCGGCTTGATGCGCTTAGTGACCATCGCCTTGGCGACGTACTGACCGCGA
>Ga0070706_100007147_pt1 | contig 10499 bp, 8 predicted proteins | sample KBSK5501metaG_FD_65476 | JGI IMG/M metagenome (GOLD analysis project Ga0070706, IMG submission 65476) | Corn, switchgrass and miscanthus rhizosphere microbial communities from Kellogg Biological Station, Michigan, USA - KBS K5-50-1 metaG | ecosystem: Host-associated > Plants > Roots >...
GCGAGGGTCACGAGACCCTCCACGCGCGTCGTCGTCACACCCGCCGTCGTCACGCCCACGGTCGGCAGCTCTCCGTAACTCCCAGCATGCGCTTCGAATTGAAAGGCCAACGGCCATCCTGGAATCCGTTCGCGGTCGTAAACGAGGTCTACCGAGTACCGATTGACGTTCACGAGGTCGCCGTTCTGGTCCTTGATCTCGTTACGCCCCAAGTCCACGCTCCAGACGTGGTCGTTGAACCGCTGTGAGATCAGGTTCTCCGCGGAGAGGCCCGTCGTGGTGGCCAGGCGGATACGGTACTCATCACGCCAGCCGCCCAGCAAGAAGGAATTCGCATACTGTAAGTAGAGACCGTCCGGTGTACTGTACCCGAAGCTTGGGCCGCTTCCCCGGCCGACCGAGCTCGTGTACTGGGGCAGGGTGACGATGCGGGTACCGGCGACCCACAGCGAGGCGTCGTAGGCGGTAAAGTGGTCGTTTGGGACGACCACGATCTTCTTTGCGGTGACCTTGTACACCGGATGGTCTGGATCGCAGGACGTGATCGAAGCCCCGGTGGCGACGTCCTGCTGAGGAGCCACATCGATCGCCTCCGCCGAGATGTGCCACAGGCCGAGTTGCCCGGCGGCCTGTTCGAAACGACCAACCCGAGTCCGAAGGTTGTAGGTGAGGAACGACCCCGTCACCGACTTGTCGCCCTGCGACAGGGTAACGTGGCCGGCCGCCATGACATCCTGAGCCTCCACGTTCGCTTCGAGATGGTCAGCGGTGATAACCGCGTCATGGGCGGTTGCCTTAGCGTGTCCGTCGGCCCGCACGATTTTGGTCTGCGAATCGTATTCGACCCGGTCGGCGGTCACCGTCATCTTGTCGCCATCGGGAGTACTTTGGGCGGCGAGGAGGGGCGGCGCAGAAGAGATGACGGACAGGCAGCACACCACCAGCGCAATTCCGCGCTGCCACGCACGCAGCCGTGAGAGAACCCGCACCTTCATCCCAGGGCTACCAGCGGATCGGGGCAACCTCGGGGTACTGGCGGAGCGCCTGTTCGAGCATCGCCTTGATGCGATCGCGCGCCGCCGGGGTCGTGCCTTCCGCGCGGACCACCAGCACCGGCTGCGTGTTGCTGGCGCGCACCAACCCCCAGCCGTCCGGCAAGACGATCCTCACCCCGTCGATGTCGATCACCTCGTAGCGTGCCTTGAACTCCGTGGCGAGAGAGGCGACCACCTGGTGCTTGCGATCGTCGGGGCACGCCACGCGGATTTCCGGCGTCGCATAATACTGTGGGATCTCAGCCGCCAGCGACGAGAGCGGGCGGTCCGTCTGCGAGAGGATCCGCAAGAGGCGGCCGGCCGCGTAGATGGCGTCGTCGTATCCGTAGTACTCGTCGGCGAAGAACATGTGCCCGGACATCTCCCCGGCGAAGACCGCGCCGAGTTCGCGCATCCTGGCCTTGATCAGCGAATGGCCCGTCTGGGTGAACTGGGGCCGGCCCCCAAGGCGCCGAACCTCATCGATGAGCGCCTGGGAGCATTTGACCTCCACCAGCGCCACCGCGCCGGGATGGACGGCGAGGATCTCCCGCCAGTACAGCGCCATGAGGAGATCCCCCCAGAGGATGCCCCCCTTATCATCCACGACGCCGAGGCGATCGCCGTCCCCATCGAAGCCGAGTCCCACATCCGCGCGCGACTCGCCGACCGCCCCGATGAGATCGATCAGGTTCCGGGGTTCCACGGGATCGGGGTGGTGGTGCGGAAAGGTCGGATCGGGATCGCAGTAGAGCGGGATCACGTCGACCTCCCATCCCCGCAAGATCTCCGGGACAAAGGCGCCGGCGGTCCCATTCCCGCAATCGGCGACCACCCGCAGGCGGCGCGGTCCCAGGCGGATTTTATCTCGGAGCATCCCGGCGTAGGCGGGCAGGATCTCGCGCTCGTCCACCGTGCCCGCGCCGCTGTGGAACGTGCCCGCCTCGATGATCCGCCGGATCTCCTGCACCTGAGCGCCGAACAGGGTCCCGGAGCCGTGGGCGAGCTTGAACCCGTTGAACTCCGGGGGATTGTGACTCGCCGTCACCATGACGCCGCCGTCCACCCCGAAGTGGTGGAGCGCGAAATAGAGCATCGGCGTGACGGCCAGCCCGATCTTGATGACTCCGCACCCGGTCCGAGTGAGGCCGCGCACGGCCGCGTCGTAGAGCGCCTGAGAGGACGCCCGGTTGTCGTGGCCGACGGCGGCCCGGCGGACGCCTACGCCCGCGAGATACGTCCCGAACGCGCGGCCGATCGCCTCGGCGGCCTCGGCGTCGAGGTCGCGGCCGACGACCCCGCGGATGTCGTACTCGCGAAAGATCCCCGGCGATGGCTGCATGGTAGAGGTGCTTCTCTGCGGTTCCACCGCCCCCTGCCGGAAGGGGCCGTGGGAGGATAGGACAAAATATCAAGTATAATAGTCGCCATGACAGAGCTGCGACGCCTCGCCACCCACATCCGGCCGTACTCGGTGCAACTCGCCGGGGGTCTCGTGGCGGCAGCCATGGTTGCGGTGGCCTGGCTGTACGTGCCGAAGTACCTGGGAGATCAGATCGACGCCGTCGTCCGGACCGGACGCTATGACGTCTTGAACAGGGCGGCAATCGTCGTGCTGGGCGTCTTTGTCTTTCGAAGCCTCTTCCTGTACGTGCAGTTGTCCCTGCTCGCGTTCGTTGGACACCGCCTCGTCGCCGACCTGAGGCTTGCCGCGTTCCGGCAGGTGCAGCGCTGGTCGCTCGACCGGTTCATCCGCTGGCACAGCGGCGAGGTGATTTCCCGCACGATCCAGGATACCCAGCTCGTTGAATCTCGCCTGCTCAACGGCCTCGTTGACCTGCTCACCACCGGGCTGCTCATCTTTGGGGTCGTCGTGGCCTTGTTTCTTATCCAGTGGCGGTTGGCGCTGCTCACGTTCGGCACCATCGCCGCCATGATGCTGGCGGCCAGAATCTTCGGCCGAGAGGTGCAGCGGGGCTCGACCCGAGCGCAGTCACGGATGGCGTCGCTCACGGGACTGATCAAGGAGTCCATCACCGGGGCCCGCGTCATTCGCGCCTTCGTGCAGGAATCCCGGGAGGAACGGCGCTTCAGCCATGAAAACGAGGGCACGTTCGAAGAGCATTATCGGATCCGGCATCTGATTGCGCTCGAGGTCTCGCTCGTGAGCGTGGTGAACGCACTAGGGTTGGTCTTTGTCATGTGGGCCGGGGTCAAATATGTCGCCGCCGGGCAGATGACCCCCGGGGCGCTGGTCTCCTTTCTCGCCTATCTCGCCCTCGCCATGGACCCAGCGGGGAGCCTTCTCCGGTTCTACTCGGAGTCCCGGCAGGCGATGGCCGGCGTTGTTCGGGTCTTTGAACTGCTCGACATTCCGGAGACCGTCGTCGAGGCCCCGAAGGCGGTCCGTCTTCCCCGCGTGGCCGGCCACGTCCGGCTTCGCAACGTGTCCCTCGCCTACACCCCCGGACATTGGGCGCTCCGGCACATCGACCTCGAGGTCCGGCCTGGGGAGCACATTGCGATCGTCGGACCAAGCGGCGCGGGCAAGAGCAGTCTCATCAACCTAATTCCTCGCTTCTACGATCCGACGGAGGGGACGGTGGAAATCGACGGCCACGACCTTCGTCGGGTGGAGCTCGCCTCGCTCCGCCAGCAGATCGGCCTGGTGCCTCAGGAGACCGTGCTGTTCGCCGGCACCGTGGCGGACAATATCGCGTATGGCAAGCCGCACGCGGCGCGTGAGGAGATCGAGACCGCGGCCCGGGTCGCCGCGGCGCACGAGTTTATCTCCCGCCTTTCGGACGGCTACGACACCGTTCTGGGGGAGGGTGGGATGCAGCTGTCCGGCGGCCAGCGGCAGCGAATCGCGCTCGCGCGGGCGGTGTTGAACAACCCCGCCATCCTCATCCTGGACGAGGCCACCTCCGCGCTCGACAGCGAATCCGAAGAGGCCATCCGGCGGGCGATGACGCGGCTTGCGGAACATCGGACGACCTTTACGATCGCGCACCGGCTCTCCACGGTGCGAAGCGCCCACCGGATTGTGGTGCTCTTGGACGGCCGAATCGCCGAGATCGGGGGCCACGACGACCTGGCGGCGCGGGATGGGCCATATAGCCGCTTGGTGCGGGCGCAACTGATCGACGAGCCCATCGGCGCGCCGGCCATCGCGCCGTGACGATGGAGGTCAGCGTCGTCACCCCGACCCGGGACAGCGCTCCCCTGCTCGCCCGCTGTCTTGGCGCCGTAGCGAACCAGTCGCTCGATCCCTCGCGATACGAAGTCGTGGTCGTCGACGACGGATCGACCGACGGTACGCCCACCGTGGTCGAGGCGGCTAAGCGCTCGGCCGCTTGCCGGATCCGGATGCTCCGGCTCCCTCAGCGCCTGGGCATCCCCGCCGCCCGCAATCTGGCGATCCGCGAAGCGCGCGGCGACTTGATCGTGTTCGTGGACAGCGATGAATTCGCCCCACCGACGTTCCTGGCCACGCACCTGGACTGTCACAATCGAGGCGGCCGCAATGTCATCTGCCGGGGCCCGGTCGTCGTCACGCATTCCCTGGACCATCCATTTGACACCCGGTACGGGATCCTCGACCTCTCCACGGCGTACTTCGACACCGACAACTCCTCGGTGCGGCGCGAGCATCTCTTCCGCGCCGGCCTGTTCGACGAGACGTTCTCGCCGTACGGATGGGAGGGCCTCGACCTGGGATTCCGCCTTCGGGCCATGGGACTGCGGCGCGTATTCCGGCGCGACGCTCCAGTCTACCACTATCGGCCCGAAATCTCCCCCGATGCCCTTCCCGCGTTATTCGCCAAAGAAGAGGAACGCGCGTGGACCGCGCTTCGGTTCGTCGAAAAGAACCCCTCGCTGGAGGCGCGGTTGGCGGTCTGCCTGACCCCTGTCCATCGTTGGATGAACACGGTGCAGCGGGGGTTCGGGGCGTTTCACGCCGACAACGTCGTGACCTGGGTGACCCGGCTGGAGCGGTGGGGGTTGCCCGGGCTGGCCCGCATCCTCCTCGCCGGCGTCCTCCGGTCCCGCTACTTCTACTGCCTCGAATCGGGGGAGGCCGCTTCGGCCGGACATGGAAATCAGCGTCATCATCCCCACATATAATAACCGGTCGGTCCTCGAGCGGGCCCTTGGAGCGCTCGCGGCCCAGACTCTCCCTCGAGACCGGTACGAGATCGTGATCGTCGACGACGGCTCAACGGACGGCACCGCCGAGATGGTCCAGGAGTTCCGCGACTCCCTTCAGATCGCGTACCTGTCGCAGGCCAACCGGGGTCGGGCGGCGGCCCGCAACCTGGGAGCCCGCGCCGCCGGGGGACGCATTCTCGTGTTTCTGGACTCGGACTTTTGGGCCGCCCCGCAACTCCTGGCCGAGCATTACCGGCACTATCCGCCGGATGCGCAGGGGATCGGCATCCAGGGCGCGAGCCGGACTCATCCCGACACCCTGGTCACGCCGTTCATGCGCGCCCGAGAGGTCTACCTCGAGGTGCCTCCGGGTCCACCGGGACGCCTCTCGCTGTTTCGAATCAGCACGCGCAACCTCTCACTGTTGAAATCGGACTTCCTTGCCGCGGGCGGGTTCGATGAGGAGTTTGGCGGCTACGGTTGGGAAGACATCGAGCTGGCATGGCGCCTTCGCGCCCGAGGCGTGCGGTTCTCGTATGAACCGCGGGCCATCGGGGATCACGTCCAGGTGCAAGACCTGGAGGGCCTCCGGAGGAAGATGCGCGAGGGGGGCCGCAGCGCGGTGCATTTCTGGCGAAAGCACCGGCGTTCGCTGTGGTTGGGGCTGCGGCTCGAGATCGCTCCTATCCTCCTCCCGATCAAGTGGATGATCTACCGGACGCCAGTGCTCACCACCCCGATCCGATGGATCGTCCCCATCGCCGAGGCGCGGGGATGGCGGTACGTGCTCAGCGAGTGCACCAACCATCTGGTGTGGGAAGCGTACTACGAGGGAGTATTCGGCGCCCTCCGTCCCGCCGCGGACGCGGGCAAGGAGAACACGGTCGAAACGGCGACTTAGGCGCTGAGCCGGTTGAGCCTGAGGCGCTCGAGCAGGCGCCGGGCGATCGCCGCCGCCGCACCGGTTCCCCCGAGGCGTTGGATCCCGGCCCGACCGCGACGGTCGCGCTCGTCCGGATCGCCGAGGAGGCGAGCCAGCGCACAAGCCCCATCCTGCCACGTCGGGGTGGCGACGAGCGCGTCTCCCAGGAGACGCTGTTGCTCTTCGAGGAACCGGGGGGTGAATTGCGGACCGGTCCCGGGAAACGCCACAATGGGCTTTCCGAGCCCGGCGGCATGCTCATTTGCACCACCGGCCATGCCCATCACGATCGTGGCGCGGCGCAGTGCGTCCGGATAGCGATCGGTGGTGACCGCGACCTCGAGCGCGCCGAAGCGGAAATGGTGAGGATCGGTCCACGCTCCCCCTGCGGCGGTCACCGTGTCGCGGAGACGAGCCGGTGAGAGCTCAGGGACCCATGCCACGAGGACGGCGGGCGGCGCGACGAGGGACGTGGCAGCCGCGTTCACCGCGCCCAGCAGCAGGACGAGATTGTCGAACGCCGGCGGCTTGCTGCCGGGAAGGAGGGTAATCACCGGCCGTTCGGGTGGAATACTGAAGGTTTCGCCGGAGAATGTCAGCGCATCCATCGGCCAGAATCCGACATACGCGGCCGCAATGCCCCGGCCCCGCAACGCCGCAGCGGTGAGCTCGTCCCGGGCAAACACGTCACAGGCCAGCCGCCGAATCGACCATAGCTCCAGCCGGCTGTGCGGGGCGATGTACTCAGACTTTGGCCCGACGAGAAAGACCGTCGGGGCCGCGACGGTACTCGCCATCCAGAGGCAGTACACGTCCCCGACGACCACGACGAGATCGGCGCGCCCACGTTGGGCGCGCAGCGTCCGGTACTGCGCGCGCCAAAACCCGACGAGACCCCGGGCCAGGTCTTCCCGGAAGCTCGCCCATCCCGCCCGCGGCCCAAAGCCGCGACTCGGAAAGTCGCGCCGCGGATTCAGCAACTCCACCTCAGGAGGAAAATGGCCGCCGAGGCCCACGAGGGGATACGCCGACACCTCGAGGTCGTGCGGGGAGAGCGCGCGAATGACTGCTGCCGCGCCCACATCTTCTGCGTATCCGTTACTGACGAAGAGGATCCGGTCTCGACTCACGCCGCGTGGTGCCCGGGTGACCGCTCCAGGAAGGGAGCCATTTCCTCGAGCATGCGCGTCGCCGTGGACTCGGGAGTGGCGTACAGGGCGCGCAGCTCCTGCGCCATACGAATCAGCCCGGGCCGATCGTCGAGCATCTGCACGGCCCTGCGCGCCACCTCCGCGGGTGTAAGGCGGCCAACCAGCTCGGGAACAACCATGCGTCCCGCATGCCGGTTGGGCCACGCCAGGAGCCGGTGGCGGCGCAAGTACCGGCCGATCACCACCGCTTTGACCAGATTGGCAAGCCCGGGGATCCGTCCCAGCCACTCGCTCAGCCCCGGAGTGCGGATCTCGCTCTTGTGCTCTAGCGGCAACACCACCAGCATCGGGACCCCGAGGATCGCCAACTCGTCGTTATTCGACCCAGGATAGGTCAGCGCCAGATCGCATTCGGCCATGGCCTGAAGATGATCGCGCTCCACGAGCTCGATCCCGGAATCCGCCAGGGTCACGCCCTGCTGGGCCAGCGTCTGCTGGAGGTGCTGACGAGACAGAAACGGCGACGCGATCAGCGAGAACTTGAGGTCGGGCCGGAGCGCCCGCATGGCGGGGACGAGTTCCAGGATGTAGGGAAGCGCGATTCTCACGATCCACCGCCGGCTGCCGGGCAGCAGGGCGACGCGTGAACCCGAACGCACCCGTGGAGCGGTGGAGCGGAGCGACTGGAGATGCTCGACCCGCAGATCCCCAACCACCGAGAGGCGGTCCCGAGGCGCTCCGCCCGCGATCAGGCGGTCGGCCAAGGTGCTCGACGGCAGGAAGATCTTCGAAAACCAGCGGGCCCGCCGCAGGATCGGCTGGCTCGATTCGACGTACGCGAACACGGCGAACCGAAACCGCCTCGCCAGCGTGGCCGAGTACCATAGGTCGCCCCCGAAGTGCACGATACATCCGGGGCCCGGGGCGGGAAACCGCCGCAGGCGGGCCGCAAATGCCAGACACTCTCTCGGGTTGAAGATGCGCTCGAACACCTTCGCCTGCCTGGCAAACGTGGCTTCTTGACCGCTTGCCCACTGACACGGCGGGAGAATGAGGGAGACGGTGAGGGGCAGTCCCCTCGACGCCGCCCATTTCTTGGCGGCCCGGGCCATAGGGATCGCCAGATAAGAGACTTCGCCCGGACTGTTCGCGACGAGGACGAGTTCGCGAGACCCCGCGTCAGCGCGCGCGGCGACGCACGTGCCAGGGGCCGCCTCCGGCGCATGGGTGAGGACCGGATTCATGGGGCGATTATACTCTGCGCCTTCGGCGGGACGCAAACCGCCCGATCATGGCGCGATCCAGAATGCCTGCGACCAAGCCGTACGACCGGCGGCCCCCACGCATTCCACACGCACGAACCCTTCGCTCCCATCGGGACCGTACGCGGCCTGAGGTCCCGGTCGCTCGTACCTCGTGGTCCCGCGGGCATCGAGAAATCGGATGCGGAGGGCATCCGTGGCGCAGACGATCGTTCCGTCGTGGACGCCAAACTCTGCGTGGGGGCCCGTGGACGCAACGAGCGCGCGAGCGCGGAGCGCGCCGAGGAACGCCTCCGCGGTCACGGCTGCGGTTTTGGCCATCACCCACCCGGTGTTGAAGTCCCTCTCGCGGTGAAAGTCGTCCACCGCCACGCCGCCGACAGGCGCCGATGGACCGCGCGCGGCCAACACCGCGGCCCACCGCTCCACGTCTGCGCGGGAGGCACTGTGGTGGTTGCTGATCTCGATGAGATGATATCCGCGGAGCGCGATCATCTCCGCGACGATCCACCGGCCGGTCCACAGATTCCCGGTCCACCCAGGGTGGTGCAGGGAGACGACGCCGCCGGCGGCGACGGTCGCGTCGATCGCGACCTGGGCGCCGCGCACCTCGAGGCGCCCCGGCGCCCCGATCCGGCCCAGGTGAGGCCCCAGTGGCCGGAATGGCCGGCCGATCGCCGTCTCCGCGCCGGGGAGGGCCAGAAACGCGTCGTCGTTAAGATCATCGCACGTGGTGACCCGTTCGTGGTCGGTGAACACCACAAAGGCGTACCCGGCGGCCCGGTAGCGCTCGAGCAGCCCGCGGGGAGCGAACGTCCCGTCGGAATGGGTCGTGTGGCAGTGGAGCTGCGCCTTACGGTACTGACCAGGGGCCGCGTACGGATCGGCGATCCTGAGCGGCGTCACCCGCAGATCATTCGGGGGCGGCGGTGGCTCCCCTGTCGCTTATTACCTGTCGCCGTAGACGGGGGAATGGGGCGCCGTCTGGGAGGACGGCGTCACTGGGCGCCCAGGGGCAGGCGCCGGGGCCTCGGGAGCCGGCCGTTGCGTGTCGGCGGGACCAGCCACCTGGTAGCCCATCTGACGCAGCTGGGTCCGGAGCGCCTTGATCCGGTCGGGAGTAGGCGGGTGGTCTTTAAACGCATTCGCCAGGCCGGGTTGGCTCTTGTCCAGGCGCTGCAGGCGTTCAAAGAAGCTGATCGCCGCGGTGGAGTCGAAACCGGCCTTCTGCGCATAGATGACGCCGTAGCGATCGGCCTCGAACTCCTTGTCCCTTGAATACTTCGCGTCCACGAGACCGCGGGCAATCTGCGAAAGCTGGTAGGCGCTCCAGCTCCCGCCGAAGACAAGTTGCGTCAGCAACAACGCGCCGAACTGAACCTCCATGTCCCGCTGCGCGAGGTCCACGGCATGGCGGTGCGCGACGTGCGTCGTTTCATGCGCCAAGATGAACGCGAGCTCGTCCTCGGACTTCACGAACGTCAACAGCCCTTGATCGACAAACACGAATCCGCCGGGGGCGGCGAAGGCATTCACGCTCTTGTCGTTGACGACGTGGTACGTCCAGGGGAGATTCGGTCGCTCCGAGACGTGGGCGAGGCGCAAGCCGATGCCCGCCACATAATTGGTGAGACCAGGGTCGTCGACGAACCCCGGCTTCTTGGCGACCTCGGCTTCGACCTGACGTCCAAGCTGGATCTCCTGCTGCTCGCTCATGCTGAAGAGCTGGGCGTGGGCGGTGGGCACCGGCATGGGTGGGACCATCGGGATCAACGTCACCGCAGTGACCGCGGACGTGAGCATCAACCATCGGCATCGCATCTTAGCCATCACCTCGCACACACCATCACGCCTACTTACTACGGCCGACGGCCGGCCGGGAGTTCCACGACATATATTACCCAGTTCGGCGCCGGATCATCCCGCGGGGATCGGGCCGGCGCTCCCAGGCCGCGGCCCTGCCTATGGTACAATCGGG
>Ga0070706_100007148_pt1 | contig 10499 bp, 19 predicted proteins | sample KBSK5501metaG_FD_65476 | JGI IMG/M metagenome (GOLD analysis project Ga0070706, IMG submission 65476) | Corn, switchgrass and miscanthus rhizosphere microbial communities from Kellogg Biological Station, Michigan, USA - KBS K5-50-1 metaG | ecosystem: Host-associated > Plants > Roots >...
CGTTGCCGAAATGCCTTGAGCGGATCTGCGTCGGCAGAAGAATATAGAGTCAACAGGACCCCGATCCGCCACACCTTCCTCGCCTCCTGCGCTTCGCCCCCGAGCGGCGCGGCGAGGATGATCCCACCCGCGATGGTGATGAACGCTCGCCGGTCCATCACTGGATCAGTTCGTCGGCTCGGACAAGGACAGACTGCGGGATAGTGAGCCCGAGTGCCTTGGCAGTCTTCATATTGATGACCAGCTCAAACTTCGTGGGCTGCTCGATAGGCAGGTCGGCGGGCTTGGCGCCTTTGAGGATCTTGTCGACATACGTGGCGCCGCGGTAGAAGGAGTCCGCGATGCTTGGGCCGTAGGACATGAGCATGCCATCCACGGCAAGCGATCGGTCGTGCCCGATCGTTGGGATTCCCCGCGGCAGGAGGAAATCTGCGATTCGCTTTCGGTGGAGGCCGAAGAGTGGGCTCAGGGGCACGATGAGCGCGCCGGGAGGTGCCTTGGCAATCATCGACAGGGCGCTTTCGAGACCGGCGACATCGCGCACCTCAAAGATCCGCAGCTTTAGCCCCAGTGTTCGGGCCGCGGCTTCCATCGCCTTCACGTACTTTCGAGCCATCGGGTGACCCGTGTGGGCGAGTGCTGCCACGTTCGAGACCCGAGGTAGGGCGTCCTTCACCAGCTCCACCCACTTCCCGGCAAACTGTTCGCCGATGACCAGCGAGGTCCCGGTGAGGTTGCCGCCCGGGCGCGCGAGGCTATTCACGACGCCGTTTCCGATAGGATCTGTCACGGCCACGAACACGACAGGGGTAGTCGTAGGCGTGTCTTTCGCCGCTTTCGCCCCGGGCGCCGAGCCGACGACGATCACATCCACCTTCGACCGCAGTAGGTCGGCGATCAGTTCTCCGAAGCGCTCCGGCCTTCCCTCAGCCCAGCGTTCCTCGATCACGAGGCTTTGCCCTCGATATAGCCCAGCTCGCGGAGACCCGCGCGGAACGCATCCACCGTCTGCCGTCCAGCGGTCGGTGATGACGCGCCCACGATACCGACTCGCGGAATCTTTCGCGTCTGGGCGTGGCCCGCGAGCGGCGCAAGAATGAGGCCGAGAACGACCGCGAGCCCGATCAGCCGCATGGGCACCTCGGTGGAGGATGGCTGGCGGGGAGTTTAGCAGACCCGGAGTGCTGGTCGGGTGGTGACGTGCGTGCCGTCAACCAACGTGCTACCGTAACCGGGCCTGCACCTTGGCCTCTGGGGTTGGCATCTCCGGATGTCCAGTCCCGGTGAATCTGGCGTGTGTTCCTCTTGCTGTTGTCAGGCGCGGCGCATTGCGCGTCGATCGACGGAGGTCAGCCGAATAGCGAGCTCGAGCGCGGGCGACCAGAACCTAAAGTTGCAGGACGGCAGCTCCGATGGAAATCAGGTAGTCATTGGAGTAGTCGGGGCCGACCACACTAAGTATCCTAATCCAACCGGTGGGTATGGATGGGTCTGCACGAGCGCTGGGGCCTTTAACTTGCCAGACTATCTTCTCGGTGAGACGTTAGGCGTCGAGCTGGTTGGGTTTCGTCTCTCAGGATCTTCGCATTCAATGGTCTCTTACTATATCGGCAACGATAAGAAGCGATATAACGTGTTCCGGATATTTGAGCCATTCTATTTGGCAGATTTTTGGGACACCGACGGGGACTCCTACATATTCAAGAGCATGGGGCAGGGCCTCAAGGCCGGATTCGGCTCGTGGGAACGGCTATGAACCGGTTGGGCTGAATTTTGACTTAACCCAGCTCGCAAGGAGCGGATGAAACGCAGCATCCCTCTCGGCATCATGCCTCGGTACACCAACGAGGCCCGCGCAGCCGCCCTTAACTCGAAGGGCCGGTGACCGCGATCCGCACGGCCAGGTTGGTCAGGTGGTGGTGACCAGAGGCGCTCCTCTGCCGACATCGTCTTGTAGGGATAAAAGGTGCCCTCTTCGAGCATGGACTTATCGGTCCACGCCGAGAGCCCGATGCCGTAATCGGTGCGAGCGCGCTTCGATGGCTCGTACAGAACGATCGGCGCTTTCATGTGCGTCATCTTACGCCACGATCGAGTCGATCTCCCGCTCACCGGTTGACCGGCCTCGGATAATGTTTTTCGGTGTTTGTTGTCCCCGTGCCCTTGCTTCCGATGGCGCCGATGTTCAGTCGCCCGCCGTTTCACCGTGATGGCTGGGTCTATGAGGAGAAGGTCGACGGCTGGCGCATGCTCGCGTACAAGGACGGCCGCCGTGTTCGGCTAATCTCCCGCAACGGCATCGACCATACCTGGCGTTTCGCCGAGCTCGCCGCCGCAGTCGCCAAGCTGAAGACAGATGTTGTCGTCGTGGATGGTGAGGTGGCCGTGTTCGACGAGAAGCTCGTGAGTCGGTTCCTCCCGTTTCAAACACGGGTCGTGTCCCTATTGCGGTGGAAATCTGAGACGACACAGCTTTCGGCACTTGCGTCATTCAATGAGTTGATCTGCCCGCAGCAGCAGCGATTGGGGAATCTTCAGGCCTAGCGCTTTGGCGGTCTTCAGGTTAATGACCAAATCGAGGCGCGCAATCTGCTCGACGGGGAGATCAGCCGGCTTCGTTCCCTTGAGAAGCCTGTCTACCAGCCTGGCCGCATCAATCCGGCCTACCGAGAAGTAATTCGCCCCGTAGGAAAACAGCGCACCCTGCTCCGCCCATTCTTTTCGATGACCAGGGATCGGGAGGCGTCTCTCGGCCGCCAGATGGATGACGAGCGACGGGAATTTCGTGACGAGGCCGGAGACAACAACGATCGCTTGGATGTTTTCGCGTCTTACAGGCATCAAGGCCCGTTCGATGTCACCTTGCGTCACCGCGGCCCGCTCGACCAATCGGAGCTTGAGCGCCCTGGCGGCGGCTCGTACGGCAGTCAGCTCTTGGAGCGCCGTGTGATCGGTAGGATCAAATAAGAGCAGGAGCCGATCGAGGGTGGGTACCGCCTCTTTCAGAAGCTCCACTCGCTTTCCCGGGACATCGCCAAAAATGCCTGTAATGTTTCCGCCGGGATGAGCGAGGCTCTGCACGAATCCCTCACCGACTGGATCGGTGAGCACGTGGAGAAACAGGATGGGGACTTCCGATGTTGCTGCCTTTGCGGCACGGACGGTTTGATTTTCGAACGCCACGATCACGTCTACCTTCTCGTGGACGAATTCCCGCGCGGTCCCTTGAGCGGCACTTTCATCCGGCAGGTTACGAAAGTCCCAGCGCAGATTCTTGCCCTCTTCATACCCCAGCTCCTTCAAGCCTTCTCGCAATCCAGGCAAGGCCGGCGGAACGTGGTCGAGCCCTACGTGAAATAGCCCGATCCGCCATACCCTCCCCGGCTGTTGCGCCCTCGCGGCGAGCGGCGCGGCGACGACGCCAGCACCCATAGTCCTGAGGAGGGTTCGCCGGTTCACTGGATTACTTCTTTGTCGGCTCGTATCCACAGAGACGGCGGGACCAGTGAGACCGAGGCGCCTTCGCGGTCTGCGGGTTATGGTCGACTGCTCTCATCATTTCCCTTGCTAGCCGAACGTCCCAGGCAGGTCCTGAAAAGCTCAGCGTGACGTCAGTGAGAAGTCAAAGGCATTCAAAAGATTGTTTGCGGCAGCGTCTCGACGAATACGTGCTTGAGATACAGATATTGCTTGGGCTCCGTGCGCGACACGATGAAGACCAAGTCTGCCATGATCGCCTCCGCAGATTTCCAGCAGCAGGACTTTTCCAAGACATGGAACCATCAACATCTGGTCATTTCCTCGACCCTTGTATCGACGGAGTAGCGCGCAGAAACGGTCAGTCGTCGGACGTCGTCCTGCGGATCCGCTAATGATCGGGTAGTCGCAAGAAGACTCCACGTCCCGGATTCTAGAGACCACGTCATCCAATCCGCTCTCCAGATCACTTTTCTTGGATTCATAGTCGTCCTTTGCAGATTCGTATTCACTTTTCGCTGAGTTGTAGCGTGAGCGCTCATTGGGTCCGGGACGCGAACGGGATCGAGATGATGCGGTGCGAGGGTTGCGAGGGGGTGGGACGGGCGCCGAGCTACTAACGAACAGCCCTCCCTTCCCCCATCTCGAACCGGTTTTTCGTCCGTTACTTCTCACCCTCCAGATCTTCGACTTCACGGCGATCGTCCCGAGCGGCTGGACCTGGACATAGCCCTCGGCCAGATTCAGCGTGTCGCCGGTAACAAGCGGGCATCTGCTCCGCTACCTCGGTCGTCATCACCGCCGCGAGCTGGACGCGCCCGATAGCGAGTTGGGCGGCTCGTAGTCCACCTGCGCGTTCGACGACCACCGCGTACGTTTGATCTTGATCCGCTAGCAGCGTGAGATAGCAGGCTCGTGTCGTGGAGCGGGCAAGTAGGTCTCGAACGCGAGCGAGGGCTGGGCGGTCCGCGGGACCGTGTCCGCGCTCTAGAGTCAGAGCAGCAAGGATTAGACCTTTCGACTCCTCAATGACTTCGAACAGCTCCTCTCTCCGTGCCTCGCCGAGCGCAAAGAGCACCGCAGTGTTTGTCGCCCAAAGATGCGGTAGATATTCGGCCAGCGCCGCGCGGAGCAGCGGTGGCGCTTCGCCATTGTGCCGCGAGATTTGGGCGGTCCAGCCACGCCACCCAGCGAGGCGCCAGAGTCTCGGTTTGTGCCGCCCACGTTGTGACCACTCCTACGGTAGCCGGAATGCCCCACAACCATGTTTTCGCCTCAACGCCGCGGTCGTAGCCGGACAGTGTCTTGGCTTCGGAATCGCACTCCTCGGCGTCTGAACTCTGTTGCGCTTCGGACTGGCCTTGTAACGGGCTCATGGGAACCTGCCAGCGGGCGACGGCGCACCCTTGGCGAAGGACGAAGGCCGCCGCAGCAACCAGCCTTCTACGCACGGGCGGCTACCGAAGCTTGAAGGCGATGAGTTCTCGGACGCGGAGCCCAGAATCGAGATTCTCGCGACTCTTCACCAACTGCTTAAGCTCAAGCGAGTACCAGGCTTCATACCGGATGGCCACGGTTTTCTTGTTTCTGTAGACCAGCTTGATAGTCTTGAACGTGCCGGCAGTCACTGTCACGGTCTCTTCAGCTTCCACCGTAACCATGTCGATGCGCTCGATCGTCTGACGATCCTTCGGCCGCTCCTCCAGAATGGTCTGGTCCCACGTCTGTCCCACGTGCATCGGCCACACGTAGTACAAGCGGGCGGGCGTGTTCTTCAAAACCACCACACCCTCAACGGTCTCTCTGCTCAGGGCCAAGTCGGATTTCCGATAGAAAAGCTCCCGAGTCCCGGACTTGATAACGTAGTGTAGGGCGCCGTCAAGGGTTTCCTCTCGGTCCACCGACCAGACAAAGGTGCCATTGCCGACTGGGCTCTCGTACCGATAAGCCCACTCGTATCCAGGTTTCCAGATGGGGGCTTCCGTCATGCCGTTCGGTGATGGCGATACGACCGCAAGGGTGCTCGAAGGGATTGCTGCCTTCACGCCCTTAGCCTGTTCCGCTAGCGCCGCAGAGTCGCACGCTCGAAACGCGGTCTGCTCGCCACCATCGGAGACCCAAACCCAAATCTGCCCATCCGGCTTGATGTCTTTGAGATTGATGCCCCGGAAGTGATTGCACTTCCTCCACCGTTCCCACGCCAGATCTTGGGCGACGGTGTTCTGCGTTGAGGCGCACCCGGTCAATAGGAGCAACAGAGCGACGACACCATGCGGGAGAGAGCGACTGAGAGCCATGAGGGCCTCCGTGGAGCAGAAGGGTGGGTCAGGTCCAGAGTCCCATGAGGCCCCCTAGCGAGCCAAGGAACTTGGGTAGCTTCCAGCGCTATTGTTCCCGGCGGGGGCCTAGCAGCCCGTGGTGAAAGTCAGTTGCGAAGATGGTGCAGGAGGAACACTAGGATTCGTTGCACTTCGTCGCGGTACTGCTTCGGGCTACTGAAAATGTCATTGTGCCGACCCCCTTCGTAGTACACGGCTTCCACCGGCTTACCAGACGTTCGCAGCTTCGCTTCGAAATCGCGCGCCATCTGGACGTTCGTGACTGCCACTCCGCCGTCGGCGGGACTGTCAGCCGTGCCGTGCAGCATCAGGACGGGCGTTTGACGTCGGTAGAGAGGTTACTTGGATAGCCGGCGGAGTTCAGTACAGCGGCCTGCACATCCCCGGCTCGAAGGATGTAGGTCAAGACCAGTGCGCCGCCTCGCGAGTGCCCAAACAGCCCGACCCGATCGGGCCGTGCGCCTGGCAGAGTGCGCGCCGCCTGGACAAGCGCCTCCAACGTCTACTGGAAGCGGGTCGCCGAGGCCGTGGGCCGCGGCTACTACGAGAACGGGGCGCCGCCCGGCGCCGGCTACCGCAATGGCTATCGCCGCGGCCGGCTCGCCACCGCCGAGGGACCCATCGAGTACGGCGTGCCGCAAGTCGCCGATCGCGCCGAGCCGTTCGCGTCCCGCGGGCGGGCCGGCCTGGCGGGGCGCACGGCGGAGCTCGAGCGCTTGGCGGTGGAGATGTTTGCGCGGGGGCTGAGCACCCGAGACAAGAAGGTCTATACAGGCCTCCACGGCACGAGCGATCTGGAACAGCGCGCCCACCGGGTACAATCGCCGCATGAGACGACGAGACCGCCTCTGCGCGTGCGGACTGGCGGCTTGCGTCTGCCTCGGGCTCACGACTGAAGTGATCGAGCCGACCCACTCCCATCACCACGACCGGCCTTCGGTGGTCACCACCGTCCAAATCGGCCCTCGTCAAGCCGACCACACCCACGTGGAAGAGGTGGTCTTCGCCGGCGTCGTCAGCCGCAAGCAACCCAGACGCAACGCCAGGGGTCTGTTCTGGAGTGGGAACGACTTGTCACCCTTCTGGTCGGGTAACGATGGCGGCCCGTTCTGGAGCCCACCCGAATCCGAGGGCTCGGGGACCCACTACAGCGTAGCTTGACCAGCGGGCTCGCCGTGCGGCGAAGGCGGGGAGCGAGGCAGTTCGGAGCGCAGGGGAAATCGGTAGGCCTGAGGGCCTGCTCCACGCCGAGCGCCTCGACTACGTCAGACACCGGCAGCGTACCGACAGGGTTCGTGAACAAGGTGAAGTTGTAGCCGCAGAAGAGGCGACCCTCCATGCGGCGAGCGACGATAAGTCCGCCGAGCCGGGAGTGCAGCCCTCGCGTGAATACACCACCCGGCTGGCGTCGAAGTCCCACAGGCCCATGCCGCGTGAACTCCATATACATCCGCCCGTATAACGGCATGACGCGATACCCGAACTCAAACGGCTCCCGAGTGACGATGCCGCTTTCAAGAAGTGGCACCGAGACACCGAAGTGGCCATTACACATATTTTCGTAGGAGAGGGTCGGCATCTTAAGGACTTCAACTCGATCCAATACAGCTTGATAGCGTTCTCGTCTTCAACCCCGGACAGTAGATTCGACGAGGCGTATCAAGGGGGTCTGGATCGTGCCGCCGCAGTCCTCGCATCTCTCATCGATGAGATTCAAGACTATTGGAATGATGCTGAGCGCTCCGAAGCCACAGCTGGTGGGGCGGCCGCGCTCTCAGCACTTTTGCGGATCTGTTCGCGGATCCATCTGATCGCCCGCCAGCTCCGCTCACGCCATGAGAATCGCCCCACGCTTGAGGTTGAGGACGAATATGATCTTCAGGATCTCCTGCATGCCGTTCTGATGCTGGAATTCAACGACGTCCAGCGTGAAGAATGGTCACCGAGCTACGCTGGTGCTGGATCGAGGCTGGACTTTCTGCTCAAAGAGCATCAAATTGTACTTGAAGTCAAAGAGAGCCGCAAAGGTCTTGACGCGAAACGACTCGGCGAGGAACTTCTCGTCGACATCCAACGATATAAAGCTCACCCAGGCTGCAAGACCCTAATATGCCTTGTCTACGACCCAGAAGGCAGAATCGCTAACCCGCGTGGCCTCGAAAAGGATCTGTCGGGCACCCGTGATGGCATCGAAGTTCGCGTAATCATCGCACCCAGCGGAACATGAGAGACCCGTGTCGCTGCTGGCTGACCTCCTCGACTTCCTCCACGACCATCGCCCCCACGGCCCCCTGACCGCCGCTACCACGGAGCCGGCGTGGAATGGTTACCTGCTCACGGTGGCGTGTCCGTGTTGCGTCACGTTCGAGCGGTGGGTGACGCCTGAGGAGACCGAGGTTGATCTGTGCCGAACGACGTCGCTGAACTGAGCTTCAGGACTCGTCCGACCAACTTGGGCTAGACTCCGTCAATGAAAGCGATTCGACTCGGGCTCCTGATCAACCTGATCGTCACGATGGGCGCAGCGTGCGCCAGCACCGACGCCACTCCGCCGCGCACCATGACAACTACGACCTTGATGGCGGGATGGGAGTATCACTTCACGGTCGAGTGGGCGGCGGTTGAGCAGGGCCCGAATGCACGAAAAGTCAGCGGCTACGTCTACAGCCAACGCGGCGAGTTTGCCACGCAGCTTCGGGTGCTCGCGCAGGCGGTCGACGCCGGTGGCGCGGTGGTCGGACAGCGCATCGCTTACGTGCCCGGAGGCGTCGGTGGATTCGGGCGCGCGTACTTCGAGGTGCCGAATCTGCCGGCGACCTCGAGCTACCGGGTCAGCGTCTGGGACTACACTTGGTTTCAAGCCCCCAAAAACCCGTGATGTTTCGGGAATCTCACGTCCCAGAAACGGCCCGATTCAAAGCGGACTAAGCTCCGTCTCCTATCTCCAGAGCCGTGGATTAAGTTCCGCCCGGGTAGACGGCGCTCACTCCTCATCTCACGCCTCAGTCCGTGGGGCGCTGGTGCGTATCGTGGCGTTCAGCTAGACTCCCGCCAGCCATCCTCCACCGAGGTGCCCATGCGGCGGATCGGGCTCGCGGTCATGCTCACTGTTAGCTTCATTGTTGCGCCGCTCGCCGCCGGGGCGCAGCAGCGCGCCAAGGTTCCCCGGATTGGAATTCTCTCCTCTGATGCCGCATCAACCCGTGAAGAAGCTTTCCGTCAAGGCCTACGCGACCTCGGTTATGTCGAGGGTCAGAACGTGGCGATCGAGTCCCGATACGCCGATGGACGGTTCGAGAAGCTTCCTGGGCTTGCCACCGAGTTGGTTCGGCTCAACGTCGACGTGATTGTCGCGTCGCCGACCGAAGCCATCCGTGCTGCCCAGGGAGCAACCAAGACGATCCCAATTGTCATGGCGTTCAGTGGTGATCCGGTGGGCAGCGGCATCGTCGCGCAGCTTGGGCATCCAGGGGGAAACATCACCGGCCTGACCACCATGGCTGCCGAGCTGACGGCCAAGCGGCTGGAGTTTCTCAAAGCGATTGCTCCCACGATCTCTCGGGTATCGTTTCTCGCGAATCAGGCGACGCCGAAACAGTTCGTGAGCGAAGTGGAGGCCCCTGGCCGAGTAATGGGCGTCCACATCAGTGCCGTGATGGTGCAAGACGCTAACGAGCTGGACCGCACTTTTGCGGCGATGGCGAAGGGGGCCGTGGACGGTCTCGTCGTGGACCTCGTGCTCCACGAGTACCGCCGCCGGATCGCAGACCTCGCGATTCGACATCGGTTCCCGGCTGTCTCGGGCCCGCGAGAGTTTGCAGCGGCTGGCGGGTTGATGGCTTATGGACCGGATTATCGTGATCTCTTTCGCCGCGCCGCGACCTACGTCGATAAGATCCTCAAAGGCGTCAAACCCGCCGACCTTCCCGTCGAACAGCCCACCAAGTTCGAGTTGGTGATCAACCTCAAGACCGCGAAGGCGCTGGGCCTGACGATCCCGCAGTCGGTGCTGCTGCGGGCGGATCAGATTATCGAATGATCAACCGGCGAATGTTCCTCTGCGGGCTCACTCTTGGGACATTGGCTGCGCCACTCAATAGCGAGGCACAGCAAACCGGGAACGTCCCGCGGATCGGGGTTCTCGTTCCAGTGGAACCCGCGTCCCCAACAGAGCCCAACGTCGCGGCATTCCGTCAGGGGCTGCGCAGCCTCGGCTACGTTGAGGGACAGAACATCGCTGTCGAATATCGACATGCTCACGGCAAGAGAGAAGCCTACGCCGAGCACGCCGCTGAGTTCGTCCGCCTCAAGGTTGACGTCATGGTCGTCGGGTCTTGGCAACCGACGCTGGCCGCCAAGAAGGCAACCCAGACGATTCCGATCGTGGGGGTAGGCATGGGGGGGGATCCCGTCCATCTCGGGATCGTGTCGAGCGTCGCGCGACCCGGGGGAAACGTCACAGGATCGTCTTGGGTTACCGGAGGGGAATTCGCTGGCAAATGGGTGGAGCTCCTGAAGGAGGCTGCGCCACGGATTGTCCGCGTCGGGTATCTCATGGATATCAGGTCCCGTCCCGCCCCCGGCATGCCCGATGAGCGGGTCCCTTTTCTGGCGGCTGCGCGAGCCGCCGCTGGCGCAGCGGGCCTGACCTTCCAAATCCTTGAGGTACGTGAGCCCCGCGAG
>Ga0070706_100007149_pt1 | contig 10498 bp, 9 predicted proteins | sample KBSK5501metaG_FD_65476 | JGI IMG/M metagenome (GOLD analysis project Ga0070706, IMG submission 65476) | Corn, switchgrass and miscanthus rhizosphere microbial communities from Kellogg Biological Station, Michigan, USA - KBS K5-50-1 metaG | ecosystem: Host-associated > Plants > Roots >...
CACATCGACGACATCGCGCGTTTTGTAGCACCAAATTTAATCGTATGCGCAGTCGAAGACGATCCCGAAGACGCTAACTACCGACTACTACAGGACAACCTGAAGCGCCTGCGCACAATGACAAATGCTGATGGGCGGCCTTTTGATATTGTGACGTTGCCAATGCCTGGAGTGGTAGGTGGCGAGAGCACCGACAAGCGCTGCCTTGATCGCCTGCCTGCGTCTTACGCCAACTTCTACATCGCAAATGGTGTTGTACTCGCTCCTGTGTTCGGACATGCGAATGACTCATGCGCGCTGGAAACGTTGCAGAAACTGTTTCCCGATCGTCGTGTGGTAGGAATCAACTGCGAGCCTTTGGTGTGGGGCATGGGAACGATCCACTGCGTAACTCAGCAACAACCCAAAGCTTAATCCGCAGATTTCGCAGATTTCACAGATTTTGTAAGAACAAATCGGCGCTGTTCAAGGCTGCGAGTTCCGAAATTAATTAGCAGACCAATTTCGTGACCGGTTGCTTTTAGATAGTTTATTACTTGCGCCTCTTCGGTTCCGCTCATTCGAGCGAGTGCCTTTAACTCAACTACTACACTGTCGAAGCAGATGAAATCTGCGCAGTATTTCGTCTCTAGTACTTGACCCTTATATTCAAGTGGGAGTTTTATTTCTTTAACAAACGGAATGTTGCGCCTAACAAACTCGATCGCTAGCGCTTCCTGATAAACCGGCTCAAGGAACCCACAGCCCAGCTGCCGATGGACTTCCATTGCCGCTCCAATGATTGCAAAAGTTCTCGGGTCTGTTTCGGTAAGGTTTCTAAGCACTGCTAAATGTTAGCAGTCTTTCTTTCTAATCTGTGCAATCTGCGGAATCTGCGGATAAGATCTCTTTAACAAGAGATTTTGCATCATCAAGCGAGCAGACACTACCATCCAGTTGCAGCTCATAAACCTTTCTGGTGATCTCGCCTATTCGCGGGCCTGGTTGCAATCCCATCTCCAGCAAGTGACGCCCTAAGAGGATTGGCGCTGGTGGCTGTCGGTCGACTTCCAGCTCCCTGGCCCGTTCAATAAACCACTCCTGCGCTTCGGAGCCAAACCACTTTTCACGCGGCACCCAATCAGCGTTGCGCCCGAGCGAATCAGCTTTTGCTACTCGATAAAGCAGATCGAGTTCACACTTGCGCGCCAGGCGCCGAAACGCGCCGTCGCCAACCTCATCTCGTTTCTTGAAGAACTCGCCCGGCTTTAGATGATCTCGCACCAGCGCGATGACCTGCGCACGCACGTCGTAGCCATCAACCGTGTATATGTTGAGGCGATCGAGGAAACTTGCCGCCGGGGCAATGCCTGCCTCCTCATGACCACGAGAGCGAAGGCGGCCTTCTATGAACTCAGTCGTTGATGGCTTACCAAAGTCATGAGCTACAGCGGCCAGCATCACCGTCACTTGTTTTGCGTAAGGCAAATCGTCGATTAATTCGCGCGCGCGATCGATTACCAGGCGCGTGTGAACAAAAACGTCGCCCTCCGGATGCCATTCAGGATCCTGCGGCACATCGATCAACACCTTGAGCTCAGGAAATAATTGCTCGATGGCCTTGAGCGCGTGCAGCCAGCCCAATCCGATCGAAGGACGGCGCGCCCGCAACAGCAGTTTTTCCATCTCTCCCCAAATTCGTTCTGCTGGAAGGTCTGAAAGGTCTATCGAGTGGCACAGCTCAACGGTGCCCGGGTGAACGCGAAACTCGAAACGCGCGGCAAATTGCGCGGCCCGCAAAACGCGCAGGCTGTCTTCTGCAAACGTATCGAGCGAAACTGCGCGCAGAATTCCACTCTCAATATCTTCCCGGCCATGAAATGGATCAATAATCTCTCCCGTTAACGGATCCTCAAGAATCGCGTTGACGGTGAAATCGCGCCGGCGCGCCGCCTCTTCGATTGTCATCGAGGGATCTCCCTCAATGACAAAGGCACGATGGCCTCGACCGGACTTTCGCTCGCGGCGCGGCAAAGAGACATCAAGGTCCACTCCCAACTTATAAACCGTGAACGCTTCGCCGACGACGTTTACCGGGCCAATCTGATCGAGCAACGCGCGCAGTTTGTTGGGATCAATTCCGTAGACTTCGACGTCCCAATCCTTCGGCTTCTGGCCCATGAGCAGATCGCGAACACAGCCGCCCACGAGCAGCGCGCGGCCGCCCTCAACACGGACAGCCTGCGCGAGATTGATGACCCTTTCTGGGAATTGAGACATTCGAGTCCAATGTCCAATGTCCAAGGTCCAATGTCAACGACAGAGGGGCGCGGGAATGCGATCAAGTGATTTGTTGGGACCGCGGGCGTCCCGCCCGCAAATGAGCGCGAAGCGCGAAAATGGAATTTGCTACTCGGAAAGACTGCGCGCCTTTCGGCGCGTTTGCGGGCGGGACGCCCGCGATCCCAGCAAATCACTTGAAACTGAAGGCTTATTCTTCCGGGGATTCGACGAGTATTTGAACGCCGCGCGTTGAAGGCAAGCAGCTGATTATTTGCGCGCGATCAATCTTAGTCAGATCGCTACCGGCAGCGTGCCAAAGCTTGACCCAGAAGGTGCGTGTATCGCCGTGAATAGCAAACGTGGATCCGTCATTCATCACTGCAACCGGCTCGGCAGTAGTACCGTCACGCAGTTCTTCGAGGAGTTCGGGTACGAATGGCTTGTCCTTATCAAACTGCACCAGCACATCGCGGTCAGCTATTTCGGCAGGCGGCAACTCAACCGGCTCGCCGGATTCTAGCAGCAAGCGCGTTTCAGTTTGCAGATTCCGTTTCTTGACTACAGGCATGACAATCAGTTGCAAGTTGCAAGTTCCAAGTTCCAAGTTCGCTCCAGCAAAAACTCTGAACTTGAAACTTGAAACTTGGAACTTGAAACTACCCCTTCCATCGTTTCAACAGATGTTCTTGCAAATCTGCAACTTTCACGCGCTCCTGTTCCCAGGTATCCCGGTCGCGCACGGTCACCGCTTCATCTTCCAAAGACTGGTGGTCGACCGTTACGCAAGACGGCGTTCCAATCTCATCCTGTCGTGCATACAATTTTCCGATACCACCCGTGTCATCATAAACCGCGCGCAGCGAAGGCTGCAGCGAGCGCTTGATTGCTTTGGCCATCCCCACGATCTCAGGCCTGTTCTTCGCGAGCGGCAGTATCGCGGCTTTGATCGGCGCCAGCGAGGGATGAAGTTTCAATACTACGCGCGTCTCACCTTTGTCGTTCGTCTTTTCGGAATAGGCGTCCATCAGAACTGACAGAACGGTCCGATTGACGCCGGCGGCCGGCTCGATCACGTAAGGATAAAAACGTTCTTTAGTTGCCTCGTCGAAATAAGACAGGTCTTCGGTGGAGTCAGGATTCAGTCGCTTCCCTTCCGCGTCTTCCGGCTTCTTCGAATGTGTGCGCAGGTCGAAATCGGTGCGATTAGCGATTCCCATTAACTCGTCCCACTGTCGTTCGTCTTCTTCTCGTTCCGGGAAGAAGCGATACTGGATGTCGACCGTTCGTTTAGCGTAGTGGGCCAGTTCTTCTTTCGGCTGCTCATACAGTCGCAGATTGTTCGCCGCGATGCCCAGACTGGTGAACCAGTTGTAACAGGCATCGATCCACTCCTGATGCGTAGACTCGTCTTCGCCAGGCTTCACGAAGTATTCCATCTCCATCTGCTCAAATTCGCGAGTGCGGAAGATGAAGTTGCCCGGCGTCACTTCGTTGCGAAACGATTTTCCAATCTGCGCCACGCCGAAGGGAAGTTTGCGCCGGCTGGTGGTCAAAACGTTCGCAAAGTTGATGAAAATACCCTGAGCTGTTTCGGGACGGAGATAGACGAGGGAAGACGGATCGTCCTCGGCGGTAGCGCCGACGTGAGTTTGGAACATGAGATTAAACGGGCGCGGTTCCGTCAGATTCTTCGAACCACAATTCGGACATTTGCCGTCAGTCAATTTGTCTGCGCGCAAACGCGTGTTGCATTCGCGGCAGTCGACAAGCGGATCGCTGAAGGTATCTTCGTGTCCGCTGTACTTCCACACCAGGCGATTCAGAATGATCGACGAGTCGAGTCCTTCAATGTCGTCACGCTCGTAGACCATCCAGCGCCACCACGCCTGTTTGACGTTATTGCAAAGTTCAACGCCTAGCGGACCGTAGTCCCAGGCGCTGCCGAGTCCGCCGTAGATTTCCGAGGAGGGAAAAACAAACCCGCGCCGCTTGGCAAGGGAAACGATTGTTTCGATGTTTGGAGCTGTCATGTCGGTATAGGTTGAATGGTGAATAGTAAAGGGTAAGAGTCAAAAACGTAAACCGAGGTGTTGGATGCGCACCGGGAGATGGGCCGTCTATTTACCGTTCACTAATACGATTCATCGCAAAAAAAGAGGAGCACCGCGGCGCTCCTCCATTCGAAGTGTCAAGGGTCGCTCTTACTTGGATGGCGCTGGCGCCGCGGGAGCGCTGACATTGACGTTAATTTTCGTCGTGCTGCCGCCAAACAAACGTCCCCTAAAAATATAAGCCGCAGCCAAAACCACAATCACAAAAATAACCAGCACGGCAACAACACCGGCGCTGCCGCCACTATCTCCATTGTCTCCCATGGAATACCTCCTCCTATTTGTAGGGGGATTGGATTAGACGAATTAGAGGGGGTTGGCAAGATTGTTATCACAAGGCCAGACTAGCGGTCAATCAGTGTAATACCGGTCAAGTGATTTGCTGGGACCGCGGGCGCCCCCGCCCGCAATGAGCGCAAAGCGCGAAAAACGGTTGAAGGCAAGAAACTCCTAAACAGCACCTGCGCACCTGCGGTGCGTTTGCGGGCGGGACGCCCGCGGTCCCAGCAAATCACTTGCTCGCTATGAAAAACAAAAGGAGACAGGAACGTGTCCTGTCTCCTTCCGCTAAGTTTGATTTCAACTTACTTATTACCTGCGCCGTCCGCGCCGCCTTGGGGTCATGGCAGCCGGCCTAACGTCGCCTGCCTGCACGGTTGGGCTGGGTTGCGGAGGCGTCGCCCCGCTGGGAATGATCCACAACTCAACGCAATCTCCCTCGCGGAACCCACCGTTCATAACAGTGATGCGAGCCTGGTCGATGCCCCGCCGCGCCACGAGGTAATCTCGAGCGCGATCGCCGAGCAAGTTTGCCTGGCCGATGCGGCTGGTGCGACCGCCGTAGGCAATGACGTAAGCTGTTGCTGTCGGATCGTGTTGCAGTTCAACAGCAAGGTTATCCAAACGAGCTTTTTGATCGTCAAACGAGCAACTGCAACAGACGTCAAACTGCTTCGAAGGATGTTCTACGCGCTCAGGTGGTCGAACGAAAGTCGAAGCCTGCGGTGTTTGACGGCAGGCAGCCTCGCCTGAGCCATCATCAACAACTACGGTCGCCATTACGCGCTGGCCACCCAGACCGGTTGAGTCAACGGTGATCCTGTTGCCGACGTTGGTAAGAATCTTCGCATCGCTGGGGCTAAGGGTCCAGGTGTAGTTAAGCGGAGCGTTGCCGCCATAGGCAGTGTCTGTGCTGAAAGTTATTACTTCCCCTTCGCTTACCTCAGCGTCAGCCGAAAGACTGACCGGATAAGGACACGGAGATTTGACGACCGGTAAAGACGATCTGAAGTTGATCGTCACACATTTAATGCGACCCGCCTGAAGATCGATTTCTCGAGTCCATCTTTCACCATCTGGCAAAGTGATGATTACCGTGTGTAAACCGGGGTCGCGATCGAAAGCGCGATAGTTGGTGGTCGTCAGACCTTCGGGTTTCCCATCTATCTCAAGTGGCAGTCCACCGGGGGTGCTCAGAATCTTGATCGAGCCGTATTTCGCCAGCTTCCGCTTCCTGGCATAAACCGTCGAGGCCGGACTGGCCATGCAGAACGTAAGCGCCAGGAGTGCAGCGAGGGAGATTTTTCCGTAGGTGCGCGGATTATGGAATGTTGCTGTCGACATTTTGATTAGCCCTTCTCCGCGGTCTGCAGCTGGGTTTCCGGTTTGCTCCGGGCATACCGTCTACGCAATCCAGCTCCGAGTACGACCAGGCCTGAACCAAACAAGAGCAGCGATGCCGGCTCGGGAACCTCGGGCGTTCGGGGAGGAGTTGGCGTTGTGGGCGGAATTGGAACGTCGCAATGGTCGCAATCGTGTATGAAGAAGAATGGTATCGCGGCTAAGAACAGCAGGGGCCACTTAGGAAAGCCGCCACCTGGTACTGTTATCTCGCCACAGTCGCAAATTGTGCCCTCAACATCTCCCTGATCGACGACGTCAATTCCCGCCTGCGGGTCAGCACTCACGGCAACACCGGCTAGCAGCGTATCGGAGTCGCTGGTGACGATGTCTGCAGTGGACGCGTCGGCATTGTCGACGACGTTGCCGGCGGCCGACTGCTGTGCAGCAGACGCTATTGGCGAAGGTCCCTCTGTGTCGTTCACCGAAGAGTTCGTTGCTTGGGTGACACTACGGAGTCGGAGCTGGGGAGGATTCTGGTGGCTGCCAAGTACTTGTATCACCTCGCGAATGGATACGGGCGCGGCCTGAGTGGGCGCACCAGTAAGAAGCAAGATGGCGAGTGTCGCAGCAATGGGGCGAAAAGCTCGACTCAACATCGGTTTGAAATTCGTCCTCGAATCTTCCCGGGCTCGACAGGCTGGACAGGTCTGTACGTTAAAACTATTTGGCCATCTCGTTGAAGCTCAGTAAATACTGTGGCTCCTTGCGGAGACCCCGTTGACGGTTTCGCTGGGTGATAGGAAAAGATGCTTAATCCGGAAGGGATTCCACTTTCAATGAGGGAGTATGAAGCTCTAACCCGAATAAAATGAGGAGGTTTGCGTCGGACACAAACCTCCTCGCTCTTCGATCCAATCTCAAATGTGAGATTTGAAATCTGCGATCTGGAATTGAGAATCTGAGAAATCTGAGATTCCAGATTCTCAAAACTCAATCAGCATCGTGCGCGCTCACAGAGTCTCCCGCGCTCGCTGCTTCGGCCTTGCGGTCCTCATCGCGCAGGACAGCTTTTCTCGAAAGCTTGATCTTGTTGCCTTCCTTGCCGATGCATTTGACGATGATCTGTTGGCCTTCCTTTAACTCATCCCGCACATCCTTCACGCGTCGATCCGCGATCTCCGAGATGTGAAGCAAGCCATCGGTGCCGGGAAAGATTTCGACAAACGCGCCGAAATCAACAATACGCGAAACCGTGCCAACATATGTCTGACCAATTTCAGCCTCGGCGGTGATTCCACGAATGCGCGCAACCGCGGCTTCAGCAGCCTCGCCGCTCGCAGTGGCTATGGAAATCGTGCCATCGTCGGACACGTCGATCTTCGCGCCAGTCTCTTCTACCAACGCCCTGATCATCTTGCCGCCTGGTCCAATGACGTCGCGAATCTTATCCGGATTAATCTTGATCTGGATGATTCGTGGTGCGTGGGCCGAGATATCTGCGCGTGGCTCAGCGATCGCCTGCTCCATCACACTCAGAATGTACAGGCGGCCTTTCCTTGCCTGCTCAAGTGCTTCTGCCATGATCTGCGCATTGATGCCGCCGATCTTGATGTCCATTTGCAGGGCCGTAATGCCTTCCTTAGTCCCGGTGACTTTGAAGTCCATATCACCGTAGTGATCTTCGGCGCCCGCGATGTCAGTTAGGATCGCATATTTATTACCTTCCATTACCAATCCCATTGCTACGCCGGCAACTGGCGCCTTTAACGGCACGCCTGCGTCCATCAGCGACAAGATGCCGCCGCACACACTGGCCATGGATGACGAACCATTCGATTCGGTAATGTCAGAAACGATGCGGAGCGTGTACGGGAAGACCGTCTCATCGGGCAAGACCGGTTCGATCGCCCGACGTGCGAGCGCACCGTGTCCGATCTCTCGTCGACTCGAAGAACCAAACCGTCCCACTTCGCCGACGGAGTAATGCGGGAAGTTGTAATGGAGGAGGAAGCGGCGTTTGACCTCGCCCTTCTCGATATCATCCATGAACTGCTCGTCTTCTTTAGTACCGAGCGTGGTGGTAACGAGCGCCTGGGTTTCACCGCGAGTAAAAAGCGCGGAGCCATGGACGCGTGGCAGCCAGCCTATTTCGCAGCTGATTGGGCGGATTTCAGAGAACCGGCGACCATCGGGCCGGCGACGGCTATTAAGAATATCGTCGCGGAAAATGGTTTCCTTCAGGGTGTCGAAGACCTTCTTCGCCATCTGTCTTTTTTCGGGTAGATCTTCCGGATAGGATTCAACAACTTCCTTTTTCAGTGCATCAATCGCAGCGTAACTGTCACGTTTCTCCTGGTTGGTCGTGTCCATAGAAGCCCGCAAACGCTCGGCGTAGTTCCTTTGAACCTCTCCCAGCATTTCTTCATCAAGGACCGGCGCCGCCACTTCACGTTTCTGAATGCCGAGCGCCTTGTACAATTCCTTCTGCCAGCGACAGAGGCGATTGATCTCCTTGTGGGCAAGCATCAGTGCCTCGACCATTATTTCTTCCGAAACTTCCGACGCACCTGCTTCGACCATCACGATGGCTTCTTCGGTGCCGGCGACAATGAGATTCAGACGCGACTCGCGCGTTTCATCGTAGGTCGGGTTAATGATGTATCGGCCCTCAATGAGTCCGATACGCACTCCGGCGATCGGGTTCATGAAGGGGATGTCGGAAAGGTAGAGCGCACACGAAGCGCCGGTGATTGCGATAACGTCCGGGTTGTTGTCAGGGTCGGCGGAGATTACGCTGGCGATTACTTGTGTTTCGTTACGGTAGCCTTCAGCAAATAGAGGTCGACAAGGTCGATCGATTAAGCGGCTGGTTAGTGTCTCTTTCTCGGTTGGCCGGCCTTCGCGCCGGAAATAGTTTCCGGGAATGCGGCCGGCAGCATAGTTTGCTTCACGATATTCGACCGTCAACGGAAAAAAATCGATTCCTTCCCGGGTATGAGGTGCGCCTACTGCGGCGACGAGCAGCATGGTGTCACCATATTGAATCACGATTGAACCATCTGCTTGTTTGGCGACCCGGCCGGTCTCGACCGTCAATTCTTTGTCGCCAAGTTTTATTGACTCTTTGAGGTATTTCTTAACTGTCATCTTCTTTTGTCTCCTTCGGACAATTGCCTGAGTTTTACTCAGACTCGCGAGCGTCTCGTGCGCCTCGCTATGGTTGGTATGAATTTTCAACTCTGGGCTGGATTTTCCCGAGCTTCCTATTCCTCGACTCCTCTCCGACAAACGCCACGTGAAGCGTACGGAGGGAAAAAACTCTGCAAGCCGCAATAACAATAAAGGCGGCAAGCCTCTTTACCGTGAAGCTATGCCGCCTTTTGTGCGTTGCGCTATGGCCGAACACGTCTGCTTGCTTGGGAGTATCGCCGTCACGTTCGGCACCTTGGGCAAGCCCTTCGATAGACGTGGGCTTTGGAAGACTGAGATTCGAAGTCTCTCGTTACACTTTTCGGTACGTTCTCTTATCTACGAAGGCCGAGGCGAGTCACTACCTCATGGTAGCGCTCGATGTCTGTACGCTTCAAATAATCGAGCAAACTGCGACGCTGCGAGACCATCTTGAGCAGGCCGCGCCGCGAGTGATTGTCCTTTTTATGGATCTTGAAATGTTCGGTGAGCTCGTTGATCCGCTTGCTAAGCAAAGCTACCTGAACTTGTGGTGAGCCGGTATCGGTCTCATGGCTGCGAAAATCGCTTAGAATCTGTACTTTCGTTTCTTTGGCTAATGGCACTGCTTAAAATGATCCTCCAGAACAGCAGAAAATCCGTCTAACAACGGCAACCGCTAAATTAAGTGTCAAAGTAAGTTAACACGCGACTGTGAGGCTGTCCAGCGAGGGTGACTGCAGAGAAACGGGCTCTACGGCATAAAGCCACAGCTGAACGCGGACTGCATAAATCTGAAATCTCTGTAACTTCTGATGGGTGTTACCCCGTGTTTATCCGTGGGCAACTTAATTCTGTTATCTCAGGAAGCGGTCGCGATACTCCCCAGAAACGATAAATGCCTTGACCATCTCAGCCTGTTCGAAATTCCCGCCAAACTGGTTCAGTTTGTTGAGCCAGAACTGGTAACCCTCCTCGTCCGGTTCGCGCCTTAGATAGCCAAAATACTCCATCATCACGAACATCTGGTTGGCCTTTGCGCGGGTGAATCCTTCATTCTCGACGACTTGCCGCAATACGGCAGCACGCGTCGTCCCACCGTTCAGCTCATTGACCAGCGCGTCGCGGTCGCCGTTGAAGCCGGCTCCGGTATGTGCAATAAGTGTGTCGACAAAAGCTGCGTTGCCCAAACCGTCATAAGCTGCCCGGAAAGCCGGACGCACGACCCAGGCTGCGACAAAGGCCTGTTTGTTTGCCTCCAACGTTTGGGCCCAATCAGCGCGGCCCACAACCACATCATGTGCGACTATCGCCGCGTCAGGCATGAACTCGCC
>Ga0070706_100007150_pt1 | contig 10498 bp, 10 predicted proteins | sample KBSK5501metaG_FD_65476 | JGI IMG/M metagenome (GOLD analysis project Ga0070706, IMG submission 65476) | Corn, switchgrass and miscanthus rhizosphere microbial communities from Kellogg Biological Station, Michigan, USA - KBS K5-50-1 metaG | ecosystem: Host-associated > Plants > Roots >...
CGTCACTGGCGCGTCGCTGTACGGCGTGCCGCTGATCCTCATCGGGCACAACGCGTCGGTGGCCTGGAGCCACACCGTGTCGACCGCGTTCCGGTTCACCCCGTTCCAGCTCACCCTGGTACCCGGGCACCCGACCGAGTACCGGCAAGACGGCAAGGCCGTGGCGATGACCCCGCGGAAGGTCACGATCATGGCCAAGCAGCCCGACGGCAGCCTGGCTCCGGTGCACCACACGTTCTGGTGGACCCGTTACGGCCCGATGTTCAACAACCTCGCGGGCATCGCGCTGCCGTGGGGTACCTCGCAGGGGTTCGCCTTCGCCGACGTCAACGCGGGCAACCTCGCCCGGGCGGTCAACACCTGGTTCGGCATCGACCGGGCGACCTCCACCCAGCAGGTGCTGTCGATCCTGCAGAGGTACCAGGGCATCCCCTGGGTGAACACGATCGCGAGCGACCGGCAAGGCCTGGCCCTTTACGCCGACATCGGCGCCATCCCGCACGTGACCAACGCCGAGGCGAACGCCTGCGACACGCCGCTGGGCCAGTTCACGTTCGCCGCGCTGGGGCTGCCGATCCTGGACGGTTCCAAGACCGCCTGCGACTGGGGCAACGACTCCGACGCCGCGGCGCCCGGCATCCTCGGGCCCAAGCACGAGCCGTACCTGCTGCGCAACGACTACGTCACGAACTCCAACGACAGCTACTGGCTGGCCAACCCGCACCAGCCGCTGACCGGGTTCGCCCGGATCATCGGTTTCGAGAAGACCGCGCGGACGCTGCGGACCAGGATCGGGCTGCTCGAAGTGCAGGCGCGGATCGACGGCACCGACGGGCAGGGCCCGCCCGGCTTCACCCTGGCCACCATGCAGCACCTGGACCTGTCCGACATCGACTACGCGGCCCAGCTCACCCGGCCCGCCCTGGTGCAACTGTGCGACAAGTTCCAGGCGGCGGGCGGCACCGCGCCGACCTCAAGCGGCGGCACGGTGCGCCTCCGCGACGCGTGCAGCACGCTGGCCCACTGGAACATGCGGTGGGACGCCAAGCAGCGCGGCGCGGTCCTGTTCGGCGAGTTCTGGAACTTCGCGAGCAACGCGTCTCCGTCGCCGTTCTCGCACCGGTTCGAACTGGCCCACCCGGTGACCACCCCGTTCGGGCTGGACACCGCCAACCCGACGGTGCGCAACGCCCTCGGCGACGCGATCCAGGCGCTGCGCAAGGCGCACGTGCCGATCGACACGACGCTCGGCGCGGTCCAGTTCGTCAGCTACCACGGCAGCCACATCACGATCCCGGGCGGCCCCGGTGACCCGGACGGGATCTACAACGCGATCTACGTGGGGGACGAGCCGGGAGACTCGCTGACCGCGCCGGACAGCGGCTCGTCGTTCATCCAGGTGGTGACCTGGCCCGGGCACGGCGCCTGCCCGGTCGGGTCGACGATCCTCACCTACTCCGAGTCGTCCAACCCGGCGTCCCCGCACTTCGCCGACCAGACCAAGCTGTTCAGCAAGAAGCAGTTCCTGCCGGACCGCTTCTGCCCGTCGCAGATCGCCGCCGACCCGAACCTCCAGGTGACCACCGTCAGCGCCCCTTGATGGCCACGCCGTAGAGATCACTTCACCGGTGGCGGGGGTGATGTTCGCCGGGACCGTATATTTAACGGGAATTGCGAGCGCCCGCTTCACGGGCGAGCAGCAGGAGGGTGCCAGATGACCAGGCCGACGGGACGGCCGCAGCGCGGCAAGGCCCGGCCGCTGCCCCGGGGGAACTCCTTCTACACCCCGCAGGCCAGCCCGGCCCGCAGTTCGCTGGAGCGGTCCAGCGCCCGGCCGCTGGTGCTGCTGCACCAGCTACCGGTGTGGCTGGTCCCGCTGGTGCTCGCCGGGCTGCTGGTGACCGGGCTGGCGGTGCCCGGCTGGCCCGGGGCGGTGGCCCTGGTCCTGGTGGCCGCGTTCCTCGGCTGGCTGGCCGCGTTGTCCTGGCCCCGGCTGGGCCCCGGCCCGCGGCTACTGCGCGTGGCCGCGGTCGTGGGCCTGCTCGTGATCGCGGGGATCCAGGCCGTCAGGTAGCGCGGGCGCGGGGTTCGGCAAGGCGCCGCCGTACCGGCGGTCCCGGCTGGCGTAGATCTCGCACGCGCGCCACAGGTCGCGCCGGTCGAAGTCGGGGAACAGCGTGTCCAGGAACACGAGTTCCGCGTAGGCCGACTGCCAGATCAGGAAGTTGGACAGCCGCTGCTCGCCGGAAGACCGGACGAACAGGTCCACGTCGGGAATGCCGGGCTCGTCCAGGTACCTGGCGACCACCTTTTCGTCGATGCGGTCCGGCCGGAGCCGCCCGGCCACGGCGTCGGCGGCGATGGCGGCGGCGGCATCGGCGATCTCCGACCGGCCGCCGTAGTTCACGCAGAACTGCAACGTCAGGACCGAGTTGCCGACCGTCATCCGTTCCGCGTCCTCTAGCTCGGAGATGACGCTGCGCCACAGCCGCGGGCGGCGCCCCGCCCAGCGGACGCGCACGCCCATCTCGTGCAACTGGTCGCGGCGGCGGCGGATGACGTCCCGGTTGAACCCCATGAGGAACCTGACCTCGTCGGGCGAGCGCCGCCAGTTCTCGGTGGAGAACGCGTACGCGGACAGGTACGGAATGCCCAGTTCGATCGCGCCCATGATCACGTCGAAGAGGGAGGACTCGCCCCGCTTGTGGCCCTCGGTGCGGGGCAGGCCGCGCTGCTTGGCCCACCGGCCGTTGCCGTCCATCACCAGGGCGACGTGCCGGGGCACCAGGTCAGCCGGGATCGCGGGCGGGCGGGCACCGCTGGGATGCGGGTCCGGCGGCCGGACCGGGCGCGCCTCCCCGGGCGGGACGTCCGGGGACCGGCCTGGCCGCACCGCCCGGCGCCGCGGCTCCCGGTCACCGGGACGGCTCAACGCGGGCTCCTCGCCGATGCCTCACACGTGCTCCACGTGCCGGAGCGAGCGGATGGAGTGCTCCAGGTGCCACTGCAGGTACGCGGCCACCAGGCCGCTGCACTCGACCTGATGACGCCGCTCGGTGGAGTCCGCTTGCGCCCAGTCGCCACGCAGTAGGGCACCCATCAGGGCGACCGTGTGGGCGGACGGGGTCACCGCGCCGGCCGGGCGGCAGGACCGGCAGGTCAGCCCGCCCGCCGCGACGGCGAACACGCGCGACCCGCCGCCGGAGGGCAGGTCCGGCGAGCCGCACACGGCGCATTCGTCCAGGGCGGGCGCGTACCCGGCCACCGCGAGCGAGCGCAGCAGGAAGGCATCCAGCACCAGGCGCGGGGCGTGGGCTCCCTCGCCGAGCGCGCGCAGCCCGCCGACCAGCAGCAGGAACTGCCGCTGGGCCGGCTGCTTCTCCTCGGGGGTGAAGCGTTCCGCGGTCTCCAGCATCGCCACGCCGCTGGTGTAGCGCGGGTAGTCCGCGGCCAGCGGCTCCCCGTAGGCCCGGAGCGAGTCGGCCTGGGTGACCGTTTCCAGGTTGGACCTGCCCGCGTACAGCAGCAGGTCGACGTGGGTGAACGGCTCCAGCCGGGCCCCGAACCGGGACTTGGTGCGGCGCACGCCCTTGCCGACCGCCCGGACCCGCCCATTGCGCCGGGTGAGCACCGTGATGATCCGGTCCGCCTCACCCAGGTCCTGGGTGCGCAGCACAATCCCGTCATCCCGGTAGTAGAGGCCCACGTCCCCATTCTCCCGTACCCCGATGACATAGTCCGCCAGGCTAACCCCGTACGGAGGTCCGACTTTTCATCCGATATATGGCACGCCGTATAGCTGCAGGACTCGTGTGCCATATCGGGTGATAGGCCGGGAAGTGGGACCAGGATGGGCCTGGATATCAGCTAGTTGGGGTTTGCGCGGTTGACGGCGGACAGGACCGCCTTCAGCGATGCGGTCACCGTGTTGGTGTCGATGCCGACCCCCCACAGCACCTGCCCGCCGACCTCGCACTCCACGAACGCGGCCGCCTGGGCGTCGCTGCCGGCGGACAGGGCGTGCTCGGTGTAGTCGAGCACCCGGACCTCGACGCCGATCGCGCCGAGCGCGTCGCAGAACGCGGAGATCGGCCCGTTACCGGCGCCCTCGATCTGGCGGCCCGCACCGTCCACGCTGACATCCACGGTCAGCGCGTCCTTGGTGTCCACCACGGAGGAGGTGTGGTGCGCCTGCAGCGCGACCCGGCCCGGGCTGAGGTACTCGGCCGAGAACGCCTCCCACATCTGCGCCGGGGTGACCTCGCCGCCCTCGGCGTCGGTGCGCGCCTGGACCACTCTGGAGAACTCGATCTGGAGCCGCCGCGGCAGATCCATCTGGTGCTCGGCCTTCATGATGAAGGCCACCCCGCCCTTCCCGGACTGGGAGTTGACCCTGATCACGGCCTCGTAGGTGCGCCCCACGTCGCGCGGGTCGATAGGCAGGTACGGGACCTCCCACGGGTACTCGGTCACGTCCGCGCCCGCGGCAGCGGCGGCGGCCGCATGCGCCTCGAACCCCTTCTTGATCGCGTCCTGGTGCGAGCCGGAGAACGCGGTGTAGACCAGGTCGCCGGCGTAGGGGTGGCGCGGGTGCACCGGCAACTGGTTGCAGTACTCGACCGTGCGCCTGATCTCGTCGATGTCCGAGAAGTCGATCATGGGGTCGATGCCCTGGCTGAACAGGTTCATGCCCAGGGTGACCAGGCACACGTTGCCGGTCCGCTCGCCGTTGCCGAACAGGCACCCCTCCACCCGGTCCGCCCCGGCCAGGACGGCCAGCTCGGCATCCGCGACCGCGGTACCGCGGTCGTTGTGGGTGTGCACCGACAGCGAGACGTGCTCGCGCTGGGACAGGTTGCGGCTCATCCACTCGATCTGGTCGGCGTACACGTTCGGGGTGGATCGCTCCACGGTGCACGGCAGGTTGATGATGATCTCCCGGTCCGGGCCCGGCTGCCAGACGTCCATGACCGCGTCGCAGACCTCGGCCGCGTAGTCAAGCTCGGTGTCCATGAAGATCTCTGGCGAGTACTCGAACCCGAAGTCGCAGCCGGGCAGGTAGTGCTCCGCGTACTTGATCACTGACTGGGCGCCGTTGGCCGCGAGGTCGCGGCATTCGTCCCGGCCGATGCCGAACACGACGCGGCGGAACAGCGGCGCCGTCGCGTTGTACAGGTGCACGGTCGCCCGCGGCGCGCCGACCAGGGACTGCACGGTCCGCTCGATCAGCTCGTCCCGTGCCTGGGTGAGCACGGAGATCTGCACGTCGTCGGGGATGACGTCGTCCTCGACCAGGCTGCGGACGAAGTCGAAGTCGGCCTGGCTGGCCGACGGGAACCCAACCTCGATCTCCTTGTAGCCCATCCGCACCAGCAGGTCGAACATCGTCCGCTTACGGGACGGGCTCATCGGGTCGATCAGCGCCTGGTTGCCGTCCCGCAGGTCGGTGGACAGCCAGCGCGGCGCGGTGGTGATCGTCTGGCCGGGCCAGGTCCGGTCCGGCAGGTCTACCGGGCGGAACGCGGCGTAGCGGTGGCAGGGCATGCCACTGGGGGTCTGTTGTACTCGCATTGGCGGAACTGCTCCCTCGTATCGGGCGGGTAGCCGACGGCAACGCTCGTCCCCGCGGCGAGGGAGCCGGCCGTTATCGGGCCCCGCCGCGGCAGCTAAGAAGCAGCAGTCCGCGCATCGAGAAAGAGATTATCAGACAGAAATGATCGACTCGTGGCTGGCCTGGCCGTCACGCTGACCCCGTACTCAGGTGGGACCAGGGTTGATCTTGGTATCAGGCAGCCGTGACATCTGTCATCCCCAGGACGGGATGAGCGTGACAAGGCAATCCCGGCGGCCGCTCTTAGCGTGAGGGCATGACCTCAACCAAGCAGGGTGCCACCGGCCCGGCGGTCGCGTTCCGCGACGTCGTCAAGGTGTACCACCCCGATATCAAAGCGCTGGACCATGCGTCCTTCGACATACAGCCCGGCGAGACGGTGGCGCTGCTCGGCCCGAACGGCGCGGGCAAGTCCACCGCCATCGACACCATGCTGGGGCTGCGCACGCCAACCTCCGGCGAGGTACGGATCCTGGGCGGCTCCCCGGCGGCGGCCGTGGCGGCCGGGCAGATCGGCGGGATGCTGCAGACCGGCGGCCTGCCCGAGGGCGCGAAGGTGTCCGAGCTGGCTGGCCTGTTCCGCCAGCTCTACCGCGACCGCCGCAGCACCGGAGAACTGCTTCGGCTGGCCGGGATCGACGACCTGGCGGACCGGCGGGTGGAGCGGCTTTCCGGCGGCCAGACCCAGCGGGTACGGTTCGCGCTCGCGCTCGCGGGTAACCCGGAACTGCTGTTCCTCGACGAGCCCACCGCGGCGCTGGACGTGGAGGCCCGGCGGCACTTCTGGCGGTCGGTGGGGACGATCGCCGCCCAGGGCACCACGGTCCTGTTCGCCACTCACTACCTGGACGAGGCGGACGCCAACGCGAGCCGGATCATCGTGGTGAACCACGGCCGGGTCATCGCCGACGGCACCCCGGCGCACATCAAGGCCTTTACCGCCACCAGGACGCTGCGCTTCACCACGCCCGCGCCGGACCCGGCGGAGCTGCCGCGGCTGCCCGGCGTCAGCGACGTGCTGGTCAACGGGGACGCGGTGACGGTGCGCACCGGCGACGCCGACGCCACGCTGCCCGCGCTGTACGCGCTGGGGCGGCAGATCAAGGCCATGGAGGTGGGCGGCGGCGGCCTCGAGGAGGCGCTGCTCGCTCTCACGTCCGCCGACAACGGCGGAGCCACTTCGGCCGGCCACGGCGGATCCGCTCCGGCCACGGCGGAATCAGGGAAAGGGTGAGCTGACCATGACCGCGTTCCTGCGGTTCGAGATCACGCGCAGCCTGCGCAACGTGCGGTTCGTCGTATTCATCGCCGGGTTCCCGGTGCTGCTGTACCTCATCTACGCCCAGCAGACCGGGATCTCGCAGGGCCTGACGGTCGCCGCGATCCTGATGGTCTCCATGGCGGTGTGGTCGGGCATGGGCTCGGCCATGTTCGCGACCGGTCCGCAGCTCGCCAAGGAGCGGCAGAGCGGCTGGATGCGCCAGCTCCGGGTGTCGCCGATCTCGGCACCACGGTGGTTCGTCGCCAAGCTGTCACAAGGGCTGCTGCTGATCATCCCCGGGTTCGTGCTGCTGATCCTGCTGGGCTTCGGGTACGGCCACGTCCACCTGGCCGCCAGCAGGCTGGCCATGTTCGCCGCCGTGCTGGTGCTCGGCGTGATCCCGTTCTGCGTACTGGGATTGGTCATCGGCCTGGTTTTCGACGGCCAGACCGCGCAGGTGGCGCAGATGCTCACCATGCTGGTGCTGGCGTTCCTCGGCGGGATCTTCATCCCGTACAGCAGCCTGCCGCACGTCATGCAGGAGATCGGCAAGGCCCTGCCGAGCTATCACCTGGTGCAGCTCGGCTGGAACGCGGTGGCGGGCCGCCCGCTCGGGGTGGCGCACATGCTCGCCCTCGCCGCCTGGGCGGCCGGGCTCGCGGTGATCGCGGTCTGGCGCTGGCGCCAGGAGAGCACCACCGCCTGAGTGGTCCGGGCATGATGGTGACCATGCGGCTGACCAGCCGGAGCAAGCCCGGGCCGGAGCCGGGGCCGTCCATCGGCGACGACCTCGACACCGGCGTCACCGGGCTGCTCCGGTACCGGCGGCTGGTCATTCGTGTGCTGCTCCTGATCTTCCTGCTCGTTCCGGCGGTAGCGCTGCTCGGCTCGCACCCGCTGAGCGGGAACCACGTCTTCCTGATCCTGGCGACGCTCGCGTTCGTGGTGCTGGTCGACCGGACCGTGCTGGTGCCGATGCCCGAGCCCGGGCGGTATGAGCGCTGGCAATGGGTGCTGCTGCCGATGGTGGTCGCGCTGGGCGCGGCGCTGTTCGCCGTCGGCGGCATGGGCTGGCTCACCGCACTGGCCGTCGCCGCCGCGGCCGTGGGGCGCATCACGCCGGACGGCCGGGCGACCGTCCTCGGCCTGCTGTGCTGCACCGGGATCGCGGTGGCGATCAGCGCCGCGAGCGGTCTTGGCTCTGGCAACACGGTCATCGCCGGCGCCGTGGTCGCGCTGGGCAACCTGCTGGCGCACAGCGCGGAACGCCGCAATGCGCTGATGTACCGGCTGAAGGAGACCCGGGCCGAGCTGGCCCGGGCGGCCGTGGCGGAGGAGCGGCTGCGCATCTCCCGAGACCTGCATGACCTGCTCGGGCACAGCCTGTCGCTGATCACCCTCAAGGCCGAACTGGCTGGCCGGGTGATCGGCACCGACCCGGAACGGGCGGCCCGGGAGATCGCCGAACTGGAGACCGTCGCCCGGCGATCGCTCACCGAGGTGCGCCAGGCGGTGACCAGCTACCGGCAGCCGAGCCTGGCCGCCGAGCTGGTCAGCTCCCGCCGGATGCTGGCCTCGGCGGGGACGGAGTGCCGGATCCGGGCGCCCGGTGCCTACTCGCTCCCCCCGGCGGTGGACGCCCTGCTCGCCTGGACGGTCCGGGAGGGCGCGACCAACATCGTGCGGCACGCCGCCGCCAAGCACGCGGAGATCGTCATCGAGCTGACCGACACCGCGGCCTCCGCGTGCCTGTCCGACGACGGCGCCGGCCCGGGCCAGGCCAGCCTCCCCGGCATGGCCGACGGCGCCAGCCCGGGCGCCGTGGCCGGTGGTGCCGTGAGTGATCCCACCGCGCCGGGTGCCGCGGCCAGCGCCCCGGACGGCGGGACGGACGGGACCGGCCGGGGGCCGGGGCCGGCCGCGCCGGTCGCCGGGTCGGGGCTGGCCGGGCTGGCCGAGCGGGCGGCCCGCCTTGGCGGCACCCTGTCCGCGGGCGCCGGCCAGCGCGGCGGGTTCTGGCTGCGGGTGAGCGTACCGCTGGCCGGCCCCGCGCCCGCGGATGCCGGCCGCGAACCCGGCCGGGAGCGGATGCCGTCGTGAGCCTGCGCATCATGATCGCTGAGGACCAGACCATGGTCCGTCAGGCCCTCGTTTCCCTGCTAGAGCTGGAGGACGACATCACCGTGGTGGCCCAGGCCGCCAGCGGCGGCGAGGCGGTCGCCATGGCCCACCGGTACCAGCCGGACGTGGCCCTCCTGGACATCGAGATGCCGGGCGGCGATGGGCTGGAGGTCGCCCGGCGGCTGGGTAAGGAAGGGTTCGCCGGGAAGATCATCATCGTCACGACGTTCGGGCGGCCCGGCTACCTGGCCGCTGCGATGGCGGCCGGGGCGAGCGGTTTCCTGCTCAAAGACGCCCCGGCCGCCGAGCTTGCCAAGGCCATCAGGCGGGTGCACGCCGGCGAGCGGGTCGTCGACCCCGCCCTGGCCGCCGCGGCGCTGGCCGAGGGGGCGAGCCCGCTGACCGCGCGGGAGACCGAGGTCCTGTCCGCCGCGCGGGGGCACGCGGCCATCTCGGACCTGGCGGCCGCGCTGCACCTGTCCCCGGGCACGGTCCGCAACCACCTGTCCGCCGCGATCCAGAAGCTCGGCGCGCGCAACCGGGCCGAGGCCGTCCAGGTCGCCGAGCGGAAAGGGTGGCTCTGACACCGCGCTTGGCCCGTCTCAGCCGCGCCTGCCGCCGCCCGCGTCCGTTCGAGCCCGCCGCGCTCGGGGATGCTGGGGTTCAGGGGAGACGCCATGGCGGGCGCGTGCACGCGACCGCGCCGACCAGCCGGCGATTCGGCACGCACGTCAACCCGCGTGCTCGGGACAGACGCCCGCGCCAGTAAAACCTAGTGGCGACGCGGCGGGCGCGGCGGTTGGCTAGGAACATGCAGATCGAACGGTTCGATTCCGTCACCGACACGCCGGCGGTCCGCGCCTGCCACGAGATCCATCTGGCGGAGTGGCGCGCGGACGGCGTGCGGCGGGCGCCGTTGTCACCCCGGGCCTTCCGGACCTGGCTGCGTTACGGCTGGACCGAGGACCCGCAGGAGGCGTGGCTGGCACGGGACAGCGCAGGTGAGGTCTGCGGCTGGTACCTGCTCGGCCTGCCGGAGCGGGAGAACCAGCACCTGGCCAGCATCACTCTGGTGGTGGCGCCGTCGCGGCGCCGGGCCGGGCTGGGCACCGCGCTGCTCGGCCATGCCGCGGGCCGGGCCCGGCAGGCGGGCCGGACGCTGCTGACGAGCCACAGCTCACCCAGATCGTGACGGTGACTGCCGAAGACAACCCGCACATGACCGCGATCAACACCAAGCTGGGTTTCGAGCTCCTCGAGCGGCAGTTCTCCTGGGAGCTTGAGACGGCCCGCGCACCCCGGCCGACCGGAAGCCAGGCTCAGTCGTAGAAGCCCAGCCTGCGGAGCTGCTTCGGGTCGCGCTGCCAGTCCTTGGCCACCTTGACCCGCAGGTCGAGATACACCCTGGTGCCCAGCAGCGCCTCGATCTGCTGCCTGGCCCTGGTGCCGACCTCCTTTAGCCGGGCACCCTTGGCGCCGATCACGATGGACTTCTGGCTGGGCCG
>Ga0070706_100007152_pt1 | contig 10495 bp, 7 predicted proteins | sample KBSK5501metaG_FD_65476 | JGI IMG/M metagenome (GOLD analysis project Ga0070706, IMG submission 65476) | Corn, switchgrass and miscanthus rhizosphere microbial communities from Kellogg Biological Station, Michigan, USA - KBS K5-50-1 metaG | ecosystem: Host-associated > Plants > Roots >...
GCCGCAATTTGGTGCGGTGGTCCTCCGGCGGCGCGCCGAACCGGCCGCTGCCGCGAAAATAATCCTTCTGCCATTTCAGGGTGCGCGCCTCGGATCCCGGCACCTTGAGCCCTTCGTTGAAGGCCTGGCGGCTGTCGGCCCAGGTCCGGTAGGCCTCGCACACCTCCGGATCGGCGTCGATCGAACGGATTTCGGGCTCGGTGGCTTCGACCAGCCCGCGCGGCATGGGAAACAGCATGCAGAACGGCTCGTCGCGCTCGAAGGCGACCGGCGCCAGCTTGCGGGTGAACTTCCAGTTCATCGTGAAGGTGAAAGGCGACCAGTCGGTTTCGACAATTCCGGTCAGCGGCTGGATCGCGTCTTTGGGTTCGTTGAAAGGGCCGGTGACCAGGAGGTCGTAGCCCGGCTCGGTGCGAAACAACCCGTTGACCGAAAAGGTCAGCACGCCGGAGCCGAAATGGCTGCTGGCGAGCAGTGGGGCACCATCGCCGGCCGGCCGGATGCTGACCGCATCGATGCCCGCTTCGCCGTTCCATTCGGCGACGAACGGCGCGGAATTGAGGATCAGCCAGCCATGCGAGTTCGCGATGTTGAGCGGCAGGCAGCGATAGGCGAAGCCGGCTTGCGTGCGCTCCATCCAGCCGCGCTCGACGGGCGCCGCAATGATCCGTGGCGGCTCGCCGGAAGTCGGGTAGCAGATCAGACGCATCGCCGAGCTCGCCGGCTCACGCCGCGCCGGGAACGTCGGATCAGCACGATTGGACAGGGGGTGGCAAAAACAAACATTGATCCCCGAAGTACATCAGCACGCGCGTGAGCCGAGGGAGATGTTCTTCCCCCTGGCGGTAGAGGCATTGACTCGCCCGGTTAATCGGCTTCTCCTATTCTACCATCAAGGCAAAAAATCACCCAGACGCACGGCGAGGGTGCGAATAGGGAAGGAGGAACGCGATGGCCGGTGTGACCCGTCGTTCGCTGGTGCATGGTTCTGTGGGGCTGTTGGCGGCCGGAACCCTAGCACGCCCCTTTATCGCGAATGCGCAGGTCAAGACCGCGGAGGTGTGGTGGGTCCAGGGCTTTGTCCAGGAAGAGGATATCTCGTTCAAGAAGATCGTCGCGGATTACGAGAAGGCGAGCGGCAACAAGATCGACTACAGCATCATCCCCTTCGCGCCGGGCCGCCAAAAGATCGTCGCGGCGATGCAGAGCGGCATCGTCCCGGACATGTTCACCAACAACCCGGCTGAAATCGGCGCGCTCTACGCCTGGGACGACAGGCTGGTCGATGTGAGCGACGTCGTGGAAACGCAACGGGAGGAGCTCACCGAGACCGCCTTAGCCAACAACTACCTTTACAACAACGTCAAGAAAAAACGCAGCTTTTACGGTGTGCCTTATACAACGGCCACGTTACCAAACCACGTCTGGCGGCCATTGGTCGAGAAGGCCGGCTTCAAGATGGACGACATCCCGAAGACGTGGGACGCCTACTACGATTTTTTCAAAGAGGTGCAGAAGAAATTGCGCGAGCAGCGGGTGCGCAATGTCTACGGCCTCGGTCTCAACGTGACGACGAACGGCAACGATCCTAACAACGTGTTCAACTATTTCCTGCTCGCCTATGGCGGCCAGGACATCGTCACTAAGGACGGCAAATTCCATCCCGACGATCCGCAGGTGAAGGAGGCGGTGATCAAGGCGCTGATCTATCCGACCACCGCCTACAAGGAAGCTTTTGTGCCGCCGGGAGCGATCAACTGGAACGATGCCGACGACAACAACGCCTTTCACGCCAAGCAGATCGTCATGGATCTCGACGGCACGATCTCGACCGAGGTCGCGGTGCTGTCGCAAGGCAAGAAGGAGGACTACGACGACATCGTCACGATGGGCTTGGCGCTCAGTAATGACGGCAAGCAGGTGCCGGCGCAGGCGGTCAGCGCGTGTGGGCTGATCCCCAAGGGAGCAAAAAACGTCGAGGTCGCAAAGGACTTCCTGAAGTATTTCATCCAGCCGAAGGTCAACAGCGAGTGGCTGAAGACGGGGCTCGGCCGGAATATTCCGTGCATGCCGTCGGTCGTGAAAGACGATCCGTGGTGGTTCGCCGATCCGCACCGCAAGGCCTATGTCGAGCAGGGCCTGCTCGGCCCGACCTGGCCGCAATTCTGGGTCTACAACCCGGCCTACGCGCAGGTCCAGAACGAGCACAGCTTTATGCAGGGCTGGATGGACATCATCCAGCATGGCATGCCTCCGAAAGAGGCAGCGGAGAAGGCGTTCAAGCGGGTCAAGGAGATCTTCGCCAAATACCCGATCGGGTAGAGCAACGGCGCGCCCCGGCGCGATGTCAGAACGCGGCGGCTTTACGCCGCGCAGAGCCCCGAGGAGCCGTGCCGCACTATCCCTTTTTGATAATTGAGCCCTCCTCTCGCGTCACCCTATACTGCTGCGCAATAAAGAACTGCGCTGGCGGCGGTATCGCGGCGCAACTGGAAGGAGGCGCAATTGGCCATTCTGACGCGGCGATCGGTTCTGCGCGGTTCTGCCGGTTTGGTGGCGGCCGGGACGCTAGCACGCCCCTATATCGCCAATGCGCAGGCGAAGACCGCGGAAGTGTGGTGGCCACAGGGCTTTGTGCAAGACGAAGATATCGCGATCAAGAAGGCCATCGCCGATTACGAGAAGGCCAGCGGCAACAAGATCGACCTGAGCATCACGCCCTTCGCGCCGCAGCGGCAGAAGATCGTCGCGGCGATGCAGACCGGTGTCGTCCCGGACGTGATGGTCAATAATCCGGGTGAAATTACCGGCCTCTATGCCTGGGAAGACAAGCTGACCGATGTAACCGATGTCGTCGAGACGCAAAAATCGCTGCTGACTGAGACCGCGCTGCTCAATACCTACTGTTACAACAACGTATCGAAAAAGCGCAGCTATTATGGGGTGCCGCTAACTCAAGACGTATTGCCGAACCATATCTGGCGACCATTGATCGAAAAGGCCGGGTTTACGCTCGAGGACGTGCCGAAGACGTGGGATGCCTTCTATGATTTCTTCAAGGAAGTGCAGAAGAAATTGCGCGCCCAGGGCGTGCGCAACATCTACGGGCTCGGGCTGAACGTGACGACCAACGGGGTCGACCCGAACAACGTGTTCAACTATTTCCTGCACGCTTACGGCGGCGGGGACATCGTTACCAAGGACGGCAAGCTGCACCTCGATGATGCGAAGGTCCGCGAGGCGGCGATCAAGGCGGTGACCTATCCTTCGACCGCGTACAAGGAGGGCTTCGTGCCGCCGGGCGCGATCAACTGGAACGACGCCGACGACAACAACGCCTTCCACGCCAAGCAGATCGTCATGGATCTCGACGGCACGATCTCGACCGAGGTCGCGATCATCACCAAGGAGCAGGATTACAAGGACGTCGTCACGATGGGCCTGGCGCTCAGCAATGACGGCAAGCCGGTGCCGAGCCAGGCCGGCGCTTTTTCCGGGCTGATCCCGAAAGGCGCAAAGAATGTCGACGTCGCGAAGGACGTTCTCAAATTCCTGCTCCAGCCAAAGGTCAACAATGAGCTGCTGAAGACGGGCCTTGCCCGGCGCGTCCCCTCCATGCCGTCGATCGTCAAGGAAGATCCGTGGTGGCAGGACGCGAAGGACCCGCACCGGGTTGCCTATGTCAAGCAAGCGCTGCTCGATCCTACCGTGCCGCAATTCTGGGCCTACAACCCGGCCTTCGCCCAGGTCCAGAACGAGCATATCTTCCCCAACGCCTGGGCCGAAGTCGTCAAGGATGGGGCAACGCCGCAGGCGGCGGCGGAAAAGGCCTTCAAGCGGGCCGAGGAGATCTTCGCGAAATACAAGATCTAGAGGGGTTGAACGAATTCATCGAACCAGCCAGGAGGCGGCGATGTCCATTCTGACCAGGCGTTCGGTTCTTCGCGGCTCGGCGGGGTTGGTGGCGGCGGGAACCTTGGCCCGCCCCTACATCGCCAATGCGCAGGCGAAGACCGCGGAAGTGTGGTGGGCGCAGGGGTTTGTCCAGGAAGAGGACATCTCGATCAAGAAGATCGTCGCGGATTACGAGAAGGCCAGCGGCAATAAGATCGAACTCAGCATCATGCCGTTCGCGCCGCAGCGTCAGAAGATCGTCTCGGCGATGCAGACCGGCGTCGTCCCCGACTTCTTTCCCAGCAACCCGGCTGAGCTCATCGCACTATATGCTTGGGACGACAAGCTGACCGATGTCAGCGACGTCGTGGCGACGCAACGTGAGGAGTATACCGAGACCGCGCTTATCAACATGAACTGCTACAACAACGTCACCAAGAAGCGCAGCTTTTACGGGGTGCCTTATACGACGGGCGCATTGCCGAACCACGTCTGGCGGCCGCTGGTCGAGAAGGCCGGCTTCAAGATGGAGGACATTCCGAAGACCTGGGACGCCTATTACGATTTCTTCAAGGAGGTCCAGAAGAACCTGCGCGCCCAGGGCATGCGGAACGTCTATGGCCTCGGTCTCAATGTGACGACAAACGGCAACGATCCCAATAACGTGTTCAACTATTTCCTGACCGCCTATGGCGGCCAGGGCCTCGTCACCAAGGACGGCAAATTGCATCCCGACGATCCGCAGGTTAAGGAGGCGGTGATCAAGGCGCTGACCTATCCGACCACCGCCTACAAAGAAAAATATGTGCCGCCGGGCGCGATCAACTGGAACGATGCCGACGACAACAACGCCTTTCACGCCAAGCAGATCGTCATGGATCTCGACGGCACGATTTCGACCGAGGTCGCGGTGCTGTCGCAAGGAAAGAAGGAGGATTACGACGATATCGTCACGATGGGTCTGGCGCTCGGCAATGACGGCAAGCCGATCCCCAGCGGGGCCAACAACGCCTGCGGCCTGATCCCGAAGGGAGCGAAAAACGTCGAGGTAGCTAAGGATTTCCTCAAGTATTTCATTCAGCCGAAGGTCAACAACGAGTGGCTGAAAACGGGGCTCGGCCGGAACATTCCGTGCATGACCTCGGTCGTCAAGGATGACCCGTGGTGGTTCGCCGACCCGCACCGCAAGGCCTATGTCGAGCAGGGCCTGCTCGGCCCGACCTGGCCGCAATTCTGGGTCTACAACCCAGCTTACGCGCAGGTCCAGAACGAGCACAGCTTTATGCAGGGCTGGATGGACATCATCCAGCACGGCATGTCGCCGCAAGCGGCAGCGGAGAAGGCGCTCAAGCGGGTCGCGGAGATCTTCGCCAAATACCCGATCACCTAGAACCGGGAACGATCATCGAGGGAGGCAAAGAGCAGGAGGCGGGCATGACGATCCTGACGCGCCGGTCGGTCCTTTGCAGTTCGGCGGCGTTGGCCGCAGCCGGCACCCTGGCGCGGCCCTTTATCGCCAATGCAGCGGCCACGACCGCCTCGGTATGGTGGGTGCAGGGCTTCGCCGAGGAAGAGGACATCTCGTTCAAGAAGATCGTTGCGGATTACCAGAAGGCGAGCGGCAACACGATCGAGTACACGATCACACCCTACGCCCCGCTGCGCCAGAAGATCGTCGCGGCGATCCAGACCGGCGTCGTCCCCGACATGTTCACCAACAATCCCGGCGAGATCATCGCGCTGTACGCCTGGGACGACAAGCTGCTCGACGTGAGCGATGTCGTCGAGACGCAGAAGTCGCAATACGGCGAAACCGCGCTGCGCACCGCCTTTTGCTTCAACCGTGTCACGAAGAAGCGCAGCTTCTACGGCGCCCCGTACACGCTGGCGGCGCGCCCCAACCATATCTGGCGGCCGCTGGTCGAGAAGGCTGGCTACAATATGGAGGACCTGCCGAAGACCTGGGACGCGTACTACGACTTCTTCAAGGACGTGCAGAAAAAGCTGCGCGCCAAGGGCGAGCGCAAGGTCTATGGCATCGGGTTCCAGCTGAACACGACCGGCAACGATTCCAACCTGCTGTTCGATTATTTTCTGACCGCCTATGGCGGCCAGGGCGTCGTCAGCGACGATGGCAAATTGCACCTCCAGGATCCGCAGGTGCGCGAGGCGGTGATCAAGGCGCTGACCTATCCGACCACCGCCTACAAGGAAGGCTTTGTGCCGCCGGGCGCGATCAACTGGAATGACGCCGACGACAACAACGCCTTCCACGCAAAACAGATCGTCATGGATCTCGACGGCACGATCTCGACGGAGGTCGCGATCATCAAGAACAAGCAGGATTACAATGACATCGTCACGATGGGGCTGCCGCTCAGCAATGATGGCAAGCCGGTGCCGAGCCAGGCCATCAACGCCTGCGGGCTGATCCCGAAGGGGGCGAAGAACGTCGAGGTCGCGAAGGACTTCCTCAGATACTTCATCCAACCGAAGGTTAACAGCGAGTGGCTGAAGACCGGGCTTGGCCGCAACATTCCGTGCATGCCGGGGATCGCGAACGATGACCCGTGGTGGCGCGAGGACCCGCATCGGGCAGCCTATGTCCAACAAGCCTTGCTCGGCCCGACCCTGCCAACCTTCTGGACGTTCAATCCGGCCTATGCGCAGGTCCAGAACGAGCATGTCTGGCCGACCGCCTGGTCCGACATCATCACCGGCGGGATGGCGCCGCAAGCCGCCGCGGAAAAGGCCTTCAAGCGTGCCGAGGAGATTTTTGCGAAATATCCGATCTGACCACCCGAGCAGCGCGGCGGGCTTATCAGGGCCGTAAACCGCGGTGCGGTAACGAAAACGGCACCGGAATACCGGCGATAAGGTTTGAGCCGGCCCAAGTGCTGCCCTATATTGAGTCGGATAATAAGAAAATTTTGCCCTCGCCGAGCTTTGCGGGTGCGAACAGGAAGGAAACGGCTATGCCCCTTCTGACGCGGCGTTCGGTCATTCGCAATACTGTCGGGCTTGCCGCGGCGGGAGCCCTGGCGCGCCCCTATATCGCCAACGCGCAAGCCAAGACGGCCGAAGTGTGGTTTGCCCAGGGTTTTGCCGAAGAAGAAGACATCGCCCTAAAAAAGCTGGTTGCCGACTACGAGAAGGCGAGCGGCAACAAGATCGAGCTCAGCATCGTCCCGTTCGCGCCGCTGCGCCAGAAGGAGGTCGCGGCGGTCCAGACCGGCATCGTGCCCGATGTGATGGAGGTTGCCGACCGCCATTTTGCGCCGTTGCAGAGCTGGGACGACAAGCTCCTCGACGTCAGCGAGATCGTCGAAAGCCTGAAAAAGGATTTCGTTCAGGCCGCGCTGGACTCCTGTTTTCTCTACAATGGCGTCGCAAAGAAGCGCGGCTACTACATGGTGCCGATGAAGATAACCGGCTGGCCGTTCCATATCTGGAACTCGCTGGTCGAGAAGGCGGGGTTCAAGGTCGCCGATATTCCGAACAAGTGGGATGCCTTCCTCGATTTCTTCATGCCGGTCCAGGATGCCCTGCGCAAGCAGGGGATGCGCAACATTTACGCCTATGGCTATCAGCTGACCGCCAACGGCGTCGACCCGATCTCAACCTATGATAGCTTTACGATCGCCTATGGCGGCGGGAAACTCGTCACTCCGGACGGGAAGCTCAACAGCAAGGATGAGAAGGTGCGCGCGGCGGCGACGAAGGCGCTAGAAAAGCTGACGACACCTTTCAAGAAGGGCTACGTCCCGCCGGGCGTGGTCAACTGGAACGACGCCGATGACAACAACGCTTTCCATGCCAAGCTGATGGTCATGGATTTCGACGGCACGATCTCGACCGAGGTGGCGCTCTTCAAGAAGAAAGATCAGTACGACGATATCGTGACGAAGGGCCTGCCGCTCGACAACGACGGTAAGGAAATTCCGGCACAGGTCATCGCCTTTGGGCCGGTCATTCCGAAGGGGGCGAAGAATGTCGCGGTCGCCAAGGATTTTCTGAAGTATGCGGTGCAGCCGAAAGTGCTGAACGAATATACCAAGAACGGGCTCGGCCGCTGGGTGGTCCCGATCCCCGAGATCGTCAAGAGCGACCCGTTCTGGCTCAAAGAGGACCCGCACCGCGAAGCCTACACGAGGCTGACGCTGCTCGGTCCGTCGCAGCCGATTTACGAGATCTACAACCCGGCGATCGCCGAGGTGAACGGCGAGCACCTGTTCAGCGTTGCAATGTTTGACGTCATGCACCACGGGATGGCCCCGGAACAAGCCATCGACAAGGCGTTCAAGCGGGCGGAGGAAATCTTCGCGAAATATCCGATAGCGGCGAGCTGAGAGGCAATCATGGCCAGTGTTTCAGTTGCAGATCTTGGCCGCGCGCCAGCCCGGCGGCAAACGCTGTGGCGCTATTGGCGCGGCGGGCTGCAGGGCTCCGAGTTCACCTGGGCAGTCGCGTTCGTCATACCGTATATCGCGGTATTCTTCGCCTTCGTCATCTACCCCGCCGGTTACGGGCTGTGGATGGGGAGCGATCCGGCTCTCTATGCCGAAGTGTTCTCGGACCCGATCTACCTGAACACGGTCGTCAATACGGCGATCTTTCTGGCGTTCGGGGTGAACGTGAAGCTGTTTCTGGCGCTGTTGCTGTCAGGCTTCTTCATGCGCCCGGGCTGGTGGACGAAGACCCTGCTACTGATCTTCGTGCTGCCGTGGGCGGTGCCGGCACTGCCGACCTTCATCTCGATCCACTGGATGCTCAACGGCGAGTGGGGGCTGGTCAACAACTTCCTCTATATTGTCTTTGGGATCGACGGCCCGTCCTGGCTCAATTCACGCTGGCTCGCCCTCGGCTCGGCGATCTTCTCGCATGTCTGGAAATGGACGCCGTTCTGGACGGTGATCCTGCTCGCCGGGCGGATGTCGATCCCGCAGGAGATCTATGACGCGGCGAAAGTGGACGGTGCGACCGGGCTGAAGCGGTTCCTCTATGTGACGTTTCCGCTGCTCGCCAATCTCTATCTGGTGCTGACGCTGCTCGCGACGATCTTCCTGCTCGGCGATTTCAACTCGGTGTATTTCGTCACGGGTGGCGGGCCAGCCAACTCGACGCATCTACTGGCGACGCTCGGCGTCGTCCGCGACATGCTCGAGCTCGGCAAACCCCAGCTCGGCGTCGCAGCGGTGATGTCGGCATTGCCGCTGCTGATCCCGTTGGTGATTATCCTGATGCGCAAGCTGAGAACTGCGGAGGTGCAGCTGTGACCACGATAACGGCAGATACCCGGCCGGTCGCTGCCGCATCGGCGCGGCCGGCGGAGCGGATGCGGCGCGTCGCCCGGCGCTGGCGCTACCTGAGCAATGCCGGGGCGGCGCTCGTCAGCTTTGTCCTGTTGGTCTGGACGATTGCGCCGCTCTACAACATGGTGATGGTGGCGTTCGAGACCGAAGGCGACGTGTTCAGCGACCATCTCTGGCCGTCACCGGCGTCGCCCGAGAGTTTCTGGGTCGTCCTCACAGAGGGCCATTGGTATCTCGAGGCCTTCTGGCACCAGTTCGGCAACAGCGTGTTTCTCGCCGCCATGGTGACGCTGCTGGTGCTGGTGATCGGCACATTGACCAGCTTCTCGGTCGGACGGATGCGGATCCGCAACGGCTGGCTGATCACCAACGCGGCGCTATTGACCTATGTGATCCCGGCATCGTTCCTGGCGATCCCGTTTTACCTGATCATGAACCGCTACGGTCTGCAGAATAATCCGTGGTCGGTCATCGCCGTGCTGGTGACCTTCGCCACGCCCTACGCGATCTTCATCTTTCAGGAATACGGCAGGAGCATTCCGCTCGAGCTCGATGAATCGGCGCGGATCGACGGCGCTTCACCCTTCCAGATCTATTACAAGATCTACCTGCCACTGATGGCGCCGGCATTGGTCGCAGTCGGCACCTATGCCTTGCTGCTGGCGTGGAACGAATACCTCTACCAGTTCCTGCTGCTGTCGAATGACCGCAGCATGACTGTCGCGGTGGCGCTCGGCAAATTCCTCAACAGCGATGTCGCGCCGTGGAACTACATGATGGCGACCGCGATCATCTACGCCATACCGCCGATTGCGACCTACTACATGTTCCGCCGCCGCATGAGCTCCGGTCTGACGATGGGTGGCGTCAAGGGTTAGGCGCAGGCACATACGGGGCAACAAAGCAGGATCCGCGTCTTAGCCACCGGTTCTGTGCTGATTGCAGCTGTATGTTCCCCGGCCCGGTTCCGGCGAGTGGCGGCATGGCGACGCTTGAGGTGGTCGCTTGCCGCCGTCCTCGCGTTGCTGCCCGTCGCCGCCGCGGCGCAGGCGCCGCCCGCCGCCGAACCTGTCCCCGACATCACGCTGCCGCCGGTCGAGGTGGTCGCGCCGAGCCCATTGCCCGGTGTCGGGATCGATCGCGACAAGATACCGGGAACCGCGCGTTCGCTCGGCGCCGAAGATTTCGCGCGCACCGCATCGCCTTACGTTACCGATACGCTGTTCCAGCGGATTCCGGACATCTCCTTGTCCGATCCCAACGGCAACACCGCGACACAGGAGCTGAGC
>Ga0070706_100007153_pt1 | contig 10495 bp, 7 predicted proteins | sample KBSK5501metaG_FD_65476 | JGI IMG/M metagenome (GOLD analysis project Ga0070706, IMG submission 65476) | Corn, switchgrass and miscanthus rhizosphere microbial communities from Kellogg Biological Station, Michigan, USA - KBS K5-50-1 metaG | ecosystem: Host-associated > Plants > Roots >...
TCGAAGAAACTCGATGAAGAGGTCGCGCGCCTGCACCTGGAAAAAATCGGCGTCAAACTCACCAAACTTTCGCAAAAACAAGCGGAGTATCTTGGTGTTCCCATCGACGGACCGTTTAAGTCGGAGCATTATCGGTACTAATATCGCGCTGTCATCCCGAGCGAAGCGAGAGAACCTTTCCTTCACCTCCTGGCTTGCACCGCCGAAGCTTAACGAATTTTTAACCCGCTGTAGATATCGGTAGGGCGACGCTCTGCGGAGCCGTGGATTAGTTCGTCGGCTCGGCGGCGTCTCGCTCTGTCGCGATCTTCCGAGCGAGATACGCTGAAAAATAGCCCGCGTAACGCTTTTGCAGTTCCCGTCGTTGCCAATCTTTGCCGGTAAGAATTTCCCGGCATTTCGGAGAACCGCATTTGCACGCGATCGAATAATCATCGTCATCCGTGGTCGCCCAATCGTGAGTCAACTCTTCGCCGGCGCGGATATTGCGGATCGCCACAAAAGTAATCTCGCCGCGCATACCTAGGTTGGCATCGCAGGAATGATTGCTGTAAAGCATCGAGCCTTCACGCTCTTCATTCGTGATCGGCGCGATGAAAAGGTGGTCGTCGATTTGAATCTCAACCGGCCCCAGCCGCGGCGTGATTTTGCCACGCAATGTTTCGCGATCGACGATGTGCCCGCCTTTCACCGCGACGATCTCGTCTTTGGCAATGTCGGCCGTCGCAAACAAGCCGCGCCCGTGAATCTTGCTCTCACAGACTTCCGTTTTCGGCGAGAGATAAGAGAGTGGCGTCATCGGAATCGAGCCACAGATTAACACAGATTGCTGCAGATTTGATTTTCAGAAATCGCACTTGAATGAAGTGCGATCCGCAGGTTCGATGTCGATCTTGCAACGTTCGATCTAATGAAAGCGCGCAAAGCCGCGGTTGTTTTTATTTTCATCACGGTCATGCTCGACATGCTGGCGCTGGGCCTGATCGCGCCGGTTCTGCCCAAGTTGATTCTCGATTTCCGTGGCGGCAATGCGGTGAGCGCGGCGACCTGGCTGGGATGGTTCGGCACTATTTTTGCGGCGATGCAGTTTTTCTTTTCGCCCGTGCTCGGCGTGTTGTCGGATCGGTTCGGACGGCGACCAGTCATCTTATTGTCGAACCTCGGGCTCGGGCTCGATTACATTGTCATGGCGCTCTCGCCGACAATCGGCTGGCTATTTCTCGGCCGCATCATTTCCGGAATTTCTGCCTCCAGCATTCCCACAGCTATGGCTTACATCTCCGACGTCGTTCCAAAAGAAAAACGCGCCGGCGCCTTTGGAATGATTGGCGTCGCGTTCGGTGTCGGTTTTATTCTTGGTCCGGCAATTGGCGGGCCGCTCGGAGACCTCAGTCCGCGTTTGCCGTTCTGGGTTGCCGCCGGATTTAGCCTGGCGAATTGGCTCTACGGATTCTTGTTTGTGCCAGAATCGCTGCGGTCGGAGTATCGACAAGAGTTCACGCTGCGCCGCGCCAATCCGATCGGATCGCTGGTGTTGCTTCGATCACATCCCGAGCTCTGGAAACTCGCCACCCTCCAATTTCTTGCCTACATCTCGCATGAAGTCTTCGTGATTTGGGCGCTCTACGCGATTTATCGTTACGCGTGGAGCCAAAGCATGATTGGCGTTTCGCTTGCTATGGTGGGCGTGTTCACGGCGGCGATTTCCGGCGGACTCACCGGACGAATTGTGGCCTGGCTTGGTGAGCGTCGCACACTTTACATCGGCCAATTTTTTGGCGCGGTCGGAATGGTGATCGCTGGTATCGCAAGAGGCGGTGCGCTCTACATCGCTTCGATCCCGGTAATCTCGATGTGGAATATCTCGTTTCCGGCCGCGCAGGGAATGATGACGCATCGTGTGAGCGAACGCGAGCAGGGCGAACTACAAGGGGCGATCCAAAGCTTGCGCTCAATCGCGTTTGTCATTGGGCCATTCTTGTTTTCGGGGACGTTCGCGTGGTTCATCAATCCGAAGCACTCATTTCAATTACCTGGCGCACCGTATTATCTCGCAGCCGCGTTGCTGTTCACTGCGATGCTGATGGCAACGCGGGTTGAGCAGCCGCAGTTCGGCCAGGCCAGTCCGACACCGGCTGACTCTGGTGAAGGCATGGCGCCGGAAGCAATCCCGCCCGCCATTGGGCCAATCGTTGATACAGAAGAAAACATTTGAGCGTCGGCGACACGTGGACGATTGAAATCGAGCATGACAGCGACAGTGCAACGGAATTTTGGACGATCCACAACCGTTGTGATTGCCATCTGTTCGTGGCTGGCAATTTCGAATCATTGCGCATTCGGTGCGGTCGCAACCAAAAGGCAACCGTCGCAGAGCGAATGCCCATTTCATTCCAAGCCCGCAAAGCAAAAAGAGCAATCGGCCCAAGTACAGTGCTGCAAGATTTTGCGCGCGGTTGTTTCGACCGCAGCGAAAAGCTGGACGCGCGACCACACTAGCTTTTCTGATATCGATCCTTACTTCGAAAAATTAGCGCTCATCGTAACTTCGCGAGATGCATTGTTGCCGCTGTTGCTCGACACCGGACCGCCCGGCGCGCGAAGTTTCGCTGAATTGATCTTGCAGCGGAGCATCCTCGCACACGCTCCGCCATTTCTCGCCTAGCTAGTAGGGGCGCGGTCTTCACGCGCAAACTCACTGCGGCTGAGACAGCCGCCTCTACACATGTTTGTCGCGCTGCTTTGGGCCGCGCGTTCGCGCATTTCTTTCATTTTCAATTTCAACATCAACATGCACAAACAAATTTTAGTTCTAATTGCCGCCGCAGTGACTTCCGCGGCGATAAACGGAATGGCGAATCCTTCGCCCACGCCCTCGGCCTCAGCGCAAAAGTACACCTGCGTGATGCATCCCGAGGTCGTGATGGACCATCCCGGCAATTGCCCAAAGTGCGGCATGAAACTCGTGCCGCTGAAAGAAAAAAAACCGGAACCACACGCGAAGATCGACAATCACTCAATGCACGCCGCAATGAAACACGACGGGCACGATCACCAGCATGACCAGGGAATGCATGATGGGTACGAGACACACATGTCGATGCAATCGTCGATTAACATTGCCGATCCGATGAACCGCGAGAGTTCCGGCACAAGCTGGGTGCCCGACTCGACGCCGATGTACGGACACATGTTCATGCTGGGCGAGGACATGCTCATGTTGCACGGCGCGATTTTTCCGCGCTACACCAACGTTAGCACACGACGTGGCGACGATCGGATCGATGCACCGAACTGGATAATGGGAATGTATTCCCATCCGCTCGGCGACAGCGCACAACTCGGCGGCCGTTTAATGATGAGTCTCGATCCGCTCACCGAAGGTGGGCGCGGCTACCCCCTTCTTTTCCAAAGCGGCGAGTCGTGGCACGACCAACCACTGCACGATCGGCAACATCCGCACGATCTATTCGACGAACTTTCCATTTCGTATTCGCAAAAGTTCGATCTCGATCTGAGCGCGTATTTTTATTTTGGTTATCCCGGCGAACCGGCGCTGGGACCGCCCACTTTTATGCATCGACTCTCGGCCATGGATGATCCCGACGCGCCGCTGGGACATCACTGGCAGGATTCGACGCATGTGACATTTGGCGTCGCCACGGGTGGCCTGCAATGGCGCAACGTCAAAATTGAAGGCAGCATTTTCACCGGCCGCGAACCGGATGAAAATCGTTACGATTTCGATCGACCCCGATTCGATTCCTACAGTGGCCGCATTTCCTGGAACCCGACGCGAAACTTGGCGCTGCAAGGTTCGTACGGGTACATCAAAAGTCCCGAAGCCCTCGAACCTGACCTGAAACGGCACCGCAAAACGGCGTCTGTCATTTATAACCTTCCGCTTGGAAACGATAGCAACTGGTCGAACAGTTTTGTCTGGGGCCAAAACCACGACACTGGCGAAGGAAAAACGCAATCGTTCCTGATCGAGTCAGATTACCAGCGCGGACGCGATACTGTCTATGCGCGCTGGGAACGCGTGGAGAAATCCGGACACGAGCTGGTTCTCAATCCTCCTGACGAATCGCGAATCTTTCCGGTGAGCGGCTATACGATCGGTTACGTCCGCGATTTGTCGCATGGCGACGGCCTCGACGTCGGACTCGGCACCCAATTTACCATCAACGACCGCCCCGATCGCCTCGATCGCTACTACGGAGACGATCTCGGCTATGCGTTCCAATTTTTTCTGCGCCTCCGCCCATCGTTGCACAGTCACGCGGCGCAAGAACACTCGACGCATGCCGTCGCCGGAATGGAAAGATAACAAAGCACGCTGTTGGCTGTAGTGTGCGCTGTCCTCAGCGCATCCCAGAAGCGTTGAAGCGAAGCAACCACAGATTCCACGGATGTAACGGATCTGGAGAGGAAGTAGGATTATCCTGTGTATTCCAAAGCAATCAGCCGCCACGCTCGTGTCGCGTGGCGGCTGTTACGAAGTGCGGCTCTTAATGGGTCAAAGGAATCGCGCCAATGTGCCTGTCATATTCGCTGACATCGAGTGGTCTGGTTTTCACCGACGGTCAATTCTCTTGCTGTGGGCCGACACCATCAGAGACAGGGGACTGGTGGTTACGGTGTGTGTCTCGTTGCCGACGTCAACAATTACCCCTCGCTCCTCGATCAGGGGGGCGCCCGGCCCAGGCACGAATCGAGTCGAGAATGTGCAGTCTGGGTTCACCTGATAGGTGCCGCTTCCTGGGCGATTAGGGACGATCCCGGTGACCGAACCGTGGACATTGTCGATCTGGGTGAAATTGCCCATACCGTCATACGTGCGTCTCGCCACCCCAATCAAGGTCTGGATCCCTCCGCCAAGGGGCGGCGGAACAGGTCCTGTCCCCTCGAGGTGACTCCCCCAGGGGCCCGCAATGGTGGCATTGGTGCACTGAAATCCGGCGACGCTGGGTGCGGGGTCGCTGCCCTGAGTCCCGGCGACAAGCAGGAGCAGGCCCGCCGAAACCAACAGAACCACCGAGGCTCCTCTAATACTGGTCTTCACTAATTTTGTTTTCATAAGTGTTTATTTTCTTTCTGGTTTTGGCCTTCTTTGGCTTCCCACCCGTGGGAGGTCATTTCGGGCCGTTCACTGATGTAGTGCGTAAAATCCGGCGCGAGGTTACGCGGAAAGTTGGGCGCCGCCGTAATTTCGAGGCTTACGCTGTTGCATCGAATTCTCGGATGGCACGGAGGGTGCCGTGAGTGAGCTTTCAGCTTCGCGGTGAGGTAAGCGCCATTGGAGCTAACTTCTTACCGCATGCTTGACCCTCCCATGTCGGGAGGTGTCAAGCGTGCATGATATGCCCCTGAGCCGCCTCCTTATTGTTTCCTTGCGACGCCGCGGGAGACATCTAGACGATCGGCTGCGCCGAATTGCAATTCCCTGGCACCGTCAACGATGGCGAACGTCCGCGTGTGATTTTCGCCGTTGCTCAACCACTGCATCGTGCCCGTGCCATCCGGGTTCACTGTGTAGGTTCCGACGATCGGGGTGTCGGCGGTGCCACGTTGAATGACGAAGCCGCCCAGATCGGCGGTATCATGAAACTTCAACGTACCATTGCCGTCAAACCACATAACACCGGCGGCATCAACCGGAATGTTTGTCGTGCTGCTAGACGGATTGCTGATTCCTAAGTGCTCGCCGTAACTGCTGTACCCATAAACGCCAGTGAGGCTTGCATTGCTAAAGTTCGTAGCGAATGGACCGCTCGCATAGACCGTTGGGACTAGTGGTAAAGCCACGGCAAAGAGCAGAACCGCTGCGAACATAATGTTTTTATTTTTCATAACTTAATTTCCTTTCATTGTTTTGGTCTTCCTTGGCTTCCCACCGTGGAAAGTCATTTCGGGCCGTTCACTGAGGTAGTGCGTAAAATCCGGCGCGAGGTTACGCGGAAAGTAGCTTCGCCGGGTTAAATCGGGGAAATAATCGCTTTTATCCGTGCAATCAGCGGTTGATTTGCGCGGCGATTAGGATTGCAAAATTTAGTGCGATCTTTTCTAATCGGGGCATTTCATTGGACCTTTGGTCTGGAATTATGCCGTTACCAAGGTCAGCATTTGTTCGCACTGCTCGTGCAGTAACGGTTGGGGCTTCGTTCCTTTTCGCGGCAAATGCGTTCGCCCAGGAACCAGCGCCGGTTCCCGCAACCGGCACGATGGAAGCCGAGCGCGTGATCGTGACTGGGGAAGAACTCGAACGCGTGATCCTGACCGGCTCCGCCATTCCAACCTCGGAATTAGTCGGTTTGAACCCGATATTGAATCTCGATCGCAACTTGATTAACAAGTCTGGTCAAGGCACCACTACGGAACAGCTTCTCAAGAGTCAGCCGATCGCGAGTGCGAACAGCATTCCAGTTCAGAATAACGCGACCGGCGCGGGCGGTCCGGCGGGAGCAGCTTCGGTCTCCCTGCGTGGCTTCGACCCGGGCGCCACGCTGGTTCTAATCGACGGCCGCCGTGTTGCGCCGTACCCGGGGACAGCCCCCTCAGGCGCTGCCTTCTTCGATCTGAATACTATCCCCATTGCCGCTGTCCAAAGCATCGAAATTCAGAAGGACGGCGCTTCCACCGCTTTCGGAGCGGATGCAGTTGCCGGCGTGGTAAACATCAAGCTCTATAAAGACTACCGTGGCGCTCAGTTGACCCTGTATTATGGTGACACGCTTGATAAAGACGCAGGCGAGTATAGCGGCGACATTCTTTTCGGCACGGGTGACGACAAAACGAGTATCACCGGTGACATCTTTTTCTACCACCGTAACTCGATGTTCAATCGCGACCGGGGCAACTCCAATCGCCCGCCATTTTTGAGCTCCGACTCAAGCCCGTATAATCTTCAGTTGAGCAGCGATGTGGCGGCCGCGGCTGGCGGAGAGAATTCAAATCCGGGGGGTTTTGAATTTGCGACTCCGCCGGACAATTCGAATGGGCTGACTCCGGCAAGCGACTGGATCTACAGTAGAAGGCGTGTCCGGGGGATCTTCACTTTGCTCCCTGGCTTTAACTTTAACGCCTTCTCGGGTTCTTTTCCCACCCAGGAACGGTGGGGCGGTTATACGGCCTTCGAAACCAAGGTGTGCGAGGATCGGCTTCGGATTTTCGGCGACTTTTATTATGCCGACGTGAAGACGCATGACGAACTTGCGCCAAGTGCCACGGGTCCATTCGAAACCCCGGGGTCCGGTGTAATCGCCATTCCCCCCAATCACCCTCTGCCGGGTGGAGTCGCGCCTCCGAACACACCGACCTTTGCGGAGACTGGCATGCCTTCGGATGCGTACAATCCATTCAATCCATTTGAGCAGATCATCTCGGGAGGCTCTCGTGCACGCCTTTTCGATTTCGGCGACCGCTTGATCGATAATGAAAATATCGCCGAGCTTTTTACGGTTGGAGTAAAAGGCGACAAGCTGTTTAATGGAAGCTGGGGCTACGACGGAGCATTCCGGTATAGTCAAATCGAGAATATTTCTCAGATTCAAGATGTCTCGGTCTCGCGCTTCAATCGCCTTTTGAACGCGGCGGACGCAATCTTTAATCCCACCAAGCCGGATTTTATTGGAACCACTATCCCCTACAATCCGTTCGGAGACTTTCGCGTTCCGATCGCAACGAACCAACCATTGATCGACTTCGCGATCATACATGCGCGGGACCTCAATACATCCAAACTGGCGACATTGGACTTAAATATTTACACGACCGACCTGTTTGATTTGCCCGCAGGCGGCGTGGGCCTCGCCTTCGGCGGCGTGTTTATTCGGGAAACTTTGACTGAAAATCCGGATGACGAACACCGCCTTAAAGACGAAGTCGGTGTGGGGCAAGAGTTCCCTATTAAGGCCGGACGCAAAGAATATGCGTTCTATGCGGAAACGCTCATCCCGATCACCAGTCCCGCTATGCGCGTGCCAGGGTTCTACTCGCTGGAGTTCGCGGCCGGCGGCCGGTTTGAGGCCTTCCAGAATAACGACACAAACTCGTTGGTGCCTAAAGTGGGGGTGCGCTGGCAGCCGTTCGACGAACAGCTTACGCTTCGCAGCACTTGGGGTGAAGGCTTCGTTGAGCCCTCGCTCACCGAACTGTACGGACCTGTAATTTTCGGTCTGGCGGCGACATCCTTCAAGGGCGACCGCGATCCGGAAACAGCGACCCGGAACAACCCCAACCCACATCTCGGCCCAGAACATTCCCGTAATTGGACTGGGGGTATTGTTTATATGCCGAAGTGGATTCCAGCGGGTACATTGACATTGACGATTGACCTGTGGGATATCGAGCGGACGGGCGTTGTCATGGTGGCTTCTCCTCAGAGCGTGATTGAACGCTTTTTAGCCGGCAGACTCCAGCCTGGAGAAGCGGTTATACTCGACCCGTCAGGGAGCTTCGTATCGGAGGTCATAAGTCCTTTTATCAACGGTGGCCGTCAGAACGCGCGCGGTGTTGACCTTGGCATTCAGTACCAACTCAAGACTCGTTTTGGAACATTTACTTCTCTAACTCGGGCGACTTATCTGGATTCTTTCATCGTCCAATTCGCTGGAGCGAAAGCAAGAGAAGTGGCCGGGCGTGCCAACGATGATTGGTGGGAGGGCAGCCTTTTCGGGTTCGCCTCCGGCGATGCCTGGTACAAATGGAAGGGACTCTCGACCCTTGACTGGACGTGGCACAACTTGGACTTGAACGCGACCGTGCATATGCTCGATGGATTCTGGGAAGAGATCTATGCCAAGAAGTTTGATGGATTTTGGAAGCAACACTACGTCCATCCCACCTGGTTCACGGACGCGCAGCTTTCCTATAGCCTGATCTTCACGCCACCGGTGGAAGCGACGCCGGTGGCCGGATACTCAAAGGGCCAGAAGGAAATGGTGGGCAAAGAGAAGGAAGCGCCGCCCACAGCCGCTTACGCCATGCCGTGCTGGAAAAACATTGTGAACAACTCCACGGTCACCGTAGGTTGCAACGATATATTTGGTGAGGACCCACCGCACGAGTTTGGGTTCGAATTTGGCAGCAGCTTAGGCTATCCGGGCTTCTCCTATGATAACCTGGGACGATTCTGGTATGTCCGACTGACCAAGAAGTTCTAAATCTGCTTGTGGGTCAATACGGCCACACAGCGTGCTCGGCGAGGCAGGCAGGTCGGTGGCTACCACATTTGCGAAATCGCTCTAAGGAATCGCCTCTACCTGCTTGCTGTTTCCTTCGGCGCGAGGGAGGCGACGATTTCTTCGAAGCACGGCTCGCCGCGCAGCGGGTCCCACCACGGCATCAGTTTCAATTCGCCATAGCTAACGTCGCTGAGCGGACGGATGGCTATGGCAAGCTGTTCGCAGGCGAGATTTTTTTCGCCAACCCATGCAGCAATCATCGCCAAATACTTGATCATGAGCGGACCATCGACTGGGTCCTTTTCCACGGGAAGAAGCTCAACTGCGCGACGGCCTTCGCGCAAAGCCTCCTCCTTCCGCCCCAGAGCGGCATCGATTACACCGAGCACGCACCATGCCGGGCCGTAATCTGCTTGAGCCTGGACGGTTTTCTCCTGCTCCGCGCGCGCAGCGGTAAAAGCCAATTGCGCCTTGTACTCGTCGTTTGTCATGCGCGCGATAACGCCTTCCACGAAAGGACGCGTGAAATGAACAGGCTCGGGACCTAACGGGATTTCGTCGGACGCGATCAAGGCCTCTTTGGCGGCAGCGACGTCGCGTTCGGCCAGCGCGCAAACTAGCCGCGCATTGGAATCGGCGATCTTCGGCATGGCAGCAGGATTTGTTGCCCGGATTTCATCGATCAATTGATGCAATGGTCCTGTATCGGCTTTCCAATTCACGTCCACGAATGCTCGCTCTGCTTTTGCCCCGAGATTGTCTGGCTCGATAGTCAATATGCGATCGAACTTCGATTTTTGTTCAGCATAACGCCGGAAGCCTGCGTAACTAAGTCCGAGCTGGTAGAGCGTGTTAACGTTGCGCGGGTCGAGCTCAATTGCTCGCTCGAGGCTTCGTGTAGATTCTTCCCAGTGTCCCTGACGCCTCAGGACGAAACCCATCGTCTCGAATAGTCCAGAATCATTCGGCAAAGTTTGGCGAGCAACTTCCAGTTCAGCCAGAGCGCCGTCGTAATCGAGGTGGCCATGATAAAGATTCCACGCCCGCGCGAGATGCGTTTCACCATCATCTGGACGAAGGCGAAATGCGGCCTGAATGGCTGCTTCTGATGACGCCAACCGCGCAGGAGTATGGTCAAGGCCAGAGAAGTAAAGCTCGTCATGAGCCCAGGCGAGTTGACAATACGCATCGAAAAACGATGGATCGCGCGCCACGGCCTGGTTCAGCAGATCGATTGCCTGACCGAAATTCGCCATCCCGCCGCCAAAGGATGCCCCCGGAAACATATGACTGGCGCGCGAATAGAGATC
>Ga0070706_100007155_pt1 | contig 10493 bp, 9 predicted proteins | sample KBSK5501metaG_FD_65476 | JGI IMG/M metagenome (GOLD analysis project Ga0070706, IMG submission 65476) | Corn, switchgrass and miscanthus rhizosphere microbial communities from Kellogg Biological Station, Michigan, USA - KBS K5-50-1 metaG | ecosystem: Host-associated > Plants > Roots >...
TTCCGATTCGGGTGTGCGTGACCATTCAAGGCGAACGCGCGCGCGCGGATTTCAGCGGCAGCGCGCCGCAGGTTGCCGGCGCAGTAAACGCGGTGGAAGCGATCACGGCGTCGGCAGTGTCGTATGTCTTTCGCTGTCTGGTCGGCGGCGACATCCCCGCGAGTGCCGGCCTGATGGAGCCGATCGAAGTAATTGCTCCAGAAGGCACCATCGTCAACGCCACTCATCCCGCGTCGGTTGCTGGTGGAAACGTCGAAACGTCTCAGCGCATCGTTGATGTGGTTTTCAAGGCTCTCGCGCAGGCGATTCCGGACCGGATTCCCGCCGCCAGCCAGGGCACGATGAATAACTTAACTATCGGCGGCATCGATTCACGCACAGGCGCAGAGTTTTCTTACTATGAAACTGTCGCCGGCGGCATGGGGGCGCGGCCCACGCTGGATGGAATGAACGCGACACACACTCACATGACGAACAGTCTGAACACTCCGGCCGAAGCGCTCGAGTATGCTTATCCACTGCGCGTGCGGCAGTATCGCATTCGAAAAGAATCGGGCGGTCACGGTCGCCATAAAGGTGGCGACGGAGCGATTCGCGAAATCGAAACGCTGGCGCCTGCTTGCATGTCTCTACTGGCGGATCGCCGCAAGCGCGCGCCGTATGGATTGCATGGCGGCGAGGATGGCGCCCTCGGCCAGGCTTTCATTATTCGACGTGATGGAAGTGAAGAACAGCTAGCTTCCAAAGGAAGCTGGGAACTGAAACCCGGCGATCGCGTCCGCATCGAGACGCCGGGCGGCGGCGGTTTTGGTAAATGAAACCGTTTGAATTAGACTTCATTCGCGCTTTCAAACAAATCATCTGGAAAGATAACGAACTCAATACATGAGCAGTACAGCAACAATGATCCGCAGTAATGAACCCGAAGAAGTTGAAGTACCAAGCCGCAAAGAGCGGTCAGGCGTTTCGCGCGCCGGCTGGATCGAAGTGATTGCCGGGTCCATGTTTTCCGGAAAGTCAGAAGAACTGATTCGCCGTTTGCGTCGCGCGAAGATTGCCCGACAAAAGGTGCAGGTTTTCAAGCCTGAGATGGATAAGCGATTCTCAAACGATCACATCGTCTCACACTCTGAGATCAGGCATGAATCAGCAAATGTACAGACTTCGGCAGACATACGCGCCAGAGTCGAACGCGACACCGAAGTTGTAGGCGTTGACGAAGCACAATTCTTCGACAATGAACTTATCGCCATCGCCAACGAACTCGCTGAGCGAGGCGTGCGCGTGATCATCGCGGGCCTCGATCAGGACTATACCGGAAGGCCCTGGGAGCCGATGCCACAACTGCTCGCGATTGCTGAATACATCACCAAAACGCGCGCCATCTGCGTTAAGTGCGGCCAGCCGGCAAATTACTCACAGCGTATTTTTGAGTCGGAAGAGCGCGTAGCAGTCGGCGCCGCGGGGATGTATGAAGCGCGCTGCCGCCAATGCTTCGTGCCGCACGCTGACGCTCCAACAGTGCATCCTGATTGAGTTGTTGCGTAAGTTGTTACGTTGCGTAAACGCTGGCAGAATGCCTGCGCTCCATGAAAGTCGGCACTCCCTCTGGCAACTTCTCACCACACTTTTCTAATCCAACCGCGCAAGAAGGCTCCCCAGCCACGTTCTAACCTACAAAGTTTCCGCGCGCTCTTTGCGGAACACTGAGCTTCGATTATTCGAGATCTCCCCGAGCTAGCCACGTAGCGCAAGATGACATCTTGCGCCACAAGGCCACGGCGAAAGTTCTCAACCTACTGGAAGGAGAAAAGATTATGAAGACGAATCTGTTTAGTTTGGTGGCGGGGTTTGTGTTGCTAATTGGAGCGCCGCTTGGCTTGGTCGGCGCCTGGGGAGGTCACGGCGCTCAGAAGGCGCAAGGGCAAGACGATTACCGGCTCGAAGGACCGTTCACGCAAGGTAACCTCACGGTGTTTCTGATTCACGGCAAAGACAAAATCAAAGGCCAGACCTTTCTGACTTTGCAGGAAGCGCTGGTGCAAAAGAAAGTGATCGTGCGCGAGACGCGCTCGGTCAACGAACTCTCAATCGAGAATGTATCGGGTGAAGAGGTTTACGTACAGTCCGGCGACATCGTGAAAGGTGGCCAGCAGGATCGCATGCTGGCGGTCGATCTAATCCTGCCGCCACGTTCAGGCAAGATTCCCATCTCCGCCTTCTGCGTCGAGAATGGACGTTGGAGCCAACGGGGCAGCGAAGCGGTGACAGTCTTTAATTCGTCGGCGAACGTGGTTGCCGGCCGCAACGTCAAGCTGGCGGCAAAAAATGCGGAATCGCAGGGTGAGGTTTGGCGCCAGGTAGCCGTCGCCCAGGACAAGCTCAGCGCCAATGTCGGCGCGCGTGTGAATGGTGCGGCATCGCCAACAAGCTTCCAACTGGCGCTGGAGAATAAAGAGGTGCAAACCAGCGCAGACAGCTACGTCAAGGCCCTGTCAGGAATTGTCGATGGCAAACCTGACGTGATTGGTTATGTGTTTGCGATCAACGGCAAGATCAATAGCGCGGATGTCTATGCTTCCAGCGCGCTTTTCAAGAAGCTTTGGCCTAAGCTGCTAAAGGCGAGCGCAATCGAAGCGGTGGCCGAGCTGCGCCGCGGCGAGAAATTCGAAGCGCCGCGCGCTGATGCTGTCAAAGGCTTTCTTGATGATTCGCCGAAAGGAGCCGAGAAGCAAAAAGACGTGTCATCGCGCGTGCAGATGGTGACGCGGGACTCTGACGAAAACGTGTTCTTCGAAACTCGCGACCGCACAAAATCCGGCACCTGGGTGCATCGGAATTACATTAAGAAGAACTGAAGCGCGGGCAAGGGCGAAGGGCAAGGGGCAAAGGGCAAAGGGTAGGAACTTGCTTACCTCTTACCCCTTCGCCCTTTGCTGTGTGCTTCAGTGCATAATCTTCATCGAATACAAGATCCCGTAAAGCTGGTCCTGATGCTTGGGAAAATTGGCGCCGTTGGTTGACAGGATGAGCGTAACGAGTTCCGTTTGGCCCGCATATTTTCGGTAAGCCTGCCACTCCAGGCGTCGAATGTCGTCTGCCATCTCTGGCTTTGATTCGCGAAACTCGACTCCGCGCAAACCATCGAGCTCGAGCCATTTCAATTCATCATACTTACCATTCTTTTCATTTGTCTTCGCACTTTCATGCATGGCTTTGATGCTGATGTCGGTCGGGAAACTTGCGTCCATCGTCGAGATGTTGACGCTGAGAAATGCACCGTCGCCTCCGTAGCCGAACGTTTCGTTGCGAACGTCCTCTTTTTTCCAGTTTGCCGGCAAGGTCCAGGTGATTCCCTGCTGGTCCCACTTCACAGTCTGTCCATTGGCGAGGGCGGCGATTTGCGCGGCCGTCGGCGAGGGTCGCTCAACTGCTTCTCCGCCCGTGGACGAAGTGCCGCTCGATGAGGAAGGCGAGTTTGACGAGCCGGCCTTTCTTAACTTTTCGCTCAAGTTGCAAGCAGCTACCGCAAGCACCAGAATCACGATCACCGGAATATGTTTCATCGAGTTCACCAATCGCGAAAGAGTGGAAAAGCAAAGGCCTTTTACGCTAACCGTGCGCGCGTGTCAAATCTTTTGGGGAACCTGCATCGGTTTGGGATGCACCAATAGACGCGCAGGACATGCGCGACGTCAAAACTCATTTCTCACCAACCTCAGTGCGTGATATGCTTGATTTTGAACCCCCCTTCAAATTCATCGAATCCGCCGGCGCACCGAAGCCGCAATAAGCGAGGGTTACTATGCTCAGACTTCAAGCCTTTGTAAGCCGGGCAAGGTTCCAACTTGTGCCTGGACTTCTACTTCTATTTTCCATTAGCGCCTGCCAACCGGTAGCGAACCCGAACGCCAACGTAAGCGGCAACGTGAATGCGAATACAAATTCCAAGACCGACATCGGCAATACGAATGCCAACTCAGCGAACAACGGAGTTACGATCAATACCCGCGAGCCGCAAAAATATGCCGCCACGTTGGTCTTCAGCATTGAGACTGAGGGTGGTGACAAAGCGATTGGCATTCCTTCGCTTTCCGTACAGGTCGCACGGAATGGCGACGACCGGCGCGTCGAGTTTAAGTTGCCGGACGGTACTCCGTTGATCTATCTCGATCACAACAACCATCACTACGTGGTTGTGACGAGCCGAAAGCAGTATGCGGAGTTGACGCAGGAAGCAACGGGCATTCAAATGCACAAGCTGCTGACTCCGGGCCAGCTGGTTGAAGATTTGAAGAACGTGAAAGGCATCCAGCGCGCCGGCGAAGAGGCATTCAACGGCCGAACCGCAGAAAAGTATCAATACAGCAAGAGCACAAATACGGCCACGAAAGCCGGGGAAGTGAAGGCCGACGCTTTTGTGTACGTCGACAAAGAGACCGGACTGCCACTGCGGGCAGAATTGTTTGCTGAGAGCTCAGGCGACGTGAAGGGCGTCAAGGCTGCGCGAGTCATCGCCGAAATGCGCGACATCAAGACTGACATTGACGCACCGATGTTCGAGGTTCCAGCGGGTTACGCACAAGTGCCACCCGAGAAAGTTCGACAGCAAATCGATGCGCTGACAAACACAGTGGCGGCGGTTTTGAAAGCGATGATAGCGAACCTTGGCAGCAGTCAGTCGAGCGCATCACCTGCGGCCTCGCCTTCAGTGACACCTTAGCAACTATGAGGTACGTCCTGATTCTAGTTGGCGGGTTGTTGCTGGGCGCCGTGGCGACGGCCTACTTTCTTGGCGCGTCGCGATCGCACGCGTTGCCCGGTATTCCTGTGAAACCGCCGGATCGGAGCGGCGATACGTCAGGCACTGTGGCTCTTAGTATCGATGAGAAATTTTTCGACTCTTTGCTCGGCACAATTTTTCAAAAGCTCGGCCCGCCGCAATTGAAGCTGTCGCGAACTCTGTCGCCATCACCGATGCAGCCGGCAGCTTTTCAGAATTCCTGCAGCGACGTCGTGGTCCTTAATCCTGAGGGTGACAATGTTAAGACAGGCGTGCGTTTCACTGGCGGCAAGATCACGGCTCCGCTTGCTTTCAGTGGCAGCTACAGCATCCTCGGCAAGTGCGTCCAGTTCAAGGGAACGGCTAAGGCCACCGTTGATCTCTCGTTCGACCAGGAGAAGCAGACGGTTTTCGGCCAGTTGAACGCTGACGAGGTGATGCTTGACGACGTACCGCCGATCGTCAGCAGCCTCATCACTGCCTTCGTACGCAAGTCAATCAACGAACGCGTTAATCCGTTCGAGGTGCTGCGTGTTTCGCAGCTGGCGCTGTCTTTGCCGATCCAGGCAAGCGGTGGTTCGGTGAAAGCGCGGGTTAAGGACGTTCGTTCTGAAGTGCAGGAAGGCTTGCTCCGGCTGTATCTGACTTATGACTTCAGCGCTGAACGCAACGCCGGCTGATACAAAACCGCATCAAGCGGTAGCGAGCGGGTGTTAGACACAGACTCGAGTCTGTCACCGCTAGATGACTTCTTCTTTGACTCCCATGCGGTGCTCGTAAACCAGCTTCCCGCCCAGGCTAGCCGAGATCGCCATCGCTATCCATCCGACCAGTGACACCGCAAAAGGAATCTTCAAGTGAAATCCCACCAGGGGTGCGCCGTAATTCTTCATTCGCAGGTAAAGGCTGGCGCCGAAGATTATCACCGCGGCGATATTCAGTCGCGCGTGCCAGTTGGCGGTTTTCCGGACGACAGGATCGGTAATCGACCACCAATCGATGAGGCCTGGAATCGCGGCCAGGACCGCGCCAATGATGCCGGCAGCGATCAGAAACTTTGAAATTAGGACCAAACTGGTGTTGCGAAAAAAATAAAAGACCGCATCTGTAATGACCGAGAGAGTCCACAAAGCGATGGGATAATGCACAAACATCGGATGAACTGGCTCTCCCGTGAAGCTAGCTTTGGTCTGCATCGGGTCTCCTTTCGGTGCGCGACCGAAGAATCGCGCGCATGTTATTTAACACTACGGGACTTCCGGCGAAGGAAATCAATCAACACAAACTGAGAAAGATTGGCCGGGTTGGCGAAATAAGCTTTACCATTCGTCATTGCCGTCATTTGCTTCACAAACTCGACCAGGTAATAGTCGCTTGCCAGCATGAAGGTATTGATCATAATGCCCGCTTTGCGACACGCCTGGACTTCGCGAAACGTGGCGTCCATCACGAACGGATCGCCGCCCATTGAGTTTTTGTAGAGATGTCTTGTTACAGAACCCGGAGCGGTAGCGACGGGGTGGCCGGCAGGATGACGGCGTACCGCAGGCAAGGATGCCTGCGCTCCTTCAACAAAACACGCGGTCGGTTTTCCATCCGTGACCATCACAATCTGTTTCATGTCTTTGCGCTGGGCTTGCAAGATGCGTCGCGCCAAGCGCAGACCTTCCGCCGTGTTCGTGTGATAAGGACCGACCTGCGTCGTCGCAAGCTTCGCGAGCGGTAACTCTTCCGCCGTGTCGTGGAAGAGCACGATTTTCAGCGAGTCGCCGGGATACTGGGTGCGAATCAGATGGCCGAGAGCCAGCGCAACTTTCTTTGCCGGCGTGAAGCGATCTTCGCCGTAAAGAATCATCGAGTGCGAGCAATCGAGCATCACTACCGTTGCGCAGGAGGATTGATAATCGCACTGATGTACGTGCAGATCTTTGTATTCGAGGTTGAGCGGAACCGACAGGCCTTCACGCTGAATCGCTGACAACAACGTCGTGTTTACATCGAGATTGATCGTGTCGCCAAATTCGTAAAGCTTGCTGGCGGCCTCTGCTTCAATGCCAGTGGCGAGATGCAAAGTATCGTGACGGCCAAGCGAACTCTTGCCTAAACTTCCGAGCAGATTACGAAGCGTCTTGTAGCCGAGAAAATCTAGGCCCTTCTCGGTAACTTCAAACTTGATGTTTCGTGGCAGGGGCTCTTCAATTCGGCCCTCTCCGTTGCCTCGCATCGTCTCGCGCCGCTGCCGCGAAGTCTGCGGCTCTTCATGCAGAGTCAGATAACCTTCTTCAACCAGACGCTCGATCAGTTGATTGAGCATCTCTTCGAGTTGCGAGCCTTCATACTTGCCCTCATTCTCGGCCAGCATCTGCTGAATCTGATGCTCGCTGAGCAGGCCCTGGTCGATTAGCGCCTGGAGTAGTGCGCGCCGCAACGCATCCAGCGTCGTGTCCTGCGGCATTCGCTGCCGCGTCCAGTAGTAATCGTCGTCATAGCCGGAATAGAGCAGCGAATCAGACAGACCCTCCATCAGGTCGCCGAGATTGATCCCGAAGACGTCAAGGCCGTTGAATTTTCCGTAACGGATGAACTTCATTTCAATTAGCCGCGGATTAACGCGGATGTTCGCGGATATATCAGAAACAGAGCAAAGACTGACAGCATCACTATGAAAAATCTAGTCGTCCGGCTTAAGAAGTGCAGCAATAGAGATTTCGCGAATCTGTCTAACGTGTTTTCGTGAGTTATCAAAGGCTAGTCTTCTGAATTCAGGCTTGATCCCGAAGTTGAACAGCAAGCCAACTTCGATTTCAGTTGCCCGAAGATAGTTCAGAAGCTGCGCCTCGTGCGATGAGTCGAGCGCACGAGCCGCCTTGAGTTCCAGGAGTACGGATTGGTTGACCAATACGTCGGCGACAAAGTCCCCAACCTTTTGCCCACGAAACCAGACTGACACTTGAATCTGACGTCGAACATCGAGCCCTTTTGACGCAAGCGCCACCTCAAATGCTTTTTCGTAAACTGATTCTAGAAACCCGTGCCCGAGTTCGTTATAGACTTCGAAAAAAACGCCGATGATCGTCTCGGTTAATTCCTTATGCTTTAATCCGCGTGTATCCGCGTTCATCTGCGGCTCATATTCTTTAGCTGTATCTTCCTGTCTCCGTCAAATCATCATAGATCATCCCGCGACGGTCCTTCTTTGCTTTCGTTACCGCGGTGTACCCGCCTTCTTCGTTGCGGCTGATTTTGTTTTCGGCGTAGAGGCCTTCGAGAACGAATTCGCAAGCAGCGACGGTCTGCGCTTTGTCTTTGCGGTTGAACTCAAAGGGAATCAACACGGTATCGATCAATTCGGGAACCGATTCGAGCAACATCAGGCACTCTTCCGCCGACGCGGTGTCAGCCAAACGAATCGTGTTGCCCTGGTCGAACCAGGCAACTGTCGCAGCGAAGTCGATGCCGACGAAGTAGCCTTCAAAAATCTCACCGGAGGCGCGCTTGATCAGATCCTTCGCGATGCGGTTCGCGCCAATCTGTTCTCCTTCATATTCCAGTTCCATCTTGCCGGTCATCGAAGGAATGGCCGCGTAGATGTCAGCGATGCGCGGAACAATTTTCGCTTCGCCGGTCATCAGCGCGCGGCGCTCGGCGTTGGAAACCACCGACTCCATCACGCTGATCGGCAAACGCTGCGAGACGCCGGAATGTTTATCGATACGCTGGTCATCTCTGGCTTCAAAGGCAATTTGTTCAATCGTCTCGCGAATGAAATCCGGAATCAATAGACGATCTTTGAAGCCATCGCGCGTAGTCCAGGCTTCCTGTCGAGTGATCTCGACGCCCAGCTCAACCTCTTTCGGATAGTGCGTCATGATTTCCGTGCCGATGCGATCTTTCAAAGGCGAAATGATCTTGCCGCGCGCTGTGTAATCTTCCGGGTTCGCCGAGAAGACGAGCATTACATCGAGCCGCAGCCGCACCGGATAACCCTTAATCTGCACGTCGCCTTCCTGCATGATGTTGAAGAGTCCGACCTGAATTTTACCGGCCAGGTCGGGTAGCTCGTTAATCGCAAAAATGCCACGATTGGCGCGCGGGAGAAGGCCGTAATGAATCGTCAATTCATCACTCAGCAGATGGCCACCCTTCGCGGCTTTGATTGGATCGACGTCGCCGATGATGTCAGCAATCGTCACGTCCGGAGTCGCCAATTTCTCGACAAAGCGCGCATCTCGATCAATCCAGGCAATTGGTGTCGCGTCCTGATGCAAGTCGATCGTCTGGCGACCGAAAGCGCTGATCGGAGCGAACGGATTGTCGTTGACTTCCGAGCCGGCGATGATCGGAATCTGCTCGTCAAGCAGGTTCGTGAGCTGACGTATGATTCGGCTTTTCGCCTGGCCCCGCAGTCCCAGCAGAATCAGGTTGTGTCGCGACAGAATCGCATTCACCAGTTGCGGAATGACCGATTCATCGTAGCCAACGATGCCGGGAAAGAGTTTCTCGCGGCGTTTCAGCTTGCAAATCAGATTCTTGCGCAGTTCGTCTTTGACCGAGACGCTACAATAATCACTCGCATTAAGTTCACCTAGAGTCCTTGCTCGTTCCATGATCAAGATTCTAACCGCAAAGGGCGCAAAGGGAAACGCAAGGCACGCGCAGTTTTTTCTCTGCGTCCCTTTGCGAAATCCTTAGCGTCCTCCGCGTTTAATGTTTTGTTCGCGCGCGATATTCGCCGTCGGGAGTCTCTGAGACTAACCCATCCTCTTCCAGCTTTTCCAGGTGAGCCAAAACAGAGCGTTCGGCCATCGCATGCGCTTTCGGCGAGACATCGGAATACACCTGGACAACGATTTCTTTGGTAGTCGACGATCCATCGCGCACAGCAGCCAGGATCAACTGTTCGCGCTGCAGACGATGCGCGATGTATTCGTCCATCTTCTCATAGGGGCTGGCGACCGCTGGCCCGTGTCCGCCAAACAGGACGGTAAGGTACGGCAATGCGCGCATTCGTCTCAACGTGGCGAGATAATCACGCATGTTTCCTTCTGGTGGATCAATCAGCACCGATCCAAAGCCCACAATGTTGTCGCCGGTGATCAGCGCGCCAGTGCGCTCGTCGTGAAAACAAAGATGTCCACGCGCGTGACCAGGCGTATAGAGCGCACGCAGGCTGATCCGCGGCTCGCCATTAAGTTCGAGCACTTCGTCGTCTTCAATGTAACGATCGATCTTGAGTTGATCGTGTAAGCCTTCAGCGGTCAGACGATGGGCTGCTACCGGAACTCTGCGCGTTTTCTGTAAATGATCATTCAGCGCGTTGACTCCAGCGACGTGATCGGGATGGACATGCGTCAAAACGATCTCGCGAACGATGCGGCCTGCAGCGATCAGATCGTCGACGCAAGCAGCCAGGGCTGCCTGCTCATCTTCGTAAGGCGAACCCGGATCGATCACCAGAATCTCCGTTGAGCTGTAAACAAGATAACAGTTGGTGTGGGTCGCAGGTGGCTTCGTCGGCGTACGCACCGGAAAGCAGATGTAGTTGGGACGAAACTCAATTCGCCGCACCGGCTGGCGATGCGCATTTGGTATCGAGAGAAATCGCCGAACCAGGTCATCGGTCAGGCCGTCGGTCAGCGTTTTCAAGGCGTGCAGGACCGGCGGCACAGCGAGAACTTCACTCCTTTCCCACTTCGCGTATGCTTCGCGC
>Ga0070706_100007156_pt1 | contig 10493 bp, 8 predicted proteins | sample KBSK5501metaG_FD_65476 | JGI IMG/M metagenome (GOLD analysis project Ga0070706, IMG submission 65476) | Corn, switchgrass and miscanthus rhizosphere microbial communities from Kellogg Biological Station, Michigan, USA - KBS K5-50-1 metaG | ecosystem: Host-associated > Plants > Roots >...
GCCCGCTGGGTCGACCTGGCCGGCCGGCTCCTCGGCACCGCGCTCGGCCGGTTCGGTGACGGCGAGGGAGGGTTCTTCGACACCCCCGACGACGGCGAGCCGCTGCTGTACCGGCCGGCCGATCCGGCCGACAACGCCACCCCGTCGGGTGCCTTCGCCGCCGCGGGGGCGCTGCTCAGCTACTCCGCGCTGACCGGGTCCGCCGCGCACCGGCAGGCCGCAGTGGCGGCGCTCGGGCCGCTCGCGGCGATCGCCCGGCGCTACCCCCGCGCCGCGGGATCCGGGCTCGCGGTGGCCGAGGCGCTGCTGTCCGGTCCCGCCGAGATCGCGGTCATCGGGCCGCCCGGCGACCCCCGGACGGCCGAGCTGCACGCCGCCGCGCTGCGGGCGGCCCCGCCGGGAGCGGTGATCGCTCTGGGTGACGGGACCGCGGACGCCCGGGTCCCGCTGCTGGCCGGGCGGGGGCTGGTGAGCGGGGCGCCGGCCGCCTATGTCTGCCGGAATTTCAGCTGCCGCGCACCGGTCACCGAGGCCGCTGAACTGCAGGTTACGCTTTCCGGAACCAATTAGGTGTTTCCCGCATCGTATAGACGGGAAGGCGGGTTTTCGGGCATGGTGGTCGTTGGACCTGTCGATCCGCGGGCTGCTGCAGCATAGAGGGGGAGCACTGTGCGCGACAAGAGCCGGTTCTTTGGGCCCGGCCTCGCCGCCTTTCTCGCTGGGTCGACGCTGCTGGCGATCACCTCGTGCTCCACGCCCCGGCCGGTTTCGGACGCCTATCCCTGGGGTGCTGGTCGTGCGGCCGGGCCGGGCGCGACGGAACACGCCGGGAGCGTGACCGGCCGGGGCCCGGCGCCCGAGCTCGGCCTCCAGCCGGCAGGCAGGTTCACCGTCCCCGTGGCGCTGGTTGCCTCTCGCGCGGCGGCCACCGCGCCCGCGGTCGCCCCGCTGGGCAAGCTGCGGGCTGCCGACCTGCTCGTGGTCTCGCGGGCCGCGCTGCCGCGCGGCGCGGTGACCGCGATCAGCCGGCTGCCCGGGGTGACGGCGGCGCAGTCGCTGGACGCGGCGCGGGTCCGGGTGAACGGGAAGATCACGGCGGTGCTGGGCGTGGACCCGTCGCAGTTCCGCTCCTTCGCCGCCCGGCCGACCGCGGCCTCGAACCGGCTGTGGGAGAGCGTGGCCAGCGGCGCCATCGCCGTCTCGTACACGATGGGCCGGCTGGACAAGCTGCCGCTCGGCGGCAACGTCAGCGTCGCCGGGGTCCACCAGCAGAGCCTGCGGGTCGGCGGGTTCGGCACGGTGGGCATCCCCGGGGTGGACGCGGTGGTCTCCCAGCCCACGGCGCAGTTGCTGGGCTTTCCCTCCGGGAACGCGATCGTGATCAGCGCGCCGCGCGCGAACATCGCAAAGCTGACCAAGCTGGTCGCCCGGCAGGTGCCGCGGAACGCGACGGTGTATCCGCTGGTCTCGCAGCGGCAGGCGTCCGGAGCGGCCGGCCTGGCCGGCGTGGCGACCAGCTCCATCAACGGGTTCCCGACGCTCAGCAGCGCGCAGCTCGTCACGATGCTGCGGGCGGCGCTGGGCCGGCGCGGCTTGCCGTACGTGTGGGGCGGGTCCGGGCCGAACGTGTTCGACTGCTCCGGTCTCGTCCAGTGGTCGTTCGCGCAGGCGGGCGTCGTCATGCCGCGGGTCGCCGCGAACCAGGCGCTCACCGGGCCCGCGGTGCCGGTCAGCCAGGCCGCGCCGGGTGACCTGATCTTCTATCACACGGACCCAACCGCGCCGAACTACATCTCGCACGTCGCGATCTACCTCGGGCACGGGTGGATGGAGCAGGCACCGCAGCCCGGCATGGACGTCCAGGTCGTGCCCGCCGACTTCGGCTACGGCTTCGCGGGGCTCGTGCGGGTCGATCCTCAGCTCGCTGCCCGGGTAGCGGCTACCACCGGCTGATCCTCGGCCGCCATGCGCCTCGGCCGGTCTTGCCGCGTCCTGAGCTTTCCGGCACCCGCGTGGCTGGTCTCACGGTCGGGCGGGTGTGCGGCATTATTTGCGACGGCGAACGCGGTGCTTGACGCTGTGACTCAAGGCTGTAAGCATCATTACATGACTACAGAGCCGGAGAGCAAGGCGGCAGAGCAGGGTGGCGATCCCGAAGGAAAGCTGCACGGGTGGTTCACGGGGCGGCTGCCGGCGGACTGGTTCACCGGGCCGGCCGATGTCACGCTGGACCGCGAGGAGATAACTGTTGTCGGGCCGCTGGCGGAGCCGGAGCCGCGGGAAGGGGCCAGCGACGCCGAGCGGAGCGAGGCGGTGGACGGGCGGATACGCAGGTTCCGCGAGGACACCAGGGACCACCGCATCCAGATCGCCCGGGAAGCCGAGCACAAGTTCGGCCGCAAGGTCTCCTGGGGCGCGCGGTGCGGCGACCGCAGCGTGATGTTCACGACGCTGTCCGTGCCGGTGATGACCAGGCTCCGCCAGCCGCAGCGGCTGGTGCTCGACACGCTCGTGGACTCCGGCGTGGCCCGCAGCCGGAGCGAGGCGCTGGCCTGGTGCGTCAGGCTCGTCGGCGAGCACGAGGACTCCTGGCTGGCGGACCTGCGCGAGGCGCTGCGGCACGTGGAGCAGGTGCGCTCCGAGGGACCGGGTGCCCGGGGCACGACCGTCTGACTGGCTGCCGGCGCCCCGCACGCCCCGCCGCCCGGCACGCGCCCCGGGCGCTCGGCCCGGCGGCACCCGAATGCGATCCACCCCTCACGCACTGTGACTTTTGTCACACCCCCGTGGGATTGCGGCGCATTCCGTGATCGGATCCCGGGCACAATGGCAGCCGCCGCGGATGCGTAATTGGTCTAAACCATCCGGCGCCTTTCACTGGCTGCCAGCGTTCTGGCCAGTGGTAAATGCCGTCCGTGACGGCCCAGTGGCTGCCTCTGGCCCGCCGACCCCCGCCGACCTGGGGTAACGTCCCAGCCGCCCGGGGGTAATTGATGCCACGTTGTCGGGGTACACTCCCGAAATCCCCTTCGGTAAACGCCGGACGGACGGCGTCGGGCACCGGGCGGGAGGCGCGCCTAGGTGGGAGGAGCAGTGGTGGCGTACGAGGTGAACGCGGCGACGGTGGAGTGGAATCCGACAGCGGAGCGGCTGCGCGAACTTACCGAGAAAATGCCGAACAGCCAGCAGACCGAATTCGGCAACGTGGTGGTGAAAACGCGCGTGGACTCGCGCAGCGCGCGGTCCACTTTCATCGTGGATGACTCCACTAATGCCGTGAAGCAGACGATCACCCGCGCCGAATATGAGCGCGTCGCGGCGATGCAGGATGACTATATCGCCGGAAGTCACATGGTCGTCGTCGACGGCTATATCGGATCGGATCCCGCGTTCCGCACAAAGGCCCGGCTGATCATCGAGGCGGCCAACGCGAATATCGCCGGAATGCAGAAGCAGCTGTACTACCCCGACGACGAGGGCTACGACCCCGCCGCGTGGCAGCCGGACACCACAGTGATCTACACGCCCAGCCTCCCCGCGCCTGGCTACCCGGACGACCGGCTGATCGCCGTTGACCTGAACGACAACATCACCCGCGTGCTCAACTCGGACTACTTCGGTGAGTCCAAGAAGGGCGGCCTGCGGATGTGGAACAACATCGTCTACAACCGCGGCGGGCTCGCGCTGCACGCCGGCTGCAAGGTCATCCCGGTCGGCGGGCAGAACAAGACCGTCCTCATCGTCGGGCTGTCCGGCACCGGGAAGACCACCACGACGTTCACCACCCAGCTCGGCAGCAAGCCGGCCCAGGACGACTTCATCGCTCTCATGCCCGGCGGCAGGGTGTACACGACCGAGAACGGCTGCTTCGCGAAGACCTTCGGTCTCAGCGCCGAGTTCGAGCCCGCCATCTACGGCGCCACCACGAAGCCGGACGCCTACCTGGAGAACGTCTCGGTCGACGCGAACGGCAAGGTCGACTTCTTCGACACCTCGTACACGAAGAACGGCCGCACCACCTGGCCGTTCGCGTACGTCAACCCGTGGCCGCCGAACGAGGTGGAGCCGGCGCAGTTCCTGCTCATCCTCAACAGGAACGAGAACATCGTGCCCGGGGTTGCCCGCCTCGACCGCGACCAGGCTGCTGCCTACTTCATGCTCGGCGAGACCACCGGGACCTCGGCCGGCGGCAAGGACGAGGAGGGCAAGTTCCTCCGGATTCCCGGCACCAACCCGTTCTTCCCGCGGGACATGGCCGACATGGGCAACCGGATGCTCGAGCTGCTGGACAGCCACGAGCTCGAGGTTTTCGTGCTGAACACCGGGCGGGTGGGCGGCGGCGACGGCCACCCGGGCTCGAAGAAGGTGAAGATCCCGCACTCGTCGGCGCTGGTCCAGGCGATCGTGGAAGGCACCATCGAGTGGACCACCGATCCCGACTTCGGCTATGAGATCGCGGCCGCGGTGCCGGGCATCGACGACCTTGACATCCTGCAGCCGCGCCGCCTGTACGAGCGCCAGGACAGGATGGCCGAGTACGACGACATGGTCAGCCGGCTCAAGCGGGAGCGCAGGGAGTACCTGGCCTCTTTCACCGGGCTCGACGAGGCGGTCGTCAAGTCGATCGGCTGACCGGCCGGTCGGCCGGCTGCCCGCGGGCTCGATCCCTGGTGGCCGGCGGGCCGGGTCCCGGCGCGCCGGCGCCGGCGAGAACCTGCCGGCCCGACCCCGCCGCGCGCGTCACCGCGATGCCCCCGTAGCTGGGGAAACTTTTACCTTTTGTCTCGCGCTGCGCAAGGTTAACGCAGCCGAACTGGTGAAATTCTTGTGTACGGTGCTAGTAGCCAGGGGGCAGCGGCGCGGTCGGCGCGATCGGTCGGCGCCATCGGTCGGGCCGACAACAACGCGGCTGGGGTGATCGTGCGACGGATCAGGATGCGGGACCTCGTCTACCGGCTCTACGCCAGGAGGCTCGAAGCATCGCTGTCGCCGGACGCGATACCCCGGCACGTCGGGGTGATGTGCGACGGCAACCGGCGGTGGGCGCGCTCGGCGGGCCTGGCCGACATCAGCAGCGGCCACCAGGCGGGCGCGGACAAGATATTCGAGCTGCTCGGCTGGTGCCGTGAGGTGGGCGTCGAGGTCGTGACGCTGTGGCTGCTGTCCACCGACAACCTCGCTCGGCCGGCCGACGAGCTCGGGCCGCTGCTGCGCATCATCGAGGACACCGTCCAGGACCTGGTCGCCGAGCGCTGGCACGTGCACCCGGTCGGGGCGCTCGACCTGCTGCCCAGCGAGACCAGCCGGGTGCTCAAGGACGCCGCGGAGGCGACGGCCGACTGCCCGGGGCTGCTGGTCAACGTCGCCGTCTGCTACGGCGGCCGTCGCGAGATCGCGGACGCGGTGCGCTCGATGCTGCAGGACCACGCGACCCGCGGGACCACGATCGAGGAACTCGCCGGGATTCTCGATGTCGAGCAGATTGCCAAGCACCTTTACACCGCGGGCCAGCCCGACCCGGATCTGGTGATCCGCACCTCCGGCGAGCAGCGCCTCGGTGGGTTCCTGCTGTGGCAGAGCGTGCACTCAGAATTTTACTTCTGCGACGCCTACTGGCCCGCTTTTCGCAAGGTCGATTTCCTCCGCGCGCTGCGCTCATATGCTGCGCGCCACCGCCGGTTCGGCTCCTGACCCGGACTCGCCGCGGGGTACTTCCTTAGCGCGCCCATTCGCGGGTACCTTCAAAGGGAACGGGCGGCAAGTCGCCGCCCCCCGGGAAAGGCCCTGTAATCCTCGAGCTTCGCGTCACGGCACGCAGGCGAGATGACGGAGGGGCCGGCGCGGCGCCCTTCGCGGGCTGCCCGGTCCGGCCGACACGTCTGTGTCCGAGAGGTCGCCACACCCGGCGGCCAGAGGAGAGCGTGTGCCTAGTCCCTCGAGTCAGCGCCGGCGTACGCACGCCGGCCACCGCACCTACGTGCTCGACACCAGCGTCCTGCTCGCCGATCCGGCCGCCATCGCCCGGTTCGAGGAGCACCACATCGTGCTCCCGATCGTGGTCATCACCGAACTGGAGGCCAAGCGCAATCACCCCGAGCTCGGGTTCTTCGCCCGCCAGGCGCTCCGCTACCTGGACGAGCTGCGGATCAAGCACGGCAGGCTGGACACCGACCTGCCGATCGGCGACCAGGGCGGCACGGTCCGGGTCGAGCTGAATCACGCCGACCCGCAGGTCCTGCCCGCGGGGTTCCGGCTCGGTGACAACGACACGCGGATCCTGTCGGTCGCACGCAGCCTGGCCGCCGAAGGCGACGACGTGGTGCTCGTCAGCAAGGATCTCCCGCTGCGGGTGAAGGCCGCGTCGATCGGGCTGACCGCCCAGGAGTACCGCGCCGAGCTCCCGGCCGAGTCGGGCTGGACCGGGATGCACGAGCTCAGCGTCACCGCGGCCCAGATGAACGAGCTCTACGACACGGGTCACCTGGACTGCGCCGAGGCCGCGGGCCTGCCCTGCCACACCGGGCTGGTGCTGTCCGCCGCGGGCGGCAGCGCGCTCGGGAGGGTGCTGCCGGACAAGTCGGTGCGGCTGGTCCGCGGCGACCGGGAGGCGTTCGGCCTGCACGGCCGCAGCGCCGAGCAGCGGGTCGCCCTGGACCTGCTGCTCGACCCGGACGTGGGGATCATCTCGCTCGGCGGGCGGGCCGGCACCGGCAAGTCCGCGCTCGCGCTCTGCGCCGGCCTGGAGGCCGTGATGGAGCGCCGCCAGCACCGCAAGATGCTCGTGTTCCGGCCCCTGTACGCGGTCGGCGGGCAGGATCTCGGCTACCTGCCCGGCTCCGAGGCCGACAAGATGAACCCGTGGGCGCAGGCCGTCTACGACACGCTGTCGGCGGTCACCACCCAGGACGTCATCGACGAGGTGGTGCACCGCGACCTGCTCGAGGTGCTGCCGCTCACCTACATCCGCGGCCGCTCGCTGCACGACGCGTTCGTCATCGTGGACGAGGCGCAGTCACTGGAGCGCGGCGTGCTGCTCACCGTGCTGTCGCGGATCGGCTCCGGGTCGCGGGTCGTGCTTACCCACGACGTCGCGCAGCGCGACAACCTTCGGGTGGGCCGGCACGACGGCGTGGTCGCGGTCATCGAGAAGCTGAAGGGGCACCCGCTGTTCGCGCACGTGACGCTCGTCCGCTCCGAGCGCTCCCCGATCGCGGCCCTGGTCACCGAAATGCTGGAGGACTCCGGCTTGTAGCGGGCCGCCGCCTGCCCCGCACCTTCATCCGATCCGGCCCTGGCAGACTACGGAGCTATGACCTTCGATTTGGCCGCCCTGCTGGCCGAGCGCGCCGGGCAGGGCTACGAGCTGCAGGACCGGTACCTCAAGCCCAACCTGTCCCGCATGCTGCACGTGATCGGGTTCGACAAGGTCTACGAGAAGGCCGAGGGCGGCTATCTCTGGGACGCCGACGGCAACCGGTACGCCGACTTCCTGACCGGCTTCGGCGTGTTCGGGATGGGCCGCAATCACCCGGCGATCCGTAAGGCGCTGCACGACCTGCTGGACAGCGAGGTCGCCGACCTGGTCCAGTTCGACTGCGCGCTGCTGCCCGGCCTGCTCGCCGAGCGGCTGCTCGCCAAGGTCCCGGGCATGGACCGCGCGTACTTCAGCAACAGCGGCACCGAGGCGGTCGAGACCGCGCTGAAGTTCGCCAGGTACGCCACCGGCAGGCCGCGCATCCTCTACTGCGACCACGCCTTCCACGGCCTGACCGCCGGCTCGCTGTCGGTCAACGGATCGGCCGAGTTCCGCCGCGGCTTCGGCCCGCTGCTGCCGGACAGCCGCATCCCGCTCGGCGACCTCGACGCGCTGGCCCGCGAGCTGCGCCAGGGTGACGTGGCCGGCCTGCTCGTCGAGCCGATCCAGGGCAAGGGCGTGCACGTGTCGCCGCCGGGCTTCCTGACCGCGGCCGCGGGCCTGCTCCACCAGCACGGCGCGGTGCTGATCTGCGACGAGATCCAGACCGGGCTGGGCCGGACCGGCCGGTTCCTGGCGTACCAGCACGAGGACGTGCAGCCGGACATCGTCACGATCGCCAAGGCGCTGTCCGGCGGGTTCATCCCGGTCGGCGCCACGCTGGCCAAGGACTGGATCTTCGGCAAGGTCTACTCGGCGATGGACCGGACGTTCGTGCACGACTCGACGTTCGGCCACAACGCGGCGGCCATGACCGCCGGGCTCGCCACGCTCGCCGTCATCGACGACGAGCACCTGACCGAGAACGCCGAGCGCACCGGCCAGGCGCTGATGACCGCGCTGGCCGAGATGACCGGCAACTACGAGATGCTCGGCGAGGTGCGCGGCCGCGGCCTGATGATCGGGCTGGAGTTCTGCAAGCCCCGCTCGCTCAAGCTGCGCACCGGCTGGAACATGCTGCAGGCCGCCAGGCACGGGTTGTTCGCGCAGATGATCGTCGTGTTCCTGTTCCAGCGGCACCGGATCCTCACCCAGGTCGCCGCCGATCACGACGAGGTGATCAAGCTGCTGCCGGCGCTGACCATCGGCGAGACCGAGGTGAAGCTGTTCTGCGACGCGTTCGCCGACGTGATGGACGACGCCAGCCGGGGCAGCGGCCTCATGTGGGACTTCGGCCGGAGCCTGATCAAGCAGGCGGTCCGCCGCTGAGCTGGCGCGAGCCCGGCCGGCGCAGGGCTAGCATCGCCGCCCGCTCCAAGATCATCGGTTATGCCGGAACGTTGAGGTTGTCAGGACAGCCCTAAGTCTTCGCCGTAACCGGAGCCCGCGTCAGGGCAGGCCCGCGGCCAGCAGCGTCTCGGCGATGTCGAGGTCGGCTGGGCTGGTGACCGGGAAGCTCAGCTCGCTGCCCGGCACCAGCCGCACCGTGACCTCGGGCAGGTAGCGCAGCACGACGGCGCAGTCGTCGGCGGGCTCGAACGCCGGGTCGGCGCGGGCGAGTTCGTGACCGCGGCGGATCACCGCCAGGCGGAATCCCTGCGGCGTCTGCCGGCGTCGCAACCGGTCTCGTTGCGGCCGTTCGGTAATAAATTCGTTCTCGACCGCCACCATCGTGTCGGCGGCGGGGACGACGGCGCAGACGGCGTCGTGCGAGCCGAGCGCGGTGACGCAGCCGGCGATGACCCGCTGGCTGAGCAGCGGCCGGGCCGCGTCGTGGATCAACACGTCGGCGTCCGCGTCGCCCAGCGCGCCGAGCGCGCGGCGGACCGACTCGGCCCTGGTCGCGCCGCCGTCGATCACCCGCGACACCTTGCGGTATCCGCCGGCCGCGAGCCGCCGGCGCACCTGCTCCGTCAGCGCGGCCGGGACGACCACGAGGATCTCCTCCACCGAGGGTGCCTGCTCGAACGCCGCGACCGAGTGCTCGATCACCGGCCTGCCGGCCAGCGGAGCGAGCAGGGCCCGAACGGCTGCGCCAGACGAGCCGGTGGTCTCGGCGGCGACGATCACGGCGACGACGCGCCGGCGGCCGCGGCCGTCGGCGGTGGCGGCTGACCTGCCCGGGGCGGTCACGACCTGGCCAGGGACGTGGCGGCGACGGCGAGGTCGGCTGGATAGGTGATCTTGATGTTGCGGTCGTCGCCGGGGACGCAGCGCACCCGGATGCCGGTGTACCTGGTCACGCACGCGGCGGTGTCGGTGCCCGCGAACCCGTCCGCGGCGGCCCGCTCGTAGGCAGCCAGCAGCGGCGCGGATAGGAATCCCTGCGGCGTCTGCATGGCCGTCATCGTGCCGAGATCCGCCTCGGCCACAGAGCCGTCCTCGCTGGCCATCATCAGGCCGTCGCGTGGTACCCCGGGCACCGCGCCGCCGGCCTGCCGCGCGGCGGCGAGCACCGCGGCGATCAGGCCCGGCGTGACCAGCGGGCGGGCCGCGTCGTGGATGAGCACGACGTCGGTCTCCCCGGCGGTGATCCGCGGCGCCAGGTGGCGCAGCGCCATGAGCTCGGAATCGTGGCGGGCCGCGCCGCCGGGCACCACCTCCACCGGGCAGCCGGGGAGCTCGCGGGCCAGCACCTCAGCGGCGAGCGCCTCGTCCTGCGGCCGCACCACCAGCACCAGCACGCCGATCCCGGCGACCCCGGCGAAGGCGCGCAGCGACCACGCCACGACGCTGCGCCCGCCGAGCGGCAGGTAGACCTTGTTCCGCTCGCCGCCCACCCGGGTTCCCGCGCCGCTGGCCAGCACCACGGCCGCCGCCGCCGGCCTGGCCTGCCGCCCTGTCATGCCTGCACGCACGGCCGAATGGTAGCCCGCTCGCGGAGGTCGCCGACACCGCGCCGCCCGGGCGGCGCAACCGCGCTGCCGCGCCGCTCGGTGGCCCGCCGGTACGCTGGCAGCAGATTCGAGCCGGCCGCGGGACGTCGCGCGCCGGCGCGGAAGCGGCGGCTCGCCCGCGGGAGGCCCACGATGACGATGGCGCTGCTGCTAGCGGCGGCGCCCGACAGGCTGTCGGCGAT
>Ga0070706_100007162_pt1 | contig 10485 bp, 8 predicted proteins | sample KBSK5501metaG_FD_65476 | JGI IMG/M metagenome (GOLD analysis project Ga0070706, IMG submission 65476) | Corn, switchgrass and miscanthus rhizosphere microbial communities from Kellogg Biological Station, Michigan, USA - KBS K5-50-1 metaG | ecosystem: Host-associated > Plants > Roots >...
TCATGTTGGGCAACTTCCTCGCACAGGCCGGACGGCTCGAGGAGGCGATCCGCTCCTACCGAGCCGTCCTGGAGGTCGAACCCTCCGATCCGCGCTCGCTGTTCGGCCTGGCCGAGGCGCTCCGCCGCAAGGGCGACGTCAAGGGGGCGATCGAGGCACGCCGGAAGGGGTACGAGATTTCCGGGGAGGAGGACGGTGCGAAGGCGCTCGCGACGGCCCGCACGGAGAAGGACTACGAGAACGCGGAGACAGCGGTGGCCCGGTTTCGACTCGGCGAGCTCGAGACGCTCGTCAAGGAGCGGTACGTCTCCCCTCTCGAGATCGCCCGCCTGCAAGCGCTGGTCGGGGAGCGCGAGAAGGCGTTCGCGAGTCTGGAGACGGCCTTCGCCGAGCGATCCGCGGGGCTCGTCTTTCTGAAAGTGGAGCAGGCGTGGGACCGAATCCGGGACGACGCCCGGTTCGCCTCCCTCGTCCGGCGCATTGGCATCCCATGAAAGTCTTTTTGAGCCGGGGCGCTCTGGTAGGCTTAGACCAGCTCTTCCGGTCGAAGCATGAGCTCGACCGGCACGTAAAGGTAGGAGGTTGCGATGAAACGTCGAATCGGCTTGGCGACCCTCATAGCTGCCGTCGGGCTCTGGAAGGGGGCGGATCTCCTGGCCTGCGGGGACAAGTTCCTCGTCGTCGGCAGAGGAACGCGCTATCAGCGGCCGAAGAACGCCCGAGCGGCCTCGATCCTGATCTACGCGAACCCGGCTGCCGGCCTGCCGGCTGCCTTGAAGAGATTGCCCTTGGAGTCGGTGCTGAAACAGGAGGGACATCGTTCCACGACAGTCGAGACTCCCGAACAGCTCTCCGCCATTCTCCAGGGCGGCCGCTTCGACGTCGTTCTCGCGGCCAGTACCGACGCACCTGCCGTCGAGAAGCTTCTCGGGGAACGTCTGGACGCGCCGGTCCTGCTGTCTGTTTGCGACCAAGCGAGCGGCCCCGCGCCGAAGGAAGCGGGCAGAAGCATCTCTTGCGCCTTGATGGCTGCCTCGAAAGCGGGATCTCTCCTCGAAGCGATCGACAAGGCGGTCGAACGGCACGACCAGAACGCCCGAAAGGCACAGACCCGCGCGTAGCGCGCTACTCCCCGTCCGTCAATCGGAGACTGCGTTTCCTTTTCGCGGCCGCGATGGTCGCGGCGCTCGCCCTGGCGCCCTCACCCGTCGCCGCTCAGGCCTTCACTCTTCCCCAGGGCGTCGGAGCGGTCACCCTGGCCTGGCAGTACGTGGACAACACGGGCCACCGCTTGAGCGATGGATTTCTCGTCGAGCGCGGGCAAAGCGTTACGATGAGCGCGGACTTCGAGCTGGACTACGGCGTCACGGACCGGCTGTCGGCCACGTTTGGCATCCCTTACGTCTTTGCGAAGTACACTGGGGGTCTTCCGCCGCCGTCGAACCTCCCGGTTGATTCGTGTCGCTGCTGGCACTCGACGTTCCAGGACTTTTCTCTGGCCGCCCGCTATCACCTCGGAGACGACCGCTGGGCCGTCACACCGCTCGTAAGATACACGCGCCCGAGCCACGACTACCGATACCAGGGCGAAGCCGTCGTCGGACGGGATCTCCAGGAGGGCCAGATCGGAGTCAATCTGGGAGCGCGCCTCGTGGGCTTTCTGCCCAGGGCCAGCCTCCAGGCCGGCTACACGTACGCCTTCGTAGAAAAGGTGCTCAAGATCCCGCTCAACCGGAGCAACGCCTTCATCGATCTGGGATATGCCCTGACGCGCCGGCTCTACGTCCATGGGAACGGCCTCTGGCAGCACACGCACGGCGGCCTGCGGTTCGGGTCCCCGACCGGGAACCCTTTCTTTCCCCCTGGCGAGCTGAACACCCCGGAACTTTTCGCGCAGCGCGATCGGATCCTGCGCGTCAACAACTGGAAAGTCGGCGGAGGACTCGCATACTCCGCCAGTCCCGTCGTCGACGTCTTCGCGGCATTCACAAAGTTCGTCTCCGGAACCGACTCCCACAACGGCCAGGCCTACACCGTCGGCGCGACCTGGTATTTCGGTCTCCCGCACTAACCGCGGCTCACCGGTACAGCCCGTTCGCCGCGAGAGCTCGGGCTCGTTCCTGTCCTGCTGCGGTTGCGCCGAAAGAGCACTCCTCCCGGACGCTGGGCAGAGTTAAACCGCGCTCATCGAGATCCACGAGACCGTGCGGTCGCTGACGTCGCGAGTGGTCACCCCGGGAGATAATGGCCGGCCACGCCATGCCCGTTGCAGCAGGACAGCGTCTCGGGCGTTACCGCCTGGAGCGGAGAGTCGGCTCCGGAGGCATGGCGGAGGTCTGGGAGGCGCTCGACGAGAGCCTCCATCGTCCCGTCGCGGTGAAGGTCATCCTCGATGCTGTATCGCGCGAGCCGACGTTCACCGAGCGCTTCGTGCGGGAGGCGCGCACGATTGCCGGTCTCGAGCACCCCAACATTCTCCCGATTTATGACTTCGGGCAGGAAGGCGAAGCGGTTTACCTCGTCATGCCGCTGGTTTCCGGGGGCAGCCTCAAGGACCGGCTGAGATCTCGTGTGCCGGCCGCGGCAGCCGTCGAATGGATCTCCGGGATCGCATCCGCGCTCGACTATGGCCATAAGCGCGGAATCCTCCATCGCGACGTCAAGCCCGCCAACGTCCTCATGGACACGAACAACCGGCCGCTGCTGGCGGATTTCGGCCTGGCCAAGAGCGTGGGCGACACCACGGCCGGGTTGACCGCGACGGGCGCTGTCATCGGAACGCCGACCTACATGTCGCCGGAGCAGGCGATGGCAGCGACGCTCGACGGACGCTCCGATCAGTACTCGCTCGGGGTCATCGCGTTCCAACTCATCGCGGGGGTCGTGCCGTTTGCCGCCGACTCGCCGCTCGTCGTCTTGCGCAAGCATCTTCAGGAGGCGCCGCCACCCCCTTCTCATCTCGACCCGACGCTCTCGCCGGCCGTCGATCGGGCGATCGAACGGGCGCTCCGGAAAGATCCCCGGGAACGCTATTCCAGTTGTGGAGATCTGGCGAAAGCCCTCGCGCTCGCGTTCGCGAGCACGGGCGCAGCCGGACAAGCAACCACCAGGTGGAGCTCTTCCATCGGGAGCGGGCCATCCGAGCAGGAGACAACGAAGTGGAGCTCCGGCGAGGGCTCGAGGGAGGCCGAGCAACAAACCACGAGATGGAGCACCTCCGGCAGCTCGAGTGACGCCGAGCAGGCGACAACGAAGCGGAGCACTTCGGGAACCCCGAACCCGCAGCCGCTCGGGGCGCCGTTTGAGGACGGCACCGCTACGCTCGTCGCCGCGACCACGCGGCCTCGTCGCGGGCGGATGGGTTTGGCGGCCGGAGCGGCCGCGATTGTCGCCGTTGGCGCGGTTCTGCTCCTCTGGCGACGCGCGGAGACAATGAACACTTCGTCTCGCGCGCCGAGTCTTCCGGCTCCGTCCACGGTCGTCGCGAAGCTCCCCGTGGAGACTCCGAGGTCTAATCCTTCAGCCGCTCTCGGGATGGTGACGGCGGCTCCGACTGCCGCTCCGGCTCCGCAGCAAGCCAGTGCCGCGATCTCTCCCCCACTGGCGCCGACTCGCGCCGTGGCGATCGCCGGGATCGGGAGCCGGACAAGTTCGGCTCGTCCGACCGCGGCGCCAGCGCAGCCGAGCCTCGAAGCTTCGCCTTCCACATCCACCGGCATCTCCGATGCAGCCTGGACCGAAGCCTTCGACGGGGGGCAGAAGGCGTTTCGAAACGGTGATTATCGTGGAGCCCAGGGCCTCTTCCGGGAGGCCGTCCGGGAGGCCGAGAAGCTCGGTCCACGAGATCCGCGGCTGGCCAAGAGCCTTCAGAGGCTGGGGATGGTGCTCGCCAATCTGGGACATCTTCCTCAGGCGGAGGCATATCTGCGCCAATCGCTCTCGATGCGGGAAGAACAACCGCACAGCCTCCCGATGGAGATTGCCGACAATCAGGCCTGGCTCGGGTTCACCCTCGCGCGACAACACAAACCTGGCGGTGAAGCGGAAGCGCTGATCCTCCAGGCTCTCTCTGCCAAGGAGAAGGCGCTCGGTCCCAATGATCCGGCCGTCGCTTTCGTCCTTCAACAGCTCGGGTATTGCTACGAGATGCAGGGCCGCCACGCCGACGCGGAACCGCGTTTGAGGCGGGCCCTGTCAATCCTGGATAAGGCTGCCGGCAACGACGCCTCCCGCGCCGGCGTTTTGAACGATCTGGGCTGGATGTACGAGCGCAAGGGCGAGCCCGCTCAGGCCGAACCGATTCTCCGCGAGGCGCTCGCTGTCCGGCAGCGCGTTCTCGCGCCCAATCACCCACTCCTCGCGCAAACGGATATCAACCTGGCCGACGCGGAGATCGACCTCAAGAAGTATTCGGCGGCCGAGCCGCTCTTGAGGCAAGCCCTCGCGATCCGTGAAAAGGCCCTGGGGCCGGACCACCCGCTCATTCCGCCGACCTTGAGAGACCTGGCCCGTCTGCTCCGGCTGGAGAACCGCGACGCCGAAGCGAATCAGCTCCTCGTCCGCGCCCGAGCCATCCGTGCGCAAAACGAAGAGAGGGAGTGATCGTCAGGCCGTAGCTACCTTTTCTTCCCGCCGCCGCCCCGCTTGCCGCCGGGGTGAGGATTCGCGGGTCTCGCGGCCTTGGACTGAGGACGCGCCTTGTTCGCGTGAGCTTGCGGGCCCGAGTGGGCGGCTGCAGCCGTGCGGGGTGTGCGGTTCGCCGCCTGTCTCGTCGGATTGGTGTTTCTCGCCCCGGTCTGTGTCGTTGTCGCGCGCGTTCGATTCGCGCCGGAGGCATAGAGGTTCCGAGTCACGTTGACGTTGCGTGTGATGTTCACGTTGCGCGTCACGTTGACGTTGCGGAACCCCGGACGGAAGAAGGCCCCGGGCCCGCACCAGCGCGCTCCCCAACCGTATCCGAAGCCATAGCGGAATCCGCCCCAGGCGGGGCCCCATCCGAAGCCCCAGCCCCATCCGGCCCAGGGGGCATAGCGCGCATGGAAGCCCCAGGTCCACGGCCGCGGGTAATAGTACGCGCCCCACCACGGCCGGTAGGCCCAGCCGGTTCCGAAAACGACCGCGCCGTAATAGGGATACGAGCCGAGGTAGCCGGGAGTGTAGGCCGTGTAGACCAGATCCGGAGTGGAGTCGTAAACGTAGGCGAAGCGCGTGTTGTAGACAGGGCTCTCGGGCGGAATCGCGCGGATCTCCTCGTCCGGAATGGAGTCTGCGATCGCCCACGGGCCCTCAGGCGAGCTGGCAGAGAACCAGACGCCCTGGTCGCAGACGAAATAGCGGCCGCGGATCTTGAGCACCTGGTCCGGTGTGTTCACCGCGTATTCGACGTGTGTGCTCGGGACCTCTTCGAACCGCGGTTGCCCGTCGTACGTCACGCTGACGTGGGCGTCGCTGCGGCGGATCGCTGCCGTGCGCGGCTTGTTCGCGTCCGCGAGCGCCTCTCGGGCCGGTCCGGTGCCCGGCACGAAGGCAAGAGCATCGGCCTTAGCCGAGTCGTTCGAGATCTTGCGGAAGCTTCCCGGAAGCCGATCGGGCTCGACATACGTCCATGGCCCATTGAGCGACCCGCTCTTGTACCAGCGCCCGGAAAGAACCATCCAATTCTGTTGGTCGGGAAGTGTGCGAAAGACGTCGCTCTCCGAGTTGCTCATCGCTTCGAGCTCACCCGCCACGGCCGGGCTCCACTGCGGCGGGCCGTCGGAAACGATCAGCTCCGTCGGCTCGGTCGCAACGAGGATCTTGGGGACACGCTTCTCTGCCGATTGGCTGGCCTGCTTGACTTCCTTCTCGGAGACTCCCCCTTCCTTGAGATCACGCTGAGCGATCTGGACGGCCTCCGGAGGCGCCTTGTCGGTGATCGTCCACGGCCCCTTCGGGTCCGACGCGCGGAACCAGGACGTCCCGCCATTCAAGTAATAAGTGTTCGCCGCCGGGACGCGCAGCACGAGGAACGGAGTATTGAGCGCCCGTTCGAGCTTGGACCCCTCGACGGCGCGGAAGCGCGGCTCGCCGTCGAAGAGGACGAGGATCGCCGGCTCTGTCTCGAAGAGGATCTTCGGCGGCTCTGTGTTGAGCTTCGGCGTTTCCTCTCGCTCCCTCCCTATCCGGGTGCCGGCCAGAACGTCGTCGAGCGAAAGCTTCGGCTGCATGCGAGAGACCGCCATGCCCACGCGTGCGGCCAGCCGCTGCTGTTGAGCCGGAGGCATGCCGGCGAACTGGACTTTCGGAACCTGGACCGCGATGAGGGTCACGGTCCGGCTGTCACGGTCGACGTTGACATCCGCTTCGTACCAGACCGTTCCGAAAGACGATGGCCCGCCCTCTTCTCCTTTCACCATTCGGGCGGTGCCACTCGCCTTGAGCTTGTTGCCCTCGAGGCTCTCCGCTTGAAGGGCGTCGAGAGAGACGGTCGACTCACCGAACCGGATCTTCTTAGGCCAGTTATCCTCGCGAGCGATGCGCTTTTTCGGCGCGTCCGGCGTCGTCTGAGCAGCTGCAGCCCCGCCCAGGGCCAGCAGCGCCGCGATTCCGATAAGGATCAGTCGTGGCCCTCGTCGGCGGTCAGTCATCGAGGCCTCCTCCTGTAAGTGTTGGACGAATCCTCACACAATCAGGTTGACTCGTATCCAGAGCCGACGAGTAATGTTCTGGCGTCCGGCCGCGTCAACCCCGATCAGGAGCCGTTTCGGGCGGCCTGGAAGTTTGTGTGTCGATCCGTCGGACCCGACTGTGATTTCGTCCTCGAGGGTATAGTGATTCGCGGCACGCCGGGAGAGGCAATCCTTGCCGGGGATCGGCCGGCAAACTCATGGAAAAGGGGACCGGCCGCATCCCAAAGAGGCGGCCCAAGGAGGAAACCATGCGACTCATGATCCGGTCAGTCGCCGCGCTCGCGTTTGCCGCCGGCTTGCCTGCGTTCGGCCAGGACCTGACGATTGTCTCGAAGGTGACGAAGGACGGCAAGCCGGCCGAGACCGCCACCAGTTATCTCTCCCGGGACTACATTCGGAATGCTCAGGGCGACGGGAAGGAGTCCATCTACGACCTGAAGGCCGGCCAGATGACGGTCCTGGATGGCGAGAAGAAGACCTACTACGTCATCACCCGCCAGGACATCGAACAGATGGCGGCAAGGATGAAGGAGCGGATGAACAGCCCGGAGATGAAGAAGGCCCAGGAAAAGATGAACGAGCTCTCGCCCGAGGACCGGAAGAAAATGGAGGACGCCATGGGTGGGATGTTCGATTTCGATGTGCAAAAGATGGGCACGAAGCGCAAAATCGCGGGCTACAACTGCGAGAACTGGAAGATCACCATGGGCCAGTTCTCGAGGACCGAAGAGTGCCTCACCAGCGAGCTGCAGTTTCCGGCTCAGGCGTGGGAGATGTACAAGGGCTTCGCGGAAAGCATGAAGACCATGATGGCCGCCTTCGGTCCGATGGCGAAAGGCGTCGAGAAGATGCAGGAGAAGTTCAAAACCATGCGGGGCTATCCCCTGGCCACGACCACGGAGATCAACGTCATGGGGCACTCGACCACCACCGTGAGCGAGGTGACGGAGGTCAGGCGCGGTCCGATTCCCGCCTCGGTTTGGGAGATCCCGGCCGGATACACGAAGGTCGATAATCCGATGCTGAAGGCCGGGCGTTCCGGCCGCTCTTCGGGGCGTTGACTGCGGAAACGAAGTCGGGAGAACACGGCGACCCGCGTCTGATTCGGTTGTCTACTCCTCGCCGCTGACCGGCCGGCGCCCCGCTTTGATGCGTCCGCGCTGAACCTTCGCTACGAGCCGCCGTTCATGAGCGGCCTTGGTCGGCCTGGTCTTCTTCCGCGGCTTGGGCCGTTTGGCGGCCTCTCGCAGCAGAGCCGCGAAACGGGCCCGAGCCGCCGCGCGATTCTGGGCCTGCGTGCGATGCTCGCGGCTGTCGATGAGAAGCACCCCGCCGGTTGTCATCTTCTTGCCCGCCAACGCGATCAACCGCGCTTTCATATCCTCCGCCAGAGTGGATGCGGCCACATCGAAGCGCAACTCCACCGCCGTGGACACCTTGTTGACGTTCTGGCCCCCGGGACCGGACGCACGCACAAACCGTTCGTCCAGCTCGCTATCCGAAATCGTGATCTGCGGCGTCACGTGAAGCATCCGAGTCCTGGGACCTAGACCCAGCGGAAGCGTTTGACCGCCAACGCGAACGACAGGATGGCCCAGGCTCCGATCACGGCGAGGCCCGCGCCGTGGCCGGCCAGCGTGGCGCCGTCGTTGAAAACCGCGCGCAGCACTCGGAGGTAAGGCGAGAGCGGCAGGAGGAAAACGGCGTTCTGCATCCACCGCGGCGCGCTGTCGAGTCCGAAGTAAACGCCGGAGAGCAGCATCATCGGAAAGAAAACGAGGTTGGAGATCGGGCCGTAGGTCTCGATCGTCGACGCTAAGCTCGACAGAGCGAAGCCCATGGCGAGGAAAGTCGCGGTGCCGAGAACGATCAGACCCGCCAGCAGCAGGTTGGATCCCTGGTTCACGATATGGAAGCCCAATCGCGCCGCGAGCAACAGCAAGACGGTCTGCACCACGACGACGGTGACGCGCTGCAGGATCTGGCCGAGCAGGAAGACCCACTTGGGAAGAGGCGTCACCGCGAGGCGCCGGAACTTGCCCTTCTCGCGGTAGGCGACCGTCACCATGCCGACGGAGAAGAGACCCATCGTGAGCAGATTCAAGCCGATCAACCCCGGCACGAGGAATGCGGCGTAGTTGGCCGAGTGAGCATGGCCGGGGCTCTCGATCACGAGCGGGATGCGATCCGGCTCGGGGGAGCCGTTCAAACGGGCCTGCGCCACCAGGAAGGCCTGGCTCGCCGCCTGCGCCGCCACCTGGCCCTGGACGAGGAGATAGCTGTTGAGCCTTAGGCGATAGCCGTTGCCGACGCTCTCCAGCTGCGCCATCGTTCCGCCCTTGCTCCATCGCTCCTCCGCTTGCGGAGCGGGCAGCGTCGTGATCTTCAAGCGGGACTCCTCGAGGGCCTTCAAGAAAGCGCGATCGCGTTCTGTCTCCCGCGCCGGCGCGACGCGCACCAGCGTCAAGGCCGGCGGGCCGCCGGAGCGGAAGATGACGCCGAACCCGAAGAGCATCAGCAGCGGGAAGAGGAACGTCCAGAACATGGCGCCGCGGTCGCGCGCGTAGAGCCGCCACTCGATGCGGAACTGCTGCCAGAGAAGCCGGAACGGGCTGGGCAAGCTCGAATGATCCATCGTGGTCTCCGTTTTGCCGTTCACTCGCGCAGACTGCGCCCGGTCAGGTGAAGGAAGACGTCCTCGAGCGTGGCCCGGCGTACGTGCACCTGGTTGTACTCGAGGCTTTCGCTCTCGATCGTGGTGAAGACTCGCGGCAGGAGGGTCTTGGGATCCGGGGTCGGAATCTCCCAGACGTCTCCGCGCGCCTCGACGGGAGAGCCGAGCCGGGCAGCGAAGGCAGAGGGGTCGGGCGCGGCCCCGTCGAAGGTGAGCTCGACGACGCTCGGAATCCCCAGGCTCGCGATCAACTCGGCCGGCGTGCCCGAGCGGAGGATCTTGCCGTGATCGAGGATCGCCAGGCGATCGCAGAGCGCCTCGGCCTCGTCCATGTAGTGCGTGGTGAGCATCGTCGTGCGCCCTTCCGTCTTCATCGCGCCCACGACCTCCCACAGGGAACGCCGGCCCTGCGGGTCGAGGCCGGCAGTGGGCTCATCCAGGAAGACCACTTCCGGATCGTTCACGAGCGCGAGCGCCAGCGCCAGCCGCTGAGCCTGCCCGCCGGACAGCGTGACATGGTAGGCGTCCGCCTTGTCCTTCAATTGCACGAGCTCGAGCAGCCCCTCCGTGCTGCGCCGCTTCGGGTAGTAACTGCCAAAGAGGTCGAGCGCCTCGCGGGGCGTGATCTTGTTGTAGAGGCTGGTGGCCTGCAGCTGCACCCCGATCCGGGCTCGAATCTCCGGCGCGTGCTGGCGCCAGTTGAGGCCGCAAATCCCGATCTCTCCGGCATCGGGCACCGTCAAGCCTTCGATCATCTCGAGCGTCGTCGTCTTGCCGGCGCCGTTGGGTCCGAGGAGACCAAACACCTCGCCGGCGGCGACGTCGAGATCCACCCCGGCCACGGCGAGGACCTTGGGAAACTCTTTGCGCAGGCCGCGGACGACAATCTGGCCGGACATCGCGCGAGAGACTATCGCGACCGCGTGAGGCGTGACCGGGGGAGCCGAAGCGCGACGACCGGGCGTGTGGTCCCTCGCTCGGCTGGCTAGTCGCGGCTTGGCCAGGCGGCGTGCCGGAACGCTCGCCTGCCAGCGCTCTCCGTGCGCGCCCACTCTCCCTGCCGAGTCCTGGCGTCCGCGCGTATGAATGCCGCCAGCTGATCGCGGGTCTCGCCTCCGCGAGCCCCGCTCGGCTGAATCTTCA
>Ga0070706_100007163_pt1 | contig 10485 bp, 5 predicted proteins | sample KBSK5501metaG_FD_65476 | JGI IMG/M metagenome (GOLD analysis project Ga0070706, IMG submission 65476) | Corn, switchgrass and miscanthus rhizosphere microbial communities from Kellogg Biological Station, Michigan, USA - KBS K5-50-1 metaG | ecosystem: Host-associated > Plants > Roots >...
GACGTTGGTGTAGCTCGCCTCGGCCAGTTGCTGCGTTTGCCCGTTCGGACAGCCGATGTCCTTGAAGGGCGGATTCAGCGTCAGACTCTGGCTGATGGTGCCATTCTTGCCGGAGCTAAACGTCCCTGTCGCGCTCACCGGCCCCGCCACCGCCGTCTTGTTGCTGGCGCTGGGGTTGCCCCCGCCGTGGTTGACGCACACATAGGTGGCGGTGCCGTCGGCGCTCGCCACGTAGGTGATGAGCTGGTTGTTGCCCAGCCCCGCTTCCTTGAACGAGACGACGAGGTTGGCGCCGCTCAGGTTGGCGCTCGCCTTGATGAAGTGCGGGCTGTCCGCCAGGGCAACCGACACGGTAAGCGCGAGCATGACCAGGACGGTGGACAATACGACGCCGAGTTTCAGCACGGTTTTCCGCATAGCTTCCATCTCCTGTGAGCATCGCTGTACACGCAGGTGGCCGCCAACACGACATGCCACCGACAGACGCGACATCGGCACCCGGCCGAAATCGCGGCTAAGAGAGACACACACTAAGGAAGACGCACTTGGGGACGCATCTACCTCCAGGAGACACACCTCCAGGGGACACACCTCCAGGGGACACACATCAGCCGGAGAATGGTCGCCCGATTGACACTCGACACTCCTACTTCTTGTGCGATGAAGGCATCGCGTACAGTGTGTGTCGTGTCAATCGGGATTATGGAGTAGGCCATTCAGCGCATCCTGCACGGTACCCTACATCGCGCCCCCACTCTGTCAGGAGTGGAAAGCAGTCGAGGTGAGCATGACGAGCTTCCATGGACGCGGCTTCTTCCAGCCTCCCAGTCGCCTGGAGACAAGGTGGCTATCCTCGCGGCGATTGAAGCGGCGATAGGCTTGCTGCTCGAAATCACCTTCATCGCCACCTTCACGCAGCGGTTCTTTGCACGATAATGGGCGTCTATGCCGGTGCGCTGCCGAATCGCGTGGACTTCACAGGCGACAGCTAGCGACCGTTCACCACGTACCGCACGACGTAGTCAATGACAGCAGGCTTGTTCCTACTGTTGGTCGGCTTGGTATCGGGATGACGCTTCTGCACTGCCTGAACCGCCTCCTTCAGTTTCGTCACAGTAAACTCATCGAGGGCTAGCGGGAGCTGGTCGGCGCCGTAGACCTCGTAGAGGTAATACGGGTCCAGCGCGGCAGCAATGTTGATTTCATGCGACTCCACGCGTTTGAGGGGCCTCAACTCCGGTTTCGGGGGCTTCGGGAGCTTCGACTGCCGTGTGGTCCGTGCCTGCCGGGTCGGTTTCGTTTCGGCCTGATACATCGCTCGGATGTGCTCTGCGAATGTCGCATTCCTGCGTGCCTCCTCTGCTGCCGCCTCGGCAAGAATCGCACCGAGCAGTTTGTGATTGTCCAGTCCGAGCGTGGCGCCAATCTGTTCTGCTACCGAAGCGATGCGTTGCGACTGTGTAGCCGGCCTGCTGCTAGTTGTGGTGGACATGCTGCATCAGCTCCTTGAGTGCTTCCTGGTAATCAATCAATCCGGTACCGGGTGCCTGACCGAAGCGCAGGATGCCCGCGAGCCGCCCGCCCGTGGCCTGGCGGTTCCGGTTCTCTATGCGGTCGTCGTGGCGAATCTTCGTCTTGAGGGGTGCTAATCCGCGACCCGCCAAGTCATGCACGAATTGCTTCCAGTCGTTTTCCTTCACGGCGCTGGCACGATAGCGGGTGAGGAGGCATCCCACTGGCTCAACGCCCGTTCCCATCAAGCCCTGCATCGCTCTCGTCGTCTCTAGCACGCCATTGATGCCTAGCAATGCCCAGACATCGAAGGCAGAAGGGATGAGAACGAAGTGTGCTGCCGCCAGGGCCGTTCGTGTGTAGAACGATTGCGCGGGCGGCGTGTCGAGGATAATCCAATCGAACTTCTCACCTGATGGAGAAACCACCGCCGGGTCGTGCAGTGCCGCAATGAACGCCAGCTCCGCGTCTGGTCGGGCACCTCCGCCGGTATCCAGCATCTTCAGGTCGGGATGCGATGGTAACAAGGATAGGTGCTTGAAGCGCGTTGACCTCACCAGTTGGGACAACGGGACTGAGCGCATAAAGAAGTCAACAAGCGATGAGTCTGAAGGAGGCACTTCCTCAGGGGACGGCAATCCGCGCGTGAGGCTCGATTGCGGGTCCATATCCACGAGCAGCACCCGCCAGCCCCGCTCGTTCAGCGCCAGCGCCAGATTCAAAGCGGTCGTCGTCTTGGCGACGCCACCGCGATTATTCCCCACGGTAAGGACCACCGTCTCCGTCGTCTGCCGCCTTGCCACCGCGTCGGCTTGGAACAGACAATCCGGCGGCGTAGGGGCAGACGTAGACGGACTCCGCATGCCAGCCTCCTTGACGCGGGAGCCACGGATGTATGCGATGTAGCGGAGCAACTGCTGTCCATTGAGCAGCCTGAGCCGGCCCCTGACGGCGGCAGCCGCCGCGACGGCCCGCGCAGGCGCCCCAAAGTCGCTTGTGGTGACCAGGTAACCAGGGATGCCACCCGCGATGTCGAGCGTGCCCCAGAAGCGTCGAGCATCATCGGCACCAATGTTGTTGGGAGGAGAGAACTGCCGAACCTCGACGCGGGCGAGCAGCTTTCCGCCAATGTTGTCCGCATAGAGGTCTAGGTCCACACCTGTCCCATTTGGGAACCGTTGGTCGGACACGTCGTGGACAGCGTAGCCAGCGCATGAGAAGACGTACCCGACGAACCCTTGGAACTCCTGCCAACTCAGGGCCAACATGCCTCCGATGGAGGGTCTACAAATAGGCGTTCGAATTGAGCGATTTTTTCCTCAGATATCACTGCCACCACACCCGGCCTCCTTCGCCGCTGTAGCTGTCGTACTGCCAAGGGAGAGTGGGCCAACTATAGCATGGGAGCAGTTGGAGTGCAATGAGTAGACAGCGATTGACACCAGTGAGGACAGCACAAATTTGACCCATTAGCCGCAAGGGCTTGTGGATATCATCGCTCTGCTGCTTGTCGAACAACCTCTCTTGACACATCTGCTCGCTAGGACGCCTGCTTGTGGAAGCACCAAATTTTCGGATAGAATAAGGGCCGGTTTAACCGACTGGACTCACAGAAAAATCCAGTCGGTCAGGAAAGCGCGAAGGTCGAAGAATCCTGAATTCATGGGCGCTTGCTGAAATTGGCAGACAGGCTGGACTTAGGATCCAGTGGCGCAAGCCGTGAGGGTTCGAGTCCCTCAGCGCCCACCGCGCGCGTCAGCGTGACGCGAAATGTGCTAGAGACAACGCGAGCATGTGCGGACGCGGGCAGGGTCGTGCATGACCTCTGGCCCGCGCGCTGTATGTTGGCCTGAAGCCGGGAGAGCTTGCATTGAAGGTAACTGTAGATCGCACGTCGCCGAGTGAGGCCGTGCTGAACGTCGAATTGACATGGGACGAGGTCGAAAAGGCGTCCGACCGGGCGTATCGCCAGCTGGCGCAGAAATACAACGTCCCCGGCTTTCGCCGCGGCCACGCGCCCCGCTCGATGATCGAGCACATGCTGGGCAAAGACGCCGTCTACCATGAAGGACTCGACGACCTGATCGAGTCTAGCTATCGTAGCGCTATCACGGAGAACGACCTGCGCCCGCTGGCCCAGCCGGAGGTCGAGACGCCGGAGCTGGAGATCGGCCAACCCTACACCTTCACCGCCAAGGTGCCCGTCCTGGCGCCGGTCAAGCTGGGCGACTATCAAGCGGTGCGCGTCCCCCTGCCCGAGGCAACCGTAAGCGATGAGGACGTCGAGAAGGTGCTGCAGCAGCTGCGCCAGGATCAGGCGATGTGGCTGCCGGTAGAGCGCCCGGCCGAGCTCGGCGATCAGGTGACGGTCGATCTCAAGCTCACAGTTGGTGAGCGCACGGTGAGCGACCTGCACGACAACGAATTCGAGCTGACCGGCGAGCGCGTCGGCATCTTCTCCGGCATGGACCAGCACATCGTCGGCATGTCAGAAGGCGAGAGCAAAACGTTCACCACCACGATCCCGGAAGACTACGCTAATACCGAGATCGCCGGCCAGGAAGCCCACTACGAGATAACCGTCAAGGGCGTCAAGCACCGCGAGATGCCCGAGCTGGACGACGAGCTTGCCAAGACCGTTGGTGACTTCCAGACGACGGACGAGCTCACCAAGGCCGTGCGCGAGCAGCTTGCCAGCCAAAAAGAGAACGAGGGCCGGCGCACCCAGCGCGAGAACGCCATCAAAGCCGTCACCGACGAGGCAGAGGTGGAGATCCATCCCGTGCTCGTGCAGGACGAGCTCGACACGATGATGCGCGAGACGGACCGCATGCTCTCGCAGAGCCGCCTCTCGCTCAGCCAGTATCTCGAGATCACCAATAAGTCCGAGGAAGAGTATCGCCAAGACCTCGAGCCGGAGGCGCGCGAGCGCGTCAAGCGCGACCTCGTGCTCGATGCCGTCGCCGATGCCGAGGGCTTCAGCGCCGGTGACGCGGAGATCGCCAGCTGGCTGGAGGTTCTCAACGCGATGGGCGGCGGCAAGCGCATGCGGCTCAACCAGCTCTCGAGCGGACAAAAGGCCAATATCGCCGCCCGCATCAAGCGTGACAAAGCGGCCGCACGTCTCGTCGAGATCGCGAGCCAGGAGCAGAGCCCGTCCGACGTGGCTCCCGCCAGTGCTGCCACGGAGGATTCCGCCGCCGCCGAAGACACCGAGGCGGGCGCACGTGCCGCCGCGGCAGCTGCCGGCGAAACCAGTGAGCCCACCAAGACCACCAAGTCTACCAAGCCCACCAAGACACCAGCCGCGGCCGCCGAGACTAAAGAGCCAGCATCAGAGCCGGCGCCCGAAGAGATCATGACCGAGCCACAAGCCAACCTCCCCGCACCGGCGGAAACGGATGTATAACGTAGTAACGTAGTGTATGGCGTGGCGCGTCCTGCGCGGACGCGCGCCCATGCATACGCCGTGGGCCGCGCGGCGAATGCTCGCTCGTTGGTGGGCGTGCGGATGTGATACCGTGACGGGACTTGCACGTTCTATTTGACATTGGCTTCACTTATATGGAAGTCTTAGGGTCAGTCGTAGCAGTCGTGTCGCCAGCAACCAGACGACATCGGCGGCGCGCGGCGACCCCGTTGTAGCGCGACAAGTGACTCATCCCGTGCCGGTTCATCCATTCTCTAGGCATACGACATGCGGGGAACGGATTCCGTCACACTCACTGCGTTCAACGCGGTGGGTGCTCGCGGGTCTTTTGAATCAACCACCACCAGGCAACTCGGAAACTCCGTTAGGCGGGGAGCGTGGGCACGCACCTCGCGTGGCGCAACCAGGCGTGGCGATGGCAGCCGCGGCTCGACGGCATGCCGCCGAGCGACGAGGGGATGGAATAAACGTGGCAACTACGAAGGGGACACGCATGACGTATCGCTGCTCCTTCTGCGGCAAGAGCCAGGATCAGGTGCAACGGCTCATCGCGGGACCCGGTGGAGTCTACATCTGCGACGAGTGCGTCGACCTGTGCCGCGAGATCATCGAAGAAGAACAAACCTCGGCCAAGCCACGCGTCGCGACAGGCAAGATCCCGACGCCGCGGAAGATTTACGACCAGCTCAACCAGTATGTGATCGGGCAGGACCGCGCCAAGAAGTCGCTCTCCGTCGCCGTCTACAACCACTACAAGCGCATCAATTCAGGCATGCAGATCGATGATGTCGAGATGGGCAAGAGCAATATTCTGCTCATCGGCCCCACCGGCTGCGGCAAGACGCTGCTGGCGCAGACGCTCGCCAAAGTGCTGGACGTGCCGTTCTGCATCGCCGACGCCACCGCGCTCACCGAGGCCGGCTACGTTGGCGAGGATGTGGAGAACATCCTGCTGCGCCTGATTCAGATGGCGGACTTCGATGTCGCGCGGGCCGAGCGCGGCATCGTCTATATTGACGAGATCGATAAGATCGCGCGCAAAGCCGACAATCCGTCCATCACGCGTGATGTCTCCGGCGAAGGTGTGCAGCAGGCGCTGCTCAAGATCATCGAGGGCACGGTTGCCAACGTGCCGCCACAGGGCGGCCGCAAGCATCCCCACCAGGATTTCATCCAGATCAACACGCAGAACATTCTCTTCATCTGCGGTGGCGCCTTCGAGGGGCTGGACAAGATCGTGGAGCAGCGCCTCGGCAGCCACAAGACGATGGGCTTCCGCGCCGTTGAAGGGACGATGGAGCTGAGCAACTCCGCACTGGCGCAGCTGATTCCAGACGACCTGCTGAAATTCGGCCTGATCCCCGAGTTCGTTGGACGCCTGCCCGTCTCCGTCTCGCTCGACAACCTGGACCGCGACGCTCTGATTCGCATCCTGACCGAGCCGAAGAATGCGATCATCAAGCAATATCAGAAGCTGCTGCACCTGGATCGCGCCGAGCTCGTCTTTACGCCGAATGCCCTGGAAGCCGCCGCCGATAATGCGCTCAAACAAAAGACAGGGGCTCGTGGCCTGCGAACGATCATCGAGGAAGTGCTCCTCGATGTCATGTTCGAGATTCCCTCCCGTGCGGACGTCAAGAAGGTGGTGATCGATGGCGATACCATCAACCGCCTGCGGTCCGCGCAGCTCATCACGCGTGGCGAGCCGCGCGCTGTCGAGCTGGAAGACGAATCGGCCTAACAGGGAGCGCGCGCCAGGCTGCACAGCGGCGAGGCCGGCCCTTCATGACGCCGGTACGCGTGCGGGGGAGCGACGTGCCCCTGCATGCTGGCGCCGTGCGAGCCGCCGCTGATACCGGGTACCAACGCGCTGCCCGCAGTGACGGACCTGACCGCCGGTCGTTCTTTGTAGTTAACCGGCGTAGTGAACCGGCCAGGTGCGCAGGCAATTCCGCCCAGCACATGGCGAGCGAGATGTGGATGGGTGTGATGAGTGGGGTGAGGTGGCGTCATCGTCAGGAGTCATCGAGGATTCCGTTCTAGCGAGGATTTCTCTATCATGGATACAACCGCTGACAATACGCACGGCGGGGAGGCAGTGGAGCTGGCGACCGAGGAGGCGGAGCGCGGCACCCTGCATACCTACCCATTCGTCCCTTTGAAGAAGACGGTTATCTTCCCAGGGGCCAAGGTAACGCTCAATATCGGGCGGGAAAAGTCCATCAAGGCAATCGCGGAGGCACGCAAGGCCGACCAGCGCTTCGTTGCCTCGGCCCAGCGCCAGGCAGAGGTGGACGTGCCCGGCCCCGAAGATGTCTTCGACCTTGGCACGCTCGTCGAGATCAAGCAATATGAGGTGCAGACCGACAACACGGTGCAGGTGATCGTCGAGGGCGTTACGCGCGCGCGCATCACCGTCTGGCCCTCGCTCGATCCCTTCCTCCAGGTGTCCTGCGAGCTCGTCCCGGAGCCAGTGGCCAGCGGCGCGCAAGCCTCCGCCGTGATGCGCCACGCGCAGAGCCTCTTCGACCGCTTCACTCAGCTTAGCCGGCGTTTCAATGCCGACGATGTCGCGGCCGTCGCCCAGATGAACGAGGCCGGCCTGCTCGCCGATACGCTGGCCATCCATGTCGTCACCGACGACGCCCAGCAGCAGGAGCTCCTCGAGACGCTGGAGCCGCTGCAACGGCTCGAGAAGATCTGCGTTACCCTTGGCAATGAGATCGAGATCTTGGAGCTGGAGAACAAGATTCGCCAGCGTGTCCGCCAGCAGGTGGACAAGAACCAGCGCGAATACTATCTCAAAGAGCAGCTGCGTGCGATCCAGGAGGAGCTTGGGCACGACCAGGCCAGCGAGATCGTTGAGCTGCGCGATAAATTAACCCAGAAGGGCGTGCCGGCGGACGTCGCGACGAAAGTCAACAAAGAGCTGGACCGCCTGGAACGCATGCCCACGCATTCGGCGGAGCTAGTGGTCCTGCGCAACTACATCGATTGGGTGCTGGCGTTGCCCTGGCAAGAGCGCACCGAGGACCGCCTGGACATGAAATTCGCGCAGCGCGTGCTGGACGAAGATCATTATGGGCTGGAAAAGGTCAAGGAGCGCATCATCGAATTCCTGGCCGTGCGCCAGCTGCGCACTCTGCAGGCCCAGCGCCAGAGCCGCGCCACCGACCAGAAGCAATCTGCCGAGTCCGCGGGCGCCGGCAACCACAAAGGTCCGATCCTGTGCCTCATCGGTCCGCCAGGTGTCGGCAAGACGTCGCTCGGGCAAAGCGTCGCGCGGGCGCTGGGGCGCAAGTTCGTGCGCATCTCGCTCGGCGGGGTGCACGACGAGGCGGAGATTCGCGGGCACCGGCGCACCTACGTCGGCGCGCTGCCCGGCCGCATCCTGCAAGCTATGAAGACGGCCGGCGTGCGCAACCCTGTCTTCCTGCTGGACGAGATTGACAAGCTCTCGTCGGACTACCGCGGCGATCCCTCCGCGGCGCTGCTCGAAGTGCTCGATCCGGCGCAGAACTACACCTTCACCGATCACTACCTGGAGCTGCCCTACGACTTGTCCGAGGTCTTCTTCATCTGCACCGGCAATAACCGCTACCAGATTCCGCAGGCGCTGGCGGACCGCATGGACATCGTGCAGCTGCCCGGCTACACCGAAGAAGAGAAGATCGCCATCGGCCGCCAGTTCGTGCTGCCGAAGGTGTTACACGAGCATGGGCTGTCGCGCTCGCAGGTCCAGGTGCCCGAAAGCGCCATGCGCTTCATCATCTCGCGCTACACGCGCGAGGCCGGCGTGCGCGGCCTGGAGCGCCAGCTCGCCACCATCTGTCGCAAGGCGGCGCTGCGTATCGTGCAGAAGCCTGAGGCGCGCCTGCGTCTCACCGAGAAGAACATGGAGCAGTTCCTGGGCGTCCCGCGCTACTCCGCGGACCGCACCCAGGAGCGCGGCCAGGTGGGCGTCGCGACAGGTCTCGCCTGGACGGAGCACGGCGGCACGCTGCTGCCCGTCGAGGTCGTCACGATGCCGGGCAAGGGCGGGCTCATGGTGACGGGCCAGCTGGGCGACGTGATGCAAGAGTCCGCCCGCGCGGCGCTGTCGTACATTCGCTCCCGCGCGCGCGAGCTGCGGCTGCCGGACGGCTTCGCCGACAACCTCGACATTCACATTCACCTTCCCGAGGGCGCCATTCCCAAGGACGGCCCCTCGGCGGGCATCACGATGGCCACGGCGGTCATCTCGGCGCTGACACGCCGCCCCGTGCGCAGCGACCTGGCCATGACCGGCGAGATTACGCTGCGCGGCCGTGTCCTGGGGATCGGCGGCCTCAAGGAGAAGGCGCTGGCGGCGCATCGCGTCGGCATCCGCAACCTGCTGGTGCCGGCGGAGAACGTCAAAGACCTCTCCGAGATCCCGGCGAAGATTCGCGGCGAGATGAGCATCACGCCCGTTGAATCGATGGACGAGGTGGTGCGGCTGGCGCTCTTGCCAAAGACCGAAGAGCCGGCGCAGGGGGATGGCGGCCCCGATGGCGACTCGACGCGCGAGCCCGTTCCGCCGGCTCCCGTGGTCACGAACGTCTTCGACCGCGACGTGGCAGAAGACGAGGCGGATCTCGTGCCGCCGGGCGGCACGCCACACCTGGACGATCACACGCCCACCTCGCCGGCCATCTAGCCTTCTAGCCATCTAGCGTCCCGCGCCGGACGCGCAGCTGCCCCGACCTCGCTCTTGTGCGGCCGGGGCAGCCTTGTTTGGTGGCCGGCATGCTGCGTGCAGGTATCCGGCTGGGCGCGCTGGAGCTGTGCACGCCCGGGAGGATGCGGCATGCGGATCGTCGTCATCGGCGTCGGCTTTGGCGAGCTGAGCGCGGCTCTTCGTGGAGAGCGGCGGGACGCTGGCGCTTGGCAGCGAGGCGCGCTAGATCGTCATGAACGAGGCGATCGGCCGCGCAGCCGGCGTGCGGCTGGCGAGCGGGGAGACGCTGGCCGCCGACGCCGTCGTCAGCAACGCGGACGTGGCATACACCTATCTCAAGCTGGTGCCGGCGCGCTTCCGCCATCGCAACAGCGACCGCCGCATCTGCGGCCTGCGCTACTCCAGATGTCGCTCTTCGTGTTCTACTTCGGCACCGATCGCCGATACGACCACGTCGCTCACCACGAAATCCTGCTGGGGCCGCGCTACCGGGGGCTGCTCGACGATATCTTCATACACAAGCGCCTCGCGGGCGACTTCTTGCTCTATCTGCACCGGCCCACAGCGACCGGCCCGTCGCTGGCGCTGCCGGGCTGCGACCGCTGGTACGTGCTCGCGCCGGTGCCGCATCTGGGCGGCGCGACCGACTGGCAGCGCGCGGCCAGGCCCTTATGGGATGCAGTTATGCTATCCTGGTCAGGCGACGCAACGGTCCCCACAGGAGGTCGTGATGCCTGCACCCACCAAAGCCACCAGCCGTACGCCGCGCACCTCCACCCTGTCCCCGCGCCAGCGCCTCAGGCGGCGCGTGCTGCTCGGGGCCATCCTGGCGCTGGAAGTCGTG
>Ga0070706_100007164_pt1 | contig 10484 bp, 7 predicted proteins | sample KBSK5501metaG_FD_65476 | JGI IMG/M metagenome (GOLD analysis project Ga0070706, IMG submission 65476) | Corn, switchgrass and miscanthus rhizosphere microbial communities from Kellogg Biological Station, Michigan, USA - KBS K5-50-1 metaG | ecosystem: Host-associated > Plants > Roots >...
CACTGACTACAGAACCGAGGAGCGGTAGCGACCGGGTCCGTGCACGCTGCTCTCAACGTGATATTAATTGAAAGAGCGACTACTAACATATCTAGTGTGCCCTTCGTGCGGTGGGACCATAGAACTATCTGCGGGAACCACACAGGAACAGGAAATTATGAGTGGCGAGCTGCGTTGCAAGTCGTGCGCAGCGTCGTTTCCTATAGTTCGAGGCATCCCTCGTTTTGCGAACCCGGAAAAGATTGAGAGCGACAAAGCCGCAACGGCGGCCGGTTTTGGCTGGCAGTGGCAGCACTTCACGCAGGATGATCCCCGTTACGCCGAACAGTTTCTTGGTTGGATTGCGCCGGTTACACCGGAGTTCTTTCGCGACAAGGTCGTGCTCGAAGGGGGCTGCGGCAAAGGCCGCCACACACAACTCGCCGCACACTGGGGTGCGAAAGATGTGATCGGAATTGATCTGAGTGATGCTGTTGAAACGGCATTTGCTTCCACGCGCGCCCTGGATAATGCGCACATCATTCAAGCTGACATTTATAATCTGCCGCTAGCGCGAACTTTTGACTATGCATTCTCGGTCGGGGTGCTCCACCATCTGCCGGATCCGCGTGCGGGATTTGTTTCCCTGGCCTCGAAGGTGAAGCCGGGCGGACATATTTCCGCCTGGGTCTATGGGGCCGAAAATAATGAGTGGATCACCCGTTGGGTCAACCCCGTGCGTGAAAAGTTGACGTCGCGGATCAACCGCCGGGCACTGCTTCAGTTATCGAAGCTTCCGACCTGGTGTTTGTATCTGGCGACGAAATTGATCTATGGACCATTGAACAAGACGAAAAACGGTTCATCCCTGGCCCGGCACCTTTTCTACAACGACTATCTGAAGGCCATTGCGCCGTTTGGATGGCGCGAGCAACATACGATTGTGTTTGACCATCTGGTAGCCCCGACTGCGTTCTACATTTCCCGCGAGGAGTTTGAGAGTTGGTGGCTTGACGTACCGGCAAGCGATGTAGATATCAGCTGGCACAATAAGAACAGCTGGCGTGGCCGCGGAAGGCTGGATTAGATCGATTTTAGATTTTAGATTTTGGATTTATCTGAGATCTGAGATCTCATTTTAGAGACGCATAAAAATCAAAAATCAAAAATCAAAAATCCCAAAGACCAAAACCCAAAACCCAATGATCTCCGCCCAAATCGCGCGTCGCGCCATCTGGCACCCGCTCTGGGAGTTACCCGGACGTTCCGAGCTGATCTTTTCACTCGCCAAACGCGAGCTGCTCGCGCGCTACAAAGGCTCTGCGCTGGGGATTGCCTGGGCGTTGCTCACGCCCGTCGTAATGATTGCCATCTTTACCTTTATCTTCGCGGGCATCTTCGGCGCACGCTTTGGCGCCAGCCAGTCACACTGGGACTATGCTCTCTATCTCTTTTGCGGGTTACTTCCCTGGACCATGTTTCAGGAGACGCTGCAGCAATCAGCGGGCACGATTGTAACGCACGCTAATCTTGTCAAACGCGTGGTCTTTCCACTCGAAACGTTGCCGGTTGCCCAGACACTTTCATCGCTTGGCAACCAGCTATTCGCAACCATCGCCCTGCTCATAGCGATTCTTGTGATTCAACATCAACTTCACCTCACCGCCCTTTGGTTTCCACTGCTCGTGATCCCGCAGCTATTATTCACACTTGGCGCCGCATGGTTGATCGCCTCGTTGGGTGTGTTCCTTCGCGACATCGCGCAGGGTATTACACTGCTCCTAATGGCCTGGATGTATTTGACGCCGATCATCTATCCCGAGTCGATCGTGCCAGAGCGGTTTCGCGTATTCATCAACCTGAATCCTTTCACGTCACTGGTGCGCAGCTATCGCCGGATCTTTCTCGAAGGAGCGACTCCTGACTGGTCGGGCCTTGCCTACTTCACCGGCTTTGCGATCGTCAGTTTCCTTGTGGGTTATTGGTGGTTCGCGCGCACACGCAAAAACTTTGCGGACGTGATCTAAAAAGGAACTCGGCCTACTTTCTCCAATGAAACGCGCACCCGCTTCCCGCGCAGGGAGGACAGGGCGTATCCATGCTGTTTTTATCGAGGCCGTTTCCGTCGCAGCGCGCGCATTTTTTTGCCGGCTGTAATACAGCGACACTACCTTGGCCGCCACACGTCGGACAAAAACTAGACCCTTTCGACAGACTGACGCCGGTACCGCGACAGCGAGCACACTCCTCAGGTGCGTAATGGCCAATAGGATTGTCTACCACCGAAGACCTCTCCTGAACAGCTTACTTCAGGTTCTTAGCTTTCCAAGATAGCTCAAAGCTCGCAAATCGCTTTCGACGGGGGTAACATCTCACCATGCGAATAGGAGTGCTTATCCTGACGTTGGTCGTACTCGGTGGCTCCTGTACCCAGGCAACAAAGCTCGCCAGCATCTCAACCGCTCCTGCGGCTCAACTGCGTAACTCTCCGTCACCCACGAAAATCGACTTCGCTACCCAGGTTCGTCCCATACTTGAAGCGAGATGCCAGCCGTGTCACTTCAGTGGTGGCAAGGTCTATCAACGCATGCCGTTTGATCGACCGGAGACCATCAAAACACTCGGCACAAAACTTTTCACGCGCATCAAAGATGAAAACGAACGGCAGATAATTCGCGAGTTCCTTGCGCAGAACCAATAGCTCATGCCACAGCATGTGGTTTGTACCGCGACCCACCCCCTGCCGAGACTATGTAAACACGCAGATACCACCGGCTTCAGAGACTGCGTGAGAACTCAAATTGATCATGATTAAAACACTCACTACCCACCCGCTACCAAGACTGTGTGAAAAGTCAGTAGAGTGAGGAAGGACACCAACATGATCGCAACTCAATACAGTACCGCGAGCGAAGCGACCGGATGCCGCCATTCAACTCAAAACCGATGAAATTGCGCGACACCGAAAGCAACGCGGGAATTGAATGGCGGCATCCGGTCGCTACGCTCGCGGTTCTGTAGTGAGGTCGCTGAGCAACTTTCTAGATTCGTCCTCTGCACATTGTCAATTGCGAGTAGGACCCACCCGCTACCAGCCGCGGGGTACTTTAGCTTTAACCTCGGTGCTATGGATCTAAGTAATGTTTTTGGGTAATGTTTTTGGATACAATCCTATCGGTCCAACACAAAGCCGATTTCGGAGAACCTATGAAACGAAATGTTCTCGTTATACCCGCTCTCTTTCTATTACTAATCACCGCTTCGGTTCGCAGCCAACAAACGACCCCGCCGGCCGATCCCACTCTCTTAACTGTCGATTCTATTTTTACCTATCGGACCAAGTCGCTTGGGCCAGTGCGTTGGACCGCGGATGGTCGTGGCTACCTCGCACTGGAGCCTTCTCCCACCAGGAAGGAGTTCGTCGATATTATTCGCTACGATCTAACGACAGGTAATCGCACGATTCTGGTTTCGGCAGAGAAGCTCACGCCAACCGGCGGTTCTGCCCCACTATTAGTAGAAGAATTTGATCTCAGCCATGATGAACAGAAGCTGCTTATCTTCACGAATTCACAACGTGTCTGGCGCAGTAATACTCGCGGCGACTACTGGGTAGTTGATCTCAAGACCTGGGATCTGCGAAAGCTGGGGGGCGAGGCAGCGAAGCCGTCGACGCTAATGTTTGCGAAATTCTCGCCTGACGGCCGAAGCGCCGGCTACGTGCGAGAAAACAACATCTATGTGGAGACGCTTGACGACGTTACCCGCACAAACATTCGCCAGCTAACGACCGACGGCACGCACTACATTGTCAACGGCACCTTCGACTGGGTTTATGAAGAGGAACTATTCTGTCGCGACGGTTGGCGTTGGAGTCCGGACGGCAAGCAAATCGCTTACTGGCAACTCAATTCTGAGGGCGTGAAAGAGATGACGCTCATCAATAACACAGCCGGACTCTATCCCCAGATAACTTCGTTTCCATATCCCAAAGCTGGCGAGATGAACTCCACAGCGCGGGCCGGCGTTGTTAGCGCCCAGGGCGGCGCGACGCGTTGGTTCGACATTCCCGGCGACGCGCGAAACAATTATCTACCGCGTATGGAGTGGGCAGCGAATTCTGATGAGGTCATCATTCAACAACTCAACCGGCTGCAGAATACCAATCTCGTCATGCTGGGCGATAGCCGCACCGGCAAGGTGCGTCCGGTGCTTACTGAAAAGGACGACGCATGGGTGGACATAGCCTGGGGCGACATCGATTGGGACAAAACCGGACTTGCGCGCGGTGACGTCGAATGGATCGATGGCGGCAAGCGGTTCTTGTGGACCAGCGAGCGCGACGGCTGGCGACACATCTATTCCATCTCGCGCGACGGCAGCGACGTGAAGTGCATTACGCCGGGCAACTTCGATGTGATTAGCGTGGAAAAAGTGGATGCGGCGAACGATTGGCTTTATTTCTACGCGTCACCGGAGAATGCCACACAGCGTTATCTTTTCCGCGAGCGAATTCACGGAAATGGCAAGGAAGAAAAGCTGACGCCCTCCTCCGAACCGGGCAGTCATGCCTATAACATTTCTCCACGCGGTGACGTGGCAATTCACAGCTTTACGACCTTTACAAAAGTGTCGGTGACCGACATTGTCAGCTTGCCGCAGCACGCGGTTGTGCGAACGTTGATTGATAATCGTGATGTGCAGGAGCGGCTCGCAAAATTGAAACCCACGCCTTCTGAGTTTTTCCATGTGGCCGTCGGTGAAGGTGGCGAACTTGCTCAAGGAGCTCGAGGCGTTCAGCTGAATGGTTGGATGATCAAGCCACCCGACTTCGATCCACAGAAACACTATCCAGTGCTTTTCTATGTTTATGGCGAACCCTGGGGACAGACGGTGCTGGATGCCTGGGGCGGGCGTAATCAGCTTTGGCACATGATGCTTGCGCAACAGGGGTATATCATCATGAGCGTAGACAATCGCGGGACGCCGGCTCCGCGCGGTCGCGCCTGGCGCAAAATTATCTACAGGAAGATGGGCCTTGTGAATTCACAGGATCAGGCGAGCGCCGCGAAGGCGATCGCTAAGTGGCCTTTCGTCGATCCAACACGCATCGGCATCTGGGGCTGGAGTGGCGGTGGTTCATCAACATTGAATGCCATGTTTCGTTACGGAGACGTCTATCAAGTGGGCTTGTCAGTCGCTCCGGTGCCTGACCTTCGTTACTACGACACGATCTATCAGGAGCGTTACTGCGGGCTGCCTCAGGATCACCCGGACGAATACAAACAGAGTTCACCGATCACTTTTGCCGGGCAGTTAAAAGGTCAGCTTCTGGTGGTGCACGGCACGGGCGACGACAACGTTCACTATCAGGGGACGGAGGCGCTGATTAACGCCCTGGTCGCGGCTAACAAACAATTTCGGATGATGGCCTATCCAAATCGTTCACACGGCATCTATGAAGGACCTGGTACGACTCGACAACTTTACGGTCTTTTCACTCGTTTTATTACTGAAAAGCTTCCCGCAGGTGCGCGGTAGAAGGTGCTGTGCAGTTACTCTGAATGCCTCGAGGTTTCCTGAAGACTTTTTATTTTCCCTTACCGCGAAAGAAAAGGAAGGGGTGGTCACAAATTGTGACCACCTCCGAAGGCTTAGGTTCTCACGAACACTGCCCAATGCGTTCACGGAACATGGCATCTTCTATTGAATTCGGCACGTGGCGAAAGGTAACTTAGTGTTTCGCCCATGAGCAAATTAATGCATCACCCATGAAGGAAACATTCGCATGAACCCCGCAAAAGATTTCCGAACATCGATTGGCATAATTGGCATTTTCTTCACACTGACAATTCTTCTCTCGTTAGTCACACTCGAAGTTGATGGCCAACAGTCAAAATCTGAAATGGCCGGGCCGCAGACCAAGGTTAGCGAGCCACGGCAATACACCATTGAGCAGTTCATGAGCACCGTCCGCGTCGGCGGAAGCTCCTTCTCTTCAGACGAAAAATCAATACTCTTCCACAGTAACAAATCGGGCATCTTCAATGTCTATTCGGTGCCTGTCACCGGTGGTGAACCCACGCAACTGACGAAATCGGAGAAGGAGAGCACCTATGCCGTCTCATATTTTCCGGCCGACGCGCGCATTCTTTACACTTATGATCATGGCGGAAACGAAAACAGTCATCTGTACGTGCGGGAAGCTGATGGAACTGAGCGCGATCTGACGCCGGGCGACAAAGTGAAGGCTAACTTCCTTGGCTGGAGCCACGATCGCAAATCGTTTTTCCTGTCCACCAACGAGCGCGACCGGCGTTTCTTTGACATCTTCGAAATGGCCAGTGCCGACTTTAAACCCACTCTGATCTACAAAGACGAAACCGGCCTGGCCTTTGGCGACATATCGAATGACAAAAACTTCGTCGCATTCCAGAAGAGCGGCGGCTCGCCCGCGGACTCCGATGTTTATCTCTACAATGTCGCTGCTAAAGAGTTGAAGAATATCACCACACATTCAGGCGATGTTACCAACAGTCCACAAGCCTTCGATGTAAACTCGAAGTACCTCTACTACCTGACTGATGAAGGAAGCGAATTTCAACACCTCGAGCGCTTTGATCTAGCGAGTGGCAAACATGAATTAGTGGAGAAAGCGCCCTGGGATATCTCCTCCACCTATTTTTCGCACAACGGCAGGTATCGCGTTACGGCAATCAACGAGGACGGGCGCACGAAGATCGAGATTAAAGACGAAACAACCGGCAAGCCGGTGGCCCTTCCCAAACTTCCGAACGGCGACATCACTGGAGTCAACATCTCGCCGAGCGAGAAGTTAATGGTTTTTTATGTGAACGGCGATCGCAGCCCAAGCAATCTCTATGTCTATAACTTCAGGACGCAGAACGTAACAAAACTGACCGAAAGTCTGAACCCCGAAATTAATCCGTCTGATTTGGTCGACTCGCAAGTCATTCGTTACAAGTCGTTCGACGGGGTGGAGATTCCCTCCATTCTCTATAAGCCAAAGAATGCGAGCTCACAACTGAAGACGCCGGCGCTGCTGCTGATACACGGCGGTCCAGGCGGTCAAACGCGTGTCGGTTACAGCGCGCTCACGCAGTATCTGGTCAATCATGGTTACGTCGTGCTGGGAGTAAACAATCGCGGCTCGAGTGGCTACGGTAAGACGTTCTTTACCTCGGACGACGGCAAGCACGGCCGTGAACCATTGTGGGACTGCGTTGAGGCGAAGAAGTATCTGTCATCGCTCGGTTATGTCGATGAAAAGAAGATTGGCATCATGGGTGGGTCTTACGGCGGTTATATGGTTCTGGCGGCGCTTGCGTTTAAGCCTGACGAGTTTGCCGTTGGCGTAGATCTATTCGGCGTGTCCAACTGGGTGCGGACGTTGCAGTCCATTCCTCCTTACTGGGAGTCGTTTCGCAAATCGCTCTATAAAGAGATTGGAGATCCAAACACAGAGCTCGAAAAACTGCGTGCCATTTCGCCGCTTTTCCATGCGGATAAGATCGTCAAGCCATTAATTGTTTTGCAGGGTGTGAACGACCCTCGCGTGATCAAACCTGAGTCAGACGAGATCGTCGACAACATCAAGAAGCGAAACGGAGTTGTCGAATACGTAGTCTTTGAAAACGAAGGCCACGGATTCACCAAGAAGGCCAATGAGATCCGCGCCTACAAGGCAATACTGAATTTCCTCGATCACTATCTGAAAGGGACCACAACTGCCGGCAACACTGCCCCGAGCGATAGACAATTACAGAATCGGGAGCGGTAGCGACCGCACACAACTAAGAAGACGACTATGACACGAACCCAATGTGAGGGCGGAGTGATCTTCTACCTTGATCGTCGTTGCAACTTGAGTGCAGTCGTTACAAAGAGTCCTATAGACCTGTCTCTTCACCTCACCTTAGCCGTAAAAACTTCCTCCATCAGGAAAGGCCGTCTGCAACCGGAGGCAGAATCGAGTTGACGGCGGCTGTCTGTCCAGATTGGGTACGAAGCACCATCAAACGAAACTAAGCCTTCGTAGTCTCCCTGCTGGTTGCCGTAGTTAATGGCTTGGCAGGGAAAGACACCATTGCAATCATGTTCATTCGAGCTGACTGTACTTACACGAACGTCCGCGCCAGAAAACGACGTTCCATCAGAAGACTTTGCCAGATAGTAATCGGTCTGGTAACGAAAGCCAGTCGTGTCGTTGCGCGTGTCGTAGAACGCCACATTCACGCCGCCCGTGATGGGATCCACAGACATCCAGTGATTGAAGCGGTCGACCGCTGTGGGCAGTTGATCCGTAACTGGTGCGGGCGCCGACCATGTCGCACCTGCATTGTCGGAATGAGAGAGAAAGATGTCGGTGACGTTCGCGGCCGTGAGATCCATCCAACTGCAGTAAATTCGACCGCGATGCGCTCCGCTTGAACGGTCGACATCAAGCGATGGATAGACAAGTGCACCACGGAAAGACTCTGCTGGAATACGAAGATCAAAAGGCAGCGTTTTCGCGGAAATGGTCGTGGGCACTCCCCATGTCTGGCCACCGTCAAATGATCGATTGAATATGATCGCATTCGCGACGAAGTCATTCCATGCAACGTAGACTTCGCCATTGGGCCCAACTGCAGGCGATGCGCCTATTGATCTTCCTGGTCCATTCGGATCATCGACCCGAGTAGTCGAGAACGTCGCGCCATGGTCACGGGATCTTGCGACTCTCACGCCACCACCACTCGATCCCCCGGAGGCGGCATCCCAGGCGATGTACACATTGTCGCGAAACGGACTAACCGCATTCTGGTCGGCAGTAATCATCGGCTTGTCGTTGAAATGGTTGGTTCCATTCTCGAAATCGAAGAAGGTGACAGTGGGATATGTCTTGCCGCCATCGACGGAACGAGCAACCGCCATTTCGGTACCGTTGATGCCATTACCTCGGCCGAAATGTACGACGATATAGCCATAAAAGAGATTGTTACTCGAGTCGAAGGCAAGCGTTGGGTCCGATCCAAAATCAATTCCGCTTTTTGTTTTTGGTGGCGGCAATGGTAAATCAACACCACCCCAACTCGTACCTCCGTTCGCCGAGTAGTATCCGCGCATCGGTAAACGGAAGATCTCATTGGAGCCGGCTGCCAGAACCCCTGGTTTATTGGGATTGATGGTGATGAATGTTTCGCTTTGTGGCCCACACTCATTGGAGACGTCGACGTTACTGCCCAGGGCTACCGAACTAGTTGAGACGGGGGCGGCATCGGCGCCACTGTTGAGAATGAACTGATACTTATCCCACCAGGTGGGGTCGTGCGCGCTGTTGCTCGCGGTTACTTTCGTCGGTGGATTTGAAAGCGACGCCACTATCAGCAGCAAAGCAAAGATGAAGAAAAAAGGTAGTCTGAGCGCAGTTTTCATGAAGAAACCTCCTTGGGCGGGTAGTTTTGCCGTCATTAATCGAACTTTCCTGGTCAGCAGTCCGTTGTCAGCTCGCCGGATAGAAGTGTAGTTTTGGCACCGTGTTTGGCAGGCACGTTGTACGAGAGATTTACATCGTGCCGCGGTTAATGAAGATTATTCGAAGACTACGTCCGTTTCGAAAGGATGATGCGAGCCCCCAGCCTTCCTGGTATTACTTAGGTGACTGACAAAGACAACTGACAAACTGACAACTGAATATTTTCGGGGATTCTACCTTAGACTAAGTGTAAACGGAAAGGATTCCGGACCGGGGCAGTATCCTTAATTTCACGGCCTTACCGGTCTCAGCTCAAATTCTTCGCCCAACCCCAGCACATACTTCTCCCACTTCTTTTTGAACAGATCCATGTCAGTCTGTGCCAGGACTTTCTGCAGCGTCTTGAACCCGGTTGGGTCTTCCTGCCGGTGCGCATAAAACTCCTGGTAAAACTTTACGAGCACGGCCTTCTCTTGCAGGTAGTAGCAAAGATAGCGTGACTGGGCGTAATTAGTGCCTTTGCCATCGTTATAAAACGCGTTTGAGTCCATCGCCGTCAGGGTTTTGAACGGCGGCACCTTGCCCGCTTTGATTGCCTGTTGCAGACCCGGTAAACGCCAGTTAGTGAATCCGTGGATGTGTCCGTCGACCTCGCCACACTGTTCATAGAGGGATCCCAAACCCTCGTTAAGCCACGGCGGACAGGCGGGGAAGTTTGCTTCGATGAATGGATGCACAATCTCATGCACCAACGTGCCGCCGCCTGTCGCGATATTCATGATCAGGGCCTTGTCTTTGCTCGAGTAATACCCGTAAGGAGTGGTTGGCGCATCTCCAAACACGAGACGAGTATTTTTCTCATAAGAGGCGGCATCTTTAAACAGCCAGATGTCGAGGATTTCTTTGGGATCGTTCGTGAAGAAGTCTAGCTTAAGCCTGTCGACGGCCCACTTGATCGTTTCTTCCGCATGTTGTTGCACGATCTTTGGGGGTTCATCACCGACGACGACGAAGGGTCGTTGAATAA
>Ga0070706_100007166_pt1 | contig 10483 bp, 9 predicted proteins | sample KBSK5501metaG_FD_65476 | JGI IMG/M metagenome (GOLD analysis project Ga0070706, IMG submission 65476) | Corn, switchgrass and miscanthus rhizosphere microbial communities from Kellogg Biological Station, Michigan, USA - KBS K5-50-1 metaG | ecosystem: Host-associated > Plants > Roots >...
CTTGCCTGGATTGGCCTTGGCATAGGCGATGAATTCTGCAACGGTTTTCGCCGGCAGTGAAACCGTTACTTCCATCACGTTCGGCACTCGTACCAGCCCTGCGACGGGTGCCAAGTCGCGCAGGAAGTTGAAGCTCAGATTGGGATACAGAGTCGCGTTGATCGCGTTGGCCGGATTGACCAGCAATACCGTATAACCATCGGGCGCCGCTTTGACCACCAGTTCCGTGCCGATGTTGTTGGCGGCCCCGGGCCGGTTGTCGACCACGACCTGGTGCCCTAAACGTTCGGTCAGCCGCTGCGCCATGATGCGCGCCAGAATATCGGTGGTGCCGGCGGGCGGATAGGGAACGATCCAGCGCACCGAGCGTGCGGGATAAACCTCGGCGGCCGCAGCACAGCCGATTCCGGTAAGCGAAACGCAGACAAGACTCAGGGTGAAACGAACAAGCGAACTCATGATGTGCTAACCCTTTCAGATGAGAAAATTGGAGACGCGCTCTGCTCCGGCTAGCGCACGGCAATCGGCGCGACGGTCGAACCGGTGGCGCCTTTCAGCTTGAGCGGCTGCAAGATGAACGCGAATTCATACACGCTGTCGCGCGACATGGCTTCGAGCTCGAGATTCTCGACCAGGAAGAGACCGTGTGCCACCAGCATGAGGCCGTGCACCGGCAAAGCCAGCTCCTTGTCCGGATTCGGTCTGATTTCTACGCAGCAGTTATCCGCGCCGACCATCATGACATTGCGCTGCGCGAGCCATTCAGCCGCGGCGATACCGATGCCCGGTGAAGGGCCGAGATATAACGCATTGTCGACGGCGTAATGCCGGCCCCAGCCGGTTCGCACGAGCACCGTGTCGCCGGCGCCGAAATCAACACGCTGGCGCCGCATCGCTTCTTCCATGTCGGCCACGGTGATTTCGTAGTTAGCCGGCAGAACTTCAACGCCTTTGAGCCGCGCGATGTCGAGCATCACGCCGCGCGTGAACAGCGCGCCGACTTTCTCCACGCCGAGTTTGGTGAAGCCGCTGCGTGTCGCCACCTTGTCGTTCTCAATGCAGTTGTAGAGATGGGGGCCGAGCGCCTGATGGGCAAGGCCGTCGAATTGCGTGCCGATCTGGCCAAGCTCGGTGAACACCGTCTCTTCATTGCTGCGCTGCTGGTTGCGGCCGTTGGGCAGAGAAGTGCGCGCCGAGTTCAGGCTGAAAGAGCGCGCGCCTGCTTTCGGAACGAACCGGTCGAGCACTTTGCCAAGCTCATATACTTGGCCTTCGCGGATCATGCGCGTGGCTCTCAGCACGATTTGCGGCGTCTGCAAATTGGCCGCGCCGAGCTCGTCATTTGCGCCCCATTGCGACGGACAGCGCTGTTCGGGCGGCGGCGGCATCCAGGCTTGAGCACGCGCGCCCGGCGCGGCGGCCGCTGTCGCAATCATCAGCGCGACAAACAATACGCGCGTGCAATATCGATCCCTGGCCGTGCCCCCGATTTTGAATTTCATGGCTCCCCCTTATCTGAACCCATGTGCGCGTTCTGGCGCGGAATCGTTTTCTTATCATGACACAGATTCTTGCTATAGTGTCTGCGTATCCTGCTCGAAGGCAGATCATGATCGCCACGGCCCACAAATCATGAACCGGAAAAATCGCTTGCAAGGCGCAGCCACGCGCCGGGATTTTATGTGCGCCTGCAGCCTTGCCGTTACGAGCGCATGGCTCGGCTTGCCGCGCTTTGCGTTCGCGCAGGTGCCGGCTTCGGCCGGACCGGTCAGTCCGGCGTTAGCAAAGGCGGCGCGGTCATGATGCGCGGACACGGGGTCGTCGTGGTAGGCTTTTCGATCCCCTCGCTGGTCGGGCGCGCGGTTTATCTTGATGCAAACGCCCAGATGCTTGCGCGCACGCTTGCGATGGGCGGCAAACCGATCTATATCCGTCCGCGCGAAGACGCCGCCACTGTCAACAATCCGTACGACCGCGAGTGGGAAGCCTGGCGGCGTAAAGCGATGCTGATGAAGTAAAGGCAGCAGCGCGAACGGAATTTTCTGATCGACGCAACGTTGCACGCGAAAAATTCCGCCTAGAGGAGAACGCAGATGAATTCCAATGTCCATACGCTCGCGAATGCGCCGGTCAGGGAGCGCGTCAGCGCCGACGAATGGGAGGTGCGCGTCAATCTCGCCGCGTGTTATCGCCTTGCCGCACACTTTCGCATGACCGACCTGATATACACGCACATCTCGGCGCGCGTGCCCGGTCCCGCGCATCATTTCCTGATCAATGGCTTCGGTCTGCTATGGGACGAAATCAGCGCCTCGACACTGGTGAAAGTCACGCTCGACGGCGAGATTGTCGACGATCCGGGCGGACGCGGTATCAACCGCGCCGGTTACGTGATCCACAGCGCCGTGCACCGCGCGCGTTCCGATAGCGGGTGCGTCATGCACACACATACTGCGGCCGGAATCGCAGTTTCCGCGCAGGATCACGGATTGCTTCCGCTTTCGCAGCACGCGATGCGCTTCTGGAACAGCATCGGCTATCACGATTACGAAGGTCTTGCGCTCGAGCTCGATGAGCAGGCAAGGCTGGTGCGCGATCTCGGCAACCACAAGGCGATGATCCTGCGCAATCACGGCTTGCTCGTGTGCGGAGCATCGATCGACGAGGCGTTCGATCTGATGTATTACCTCGAACGTGCGTGCCAGACGCAAATCAGCGCGCTTGCAGGCGGAGCAAAAGTGCGGATCCCGCCGCCCGCCGTCGCCGAGAAAGTCGCCAGTCAGTTCAAGACCCTGCCGTACAAAGCGATGAAGACCGAGTGGAAAGCGCACTTGCGCATGCTCGATAAAATCGATCCGTCGTACAAAATATAGCAGGCTGAAGACGAAGCTTCATCTATGGTGGCCTAGCCGGATTCGATGCATTGAATAGCAAGATCGTGGCCGCCTCCTCTTCTCTCGTGCCACCGCCCAAAGGCAACGTTGCGCAATTCGCGCGTCTGTGGCGGTTTGTCGCGCCTTACCGCTGGAAAATCGCGTGTGCGCTCGCCGCGCTCGTCGTCGCTGCGAGCTGTGTGCTCGCGCTGGGGCAGGGCCTGCGCCATGTGATCGACGCCGGCTTCGGCAGCCGTGATCCGCATTTGTTGAATACGGCGCTGGCAGCGGTGGTCGGCGTCGCGGTCATACTCGCGGGCGCGACCTGGATTCGCTTTTATCTGATGATGAGCATCGGCGAGCGCGTCATCGCCGATTTGCGCGAAGCAGTGTTCAGTCACGTGCTGACCTTGTCGCCCGCGTTCTTCGACGCTTCGCGCACCGGCGAGATCGCCTCGCGGCTCACCAACGACAGCGAGCAGATACGGCAGGTCATCGGTTTCGGCCTGTCGATGTTCCTGCGCAACGGCTTGATGATGGTGGGAGCGCTTGTGCTGCTGTTCGCGACCAGCCCCAAGCTCGCCGCGTTCATCGTGCTTGGCGTGCCGGCGACCGTGATACCGATACTGATCATGGGCCGGCGCGTGCGCAGTCTGTCGCGTCTGAATCAGGACCGCGTCGCCGATGTGTCGGCGCACATCGACGAGTCACTGCACGAAATCCGCACCGTGCAGGCTTACGGCAATGAAGCTCTCGCGCGGCGCCAGTTCGATGCCGCGACCGAAGCGGCCTACGCCGCAGGCGTGCACCGCGTCCGCGTCAAGGCATGGCTGATCTCGCTCGTGATGTTGATCGGCTTCTGCGCGGTCGGGGTGATTCTATGGATCGGCGGCCACGATGTATTCGACGGGCGGCTTAGCGTCGGCCAGCTCTCGGCGTTTGTGTTCTACGCCGTGGTGGTGGCGAGCGGCGCGGGCACGGTGTCGGAGATCTGGGGCGAGATCCAGCGTGCCGCCGGCGCCACCGAACGCCTGATGGAATTGCTCGACACCCGCCCGACGCTCGCCGCCGCGGCGCCGCAAATCGCGCTGCCGCCTCGCATCCGGGGCGCGATCCGCTTCGATGAGATCGTCTTCGCCTATCCGTCGCGGCCCGACACGACTGCGCTCGGGCCGGTCTCGTTCACGGTCAACCCCGGTGAGCGCGTGGCGCTGGTCGGTCCGTCGGGCGCGGGCAAGTCCACGGTGTTCGCGCTGCTGCTGCGCTTCTACGATCCGCAGTCGGGCCGGATACTGGTCGATGGCGCAGATATCAGACACTGCGATCCGCATGATCTGCGCCGCGCAATCGCGCTGGTGCCGCAGGACCCGGTGATATTCGCGGCCAGCGTCGCCAACAACGTGCGCTTCGGCAGTCCCGCTGCGTCAACGCAGCAAGTCGTGCAAGCGTGCGCAGCAGCGCACGCGCTGGAATTCATCGAGCGGCTGCCGCAACAATTCGAAACCGATTTGGGTGAGCGCGGCGTGAAATTGTCGGGCGGCCAGCGTCAGCGTATTTCGATTGCGCGTGCCTTGCTCGCCGATCGCCCGATATTGCTGCTTGACGAGGCGACGAGCTCGCTCGATGCGGAAAGCGAGCGCCAGGTCGCGGCGGCGCTCGATCGTCTGCAAAGCGGACGCACCACGCTCGTCATCGCGCACCGGCTCGCGACCGTGCGCCACGCCGACCGCATCATCGTCATGGATCGCGGCCGCATTCATTCAATCGGAACGCATAAGGAGCTGTTGCGCGCGGACGGTCTTTACGCGCATCTGGCGCGATTGCAGTTTACCGATGAGGGTGAAGTCGTTTAGAAGAAGCTCGAGCTGATACCTTCGCGGGCCGCCCAAAAAATAAAATGCCCCGGCCGGTTAGGGCCAGGGCCAATGGTTGCTAGGAGGCAACCTTCAGGGAGGGAAAAATGTGGGTTTTGAAGCCCACGCGCAAACTGTGCGCCAATCCCGCAGGCCATCCAATTGTCCCCGGGCCTATTTTTCTGTAGGAGTTTGCTGACACGGACTTCCCCAATGCACTACGATGCGTTGGTCGAGCGCGCTCCAGCCGCAACTGCCGCTGCGCCGTCCGCAAGCCGGGCGCGAACAAGTCCGATATGCTCGCGCAATATATAAAACTCGTCGGCAAACGCGAGCGGCGTCTTGATCTTATTGACTTCGATTTCGACCTCGTCCAGCCGCTTCAGCAGATTCTCGCGCTCTTGCGGCGCGGCGTTGGCGCCTGCGCTGCGCTCGAGCGCGATCAGATCGCCGTACCAGCGGTAGATACGCGATCTCACGCGCCAGGTGTATAACCACGGTATCACGCGAAAGCCCGGAATGAGCAGCACCAGGATCGGCACGATCAGAACCAGCAGGCGGTCGGTGAGCGACGCGAGCCAAAACGGCAGATTGCGGTAGAGGAATCCCTTTCCCGATTTATAGTAACGGCTGGCATCGTCGCTGATGCGAAAGTCCTGCTCGAGCGGCGCGGGAAATTCGCCTGCGCGGCGCAATAAGCCAGCGCCGCCGTGCACTTCGCGCGCGGCTTCGATGAGCAAGTCGGACAGCGCAGGATGCAGGCCTTCACGCGCAACGAGCTCGACCGTCGGGCCGATCAGGAAAACGGTTTCAGGGGGGTTGTTTTTACCCAGATCGAAAATGCCCATTGGAAGTTCGAGCTTGTCGAGGTACGGAAAGCGGCGTGTATACGCATCGGCCTGTGTAAAGTTGAAGAGCCTGATTCCGGGTGTCGACCGAAGTTTGCGCATCACGGGAAACGATGCCGAATCGCCCGCCAGAAACACGGCATCTACGCGGCGCTCGATGAGCGCATCCGCCGCGTCAATTCCGGTTTGATCCAATAATTGAGTCGCGCCGCCAGGTTCGATGCCGTTGGCTTTGAGCAGTATCAATGAGAGCGCCCGTCCGCCGCTGCCCTGCATTCCGATTGCCAGACGCTGGCCGCCAAACTCGGAAAGCACCGTGACGGGCGTGGCGCCGCGATAGAAAATGGCGAGCGGTTCGCGGAAGACACTGCCGAGCGACACGAGCTTTTCGGCCTGCCCGGCGGTTGCTAGACCCCCTTGAATGAAGCCGAGGTCAACGCTGACCGAGGAATCGTTGAGGCGCTGAAGATTTTGCAACGATCCTTCGGACGGCAGAATCTGCAGCGCCACGCCGTTGCGGGCCAATATGCGTTTGTAGCGTTCGGCAGTAGTCCTGAACATGCTGCCTTCGGCGCCGGTTGTAATCGTAATCGTGTCGGGTGGCGCCGGACGCACAAAGTGATAAGTCGCCCACGTAACCAGCACAGTGAACAGCACGATAGGGCCGGCTGCGATCGCGAGGTCACGCCACGATATGCTTAAAAACCTTTCCGATAGGCGCATGGGCGAAGCGCGGCGCGAATTCGCGCGTTAACGGGCGATCCTGACATTGGCAAATTCCAGCCGCTCGACAAGGGTACGCACCAATGCCCTCATAAAGTGGATCTGGCAGCCGGCACTCATTTTTTCCAATGCGGCGGCATCGAATTCAGCATAGGTCACGTCCGTCAAGGAATCCACCGATGCCTGCCGCGGAATTTCGCCGCCGCGGATATAGCTCATTTCTCCGAAACATTCGCCTGTTCCGATCGAGTTGAGCAAGCGGCCTTGCTTGGTGGCCTTGGCCTGTCCTTTCGCGAGGAAAAAAAGACTTTGTCCGGGATCGTTTTCGCGAATGATCGAACGGTGCGCCGGCAGACGCGTCCAGCGTCCGGCCAGCGCCAGTTCCCAGATCTGCGCGTCGTTGAGCTTTTGCAGCATTCCGACCCGTCTGAGCGCATCGTATTTCTCGCTGTCGGGAACGGTCTTTTCGTGAAAACCCAACCCTCCGACCTTCGCGAGCTCGAGCGCGAACTCGGCCCACGTTGAAAAGCGCGCAGTGGGATTTTTGCTCAAAACCTTCAGCAAGATCGGATCCAGCGCCGACGGCAACTCTGGCCGCACGCGGCTCGGCGGCAGCGGCTCGGAATTAAGAATTTTGTCAAGCATCGCGGGTATGGCATCCGCAATAAACGGCCGCTGTCCGGTCAGCAATTCGTACAGCACGGTGCCCAGCGAGAACATGTCGCTCTGATGCGTCAACGGCTTGACGCGGATTTGCTCCGGCGACATATAAGCGGGGGAACCGATGTTGATGATCGTCGTCATGTCGTTCTTGCGCAGATAAGCGGCGCCGAAGTCGGTGATTTTTACGTCGGTATCCTTGACCACCATGATATTCGCGGGTTTTACATCGCGGTGCACGATACCTTCACGGAACGCGTAGTCGAGCGCGCCGCAACACTTGAAACCAACCTGTATCGCGTCTTCGATTGAGAAAAGATTCTGTACGTTCGCGCGCTTCGAGAGATTTCCTCCCGGCACGTACTCCATCGCGATATGCCCCGAGTCCTCGGTCACCACCGCGTCGAGAATTGAAACGATATGCGGGTGGTGCAGGCGGCCGGCGAGGGAAGCTTCGTTCAGGAACTGCGTGCGAAGAATTTTTCCGATTTCGGGATCCGCGAACACCGACGAGTCGATGACTTTAACGGCGACTTCTGCGTCCGAAAAAGTATCGCGCGCCAGATAGACTGTTCCCGAAGCGCCCTTACCGAGCACGCGTTTGATTTCGTATTTGCCTACGCGGTCCACGATTTGTCACCCCCTGGCTGGGAATGATAGCGCAAGCGCCGCCTCGCCGCCTCGATCGCAGATAGATGGAACCGGGATGTCATTACGCTGTCACTTACCATCATAAACCTTGTGAGCAAGTCGCTCGAGACCGGATAAACGATGATTAGTACAGCAGAACTCGTAGCCAGCTACGAAAGCCTGCTCGCAGACTTGCGAGCGAAAACGAATGCAACCAGGGCGGCATTGCGCCTGGAAGACGCCGAGCACGGGTTTCAAATCGAGGACGTGGTTGCGGAGTCGATCGCGCCGGGCACGGAGGCGAACGTGGCCGAGACGTCGCTGCAGCAGCGTAATTCGCTGACGGCTGAATACCTGAGGCAGCATCGTCAGCTTCTCGTGCACAACGACTGCTTAAATGCGACCCTGCAATTCCCGGAGGAGCTCAGGCGGATCTACGGCACCAAGGCGCAGATGATTGCGCCCATTGTGCGCGCGGACAAAATGGTGGGCTGGATCTCGGTTCACCAAAACGAGTCCGCCAGGCAATGGAAACCTGAAGATGTCGTTGCGCTGGAGGCAGCCGTTGACGCTGCGCAGAACTCAATGGATACTGCCGCGGCAACCGGACCTGCGAGCTCACCCGCGGTCAAGACCGACGGGACACCCGAAGCGCCGGTCGACAGCGCGCGCCTCCACGCAACGAAGAAGGTCCCTGAACCCGATTCGCTCGGCGGTTAGAATAGGGTTGGACGGCAGGCAGTACGACCTGAAAATCAAAACTCTTCGATCGAGGCGGTTTCATGCTCGCGCGTGTTGTGGCGTGGATATTTTTGGCCGGCATAATTGTTGTCGGCACCGAAACGGCATCCGCGCAGAATTATCCGAATAAGCCGATTCGTCTGGTCACCGCTGAAGCCGGCGGTGGCGCCGATTTTCTGGCACGCCTGATCGCGCAGGGCCTCGCGGCGGGCTTCGGCCAGCAGGTGATCGTGGACAATCGGGGGGCCGCGAGCGGGGTAGTCGCCGCGGATACGGTCGCCAAGGCGCCGCCGGACGGCTACACGCTGCTGCTCTATAGCGGCGTCATCTGGACCCTGCCATTCATGCGCAAAGTCCCTTACGATCCGGCACGGGATTTCCTGCCGATCACGTTGGCGGCGATCTCACCCAACATTCTCGTCGTCAATCCATCGGTGCCGGCAAATTCCGTCAGGGATCTGATCGCGTTGGCCCAAGCACGGCCTGGGCAACTCAGTTATGCGTCGAGCGGAATAGGCGTCACACCTCATTTGGCGGCGGAATTATTCAAGGCCATGGCAGGCGTCAATATCGTGCACGTTCCTTACAAAGGGCAGGCACAGGCGCTCAACGAGCTGATCGGCGGCCAGGTGCAGCTGATGTTTCCGAATGCGGCTTCGGTGGCGCCGCACCTGAAGTCAGGCAGACTGAGACCTCTGGCTGTCACGAGCGCTCAGCCATCAAAGCTCTTTCCCGACTTGCCGACGATGGCGTCTTCGGGCCTGCCCGGCTATGAATCGGTCGTAATGTTTGGGACATTTGCGCCGGCTAAAACGCCTGCGGCGCTCGTCACTCGATTGAACCAGGAAATCGTGCAGAGCCTGAGCAAGTCCGACACGAGGGAGAAACTTCTTGCCGTTGGTGTCGAGACCGTCGGCAATTCGCAGGAACAATTCGCGGCCGCGATAAAAATCGACATGGCCCGGTGGAGCAAGGTGATCAAGGATGCCGGCATCCGCGCCGACTAGCCTGCTGGTTATCCCTAAGCAGCAGGCAGCTTCCATCCCAGCCACTCGCACAACCCACGTCCCATAATCCATTCCTTGTCTTCAGCGCTCAACCACGCGATTTCCTCGGTGAACATCGTGATTGCCTGACGATACGAACAGTGCAGCCGCGAGAAATCCGTGCCCCAAAAAATGCGTCTCGGTCCGAACGCGTCGTAAACGCGCCGCAGATAAGGATGTACGCGGCGAAAAGGATAGCTGTCGCTGGTGTAAGTCGGAAGCGCGCTCGCCTTTACTGAAACGTTGGGGCGCTTCGCAATCGCGAGGAGTTTGTCGAAATCGCGGAATGCTTCCTCATCCTGCTTGTCGGTAGGAAGTCCGAGGTGGCACAGCGCGAGCTTCAATTCCGGGTGCCGCTCGGCGACACGGTCGATCAGATTCACCATAGCGTGAGGCACCAGCACCATGATCGGCACTTTTGCTTTTTCCGCCTCTTGCCATATTCCATCGACGCGTCCACCGGCGAGCGCAGGCCCCAACGCGCGGTTGAAACTGAACCGCAATCCGAGCATGCCGGGCTGCCGGCACCATTTCGCGATCAGGTCGCGCGCATCCGGCGCTTCGATGTCGAGCCTGCCCATTGCTCCGAAGCGGTCCGGATAAAGCCGCGCGGCTTCCAGCACGAGATCGTTGCGCACGCCGTCGAATCCGGGCGGCACGAGCACGGCGCGGGATACGCCCGCGGCATCCATTTCACGCAGCAATTCGCCAGCTCCGAGCGGCACTTTGCGAGGGGTGATCGGTTTGCTCAGCCACGGACGCTCAGGCGAGTTGGGAGCCCAGATATGGACCTGCGAATCGGCGATAAACATTTTGCAAATCAGTCCGGAATGACGGGCGCAATAATTATACGCGCGGGTCGAGCGCTGATGAGATCGCGCTAGGGACATCCTGAACAAGTGGGTCTAGGAAGGGGTGGGACCCTTCCTTTCCCACCTGCCCCTTGTATATCCCCCGCTTCAGAGGAAACTCTGATTAAGAGGACACTTAATCAGCGTTTCCCATAGAATGATGATCGTCAAGCCACCGGAACGCCGCGTTGACCGCAGACCCGCACATTTTCCAACGCCACACCCGCGCCGACCTGCCCGTCGCCGTGCGGGGCGAGG
>Ga0070706_100007169_pt1 | contig 10482 bp, 2 predicted proteins | sample KBSK5501metaG_FD_65476 | JGI IMG/M metagenome (GOLD analysis project Ga0070706, IMG submission 65476) | Corn, switchgrass and miscanthus rhizosphere microbial communities from Kellogg Biological Station, Michigan, USA - KBS K5-50-1 metaG | ecosystem: Host-associated > Plants > Roots >...
CTCCCTCTCTTCGGTCGACAACGCCCCGGCCGCCCCGTCCTGGGAATCAGCGTCCTCGAGCGCGATCGTCCAGACGTGGGCCGTGTCCGGCGTGAGGACGACGTCCGCTTCGGAGCCCCGGGGATCGCGGTGGACGATGGTCGTCATCGGCGCGACGTAGGGTAACACCCGTCCACCATGCCGCCACGCGTCCGTGATAGTGTCGAGCTCGCCGACCCGAGGCTCCGATTCGATGTGTGGCATTGCCGGTATCGTCGATCTCCGTGGCCACAGGCCCGTTCCTCTCGGCCGCCTGCGCCGCATGGCGGACGCCATGGCTCACCGCGGCCCCGACGACGACGGATACTTCCAGACCGAGGGGCTCGGTCTCGCCAATCGCCGCCTCAGCATCGTCGGTCTGGCGGACGGCCGCCAGCCGATCACCAACGAGGACGGCAGCGTCGTCGTCGTCTTCAATGGCGAGTTGTTCGACTATCCCGAGCTCAAGCCGGCACTGGAAGCGAGAGGTCATCGCTTCGCCACTCACTGCGACACGGAACTGATCGCGCATCTCTGGGAAGACCACCAGGACCAGCTGCTCGAGCATCTGCGGGGTCAGTTCGCCTTCGCCGTCTGGGACCAGCGTCGTCGCCGACTCGTCCTGGCACGCGACCGCTTCGGCATCTGTCCGCTGTTCTGGTCGCGCCAGATCTCGCCTGAGGGAGACTGGCTGCTGTTTGCCTCCGAGATCAAAGGGCTGCTCGCCTCGGGACTCGTCGAGGCGCGCCCCGACCTGAGAGGTATCGATCAGGTCTTTCACTTCCTGGCCGTGCCGGGACCGGCCACGTGCTTCGAGGGGGTCCAGCTCTTGCAGCCCGGACACGCGCTGACGATCGACCTGGACGGACGCGATCACGACGCGCGGATTCGGCAGCGATGCTACTGGGCGATCGATTTTCCGGACCGCGGTCAGGAAGAGCGCGGTACGAAGCACGTCGTGGATGAGTTCGAGCGTCTCATGGTGGCGGCGGTCGAACGGCGGTTGCGTGCAGATGTTCCCGTCGTGTCCTACGTGAGTGGTGGCGTCGATTCCAGCGTCGTCGCCGCCATCGCCGCGCGCGTTCGGGGCGAGCCGATCCCGACCTTCACCGTTCAGATCAAGGCGCCACACCTCGACGAAAGCCGGCAGGCGGCCGTCGTGTCCCGGCACATCGGCGCCCAGCCGATCGTTGTGCCGGTCGGCAACACCGACGTCGTCGACGCGTATCCGGAGCTGATCCGCGCGGCGGAAGCGCCCGTCATCGATACCTCGTCCACGGCGATGCTGATGATGGCACGAGAGGTCCATCGCCGCGGGTACAAGGTCGCGCTCACCGGAGAAGGCTCCGACGAGTGGCTCGCCGGCTACGCCTGGTACAAGGTCCACCGGCTGTTGGGCTATTTCGATCGCGTCCCCGGGTTCCCGCTCGGGCATGCCATACGCGGGCTGCTGTACGACATCGCCGGCGCTCCCCTTGGCGCCCAGCGGCACATTCGCGCCATCCGTGAGTCGCTGGGCGACCATTCCGCCTTCCAGGATTTCTACAGCCTGCTCGTCGCGACGCGGTTCCTCTTCCTCGGCGACGACACGCTGGCCGCCCTGGCCGACCACAACCCGTACCTGGCGCTCGAGCCGAACCTCGACCGCATGCAGCGCTGGGACCCGCTCAACCGCGGCCTGTACTGGGCGGGCCGTATCCATCTCGCCGGGCACCTGCTCAGCCTCAAAGGCGATCGCGTCGCCATGCACTCCTCCGTCGAGACGCGCTATCCATTCCTCGACGAGGACGTGTTCGCCTTCCTCGCCGGATTGCACCCGGACTGGAAACTGCGTGGCTTCACGGACAAGTACATCCTGCGCCTCGTCGGCGAGCGCTATCTTCCGCGCGAAATCGCCTGGCGGCGCAAGGCGATGTTCCGGGCGCCCCTCGACAGCTTCTTCGCCGGCCACGTCCCGAAATTCGTCGATGAGCTCCTCAGCGAAGCCTCGCTGCGCAAGACGGGTTGGTTCAACATCGAGCGCGTGCGCTTCTGGCGACAACGCATGCAGACGGGCAGGCTCGGCGTCCGTCAGCGCACGATCGTCGAGCTGGGCATGGTCGGCGTGCTCACGAGCCAGCTCTGGTACCAGACCTTCATCGATAGCAGCCTGGCCGACATCGGATCGAGAGGGGCCTCGACGGCCCCCCTCGAGGCTCCCCCCTCGAACGGGATTGCGCGGGCGAAGCCCGCGCGCGAACTCGGATAGTCCGAGATCCGGTCAGGCGCGTGACTCGCGCCACAGCGATGTGACGACGTGCCCGAGGCTCGGTCGTACCGTCGCGCGATATGGCGATTCGGGCGGCAGGTGCTCCATCAGTCGGCGGTGGGCCGCTCCCATCGCGTGATACGGCATCGCGGGCATCAGATGGTGCAAGGCGTGGTACCGCATGCCGAGCGGCGCCCAGAGATGTGGCAGCCATCTGCCGCGACTGAACGTGTTCGTGTCTCGGACCTGGTCGAGATGGCTGATCGGCGCTGCCGTGTGGTTCGCATAGCGATGAGCCACCAGCGTCCGTACCTGGTTGACGAGGATCCACAGCACGAACACGCCGTACGCCTTACCGAGCACGTTCCACGAGATGCGCTGGCTGAGGACCAGCCAGACCACGACCCAGGCCCACGCGGAGGCCGCCGCCTCTTGGAACCATCTCGAGGGCGAGCGGGCCTGGTCGTCATAGTGCCGACGGTAGGTCTCGTTCATGTTGTACAGCGATGACGCGCGGGTCCAGATCAGACGGTCCAGGGCTCTCGCGACGATTGCCAGCGGCGTCAAGAGCAGGAAGCGAAGGGGGCCGAGGATCGGGTAGAGCAGGCTCAGGGACAGAAACAGCAGGAGCCTCACGCGCGGTCGCGCGCCGAGCCGCAAGTACTCGGGATCGGAGCTCGTGCCATAAACCGGTCGCATGTGGTGGCTCTTGTGATCGCCGTAGAGAAACGACGGCATCCAGAACGGAATACCGCAGAGCGCGTTCCAGACGACCGTGAACGTCGTGAAGGAGCCGGCTGGACGATGGGCGATCTCGTGCGTGAATACGACCGCCCGATACGCCGCCAGTGCGGCCACCACGAGTGCCGGCACCTGCACGGCACCGGAGCCGACGCTCAGATACACGGCGAACGCGGCATACGCGGTGACGATCGTCACCAGGAAGTCCGTCCAGTAGCACACGGGATCGGGCTCGAGGAGATCGCGGACCAGCGCGTGCGTCTCGCGCACGAAGTGCGTCGACTCGTCGGTGTCCGCGCCGGGCTCGGAACGACGCGCTCGGGGCGCCGCGGTGCCCGGAGTCGGTCGCGCGCTCGCGGGCATGATCATCCCCCGTGTTGGCGCAGGAACTCGTCCATCTGTTTCGCCAGCGGAAAGATCCCCGGAGGCCGCAGACATGCGAAGTGGTCGCCGTCGATCATGTGCTCGAGCGCGGTGGCCCCGGCGTGTCGCCACGATTCCAGGCCGCTGCCGAATCCGTCGGTCGCCCGCCACACGACGAGGGGTGCCCGGAAGCGCGGATGCGGCAGGTCGCGCGCGAGCATCGCGCAGTGTTGCCCGACGCCGGCCAGGTACCGGCGAGCCCATCCCCGGAGCGCCTCGCTGACGATGAGGTCGTTGTCGACGGCCCACTCGAAGAAGAGATCGCTGCGGGCAGGACGTTCCCCCGTGACACGGTCCACCAGTGGCCCGAACTCGCCGTGTAATCGCGCCTCGGACAGCGGCCGCACGGCGCCCATGTCGTCGGCCAGGAACCGGTAGGTCGCAAGGCAGAGCCGGAGCAGAGCGTCGCGCTGCGCCTGCAGCGTCACCCTGGGCCGCGCATCCCACTCGATGACGCCGACGAAGTCGACCGTCTCACCGTCCCCCTCGAGCGTCTCGGCGACACGGGCGGCCAGGTAACCACCCAGCGAGAAGCCGAACAGTCGATAGGGCGGCCGGGTCACCCCGCGGAGAGCGGCGGCGTAGGCGCTGACCATCGCGTCCACGTCGGCGAATTCGTGGTCGGCGTCCCGCATCAGCCGCGACTCGACGCCGTACAAGGGCAGGTCATCGGGGAGGTGCCGCGCGAGTGTCGCGTAGATGCCGAGGCCGCCGCCCACGGGATGGAAGGCGATGACGGCCGGCCGGCGGCCGCCGGTCCGCAGCGGTACGACGTGCCCGGTGTCGTGGGGTGAGGAGGGAGGGCGCCTGTCGACGGGCATGGCCGTTTCCGAGGCCTTGTCAACGGCGCCCAGCAGCGGGACCAGAAGTCTCAGCATGGCCTGAGTGAGGTCTTTGATGCTGGGACCGCTGAGGAGCGTGCCCATCGGGATCCGGAGACCGACCTGCCGCTCCACGCGATTGATGAGCTCGACGGCCATGAGGGAATCGAGTCCGAGTGTGGTGAGCGGCGCATCACGGTCGACCCCGCCGTCCGTCATCCCGAACACGGCGGCGACTTGATCGACGATGAACTCTTCCGCCAGACGCGCCCGCTCGTCCGCGCCGGCGGCCCGCAGGCGAGCCGACAGCGATCCGCGTGCCTCGGCGGCATGCCGTTCTCGAGCTACCGCCGCATACGTGGGAGAGGAACCGATGAGCGTGCTGAGCGTGGACAGCGCGTGCCAGTCGACGCGCGCGGCCACGATCTGAGCCGCGTCCAGGAGCAAGAGCCGACCGAAGGCGTCCAGGGCTTCGTCGATCTGAAACGCCAGGAAGCCGATCTTCTGGAGGTACTCCGCGGTCTTCTGATTCCGCTCGACGAATCCCGCTCCGCGGATGGCGCCCCAGTCGACGGTCAGCGCCGGCAGGCCCGCCGCGCGCCGATGGTGGGCGAGGGCGTCGAGGAAGGCGTTGCCCGCATTGTAGGCCGACTGTCGGGGCCCCCCGGCGACCGCCGAGAAGGACGAGAAGCACACGAAATGCTCCAGCGGACAATTCCGTGTGGCGAGATGCAGATTCCAGGCGCCGGCCATCTTCGGTTCGAGGACGCGAAGGAAGCGCGTCTCGTCCAGCATGGCCAGCGATTCGTCATCCAGGACCATGGCCGCATGGACGACACCCCTGAGCGGCTGCCGCTCGGCGCGAATCTGCTCCAGCACGGCCTGGACGTCCTCCGCACGGGTCACGTCCCCGCGAGCCTCGACGATCCCGATCCCGGCCGTACGCAAATCCGCGATGTCCCGCCGCGCGGCATCATCGCGCGGTCCGCGGCGACTCATGAGCACCAGGTGGCCGGCGCCGTGCCGAGCCATCCACTTGGCGATTTCGAGACCGAAGCCGCCGGACCCACCCGTGATCAGATAGGTCGCGTCCGCCCGGAAACGACACGCGTCCTCCGTGTTGAAGCCGACGGGAATCGGATCCACGTCGAAGCGCAGCACGTTCTTGCCGACGTGCTTCGCCTGCGCCATGAAGCGGAAGGCGTCGGCGGCCCGGGTGACGGGGAAAACCGTGTGTGGCAGCGGTCGATAGTCGCCGGCCGCGAAGCGCGCCCCCAGCTCGGCGAACATCTGCGCGACCAGGGCGGGCTTGTCCTGCATGTGCTGCGCGAGGTCGATGACGAAGTACGAGATGTTGTTCCGGAGCGGCTCCAGACCGATCTTCGCGTTCCGATAGATGTCGACCTTGCCGATCTCGAGGAATCGGCCGAACGGCGCCAGCACGGACAGGCTCTTGGTGATGAAGTCGCCGGCGAGAGAATTCAGCACGGCGTCCACCCCTCGTCCATCGGTCGCTTCCATGATCTCGTCCGCGAAGTCCAGGGTGCGGGAGCTCATCACGTGAGGCACGCCCATGTCGCGCAGGATCCGGCGCTTCTCCGGTGTTCCCGCGGTGGCGAAGATTTCGAGCCCGAGATGGCTGGCAATCTGGATCGCCGCCTGTCCGACGCCGCCGGCGGCCGCGTGAACGAGGATGCGCTCGCCGGCCTGCATGCGCGCGAGATGAGTGAGCGCGTAGTGCGCCGTCAAGAACGCCGTGGGCAGCGTGGCCGCTTCCGCGAACGACATGCCCGGCGGTATCGTGAACGCCATCCCGGCGCGGGTGACGGCGTACGCACGGAACGCATAGGGCGCCATGCCCGCCACGGCATCCCCCACTCGAAATACACGCACGTCGGCGCCGACACGCTCGACGATGCCGGCGAAGTCGTCGCCGAGCCACCGCAGATCTCGCGAGTTGCCCGGGTGGGTACCCAGGGCCTTCATGACGTCGCGGAAGTTGAGGCCGCCGGCGACGAGGCGGACCTCGATCTCGTCCGGGCCCGGCGTCCGTCGCGCGGTTTCGTGCAGCGCCAGGTTCGTGAGGACTCCCGGTCCGTCGGTCTGCAAACGATACGACGTGACCGTCCCGTCGGCCTGGACGGCATTGAAGCTCCGCGCCGGCCATTGATCGGTGCGCACCCGCCGCAGCCGCAGGGCGTATCGGGCCCTGTCGCGGTACGCCGTCTCGATCTCACCATCCGCGGCCACCGTGATCTCGGCCATCAGGTGATCGGCCGCTTCGTCCGCCGAGCACACGTCCAGGTCGACGAGCGAGAACCGACATGGCATCTCGTTGTTGGCCACGCGCGTCAAGCCGACCAGCGGCGCGGACGCGAGCCCGTCGGCGCGATCGCCGTCCACGACGCGATGCACGTGACGCGTGACGAACCAGGTGGGCGTCGGTCGATCGAGGAGCGTGCGGACGAGGCGGAGCGCGCTCAGCGCGCCTGTCTGCTGGGCGACGCGCAACTGCTCGGTGTTCATGCCGGTCGCGGCCGGATGATCGAGGCTCCAGCAGTGGATCACGCCGGCGAGCTCGTCGGAGTCAGGCCCACCGCTCGCGAGGACGCGCCGGATGTCGTCATCCGATCCCGGCCAGATGCGGAACTGTCCGGCATCTTCTCGGTCGAAACCAGCACCGCGCCGCACGAGCACCGGCCGATGGCCGAGCGTTCGCAGCCGGTCGGCCAGAGCCTCGGCGACACCGTGTTCATCCGCGAACAGGAGATACCGTCGCCCCGGCGTCGAGGCGTGCGGACGACCGCTCCCCGCCTCGGCAGCGCCGGCGAACCCGATGATGATCGCATGTTCGGCCTCGTGGCCGGGGGGCGAGCACCCGAACGAAGCGACGTCGCGGAACCCGTGTTCCGTCAGGAGCGTCTCCCACTGTTCCCGATCGAGGAGGGGCGACTGCGGACGCAGGGATGTGTCGGTGAATCTCCACCAGCCCTTCAGCAGGCCGAACACGATGTTGTCCCGCCCGAAGTCTCGGGTGACGGGCTCGAGGAATACCAGCAGACCGGCGGCGCTCAGGCACGCGCGCAGATGGGACAACGTCTGACGCACATCGGCGGAGGCGTGCACGACATCCGTGGCGACGACCAGATCGAAGCTGCCGGGCACGATGCCCTGGGCGGCGGGATCCCCCTCGATGTCGAATGTCCGGTAGTCGATCCATGGACAGTCAGCGAACCGGTTGCGAGCCGAGGCGAGGAACGCGGGACCGATATCCGTGAACAGATAGTCCGTTCGGTCCGCGGGCAGCACGGCAAGCAGGGCTCGCGTGAGCGAGCCCGTGCCCCCACCAACTTCGAGCACGCGCAACGCGCGCCGGGCCGGCAACGTGTCGATCGCCTTCGCCACCGCCGCACGGAAGAGCTCCAGATGAGCCGGAAATGCGACAGCCTCGGCGTAGTAGCGCTGGAGCAGCTCATGAGAGCCGCCGGGGAAGATCACGGTCATCGGATCGAGCTCGCCCGTCAGCACGAGGGCCACGTTCAGCCCCGTGCGCTCCAGCAGCTCGACTTCCGCAGCGAAGCGCGGAAAGTTCGCGGCCAGCGCGCGCAGGCCGATCGACACATCTACTCGTCGCGGCGGCCGCACCACCCTCCAGACATCCGGCCCGGCCGCGCTCAGCCACCCGTGCTTCTCGAGGTCGCGGAGCAAGGCGCGGGTGACGCGACGATGCTCTTCGGCGATTCCGAGCGACTCCGTGAAGCGTGCAAACTCGACGGTATCGTCCGGCTCCGGTTTCCAGCCGAGCTCGGCGAAGGCATTGCCGATGAGCTCGCAGACGGCCACCCGGGCCCGTGGAACATAGTCGCCGTGATACTCGTCCAGGGCGTGGCGCGCGGCAATGTTCGGCTGCGCGGCGCTGACGGCCGCGGTGATCTCGGCGGTCGAAGCGAAGGCGCACGACCCGGTGATGCCGCTTCCGCGGAGCCGGCGCGGTTCCCATTCGAAGCGGTAGCACCAGTCCTCGCCATCCCCACCGGCGCGCTTCTGCTCCACGTGATCCAGTCGGAACCCCAGCACGTCGGCCACACGTCGGCTCTGATCATCGTAGACGAGGACGTCGGCCACCAAGGAGTTGCCATCTTCGTGGATGAGTCGCGCGTGAGCCCAGAGGCGTGTCGGCGGACGTTCACCATACAGGCAGATGCGCCGCACCGACTGCGGGAGGAAGAGATCGTCCTCGGCACGAGTCGCCGCTGCCAGACGCGTACCGATGAACGCCTGAAAGCACGCATCCTGGAGCGCGGGATGGAAGACGTAGTCTCCGACCGCGTCGGCGATCGTCGGGGACGCCGCGATCTCCGCCAGCGCTTCGCCGGGACGCCGCCAGAGGTTGCAAATCTGCTGGAACGCCTCGCCGAACTGATACCCCCGGATGGCGAACTCGTGACAGTACCGGTCGTGGTCGAAGTGCTCGGTGAGCCGCCCGCGAATCTTCGCCACATCGACGGGAGCAGGATCGCGAGGTGCTCCGCGCATCAGGATCCCCTGCGCATGCAGCTCCCACGGCCCCATCCGATCCGTCGAACTGTACACGCCGAAGCTCTTGTCGCTCGGCTGGAACACCACCTGAACGGTCGGCGGTTCGCCGTCGTCGACGAACAGCGCCTTCGTGATCCGGAGATCTTCGACCGCGTGCGGCTCATTGGGGAAGAGCACCCACGCCAGCGCCAATCCGATCTCGGCATACCCCGCCGCCGGGAAGACGACGTTGTCCCAGACACGGTGGTCGGCGAGGTACGAGAGGCGGCGGAGATCGAGCGTGAACTCCCAGGTCGGCAGGGCGGCGGCGACACGCAGTCCGAGGAGGGGATGCACCGGAGCGGTCAGACGAGCCTGAGCGGAGTCCCTGGATTCGAGCCAGAACGACTCGCGGGTCCACGGATAGCGCGGCAGACGGACACGCGGTCCGCTGCTCTGATTGACCGCCCGCCAGTCGAGCGGCACCCCGCGCACGTGCAGTCCAGCGAGGTTCGTGAGCAGCTCGCGCGACTCGTCCGCACCGCGCCGCAATGAATGAAAGACCGCCCCCGTTCGTCCCTCCTCGGCGAGACATTCCTTCAGGGAACTCTCCAGAGCTGGATGGGGACCGACTTCCAGGAACGTTTCGGCGCCGCCTCGAATCAGCTCGGCGATCGCCGGACCGAATAGCACCGGACGTCGGACGTTGTCCCACCAGTACGCCGCGTCCAGCGGCTCGCTCGCGAGCGGTGTCCCCGTCACTGTCGAGACGAAGGGCAGACTCGGCCGACGGGGCTGAATGCCCTTCAGCGCGCGCGCGAGCTCGTCTCGGATCGGATCCATGTGGCGCGAGTGGAACGCGTACTGAATACGGAGCCACCGCGTGAAGACACCGCCGCGCTCGAGTCGAGTGGCGATCCGCTCGAGGGGCCGACGGTCGCCGGACAGCGTCACCAGATGGGGACTGTTGATCCCGGCGAGCTCGACCCGATCGGCCTCGTCGCCGATCGCGGCCCGTGCCTCGTCCGGCGACAAGGCGACGGCCAGCATGCGACCGTGGCCGGCCGTGGTGTGCTGCAGGCGGCTCCGATGAAAGATCACGGCCACGGCGTCGTCCAGGGACAGGATCCCGGCGCAGTAGGCGGCGGCCACTTCGCCCACGCTGTGCCCGATCACGGTGGCCGCCCGCGCGCCCCAGGTCTTCCAGAGCTCGGCCAGCCCGAGCTGCATGGCGAAGATGGCCGGCTGCGCCACATCCGTCCCGTCGATCCGCGAATCGGCTTCCGACCTCATCATCTCGGCACGCAGCGACCATCCGGCCAGCGCTCGAAACCGTGTGTCGATCGCGTCGACGGTCCGTCCAAACGCGGGCTCGCGCGCGAGCAGTTGCCGGCCCATGGCCCACCACTGCGTCCCCTGACCCGTGAACACGAACACCAGCGGAGTCCCGGGTGCCGTGTGGCCGGACACGACGCCATTGGCGCTTCCGTCACGAAGCCAGGTGGTCAGAGATCTGCGGACGTCGTGACGGCTGGCGCCGATCGCGACGAGACGGTGATCGTGGTGGGCTTTCCGCTCACCCGCCGACGCGCACACATCGCCCAGCGCCTGCGACGTGTCATCCAGCAGGTCGCGATAGGCACCGACGTAGCACCGCAATGCGGTCTCGTCCCGAGCCGAGATCGGCAGCAGACAGGGACGCTCGACGGACAG
>Ga0070706_100007170_pt1 | contig 10481 bp, 2 predicted proteins | sample KBSK5501metaG_FD_65476 | JGI IMG/M metagenome (GOLD analysis project Ga0070706, IMG submission 65476) | Corn, switchgrass and miscanthus rhizosphere microbial communities from Kellogg Biological Station, Michigan, USA - KBS K5-50-1 metaG | ecosystem: Host-associated > Plants > Roots >...
AGGCCTATGCCCACCAGGATCTGCCTTTCGAGAAACTCGTCGACGAACTGCGGCCGGAGCGCAATCTGAGTCGGAACCCCCTTGTCCAGGTTCTCTTCGTCATGCAGAAGCTCCCGTGGTCCGAAGTTTCCTTTCCGGGGCTTCAAGTGACCGTCCTGGATCCCGGAACGGAGGTCGCGCGGTTCGATCTCGCGGTCTTCGTCAGCGAATCGGAGGGGGGCTGGCTGGTGAACTGGGTCTACAACGCCGAGCTCTTCGAGGCGGCGACCGTCGACGCGATGTGCCGGCGCTACGAGAAACTGCTGAGAAGCATCGTCGAGAATCGGGACGCGCGTTTGGAAGAACTGGAAATGCTGAATGAAACCGAGAAGCAGCGGCTGCAGGAAGGCAGGAACGAGCGTCTCCAGGCTCAGTCTCTCCGGCTCCGGTCGATGCGCCGCAAGGCGATCGATCTTTCGAGCTGGAACGAAGTGCGAATCCGGACTCTCGACGGAGATGACCTCTTGCCGCTCGTGATCGAACCGACGGACGAAACGGTCGAACTGGCCCCGTGGGCCGAGAGGGAAAAGGCGCTCCTCGAGTCTCGTCTGTTGCGCCACGGAGCGATCCTCTTCCGCGCCTTCGGGCTGAAGTCCGCGGCGGAGTTCGAGCAGTTCGCCGAGCGCCTCTGCCCCGAGCTCTTCGGCGAATACGGGGACCTTCCCCGAGAGTCGGTCGGCGGGAAGGTGTACGGGTCGACATGGTATCCGGCGGACCAGGCGATTCTTTTCCATAACGAGAGCTCCCACATGCATCGCTGGCCGATGAAGATCTGGTTTTTTTGCGTTCAGATTGCCGAGAGCGGCGGGGAGACTCCCATCGTGGATTGCCGACGCGTCTATCAGCGGCTCGATCCAAACCTGCGGCGGCGTTTTTCGGAGAAGGGGTTGATGTACGTCCGCAACTACACGGAAGGCCTCGACGTGAGCTGGCAGAGCTTCTACGGAACCGGCGATCGCTCAGACGTCGAGCGGATCTGCCGACAGGCCGGCGCGGATTTCGAATGGACGCGAGGAAATGGATTGAGAACCCGTCAGCTCTGTCCGGCGGTGGTCCGTCATCCCCAGACGGGAGAGATGGTCTTCTTCAACCAGATCCAGTTGCATCACGTTCGATGCCTTGATCCGGCGGTGCGCGAATCGCTGCTCTCGATGATGCCGGAGGAGGCGCTTCCAAGGAACGTTTATTGCGGTGACGGGACCCCGATCGAGGATTCCGTCGTAGATGAGATTGCGCAGATCTCTCGTGAGGCCGCGGTTCAATTCCCCTGGCAGAGAGGGGATGTGTTGATGATCAACAACATGCTCGTCGCCCACGCGCGTAACCCGTACGTCGGGACGCGAAAGATCGTCGTCGCGATGGGTCAAATGATTGAGAAGAGCGATATACCGAGTTGAGCGCCGTCGTCGAAGGATTCCGTCTTTCTCCGCAGCAGCGGCGCCTCTGGTCGGTCTCCGACCGGGGGATGCGTCCGTGGGCGCGCGCCTGGTGCGCCCTGATGCTTGAGGGCGAGCTGGAGACAGAGTCCCTGCGCCGCGCGGTCGAGCAAGTGGTCGCCCGGCACGAGATCCTGCGCACGACCTTTCAACGGCGTTCGGGAAGCTCGCTCTTCCAGGTCGTGGCCGACGACGTCGACGGGGCCTGGCGGTTGATTGAAGCGCCGGAAACGCCGGGCGCGGATCCACAAGCGGCCGCGCAAGAACTCGCCCGGCAAGAGGCTGCCATGCCTTTCGACTTCGCGCGCGGACCGCTCTTGCGCCTGCGTCTTTCGACGCTCTCGAGCTCGAGACATGTGCTTCTCTTCACGGTTCCCGCGCTCTGCGCTGATCGCAAAGGCCTGTACAACGTCGCGCGTCAGCTGGCTACCGGGTACTCAGGCGACGCGCCCGGAGAGGGTCGCGAGGGAACGGTTCAGTACGCCGATTTTTCGGAATGGCAGAACGAGCTGCTGGAAGCGGACGACGAACCGGCGCAGACAGCTCGGACCCACTGGCGTGGCAGTTCAGTCGCGACCGAGAGTCTTCCCTTCGAGAGGATGGAGGACGTCCCGGGCGTTGCGGCGAGATCTGAGTTCGATCTCGATGGGGAGCTGCTCGCCACCATCGAGGCCTATTGCCGCGCGGAGGGGTTCTCTCCGGGAGATTTTCTGCTCACGTGCTGGCAGGTGCTTCTCTCGCGGACAACCGGAGAGACGAAAGTTCTCGTCAGAGACGTCCACGATGGGCGGAAGTTGGATGACCTGAAAGAGGCGGTGGGACTCTTCGCCAGAGCACTTCCGCTCGGCACATCGTTTGAGGACAACCCTTCCTTCCGTGAGGCCGCCAGAAGAACCGCTCTTGCGAGGGCACAAAACGAGGAATGGCAGGAGTACTTCGGAAAGAAGGAGGACTTCGAAGCGGCCTCCGGCGGCCGGAACCGCTCGCCGGCCTTCGAGTTTTTCGAGCGGCCCGGGTTGCCGGATTCCGGCGGCGTCTCTTTTCGGGTTCTCGCGGATTTCTCGCGCGTCGACGGCTTTCCTGTCTGGCTGAGTTGCGCGCGCGAGTCGGATCGTGTCCGCATCTCCTGCAGCGTCGATCCGGAGATTCTGTCCCGTCAAGCGGGGGACCGCCTGCTCGCGCACCTGGAGCCGCTAATCGCCGCCGCCGCTAAGGACCCGCGGGCGCGGACGGGCGAGTTGCCGATTCTCACCGCTCGCGAGCGTCGCCGTATCTTGATCGACTTGAACCGGACGGCGGCTCCATTCCCGCGCTCCCGCTGCATCCACGAGCTGGTCGAAGAGCAGGTCTCGCGCGCGCCCGACGCGGTCGCCCTCGTGTTCGGCGTGCAGCGACTGACCTACGGGGAGCTCAACGACCGGGCCAACGAGCTCGCATGGAGGCTGATCGAGCGCGGCGTCGATCGGGGCGTCCGGGTCGGTCTCGCGCTCGACCGCTCCGCCGACGGGATTGTCGCGCTGCTCGCGATCCTGAAGGTGGGAGGGGCCTACGTGCCTCTCAATCCCCAGCATCCTGCCGCTCGGCTGGCGCTAGAGCTCGCGCAGAGCGGTTCTCGAATCGTGATCACCCAGGCGAAATGGCTCGACAAGTTCGCGGATTTCGTGGGGGCGACGATCTGCCTTGATCTGGAAGAGGATCGCCTCGCGGAGCGGAGGACTCGAAATCCGGAATGGCGCGCGGAGCCGGCCGACCTCGCCTACGTCATGTACACGTCGGGCTCAACCGGCGTTCCGAAGGGTGTCGCGGTCCGGCACGAGAGCCTGGTCAACTACGCCGATTTTGTCGTCCGGGACCTGCTCGGAACCGATCCGATAGCCGATCGACCTCTCGCATTTGCCACCGTCTCCACGATCAGCGCCGACCTTGGAAACACCTCCATCTTCCCCTCGCTCATCTCGGGCGGATGCCTTCACGTGGTGGATTACGAGACCGCGATAGAAGGGAGCCGCTTCGCCGAGTACGTTTCCGAGAACCCGATCGATGTCCTCAAAATCGTCCCCTCCCATCTGGCCGCCCTGCTCTCTTCGGGCGGGGGGCGGGACATGCTGCCCCGTCGATTTCTGATTCTGGGAGGAGAGGCACTCACCTGGGACCTCGTCGATCGGATCCTCCGCCTTGGTGGAAGCTGCCAAATCATCAATCACTACGGTCCGACGGAGACGACGGTCGGTTCGCTCGTCTTCCGCATCCGGCCCGGCGAGACGCGTGGCCCTTCCCGGTCGGTTCCGATCGGCCGCCCCATCGCCAACACGCAGGTCTACGTCCTCGACGCCGCCAACGAGCCGGTGCCCATCGGCGTCCCGGGAGAGCTCTACATCGGCGGGGCCGGATTGGCGCAGGGTTACTGCAACCAGCCTGCTGAGACGGCCGCCAGATTCGTCCCGCATCCTCATTCCGAGGAGCCCGAGGCGCGGCTGTACCGGACGGGGGATCGCGGCCGCTACCTGGCGGACGGGAATGTCGAATTCCTGGGCCGCTCGGACGACCAGGTCAAGATCCGGGGTTTTCGGATCGAACCCGGCGAAGTCCGGGCCGTCATCGCGGCGCATCCGGGCGTGGGTGAGAGCTTCGTCTTGACGCGGGAGGACTCCCCGGCGGAGCCACGTTTGGTCGCCTACGTCGTTGCCGGCCGGAATGCCGCCGTGTCTTCCGAGGAACTTCGCGGCTGGGTCCGCGAACAGCTTCCGGATTACATGGTGCCCTCCGCATTCGTACTGATGAAGGCGTTGCCCTTGACGCCCAACGGGAAAGTCGACCGGCGCGCCCTCCCGTCGCCCGAAGAGGTGTGGCCCGAGCGAGCGTACACCGCGCCGCGGACGCCCGTCGAAGAATTGGTCGCCGGGATCTGGAGCGAGGTGCTGCGAATCGAAAAAGTTGGCACGCATGACAACTTTTTCGAGCTCGGGGGCAATTCGCTGCTGGTGACGCAGGCGGTTTGGCGAATGCGCAGGGCCTTTGAACGAGAGCTGCCCATTCGGTGGCTCTTCGAGTTGCCGACTGTCGCGCAGTTGGCCGCACGGATCGAAGAGGCACAGCACGAAGAAATCTCCCACATCTTGGACGAGCTCGAGCGCCTTCCGGACGAGGAGGCCGCCCGCTCTGGAGATCGATCATGAGCGGCCCATCCACGTCTGATCTGGCCGAGCGTCTGGCGGGGCTCTCACCCGCCAAGCGTGAGCTCCTCGAGCGCAGGCTACGGGAGCGCGGGGAGAGGGTCCGTCGAGCGGAGTCGATTCCGCGGCGGGCGGATCGGGCGAGGGCGCCGCTCTCGTTCGCGCAGCAACGGCTCTGGTTCCTGCACCAGCTGGCGCCCGAGAGCCCCGTTTACAACGTGCCTCGGATGCTTCGCTTCCAGGGGATTCTGGATGAAGACGCTCTCCGGCGCGCTCTGGAAGAGATCGTCGCTCGCCACGAAGTTCTGCGAACGACCTTTGCGATCGTCGAAAACCGCCCGACGCAGATCATTGCCGAAAGCGGATCGGTCCCCCTGCTCCGGACCGATCTGACAAGCCTGCCATCGGCGGCGCGCGAAGAGGAAGCTGCCCGAATCGCCGAAGAGGAGCAACAGAGTCTTTTCGATCTGGCACGGGGTCCGATGCTTCGCGCGCGTCTGCTCCGCCTCGGGCCGGAAGAGCACATCCTTCTGCTCACCAACCATCACATCGTGAGTGACGCCTGGTCGGCCGGCGTTCTCTTCCGAGAGCTGGACATGCTCTACTCTGCTTTTTCGCAGGGGAGACCCTCTCCGCTTCCAGCGCCGCCGATCCAATACGGCGATTTCGCGGCGTGGCAGCGGGAGCGGTTGCAAGGCGATCTGCTCGAAAAACAGCTCGCTTACTGGAAGGGACGGCTCGCGGAGCTGCCGGTCCTGCAGCTGCCGACGGACCACCCGAGACCGCCGGTCCAGAGTCTCCGTGGCGCGCGCTATTCGCTCTCGTTTTCGAAGGATCTCCTGATGGCGTTGAAGGGGCTGTCACAGCGGGAGGGGGCGACGCTCTACATGACGTTGCTGGCGGCGTTTGCGGCGCTGCTCCTTCGGTACACAGGCCAGGAAGACATCGCGGTGGGCTCTCCGATTGCGGGGCGCAACCAGGCGGAGATCGAGGAGCTCATCGGGTTTTTCGTCAACACGCTGGTGATGCGGACGGACGTTTCGGGAGATCCGAGCTTTCGGGAACTGCTCCAGCGGGTCCGACAGGTGGCGCTGGGCGCCTACGCGCACCAGGACCTGCCTTTCGAGAAGCTGGTGGAGGAGCTCCAGCCCGCGCGTGATCTTGGACAGAACCCGCTCTTCCAGGTGTTCTTTGCGCTCCAGGATGCTCCGATCGTCTCCTTCGAAATGGCCCGTCTCCGGGTGGTTTCTGAGCCGGCCGAAACCCACTCGACACACTTTGATCTCGAGGTGAACCTGTCGGAACAACAGGAGACTCTGACCTGCAGTTTTGTCTATGCGACCGACCTGTTCGATTCGGAGACGATCGTGCGAATGGCGGGGCATTACGTGCGCCTCCTGGAGGAGGTCGCTGCCGACGCGGGCCGGCGGATTTCCGAGCTTCCACTTTTGACGTCGGCGGAGCGTGAGCGGGTGCTCGAGTGGAACCGGACGGAGCGGCCATATCCGCGCGAGAAGACGGTATCGAGGTTGTTCGAGGAGCAGGTGGAGAGGACGCCGGAGGCGCAGGCGGTCGTCTTCGGTCAAGAGCGGCTGAGCTATCGGGAGTTAAACGAGCGTGCGAACCGGCTGGCGAGGTACTTGAGGAAGCGGGGAGTGGGCCCGGAGGTTCTCGTCGGTTTGTGCGTCGAGCGGTCGTTGGAGATGACGGTGGCTCTTCTGGGGATCTTGAAGGCGGGAGGGGCGTACGTGCCTCTAGATCCGTCATATCCGCGGGATCGGCTGGCCTTCATGCTGGAGGATGCGGCCGCGCCGGTGGTGGTGACCCTGGAGAGTCTTTCGGAAACTCTTCCGAAGAGCGGCTTGGAGCGCGTGCGGTTGGATGCGGACTGGCCGGAGATCGCGCGGGAGAGTGGAGAAAATCTGGAGAGCGAGGCTGGTCCTGCAAACCTCGCCTACGTCATTTACACGTCGGGCTCGACCGGAACTCCCAAGGGAGTGGCTGTCAAGCAGAGTGGAGTGGCCAACCTTCTGCTCTCGATGCGGGAGCTACTGGGTCTGAGCGGGACGGACGTCCTGCTCGCGGTGACCACGATCTCTTTCGATATCGCGGCGCTTGAGATTTACCTTCCGCTCACGGTGGGGGCGAGCGTGGCCGTGTGTCCCCGCGAGAGCGCGTGGGAGGGCAAGGCGCTGCTGGAGGAGCTTCGTCGCTGCGGCGCGACGGTCATGCAGGCGACGCCGGTGAGCTGGCGTTTGTTGCTGGAGGCCGGCTGGCAGTCGGGCGGGCTGCGGATGGTGCTGTGCGGTGGTGAAGCGCTCCCCCGCGATCTGGCCGATCGACTGCTGGAGAGAAGCCACTCGGTGTGGAACCTCTACGGTCCCACGGAGACGACGATCTGGTCGACCGCGTGGCGTGTGGAGGCGGACGGGCGTGCGGTCTCGATCGGGACTCCTCTGGCCAACACGCAGGTGTTCAACCTGGACTCGCATGGCGTTCCGGTTCCGGTGGGGTTGCCCGGGGAACTGCATATCGGGGGAGCGGGCCTGGCGCGAGGCTACTGGAATCGGCCGGAGCTGACCGAGCGAGCGTTCGTGGAGCGAACTCCAGATGGGGCGACCGCCGTGCGGCTCTACCGAACGGGGGATCGGGTTCGTTACAGAAGCGACGGGAAGATCGAGTACCTCGGCCGGATGGATCAGCAGGTCAAACTCCGTGGCTTCCGGATCGAGCTGGGCGAGGTCGAGTCGGCGCTGCGCGAGGATCCGGCGGTCGGGGATGCGGTGGTTGTGGTCCGGGAAGACGGCTCGCAGGGCGCACGGCTGGTAGCGTATGTCGTGCCGAATGCTCTCGAGGCGAGCGGGCCGGCGGAGCCGGCCCGCTCGCCGTCGTACTCGGAGCAACTTGGGCAATGGCAGACCGTCTGGGAAGAGCTGTATGAGCAGGGACTCGATCGCGATCCGGCCTTCGACATCGTCGGATGGAACAGCAGCTACACCGGCGAGCCGCTGCCGGCGGGAGAAATGAAAGAGTGGGTAGACAAGACGGTCGAGCGGATTCTCTCGCTCGGCCCGAGCCGCGTGCTGGAGATCGGTTGCGGGACCGGACTCGTGCTCCTGCGCGTGGCGCCGCACTGCTCGAGCTACACAGGGACGGACTTCTCGCCGAAGGTGCTCGAGCAGCTGCAAGCGGTTGTCCGACGCCCGGAGCTGCGGCTTCCTGCGGTTCAGCTACTGGCGAAGTCGGCAGAGGATTTCGAAGGGATCCCGCGGCGGGAGTTCGACACGGTCGTTCTCAACTCGGTAGTTCAGTACTTCCCGAATGTGGAATACCTCCTCCGGGTGATGGAGGGGGCGGTCGAGGCCGTGTCGGATGGTGGCACCATCTTCATCGGGGACGTCCGCAGTCTTCCGTTGCTCGAGGCTTTCCATCTTTCCGTCGAGCTCGAGCGGGCCGCAGCTTTCCTCCCGGTCGAAGAACTGGCACGCCGAGTACACCGAGGCGTGGCGCAGGAAGAGGAGCTGGTCCTCGATCCGGGGTTCTTCCTCGCGTTGCGCCGGCACCTACCGCGGATCGAATGTGTGGAAGTGCTGCCGAAGGCCGGCCGATACGACAACGAGCTGAGTCGATACCGCTATGATGTGATTCTCCGAATCGGCCCTCTCGCAGAGCCTGCGATCATGCCTTCCTGGCTGGACTGGGGCGAGCGGGGGCTTACTGTGAAAGGGCTACGACGTTTATTGGAGGAGCAGCGGCCGGCCGCGATTGGCATCCGCAACGTGCCGAGTATCCGCCTCGCGAGGGACGTGCGCGCCCTCGAGTTGATCGAAACCGGAGAATCGCCGCCCACTGTGGGAGAGCTGCGAACGCTCTTGGACCAATCGCCATCAGCCGGTGCCGATCCGACGGAGTTCTGGCTCTGGAGCTGGGAGCTGCCCTACACGGTCGATTTGAGTTGGTCGTCTTCCAGTCCGAGTGGGGCCTTCGATGTCGCCCTCCGCTGGCGGGACCACGACACGGGCAGCGCGCCAGTCCGTTTCCCAAACGGGGCCGCCGCAGGTAAGCCTAAGCCCTGGCGCTCTTACGCCAGCGACCCCTCCCGTGGGGCGGTCGTGCGCAAGCTCGTTCCGCAGCTGCGCGCTTACTTGCGGGAGAAGCTCCCGGATTACATGGTCCCTTCTGCATTTGTCGTCTTAGACGAGCTCCCGCTGACACCCAACGGCAAGGTAGACCGTCGCGCCCTTCCGCCCCCCGAACCGACCGAGGTGGGGGCCGGGGGATTCTTGCCGAAGGACACGCTGGAGCTGGTTCTGCTGAAGATCTGGGAGGATGTCCTCGGAGTCCGAACCATGGGCGTCCGGGATAACTTCTTCGAGCTAGGTGGACACTCTCTACTCGCTGTGCGTCTGTTCACCGATATCGAGAAGGCGTTCGGGCGCTATCTGCCGCTGGCCACTCTGTTCCAGGCTCCAACGGTCGAGGAGTTGGCGGCGAAGCTGCGGGCGGAGGGGTGGGAGGCACCCTGGTCGTCTCTGGTAGTGATTCAGGGCGGTAAGGATCGGCCGCCGTTTTTCTGTGTGCCGGGTGTGGGGGGAAACGTTTTAGGGTTTTACGATCTGGCGCGGGAGTTGGGTCCAGACCAGCCGGTTTACGGATTGCAGGCTCAGGGTTTGGATGGGAAGCAGGAGCCTTTGACGCGAATCGAGGACATGGCGGCTCACTACATCCAGGAGATCCAGGCTGTGTTGCCGGAGGGGCCGTTCTTGCTGGGCGGGGCGTCGTTCGGGGGCAGCGTGGCCTTTGAGATGGCGCGGCAACTCGAAGCGGCCGGGCACAAAGTTGCGTTGGTGGCGTTGTTTGACACGGCTGGCACGGGGATAGGATCGGCTTCGCCGTGGCTGTCGGTGATGCGTCGTCGGTTGAAGCGCTACGGGGCTCGGCTGGCGTATCACGGGAGGAATCTGCTTCTTGGGTCTGAACGCGGCAGTTACATTGTTCGCAAGTCGCGGACTCTGCGTCGGCGGATCCGAAGTCGAATCTGGCAGGCAATTTACAAGTCGTATCGAGTTCGGTCCAAGCCGTTGCCACGGGTCTTGCGGGACGTGCGCCAGGCGGGGTGGTTGGCCCTCAAGGAGTATGTGGGCAAGCCGTACAGCGGCAAGGTGACGGTGTTTCGGGCGGAGGTGCGTTCGGTGGCGGATATGGGTAGCCCGGACATGGGCTGGGACCGGCTGGCGCTCGGCGGGGTAGAGATTCGGCGGGTGCCGGGCGATCACGTGGACATGCTCCTGAGGCCACAAGTGGAATTCCTCGCAGAACAACTCCGGCACTGCATCGAGAAGGCCACCGGGCAACAGCTGGAGGCCCGCCCGGAGGGAATCGCCGACTCAATCCCGGCTTGACCGGCTCCAGGAGCTCTTCGAAATCAGCCTCGTCCGGGCAGGTGGGAAGAGACAGGAACGTTCCGGCGAATCGCCGGATTGCCGGACACGAGGACTGATCCGTGGAAGATCTGACGCGACGAAAGGAAGAGCTCTCGGCCAGCAGACAGGTCCTGCTGAAAGAGAGACTCCGTGCGGCGGCGATGGGGAAGGCCGCCGCTCCGTCCATCCCGCGCACGCGACGCGACGGACCGATCCCCGCCTCCTTCGCTCAGCAGCGGCTCTGGTTTCTCGACCAGCTCGAACCCGGAAGCGCCGGCTACGTCGTCCCGTACGGGGTGAGCATCCGCGGCAACCTCGATACCCGGGCTCTCACCCGCGCCCTGCAGGAATTGCTCGCCAGACACGAGTCGTTGAGAACCGGATTCGGGGAGGAGAATGGCTCGCCCGTC
>Ga0070706_100007171_pt1 | contig 10481 bp, 7 predicted proteins | sample KBSK5501metaG_FD_65476 | JGI IMG/M metagenome (GOLD analysis project Ga0070706, IMG submission 65476) | Corn, switchgrass and miscanthus rhizosphere microbial communities from Kellogg Biological Station, Michigan, USA - KBS K5-50-1 metaG | ecosystem: Host-associated > Plants > Roots >...
AGAGCCCGCAGGGCGATACCCGCGAGGACCAGCTCTACGAGCAGGGGACAAAGGCGCTCGACGACGGCGACTGGGACCGGGCCGCGGCCGCTTTCACGAAAGTGGCGAAGAACAACGGCGCCCGCGCCGACGCCGCGATCTACTGGCTCGCCTACGCGCTGAACAAGCAGGGGCGCAAGGCCGACGCGCTCGCCCTGCTGGCCGGGTTTTCGGGCAAGTTCCCGAAGAGCTCCTGGGACAAGGACGTCCGGGCCCTGGAGCTGGAGATCCGGCAGTCGGGAGGCGCCCGCGTGCGTCCGGAGTCCGAGAACGACGAGGACCTGAAGTTGATGGCCATCAACAGCCTGCTCCACTCGGACCCCGAGCGCGCGATCCCTCTGCTCGAGAAGCTCTTGAGGGGCTCCTCGCCGCCAAAGCTCAAGCAACGGGCTCTCTTCGTACTCGCCCAGAGCGGGTCACCGCGCGCGAGAGAGATCCTTTCGGACATCGCGCGAGGGAAATCGGATCCCGAGCTTCAGGAGAAGGCCCTCCAGTACCTCGGCCTCTTCGGCGGGCGCTCGAGCCGGGAGCTCCTGGCCGAGATCTACGCGTCCCCGTCCTCGAGCGTGGAGATCAAGGAGAAGATCTTGAAGAGCTTCATGGTCGCCGGGGAGCGCGACCGGATCCTGGCCGCCGCGAAGACGGAGAAGGACCCGCACTTGCGATCGGCCGCGGTCCGGCAGCTCGGAGTGATGGGCGCCCGAACGGAGCTCTCGCAGCTCTACCAGAGCGAATCCTCCGGGGAAGTCAAGAGAACGATCCTGGAGGCCATGTTTGTCGCGGGCGACAGCGAACGCCTGCTGGAGCTCGCCCGGACCGAGTCGAGGCCCGAGTTGAAGCGCGAGGCGATCCGCAAGCTCGGAGTCATGGGAGGCGAGAAGACCGGAGCGGCTCTGGTCTCCATCTACAAGAGCGAGAAAGATCCGACGCTGCGCCGTGCCGCGCTCGAAGGGCTGTTCGTGCAGAACAACGCCCACGCGCTCGTCCAGATCGCGCGCGAAGAGAAAGACCCGCGAATGAAACGGGAGGCCGTGCAGAAGCTCTCGGTCATGGGCCGCAACAAGGAAGCCACGGACTACCTGATGGAGCTCCTGAAGGACTAAGACAAGGAGGACATGATGAGTAGGAAGCCGATTCTCTGGATGGCAGTGGCGCTCTGCGCGGCCGCGGCGCCCGCGGCGGGAATGGAAAGGACGCGGCGCGGCTCGAGCCTGACCACGGACGGCGAAGGACTGATCCAGGACTGCCGGCAGCTTCGGGTGACCTTCGATGGCGAGGAGGCCGCACGCGCCGAGGAGACGCTCTCCCTGCCAGCGCCGCGCGGCGCTCTGCGGCTCCGCGCTCCGGCCAACTCCGGGATCTTCCTGCAGGGAACCGACCGATCCGATGTCTCCCTCACGGCTTGCAAGGCCGCCGCCGCGGCGGAAGACCTCGGCCGGATCGCGGTTTCCTTCGAGGACGGCGAGCTCCGCGCGCGAGGACCTGAGGGGCGCGACTGGGTCGTGCATTTCCTGGTTCGGGCGCCGCGCGGCGCGGGATTCGACCTGGAGGTCTCCAACGGTCCGGCCTCCGTGCGAGGCATGTCGGGCGCCGTCGTCGCGCGCTCCCAGAACGGGCCTCTGTCGTTCGAAGAATCCAACGGCCCGATCCAGGCCGAGGCGAAGAACGGTCCGATTTCCCTGAAGGCCTGCGCGGGCACCGTCCAGGCGAGGGCCGTCAATGGCCCGGTCTCGATCGCCGGAAGCGGCGGAGACGTGAGCGTCACCACGCAGAACGGGCCGATCTCGGTCCGGCTCTCGGGCCGTCGGTGGGACGGGAAGCTCGAAGCCCACGCGCGCAACGGCCCCCTGACGCTCTCACTTCCCGAGGGCTACGGGTCTGCCGTCCGCGTCGAAAGCTCGGCTCACTCACCCTTCCAGTGCCGCGCGAGAGCCTGCGAAGAGGCGCGGAAGATCTCAGACGCAGACGATTCCCGAAGGATCGAGTTCGGGGATTTCGCCTCGCCGGCCATTCATCTCTCGACGGTCAACGGCCCGGTCTCGATCCAGTCAGACCGCTGGCAGGAGGAGTGAAGCCATGAACCGCCCCCGTCCCGTCTTTCCGCTCCTTCTCCTCGGCGCAATCCCAGCGCTGTCCGCCTCCGCTTCCGGACAACCGGCGCGATTCGCCAACGCGCGGATCGAAAGAGGCTCCGCCGCCGCCGGCCTCGAGAAGGCGTTCCGGGATCTGACCGCCGCGCACGCCGGGCCGGCCTGGGTCGGCTGGTCCGTCGAGACCGTCGGCATCCACCACATCTGCTGCTACGGCTCGACGGAGGACCTGGATGCGAGCCCCTGCTCGGGACGCTGTTTTCTGGAAAACGACGGCCGGAACGTGACGGTCGTCCACTCCGATGGAGGCGACTGCGTCGACCGCGCCGAGTCGAGCCAGATGGTGGTCCTCCTGAGAATCGAGGCCAGCGCCGTCGAACGGCTTCGCACGTTCTCGACGGACTGTACGCTGGATGCCGGTGGGCTGCCTGTCTTCTGGCTCGCCGACGTGCGGCCCGCCGAGAGCGTGGCCTTCCTCCAGACGTTCGTAGGCAACCCGTCGCTCGAGCGCAAGAAGCCTTGGAAGAACGGGGAGCCGGCGCTCGGCGCCATCGCCTTGCACGAGGACCCGGCGGCGGACGAGGCGCTCGAGCGGTACGCCGCGCCCCCGAGCCCGGAGCCTCTGCGCAAGCAGGCGGTCTTCTGGCTCGGCAATGCCCGCGGCCGCCGGGGCTACGACGCTCTCCGTGCCCTCGTCCGAAAGGAGGAGAGCGAAGACCTGAGGCGACACCTGACCTTCGCTCTCTCGCAGTGCAAGGTGCCGGAGGCCCTCGACACGCTGCTGGAGATGGCGAAGCGGGATGCGAGTCCCGGAGTGCGAGGCCAGGCTCTCTTCTGGCTGGCCCAGAAGGCGGGCAAGAAGGTTGCGGGAGCGATCCAGGACGCCATCCGCGACGACCCGGAGACCGACGTGAAGCGCAAGGCCGTCTTCGCGCTGACCCAGATGCCGCACGACGAGGGCATTCCCCTGCTGATCGAAGTCGCTCGCACCAACCGCAACCCCCAAGTGCGCAAGCAGGCGGTCTTCTGGCTCGGCCAGTCCAAAGACCCGCGCGCCCTGGCCTTCATCGAGGCGATCCTGACGAAGTGAGTCGGAGCTACTTCGCCGGCTTTCCTTCGGCGTCGAGGAGGACGATCTCTCCGAGGTGAAGGTCCTTCAAACCGGGCTCGATCTTCGCGCGGTCGCCGACGAGCAGCAGCGCCGCCTTCTCGGGGCGGGCGTATTTCTGCGCGGCGGCGCGAGCGGCTTCGAGCGTCACTTTCGCCGTCTCGTCGTACTCGTGCTGCAGCTCGGTCGTGGGCAGGCCTTCGGTCCAGAGGTCGGCGATCTGCGCCACGACGCGCGCGAGCGACTCGAACTGCTGGGCGTATCCGCGGACGATCCGGGCCTTCTGCGCGTCGAATTCCTCCTGGCTGATCGGCTTCGAGCCTGCGATCGCCTTCAATTCCTTGTCGAACTCGGCAATGGACTCCTTCGTCTTGTTCGTCTGAACTCCGCCTCCGGCCGACCACTCGCCGGCCTCCCGGTGGAGGAAGAGGCCGGAGAAGATGCCGTAGGAGTACCCCTTCTCCTCGCGCAGGTTCATGTCGAGCCGGGAGCTCGCGCTTCCCCCCCAGACGCCGTTGGCGAGCTCGAGCGCATAGTAGTCGGGCGAGTCGCGACGCGGGGCCGGCAGGAACTGCGCGACGACCGTCTGAGCCGCGTCCTGGCGGTCGACCAGATAGATCCGGCCGGGAGGCGCCGGGGCCGGGGGCGGAATCGCGACCGCGCCCGGCGCTCCTCCGGTCCAGCCCCCGAGCGCCCGGCGCGCGAGCGCGAGGGCCTCCGGCAGCGTGATGTCACCGGCGAAGACGAGCGCCGAGCCTCCCGGCTTCCAGCGCGCTTGGGCGAACTCGACGACGTCCTCCCGCCGGATCGCGGAGACGCTGCCGGGCAGCCCCGCCGCCGGGCGGCCGTAGGGATGCGCACGGCCGAAGGAGAGCATGGGCCGGACGCGCCTCGAGATCCCGTTGCCGCTCTTGGATTCCTGAGCGAGAGCGTCGGAGCGCCGCTTCTTCTCCCGCTCGAGCTCGGCTTGAGGAAAAGTCGGGTGGACGACGATGTCGGCCAGGATCCCGAAGCCGAGCTCCAGGTTGCGCCTCAGGATCTCGAAGCCGACGGACGCGCTTTCGAACCCGACCCCGATCGTGAGCGAGGTGCCGAGATCGCCCAATGCCGTTTCGATCTCGAGCGCGGCGCGCGTCTTCGTGCCGAGGCGCATCGTCTCGGCGGTCAGAGAGGCGGTGCCTTCCCTGCCGGACGGATCGGCGGCGGATCCCGCCCGCGCCACGAGCGTCACGGCGACTTTCGGCAGCTCGCGGCGCTCGACCACGAAGACCTCCAGGCCGTTCTCGAGCTTGCCCGACTCGACTCTCGGAGCGGTGAACGGCCTGTCGGCCGGAAGCGGAGGCTCCTTGGAGCGGTCGAGAGCCGCCTCCCTGGCGCGTCCGGACTTCTCCGGCCGGAAGCGGAGGGTCAATCGGTTGTTCGTGTCGAGCCAGCGAGCGACGGCCTTCCTGACCTCCTCCACCGTGGCGTTCTTGTAGCGGCCCTGGTCGAACTCGAACTTGCCCGGGTCGCCCAGGAAGGTGTTGTAGCTGTTGAGCAGGTCTGCCTTCCCGCCGAAGCCTCCGATCCGCTCGAGCCCGGTGACGAAGTTGTACTCCCATTTCGTCTGGGCGCGCGCGAGCTCGGCGGGAGCCGGCCCGCTCCGGGCGAGTCCGGCGATCTCGCCCGTCACGATCTTCTCGATCTCGGGCAGAGACGCACCCGGCCGCGCCGTGGCCACGACAACGTAGTAACTCGAGATCTCCATTGAGGCCTGGAAGGCGTTGACGTTGGTGCAGAGCTGGCGGTCGTAGACCAGGACCTTCTGAAGGCGCGAGGCGAGGCCGTCGGTCAGAATGAGGGACGCCAAGTCGAGCTCCGCGTCTCCCGGGGCGTAGAAAGGGGGCGACGGCCAGACTATGTAGACGCGCTCCTGCGGGACCCGGTCGGTGGCCTCGACGACCTTCTCGCCCGCGAGCGCCGGCACGAACCGGCCCGGCCGGTCGAGCGGCGGCCCGGCGGGAATCTCTCCGAAGTACTTCTCGACGAGGGCGCGCGCCTGCGCCGGATCGAAATCGCCGGCGATGGCGAGCGAGAGGTTGTTCGGGGTGTAGTACGTCCGGAAGAACTCGCGCACGTCCTCGAGAGAGGCGGCGGTCAGGTCCTCGTGGCTCCCGATGACCGGCCAGGAGTAGGGATGGCCCGCCGGGAAGAGGTTCTCGACGATCAACTTGAAGGCGCGCCCGTAGGGCTGGTTCTCCAACCCCTGCCGGCGTTCGTTCTTAACGACGTCGCGCTGGTTGTCGAGGTTCTCCTTCGTCAGGTGTTCGGCGAGCGTCGCCAACCGGTCCGACTCGAGCCAGAGCACGTACTCCAGACTCGCGGAGGGGACGGTGATGAAGTAGTTCGTCCGGTCGGTGTTCGTGGTCCCGTTGACGCCCCCTTCGAAGAGGTTGGCCCCGGCCCGCTCCGCGCGCCCGAAGTACTTGCCCGGGGCGTTCTTCGAGCCCTCGAACATCTCGTGCTCGAAGAGGTGGGCAAATCCCGTCCGGCCGGGCTTCTCGTTCTTCGACCCGACGTGGAACCACTCGTTGACGTGGACGATCGGGAGCTTGCGGTCCACGTGGAGGATCACCTGTAGGCCGTTGTCCAGAACGAACTTCTCGAAGGACACGGTGGGCGGCGCCGCCGCCGGCGGCCGGGGACGCGCGGACGCCGGCCCGCGTTTCGGAGGGGTCTTGCGAGGGGCCGGCGCCTGACCCAAGAGCGTCAGAGCGAAGGCCGCCAGTGTGAGAAACGCTGCGAGACGAATTCGCAAGATCACGATCCTCTCCTTTCGATTTCCTGCTGAATACGGATGGCGGATCATCGGGTTTCGCTAAGATACCTCCGTGATCCTCGACACGGCCCGACGGGTCCTCCAGATCGAGGCGGATTCCATCCGGGAGCAAGTCGGCAACCTGGGTCCCGCCTTCGTCCGCGCGGTCGAAGAGATCGCGGCCTGCCGGGGACGGCTCTGCGTCACCGGTCTCGGCAAGTCGGGGCTCGTCGGACAGAAGATCGCCGCGACGCTGGCCTCTACCGGAACGCCGGCGTACTTCCTCCATGCCGCCGAAGCGGCCCACGGGGACCTGGGCATGCTCGTGGCCGGGGACATCGTGCTCGCCCTGTCGGCATCGGGCGAGTCGCCGGAGATCTCGCGGCTGATCGAGTTCGCGAAGGACCGCTCGATCCTCACGATCGCGATGACGGGAGCGCCCGCTTCCTCGATCGCGCAGGCTGCGGACCTCAATCTCTCCGTGGCGATCTCACGCGAGGCCTGCCCGCTCAACCTCGCCCCGACCGCCTCGACGACGGCGCTCCTGGCGGTGGGCGACGCGCTCGCGATGACCCTGTCGGAGAAGCGCGGGTTCAAGGAGGAGGACTTCGCAGCCCTGCACCCCGGTGGGGAGCTTGGCCGGCGGTTCCTGAAGGTCAAGGATCTGATGCGCACCGGCGAGCGGGTCCCTCGCGTCACTCGCGACACGCCGATGGGCGAAGCGATTCACGAGATGTCCCGGAAGATGATGGGGATCACGGCGGTCGTCAACGGAAAGGGGGCCCTGGCCGGAGTGATCTCCGACGGCGACCTGCGGCGCCTGCTCGAGAGGGACGGGCGGCTGCTGTCCCGCACGGCGGGCGAATGCCTCCACGCCAGCCCCGCGACGATCGGCGCGGAGGAGCTCGCTTCCACGGCGCTGTCCCGGATGGAAGAGTCCAGAATCACTTCACTCTTCATCCTGGACGATCAGAAGCGCCTGGCCGGCGCCCTTCACATGCACGACCTCCTGTCCGCGGGAATCCGGTGACGGAAGGTGGCAGGTGTTAGTTGGCAGGTGTTAGGAAGAGGCCTCGGTCCCTATCACCGACGACCCACCTCCGACTCCCCATCCGGGCTCTCTTCTTCGATGTGGATGGGGTCCTGACGGACGGGCGGATCTATCTGGCCGGGGACGGCACGGAGTTCAAGGTCTTCGACACCAAGGACGGGCACGGGATCCGCAAGGCGATCGCTGCCGGGCTGAAGGTCGCCTGGATCTCGGGCCGGACCTCGCCGGCGACCGCGGCCCGGGCCAGGGACCTGGGCGTTCACGCCTGCTACCAGGGGGTGCGCGAGAAGCTCGCGAAATACGAGATGCTCTGCCGGCGCTGGAAAATCGCGCCCCGGGAGACGGCGGCCCTGGGCGACGACGAGCCGGACATTCCCATGCTCCGGGCGGCCGGCCTCTCCGCCTGTCCCGCCGACGCCGCCCTCCAGGCCCGCCGGATCGCAAAGGTCGTCTTGAAGAACGCCGGCGGTCGGGGAGCGGCCCGGGAGTTCATCGAGATCGTGCTGAAGAGGAACGGACCGGGGCGCGTTCACGCCTCGCGTTTCTTGAACATCCACGCGACGGCGATGCCGAGCAGATAGAGGAGAATCATCGGGACGGCAAAGACGCACTGCGTCGCGACGTCGGGAGTGGGCGTGATGACGGCCGCGATGATGAAGATGATGAGCACGGCGTACTTGAACTTGGCGAGCAGCCACCGCTCGGAAACCACGCCCATGCGGGCGAGGAAGAAGATCAGAATCGGCATCTCGAAGCAGATGCCGAGGCCCAGGATGATCTTGATCGCGGTCCCGAGGTACTCGTTGATCGTGATGACGGCATTGAAGTTCTTGCCGACGCCGACCAGGAACCCGACGACCAAGGGAAAAGCCTCGAAGTAGCCGAAGGCGCATCCGGCCAGGAAGAAGAAGACGCCGGCGAAGAGGAACGGGAACACATAGCGCTTCTCGCGGCGGTAGAGAGCCGGGGCGACGAAGAGCCAGATCTGCCAGAGGATGACGGGCGAGGCCACGATGAGCCCGCCGAAGAGGGCCACCCGGAAGTACAGGAGAAATGGCTCGGTCAGGGTCGTGTACGAAAGGTTCTGCCCCGGAGGGAGCACGCGCCGGACCGGTCTGGCCAGGATCTCGAACAGCTGCGGCGCCCAGTTCCAGCAAATCAGGAACGTCACGAAGACGGCGACGAGACAGATGATCAGGCGCTTGCGGAACTCCTCGAGGTGCTCGAAGAAGCCCATCCGCTGCAGCTCCTCCTCACCCGCCGGGGGAGGCGCGGGCGGGCGGCCGGGGAGGAACCGGCTCAAGAGGGCTCGATGGGACGGGAGTCGGGGGCCCGGAGAGTATCGGTGGGCGGGGCGGAGGCCGGCGGCTCAGGAGCCTGGCCGGAGACGGAGGCCGGCCCGGCCTCGACGGTCTGGATCGGAATGGTGGAAACGCTCTCCTGGACACTCTTTTCGACGCCGGTGACATGCTCACGGACGGCGGAGACTTCGTTCTTCCCCTGCTCGATCTCCTGCTCGATCGTTTTCTTCAGGTCGTCGGAGGCCCTCTTGAACTCAGCCAGCCCCTTTCCAATGGACTTGCCGATCTCGGGAAGCTTCTTGGGCCCGAAGACGAGAAGGGCCACGATGAAAATCAGGATCAATTCGGGCATTCCGATAGAGCCGAACATGTTTCCCCCTACGAATGGTGATTCTACCTCTCGACGCGGGGACATGGCGACACGGTGACGCGGCGAACCCGACGCGCCCTCTCGGCGTCTCCGCGTTCCTCCTTCTCCGCGTCTCCGCGAGAGGGGCCTACCGTTCGGGCCGCTGCCATGTCACAATCCAGACTCCAGGAGGGTCCCCTTGAGCCAGCCGCGCTCCCGAATCCTCATCGGCCTCTGCCTTCTCGTCGCCGCGACGCTCGTCGGGGGCGCCCTCGGCGAGAGACTCCCGGCCGGGGCCGACCGGGACACTCCGTCGCTCGACGAATACGCCGACATCCTGACGACCCTCTCCGACTGGGCGCCCGAGCCCGTCTCCCCTGAGAAGATCGTGTACGCCTCCATCCACGGGATGCTGGCGAGACTCGATCCGCACACGGCCTTCCTCGAGCCCGACGATTACGCCGCGATGAGGGAGAAGCAGCACGGCTCTTTCTTCGGTCTGGGAATCCAGATCCAGAAGAGAATGGGGAAGATCACGGTGCTCGCTCCCATGGAGGGAACCCCCGCCTTCAAGCTCGGCGTCCGCTCCGGGGACATCATCACGCACATCGAGGACGAGGAGATCAAGGAGGACGTTTCGACCGACGAGGTCGTCCGCAAGCTGCGCGGCCCCAAGGGAAGCCAGGTCACCATCACCATCCGGCGGGTGGGAATCGACGAGCCGATCCGGATGACGATCACGCGCGCGGAGATCCCCACGCTCGCCGTCCCCTACGCCTTCATGATCGCGCCGGATACCGGCTACATCTTCCTGCGGGACTTCACCCACACCTCCAGCCGCGAGCTCGTCGCCGCCATCGAGAAGCTCGAGAAACAGGGGATGAAGAGGCTCATGCTCGATCTCCGGGGCAACCCGGGCGGGGTCCTCGACCAGGCCGTGGACGTGGCCGACATCTTCCTCCCCAAGGGAGCGAAGGTCGTCTACACGCGCGGCCGCACTTCCTCCTCGGCCCAGGATTTCTTCGCCCCCGGGGAGGGGCCGACCTTCGATAAGCCGCTGGTGATGCTGGTCAACCGCGGATCCGCCTCCGCCTCCGAGATCGTGGCCGGGGCGATCCAGGACCACGACCGCGGAATCATCGTGGGACAGCGCACCTGGGGCAAGGGACTCGTCCAGAGCGTCTACACGCTCCCGTACGGAGCGGGCCTGGCCTTGACGACCGCGCGGTACTACACCCCCTCGGGCCGGTGGATTCAGAGGGATTACAGCGATCTGCTCGCCTACGTCAATCCCGAGGACCCGGACGCCTCGGCCTCCGAGAAGTCGGGCGCGGAAACGGCGCCGAAGACCGGCCAGCCCTTCTACACCGACGCGGGCCGGGTCGTGTTCGCCGCCGGCGGAATCACGCCGGACGTTCTCATCCGCAACAACTTCGACTCCAAACTCGTCGCGCAGCTTCAGGCCCGCAACATGTTTTTCAACTTTGCGGTGCAGTGGCTGCCCAAGCATCCGGAGGTCAAGTCGGATATCCCGATCACGGTGGCGCTGCGCCAGGAGTTCTTCCGTTTCGTGGAGGCCTCGAACTTCTCGACCGCCGAGGAGCTCGATCGCCAGTGGAACGCGGAGCCGAACAAGACCCTTCTCGACCTGGCCCTGAAGATCGACCTCTCAAACGTCCGCGCCGGACTCGAGACCGGCTGGAAGGTGCGGGCTACGGGCGATGCACAGGTCCAGAAGGGACTGAC
>Ga0070706_100007173_pt1 | contig 10480 bp, 11 predicted proteins | sample KBSK5501metaG_FD_65476 | JGI IMG/M metagenome (GOLD analysis project Ga0070706, IMG submission 65476) | Corn, switchgrass and miscanthus rhizosphere microbial communities from Kellogg Biological Station, Michigan, USA - KBS K5-50-1 metaG | ecosystem: Host-associated > Plants > Roots >...
TCGCCGCCGCCGGAGGCGTTGAAGTCCTCCCAGTACGGCTGGAGCTGGTCCACCAGGGGCGGCAGCAGGGTCCTGATCATGTGGTGGATGTGGTTAGAGGCGAAGGTGTTCACGGTCTTGTAGGCGAGTTTGACCGCGGACCCGGAGATGCCTGATTTGCTGGCGAGCTCCTGTTCGATCAGTGCGTGGCAGTCGGCGATCACCTGTGGCCGGGTATCGGGAGCGAGCAGGATCTCCTGCAGGGTGACTGCCATGGGTGTCTGTCCTTCTCCTTGTCACCGGGGCGTCGCCCGTTGGATCCCGCGCGCATACCCGGGTGGGCGCCAGTCCGGGCCGACGGCCCGGGTCCGCTGGAGCCAGGGCCCGATTAGGTTAGCGTGCCCGCGTATCGGCTGTTATGAGAACCGCTCCGCCGGGCCGAAATCCGGGCTCCGGTCCGGCAGCGCGCGCCGGGAATCACGGTTGACGGCGCGGTCAGCGTGCGACCACGCTTGCCGCTGTGACCAGCACACCTGACCACGTCTTGCGCAACCGCTCGGCCTGGGACCAGTGGGCCGCCGGGTACGCCGGACGAAGAGGAGGCTTCGGCGGGGCGGGAGCTGCTGCGGCCCTACTTCGGCATGCACCGGTTCGGGTGGCCGGACGATGACTCGGTGGAGTTTCACCTCCCGCACGGGGAGATGATCCGGCTGCTGCGGAGCTGCGGTCTTCAGGTCGAGGACCTGCTCGAGCTGCAGCCGCCGCCGGACGCCACCGCCTCCCACCTGCTCGCCACGCTCGAATGGGCCCGGCGCTGGCCCTGCGAAGAGGTGTGGAAGGCCCGCAAGCCCCGCTGACCCCGCCCGCCGCGCCGCCGGCGGCGACCCGTCCCGCCGGGCCGCCGGCGGCGACCTGTCCCGGCCCGCCGGCGGCCCGCGGGCGTCGGTCGGCGGCCCGCGGCGTCAGTCGAACTCGGTGGGCAGCGAGGGATCGCGGTGGTGCGCCAGCGCCCGCTCCAGCTGACGCTGGTTGACCCGGCCCAGGGACAGCGGCGGCAGGTCGTCGACGCCGAACCAGCCGACCTCGAGAGTCTCCAGCGCCGCCGGCGGCTGCACGGCCCCGTCGCTGCGGCACAGGAAGAACAGCTTGTAGACGTGCACCGGGAGGGGCGGGGGGTTGCCCTGCAGATCGCGGTCCCAGCACGCGATCAGCTTCACCACCGCGCTGTGGTGCCCGGTCTCCTCGAGCACCTCGCGGGTCACCGCGACCGACGGCGGGTCGCCGGGATCGGCCCAGCCGCCGGGCAGCGACCACCGCCCGTCGGTCTTCTCCCGCATCAGCAGCACGCGCTCGCGGCCGTCGAAGATCACGCCGCGGACGTCGACCTTCGGCGTCGCGTAGCCGGAATCGCGGCCGAGCTCGAGGGCGAGCTCCCCGGCCGGGCGGCCGCTGAGCGTGGCGAGCAGCTCGGCGGCCAGCCGGCCCACCTGCTGGTAACGGTCCAGGTCGTACGCGCCAGCGGCGTACGTCAGCCCGTCTTGAGCGAGCGCGGCAAGCCTGACTCCGATCCGGCGCACGTCGTCCGCTGCTGTACTGGCCACCGGCACATTATCGCGGCGAGCGTCGCGGGGACCTGGCTGACCCGCGGGCTCACCCCCGGCTCACCTGCCGGCGGGATCGCCGACCCAGACGGACTTGATGTTGCAGAACTCGCGGATGCCGTGGTAGGAGAGCTCCCGGCCGAACCCGGAGGCCCTGATGCCGCCGAACGGCAGCTGCGGGTACGAGGTCACGTTGCCGTTGATGAACACCATGCCCGCGGCGATGTCCCGGATGAGCAGGTCCTGCTCCTCCTCGTCGTTGGTCCAGCCGTTCGCGCCGAGCCCGAACTCCGTCGCGTTGGCGAGCTCGATCGCCTCGCCGATGTCCGCGACCCGGTACAAGATGGCGACCGGGCCGAACACCTCCTCGGTGTGCACCCGCATCTCGGGCGTGATCCCGGCCAGCAGGGTCGGCGGGTAGTAGAAGCCGGGGCGGTCGGGTGCGGCGCCGCCGCACAGCACCTTCGCTCCCTTGGCCACCGCGTCGGAGACCAGCTTCTCGATGTCGTCGCGCTGCTGCTCGGAGGCCAGCGGGCCGACGTCGGTGGCCTCCAGCATCGGGTCGCCGACGGTCTTGCCCGACATCTCTGCGGTGAACAGGCCCTCGAACTCGTCGTAGACCGCGTCGTGCACGATGAACCGCTTGGCCGCGATGCACGACTGGCCGTTGTTGATCAGCCGCGCGAAAGCGGCGACCCGGGCCGCGGCGCCGAGATCGGCCGAGGGCAGCACGATGAACGGGTCACTGCCGCCCAGTTCCAGCACGACCTTCTTGATCTCGCTCCCGGCGATGGACGCCACCGACTGCCCGGCGGGCCCCGACCCGGTGAGCGTGGCCGCCGCCACCCGCCGGTCGCGCAGGATCGGCTCAACCCGCGCCGAGCCGACCAGCAGCGTCTGGAAGGTCCCGTCGGGGAACCCGGCCCGGGCGAACAGGTCCTGCATGAACAGCGCGGTCTGCGGCACGTTCGAGGCGTGCTTGAGAAGGCCGACGTTGCCGGCCATCAGCGCGGGCGCGGCGAACCGCATGGCCTGCCAGAGCGGGAAGTTCCACGGCATGATCGCCAGCACCGGCCCCAGCGGCTGGTACTTCACGTACGCGCGCCTGGCCCCAACGGCCGGCGCGTCGGCCGGCTCGTCGGCCAGGTACCCGGCCGCGTGCTCGGCGTAATACCGGCAGGCCATGGCGCACTTGGCGACCTCCTGGCGGGAGGCGGCGAGCGTCTTGCCCATCTCCGTCGTCATCATCGCGGCGATCTGGTCCAGCTCGTCGTCGAGGATGGCGGCCGCCCGGCGCATCCACCCGGCCCGGTCCTCGAGGCTGGTCAGCCGGTAGCTGGCGGCCGCGGCCGCAGCGGCGGCCAGGCACCGCTCGACGTCCGCGTCGCTCATCTCGTCGAAGTTCTTCTCGGTCTCCCCGGTGGCCGGGTTGATCGTCGCGATCGCCACGATCTCCTCCTTCCGCCGCGCGGCGGCGCCGCCGCGCAGGCTCAACTTGCCCCTTGCCCGGACCGGGACCGTCCACACGTCCGGATCGGGCGGGCCGGCACGTCGGCCCGGGCCGGCCCCACGTAGCGCATGGTAGGCGGTGACCGCAGTGGGTCGGCCGCCGGGGAAGGCGAGCGGCGGGCGGCCGCTGGCCGGCTGCGGCCGCGGGTGACCCGCGCGGGGGCGCCGCAGGCGGCTGCTGACCCGGCCGGCATACCGAATCCTCCACCGATGCGCACCGAGCGCGAGCTGGCCGTGCGGCTGTCGGTCAGCCGGTCCACGCTGCGCCAGGTGCTGGCGGTGCTCGCGCAGAGCGGCATCATCCGCCGGCCCAGGCCGACGGACGGCTCACGCTGCCACCGCCGGCCCAGGCCGCAAGCCAGGCCGGCGGATGGCTACTCACGCCGCCCGGACGACCGGGTGCGCCGGACGCCGGGCCAGCAGCTGGGCGCGGGCCGGCCGCACGGCCGGGGCGGCGAACGCCGCGGCGGCCGCCGCGCGGGCCCAGCGCATCCGCGCGACCGCCGCATCCGGGTGATCGCCGAACTCTTGCGCCACCCGCTCGGCGCAGCCGCGGCTGCCGAACGCGCGGACTGCGGCGGCCACGGCCTGCCTGACCTGACCGGCGGTGGGGTCCTCGGAGCGCTGCAGCGACGAGACGAACAGGGCGTCGGCGCGCGCGGCGGCGACGCTGAGGTGGTGCATCTGTGACCGCATCGTGAGCCTCCTCCACGGGCGGATACCTCAACTACAGCACGAGGGGGTGACAATTCCGGCCCGCTGCCGGGCGCGGCCGGTGTCCCGTGTCCTGCCATCCAAGAAGACCGCCGGCGTACCGGAAACTCATCGCCGGCCCATCGCGCCGTGACCGGGCGCCGCACCCGAAAAGGCGCCGGCGGTCGCCAGCCCGATCGCGGTCCCGCCGGGCGCCGCGCTACTGGGGATCGTCGGCGCGCAGGTGGCGATCCCCGCCGCGTCCGTCCGGCTGCCCCGGCATGAAGTCGTCATCCGCCGGCTCAACCGGAACCGACCCCGCCCGCGGCACCGCCCCGGCGGTCCCTGCCAAGCCCTGCCCAGGCGGCCCATCCGCCGCAGACCCGGTCGCCCCAGCCAGCCCGGGGGGCCTGTCCCCGGAGGCACGGCGCCCCTCACCCTGCGCCTCCCCGCGGCTCATCATCTCCGCCACCGCGCCGCGCGCCCCCTTCAGCCCGCTGCCCCGAGGCACCTTCAGCGCGATGTACGCGGCGGCTCCGGCCGGTATGGGCAGCCAGAAGTTCACCAGCCGCCAGCTCAGCACGCCCAGGGTGGCGACGCTCCGGGTGACGCCGAAGCTCACCAGCAGCAGCGGCGCGGTGCTGTCGATGATGCCCAGCCCGCCGGGCGTCACCGGCAGCACGCCGAGGACGTTGGCGATCCCGTAGGCGGCGAACAGCTCGGCCGGGTTGACGTAGCTGCCGAACGCCGCGACGAAGCACCACAGCGACGCGGCGTCGAGCAGCCAGTTCAGCGACGCCCAGACCAGCGACCAGATCATGATCTTCCGGTCCTTGGCCAGCTCCCGCAGCGACGTCGAGATCCCCAGGAACAGGGCCTCGAGGCGGTCGCCGCCCAGGCCCGGGATCCGGTCGCCGACGGCGTGCACGATCCTGGTCGCGCGCCCCTCGCCCCGGGTGAGCCCGAACGCCAGCGCCGCCACCACCGCCAGCGCCACCGCGCCGACGACCGCGACCGAGACGTAGATGGGGTGGAATCCCGCGAGGGGTATCGAGATCACCAGGGACAGCCACAGCAGGACGTTCAGCACGACCGTGGATCCCATGCCCTTGGTCGCCATCATCACCGCGGCGTCCGTGCCCGGCACGCCCTCCGTGGTGAACAGCCGGAAGCCGATGCCCGCGCTGCCCACCGTGCCGGCGGGGATGACGTGCGCGACCGCGGCGGCGGCCAGGTCGATCCAGAACAGCCGGGACAGCGACGGCCGCACCTGGGGCCGCAGCAGCACCCAGCTCAGCAGCGCGTAGCAGAACAGCGCCACCGCCTCCAGCGCGAGGCCGGCGATCATCCAGCCGATCTTCACCCGCGCCAGCAGGTCAAGGTTCTTGCTGGCCCCGACGAGCTCGGGGATGACCAGGTACTCGACGATCAGCGCGAGGATGAGCAGGACCAGCACCCGCCGCAGCGGCCGCGGGATCACCGACCGTCGGCTGCGCCGCGCGGGACCGTCCGACCGCTGGCCGCGCCGCGCCGGACGGTCCGGCCGCTGGCCGCGCCGCGCGGGACCGTCCGACCGCCCGGTCCCTCGCTCAGAGCGCACGGAACCATTGTCCCCGGTCACCCCGCAGCATGCCCAATCGCCATCCACCCCGCAAAGCCCGCACGCGCCCGCAAACCGCGGCCGGCACGCCCTAACCGCTGCCGAACTGCCGGTAGATCAAGTAGGCGTTGAGCAGGGTGATCACCGCGGCCAGCGCCGCGGCGACGGCCGAAGTCAGCCGCCTGTTGACGTGCGCTCCCATCACCGCGCGGTCGCCGGTCAGCAGGACGAGCGGGATCAGCGCGAACGGGATCCCGAACGAGAGCAGCACCTGGCTGTCCACCAGCGCCCTGGTCGGGTCGAACCCGATCGCCAGCACGACGATGGCCGGCGCCATCGTGACGGCCCGTCGCACCACCAGCGAGATGCGCAGCCCGGTGAAGCCCTGCATCACGACCTGGCCGGCGTAGGTCCCGACGCTGGAGGAGGAGGCGCCGGAGGCGAACAGCGCGACGGCGAACGCCAGCGCGGCCAGCCCGCCGACCTGCTGCCCGAACCCCGCGTGCGCCTGCTGGAGCGTACTGACCTGCGCGTGCCCGGAGCCGTGGAACAGCCTGGCCGCGACGGCCAGCATCGCCATGTTGACGATCCCGGCCAGCCCGAGCGCGACCAGCACGTCGATCCGCTCGAACCGGAGCACCCTGCTCCGCTCGGCGTCGTCCCGGCACGGCATCCGTCCCTTGGTGAGCGCGGAGTGCAGGTAGATGACGTGCGGCATGACGGTGGCCCCGATGATGCCCACGGCCAGCAGCACGCTGTCGCGACCGGCGAACGCCGGGACCAGCCCGCGCAGCGACCCACTGGCGCTCGGGCCGATGCGCAGCGTCTCATAAAGGAAACCGAGGAAGATGATGCCCAGCAGCGCCGCGATCGCCAGCTCGAACCGCCGGTAGCCCCGGGTCTGCAGGCCGAGGACGGCGAAGGCGATCACCGCCGTGAGGATCCCGGCGGCGAACAGCGGCACGCCGAACAGCAGGTTCAGGCCCAGCGCAGCGCCCACGAACTCGGCGATGTCGGTGGACATGGCCATGATCTCGGCCTGTACCCACAGCCCCCAGGAGACCGGCCGGGGGAAGCGCTCCCGGCACAGCTCGGGCAGGTTCCGGTCGGTGACGATGCCGAGCTTGGCCGACAGGTACTGGATGACCATGGCCATCAGGTTGGCCGCCAGCACCACCCAGAGCAGCAGGTAACCGAACTGCGCGCCGCCCTGCAGGTTGGTCGCGAAGTTCCCCGGGTCCACGTAGGCGACCGCGGCGACGAACGCCGGTCCCAGCATGGCCAGAGTCGATCGCGACCGGCCCCGGAGCAGCAGCAGCTCCAGCGGGCTGCGGTCCGCGGGGCCGATGTCATCGGCCGACAGCGGTGAGGAGTCAACCGTCACGTGACCGTCTCCACCCGGATGGCGCCGGCCACGGCGGCGTCAAGATCGTGCACCCCGGACCGCGCCCGGACCCTGACCGCCCCGCCGGCGCCCGCCTCGCTGACCTCGAGGACGTCGCCGAGCGCGATGCCCCGCTCCGACAGCAGCCGGAGGACCCGCGGATCACGGTCGGACACCCGCGCCACCCGGCCCCGCTGCCCGGGCGCCAGCGAACCCAGGCTCTGGCTGGGCGGCTCGACCAGCCGCCCGTCCCGGGTGGGAATGGGATCGCCGTGCGGGTCGGTGCGCGGGTCACCCAGCCGCGCGGCGATCAGCTCGCACAGCTCGGGCGAGAGGGCGTGCTCCAGCGCCTCGGCCTCGTCGTGCACCTTGTCCCAGGACAGCCCCAGCGTCTCGGCCAGGAACGTCTCGAGCAGCCGGTGCCTGCGGATGACGCCGAGCGCCAGCCGCCGCCCGGTCTCGCTGAGCTGCACCCCCCGGTACGGGACGTAGGCGACGAGCCGCAGGTCATCCAGCTTCCGCAGCATCCCCGACGCCGACGGCGCGGTCACGCCCAGCCAGCCGCACAGCGCGTTCGTCGTCACCGGCTCGCCCGCGTCCCCCTCGAGGCGGTAGATCGCCTTGAGGTAGTCCTCCACCGCGGGGGAGAAGGAGCGCGCAGGGGTCACGGTCCCCAGTATGGCCACTAGATTTTGGTATGCCTAAAAAAGCTCCCCTGCCGTCTCAGTATGCGAAAAGTCCGGTTTAGTCCCGCCCGTGCCCTGTTTTATCCTCCCGAACGGCTCCGCCCCAAGCCCGTCGAGCCACCGCACCGTGGCCGGGAGCGACCCCGGTTTCCCCTCGCGGGGGGAACACCGGCCGAAACGGCGCGTGGCGCCGGCCCAATGCCAGCGCCACGTTCGTTTACGAGGGTGCTCAGCGCACCCGCGACACTTTTTCAACCTCAGGAATCAACCCGGCTCTCCGCCATGCATAGCGGGCGGTTGAAAAAGGCCCGGTCGATCGGTCAGCCCTGCCGGGCCTTGAGGCGGGGGTTCAAGCGGTTGATCACGAAGATCTTCCCGCGTCGCTTGATCACCACCGACCCGGGCCGGTTCTTCAGCGACCTGATCGAGCTACGTACCTTCATGGCTGCCTCCTCCCGGTCTGGAGCATGAGGTCGTGTGCCACATGGAACACGATTACCATGCCTGGTATTCCCCGGCCGCTCGCCGGCCGGGTCAGCGGAGGAGCAGCGCCATCGCCGCGTACTGGCACCCGGCCGCGGCGCACACGTACGCGTGGAAGACCTCGTGGTAGCCGAACACCGACGGGATCGGGTCCGGCCTCCGGCGCCGGTAGCAGATCGCCCCGGCGGTGTAGAGCAGCCCGCCGGCCAGCACCAGCAAGCCGGGCCCGGGACCGGCGTGGATCCACACCCCGGGCAGCGCGACGCCGGCCACCCAGCCCAGCCCGATGAACGTCCCGCCCACCAGCAACTCGGGGGCTTTCATCCACGCCATGTGCACCACGGCCGCCGCGACGGCCAGCGTCCAGACCACGATGAGGCAGGTCAGGCCCAGCGCCCCCGGCATCGCGACCAGGAACGCCGGCGTCGCCGTGCCAGCGATGAGGAAGAAGATCATCAGGTGGTCGAGGCGCTGCAGCCGCTGCCGCCAGGCGTTCGTCCAGTTGCCGCGGTGATAGAGCGCGCTGGCCCCGAACAGCGCGCTCACGCTCGCCGCGTAGATCGCCCCGGCGGTGATCCTGGCGCCACCCCGGACCCAACTCAGCAGCAGGATCCCGACCACCAGCGACGCCGCGAACCCCAGCAGGTGCAGCCAGCCGCGCAGCGCGGGCTTGGTGTAGTGGACGCCGCGGCGGGCGTCGTAGAAGGTGCGCCCGCCACGCTGGCGTGCCGGGTCGGTCGTCGAACCCGTGGATGTCACCGAAGGCCTCCGCTCCGCTCGGCGACCGCGGGTTGTCACCAGCCTCCGACAGCCTACGGCGGATCGGCCCGTTTCGGGCGGTCTCGGTCAGTTACGGCTTTGCTGACAGGATGTAGCGCACCGAATCCCCCGGGACCAGCGCCCGCGGGGGAGGCTCTTACGCACCGGAGACCCGCATGGCTCGCACGCTCTCCCTCGTCGTCCCGAGCGGCAGCCTCACGCTCGGAAACCTGCTCGGCGCCATCCAGCACTGGGTCGCCGACCAGCGCGGCGCCGACTCGCTCTACGGCGTCGCCGACCTGCACGCGATCACGGTGCCGCACGATCCGGCCGTCGTCCGGGCGCAGACGCTCGAGCAGGCCGGGCTGCTGCTCGCGGCCGGGCTGGATCCCGCCCAGTGCACGGTGTTCCTGCAGAGTGGCGTGCCCGCGCACGCCGAGTTGCTCTGGCTGCTGGAGGCCACCGCGCACGACGGAGAGCTGCGCCGGATGATCCAGTACAAGCAGAAGTCGGCCGGCCAGGAGTCGGTGCGCGCGGCGCTGCTCACCTACCCGGTGCTGATGGCGGCGGACGTCCTGCTCTACGGCGTCGACGCCGTGCCGGTCGGCGACGATCAGCGGCAGCACCTCGAGCTCGCCCGCGATCTCGCCGTCCGGTTCAACGGCGCCTACGGCCAGACGTTCACGGTGCCGCGCGCGGTCACCCCCGCGGTGGCCGCGCGCGTGATGAACCTGCAGGATCCGGCCGTCAAGATGGACAAGTCGGCCGCACCACACGCACCGGGCGTCATCCGCCTGCTCGACCCGCCGGACGTCATCCGGCGCAAGATCGCGCGGGCGGTTACCGACAGCGGCCAGCGGCTGGAGCCGGGGACCGAGGCCGGCCCGGGCGTCACCAACCTGCTCGCGATCCTGGCCGCGTGCACCGGCACCACGCCCGGTGAGGCGGCAGCGGGAGTCGGGTCATACCGGGAACTGAAGGAGTCCTGCGCCGAGGCCGTGGTCGACCTGCTCACGCCCCTGCAGGACCGGTACGCGGCGCTCGCCGCCGACCAGCAGGTCGTGTTGCACGTGCTGCGCGCCGGCGCCGAGCGCGCCCGGTCGCTCGCGGCCGGCACGCTCGCCCGCGCCAAGGCCGCCATCGGCCTGCTCTCGGTCTGACAGCCACGCGCGGAGAGCGGGCGGGCGGTCAGCCCTCGTCGCCGGGGACCGCCATCTCGCCGAGCCGGGACCAGTCGTCCTGCGCGATCTCGAAGTTAACGATCTTGGGAGTGCTTGCCAGGTGCCGCGGCAGCCACTGCTGCGCCCTCTTGAAGTGCTCGGACTGGACGTGAGCACCCCCGGCTGCGCCGTCCCGGAAGGCCTCGACCAGGACGTACTCCTCCGGGTCGTCCACGCTCCTGGACCAGTCGAACCAGAGGCACCCTGGCTCCCCGCGGGTCGCCTTGGTGAACTCCTCGCTGATCTGCGGCCAGTTGTCGGCGTGCTCGGGCTTGATCTTGAACTTGGCGGTGATGAAGATCATCGGACTCCCTTATCCGGTCGCTCGCCAACCATCCTCCCCCGGGGCCGCGGTGGCCATGTTAGGTTCCGGGGCACCCAGCGGCTGTCTCAGCTGCGGACACCGTGTACCGGCGCCGGGCGCGGGCAACCCACCCCGTCGCGGGTGGCAGCATGAAGAGGTGACCCAGCCCCTGGACAGCGCCGAGCACGGCACCCGAGGCGCCCCGCAGGAGGGTGTGGCCGGCGTCGTCACGGCCGAGCGGGAGCAGGTCACCTCGCCGCGC
>Ga0070706_100007174_pt1 | contig 10479 bp, 14 predicted proteins | sample KBSK5501metaG_FD_65476 | JGI IMG/M metagenome (GOLD analysis project Ga0070706, IMG submission 65476) | Corn, switchgrass and miscanthus rhizosphere microbial communities from Kellogg Biological Station, Michigan, USA - KBS K5-50-1 metaG | ecosystem: Host-associated > Plants > Roots >...
AAATCCCTTCTACCAATGAAGAACAACCTGCTTTTACATGCACGAAGGCCGAAAAAGAGCAAGCTCAGCCTCAGTTATATGGCACGTCGTACTTTCTCGTCAGAAAGACACCGACAGGCCTATGCAGCACAATCAAGAGGTTTGCACAAAGGATATCACCTATCACAACGTTACCGTCTATGGCCTCACCTATCGCGGTTTCTGGACTTACGGCAAGGTTGAAATCAACGGCGTCGAGTATGCAGTCAAAACCTTTGAGGCCTGGTCCTCATGGGAAATCTGTTAAGGAGTAGAGCACATGACACAAACAGCAAGCAGCAACGGCCACAAGTGTGACTCACGGCATAAAATGGCCGCCGCGTTCGCGCGAGACAACACCGTTCATCCCTCTTCATACCTAGAGCGATGGTCGTTACAGGTGAAAAGAACGTAGAACGCTGCCTCCCATGCGGGAACGCTCAGTGTACCATGCGGGTCAAGGCTCTCCGCTGTCGCTCCGACGAGCGTGCCCCCACTCCACGCCCTACCACCTGCACGGCCTTGACCTCGCATGGTCTCTCGCGCTCAACCCGCACGGGAGGGGACGCGTCGCGGGCTCGGCAAACGGCAGACAGGGAAGTGGCACAGCGACGCATCACGGTCGGTAGAAGAGAGACGTGGGGACCGTTTGGCGGCTCCAGCAGAGCAGGCCACCGTGCCCCCACCCTCGCGTCCGTCACCCGGCGGCTCCGATCCTGTCTGCTGTGTCCAGACAGGTTGTCCAGGTGGTTTAATGCGGACATTGCTCACATTCGACAAAGGGTGGTACGCCGTGATAGAGCTGGTAAAAGGCATGTCTCCCTTTCGCGTCCAGCGCCAGCGTGATCACCGTGCCGTCGTGATCCGTCCACTCTCCCCGCTTGGCCGGTAACAACTTGCTATCCACGTGAGCCAGCACCTTAGATTCGGCCACGTTGTGGAGCTGAGCAAAGGCGAGCAGCGAGGTGAACTGCCTGGGTAGCGGACCAGTTGTGCGTTCTTTGGCCGGTGAGGTCCGGCGCGACCTGGAGCCTTCCTGTCTTGAAAGTTCGCGTTGGATCAGCTCTTCCAGGTCGGCAACCCGCTGTTCCAATTCGGCAACGCGGATCTCCAGTGGTTCCATGCTCTGTCCGGACGGATGTCCAGATAAAAAGTGCTCCAGGTCAGAGATAGCAATCTCACATCGATTCGGTTTAGGGTAGCGGGCTCTTAGCTTCTCGGCTCGGATGGCCCGCTGGAGCTTTTTGTCGCTGACCCGATAGCGTCGGGCGGCCTCTCGGATGGTGAGATGTTCGCTGTCGGTCATCACATCTGCTCCCTTTTTGTCCAGACACCTGTCCATATGCAACGACAGGACTGCTCACATCTTTGACGGCGACATATTCGCATGGTCTTCCTCTGCTTGTCTGAGGCGCTCCTGCGCTTCGGTCAACGCACGTCGCAATTCGGGATCGGTGAGGGGGCTTGCTGCCGCCAATTTTCCATAGAGCCGATCAAGCTCTCGCTGCTTTTCGCGCAGTTCGGCCTCCTTAGCGGCAATTGTCTGTTTCATCTCATCGAGCCGACGCCGTAAAGCCGCGATGACCTGGTCCTTGGCCTTGTCTGCTCTTGCCACTGGCGGGGGTGAAGTGAGCAGGGCGTGCTCGGCCTGCTCAATGGCCTGTACCAGATCCGGGTGGTTGCGAAGAAAGACCACGGAGACACCCGCTCGACGTGCGACTGCTGCTTTGGTGATGGCACGCCGTTCGAGCTGAAGGCGCGATAAGGCGTCAAACGCCGCCTGACGTTTCTTCTCAGATCTCGCTTTTGCATTGATCTTGCACTGTTCAGTTCGTGTTCGTTTTGCTGGTGTGGATGCGTCCATCCCAAAAGCCCTCCTCTTTGATCGTGGTGATCACCTTCTCTGCGTGCCGCAGTTCCTGCTCATGCTTCTGCCGCGCTCGTGCGTAGGCGGGGTTGGCGCGTAGAGCCTCTACGGTGATGAGCAAATTCTTCGCTTTGTTCTCCCAGACGGGCAAATGCCGTTTGCTGGCACGCAGTTTCGGGCAAGTTGGGCAATGTGGTGAGTCGGGACACCCATCGTGCATTGGCAAATGGACACAATTGCCAATCCCATCAGGCAGCGGAGACACATACAATTTGCCCACTTTGTTCTCAACCCAGCCGCCATCGGCCCCGCCCTCTGGCTGAGCCACTTGCACCTGGGAGGCCATCATCTCAGCAGCATAGGTCTGGTGCTTTTTGACACGGTAGGCATCGTACTTGGCCTTGAGACTGGTAAGGTACACTTTCACATACTTCTCCGTCATGGAAAGGCTCTTGTGTCCGAGAAACTCTTTGACGGTGTAAATATCGACCCCTTGCTCGATCATGTCGGTTGCAACGGAATGCCTGAATTGATGAGGCGTGATCTGGTATGGCAGTTCTTCGTGCTTGAGGTAGGGTGCTAGTTTCTTGAGAGCGGACTGGATCTGCATACGTGAGATGATACCCTTCTCTATCCGAAACAGGTAATGGGCGTCAAAGTGGTCTGGAAGTTGCTTGGCCCGCTCCTGCTGACGACGGATGGCATCAATCACCCCATCACTGGCACGGGTTGGGATATGATGTTCGCGACCCATTTTGGTGTTGATGGAATCAATACAAATCCACCAGTAACCATCTGAATCCTGGCTAAGGCATCCCTTCCTGCCATGCTCATCAGGTGCTTTGAGATGAGCGAGATCCTCAAAACGTATGCCGGTGTGGCGCAAGATGAGCAGCGCGTCCCAAAACATTGGTGCAAGGATAACAGGGTCCTGGCCTTCTTTCATCGCTTGTTCTGCTTGCTCCAGCAAGGGATCAAGTTGATCGAGAACATCTGGAGGGATGGGGCGAGGGAGTGCCTCTGGCCTAGATGGAATATCTTCCTCCCAAATGAGGTTACGGGGAGGTCGAGGGCCTGTCCAAGCCGGGGAGGTTGCCATATACCCAAGCATACTTTGCGATGCACGCAGACTTCTGCTTGCTCGGTATTCACTTAATCGGCCCAATTCAGGGAGCAGAGTTTCGATATGGTTTCTTGTGAGTGTACCCATATGTACTTCAGTTGGAAAGAGTGTCAGAACCGGCCTCAAATGCAGCATTACATTCTTGAAGGTGTAGGCTTCCCATCGAGGGAGCCGTTGCCGGAAGTACCGCTTGACCTGCTCACGAAGCACAGGGTTGATGATCCAGGAGAAATCTACTTCAAAGGCAGAAGGTGGTAGATGCTTGGGATATTCATGCTTGAGCAACCTCATATCCCACACATCCTTCGCCAGTTCTTCCTCGATGCTTGTGGCAGGCTGCACCGCAAGATGTGAGGCGAGATGGTGCCGTCTAGTGGCAACTCCAAGGGCTTCTACTGCTGCCACAAATCGTTCATCACGGAGTGCTTTCCGCCAGCACGTTGTTGTCTTGTATCCAGCTAACCGGCAGATCTCTACGACGGGTTTTTGGCGGTTCTCTTCCTGTTGAAGCACCGCAAGCAGCCGATGTTTTGCTTCAGCCAAACTACCATAGTAACGTTTCGATTTGATACCAAGAGCTTGAGCAACAGCGGCAAAGCGTGCATCTGCCAACGCCCGATACCATACCTGGCTTGAGGGATAGCCAGCTAATCGGCAGATCTCCTTGACTGATTTTGTCCGGTGCTCCTCCTGTTCCAGTACCGCAAGCAACCGTTGCTGTGGCTTGGACCAGGCAGGTTCAGACGTTACAGGGAGTGCAGCGGCCTTAGCATTGTGCATACGCTTTCTTCCTTTTCTCAGCATATCGTTCGTAAGCGTGCTTGCGGTCCTCATCGGTCAGATGGACATAGGTCTGGATGGTCGTCACGACGCTGGCGTGTCCTAGTCGCTCCTGCACAAATTTCCAGTCCACAGGTTCGCCGTCCTTGAGATAGGAGCGAACCAGATCCGTCGCGTGCGAGTGGCGCAGGAGGTGGGGATGGATAGTGACTCCCGACTTTTGAGAGTAGTGCTGAAACATGCTCTCAACGGCTGGAAGACTGAGTGCCGCTGCATACCTCGACTGACCATCTCGGTCTCTGGCCTCTTTTTTGAGCACGATCCAGAGGTGATCGGTGCGAGGGCTCGCCTCGATCCAGACTTCCGTGAGATACACATCAAGCAGGCCCAGGACATCGTCAGGCAGATGCACGAACCGGTCACGACCATAGCCAGACTTGGCCCGTGCTCCGTTCTCATTGTTAGGACGAAAGCGGACATGCACCCCATGTTTCCCGAATTCCAAGTCATCCACGTGCATACCCAGCAGTTCTCCCAGGCGGAATCCTCCCTCTTTGAGCAGGAAACAGATCAAGCGATCTCGGAAGCCAGAGGAGTCTCCATTGGGTTCATTCTCCAGGTGGATGCTATCAACAAAGCGCCTGAAATCCTGTTCAGCAATGGTTTGAGGGATGGTTTCTGGCTCCTTGAGCTTGAGTTCCGTTCGCTGCACATACTGTGGCCCTTTGCGGGTGTGGGCGAGAAGGTCACGTTCGCTCAGCCACTTGCCTTTAGGAACATCGACATACGTGACAGGGGATTCAGCGAGCTGTCCTCGTCGGACAAGGAAGTAGTACAAGGCTCCGACGGACTGGAGAATGAGGTTGACGCTGCTGGCAGTCAAAGGACTGGGTACGTGTATGGGAGACACCGTCTCCGTATCGCGATACGGATTACAGAGCCAGATCACGAATTCGGTCAGGTCAGATGGGGTAACCTCTAGCACTCCCATCTGATGATGTGAGAGGAAGCGGTAGTACCATTGGAGACGAGCACAGTAGGCTCTCACGGTCGCTGGTGCCCGTTTGGTGGCGGCCTTCCAGTCGAGGAAGTCCTTGACCTCTGGGATAAAATTGAATGCCTCGTCCACCAGGTAATACATGCGCCCCCGGCCAGGTACATCAGCGGCGATCATTCTGGGCATCTTCATGCATGTTCCTCCTAGAGGAAGGCGCGCTTTCGATCTATTCGCATTTACATAGGGGTACCTTCTCACTAGAAGGTCACAACGACCATGAGAAGAGTGTGTTTATGAGAACGTTTCTTTCGTTGTTTCTGTGATCATTGATTCTCTAAAGAACGCCCCGGCCAAGATATGCTGTTTTTGGAAAATTGTCGAATCGGTTTTCAGTGCCAACCCTTGTCTAACTGTTGGTTTGATCTCGACATGACTTGCGGGAAAAACTAGTATGGGGGCGGTAATTCAGGATAATCGATGGCGATCTGCTCGTCCTCCCATGGTGATCTGCTTTGAAACTGCGGCCTGTCATCGGGTATTTCCGTGGTCGTGCCGTTCGTAGCGTACTCCTGGTTTGTATCCTTTGGCGCCTGCGGCCTGTCATCGGGTATTTCCGTGGTCGCGCCTGCGCTTTGCTCCCGATATCCCTGTTCGTAAATCGAGGACAGGGATGGCTGTGGCTCTGCTTGCGAGGCGCGACGCTCCCTTTGGCGAAGGATGAGGGGAATGATCACATAGACGCAGACCGTCGTCACAAACATCCCCATGAGCAGACGCAGAGGATGACCATGGAAAACCAGCACCCAGACAAGTGCCGGGATAAGCCAGCAGATGCCCGCCAGGACGGACCAGAAGATCCTCCATCCGTAAGGAGGTGAGTTGTGGTGCCTCTCCCGCGCTGCATCCATGGTTTGTATCTGACGTTGTTCCGTAAATTGGCTCCTTCTCATTCTATCTTCCTTCTTGGATGATGGGTCGCGCGGAGCATACCATGACTGTCTCAGCTAAGAAACTGCCTGAGTGCAGAAAAGCTGCGTCTTGTGTGAATATGAGGCAGTGTCACTCACGGCATAAAATGGCCGAAAGGGCGTGAATTGCCGTTTTTGGATTGCTGCCGAAACGGAATTTTCCGCTCAAAGTCGTCTCCTGGCCGATGGTGCAAGCGTCATCTCGACGAAAGCCGCGAGCTTCTAGAGCCGATGCAATCCATTCATGGAATTTGCACTCTCGGCCAAGAATTGCCTGATTCTTGCACTTTCGGCCAAGTTATGCCGTTCAGATGAGAGCGCCATTGAGCTTGGATACTTCAGCTTATCGGCCAAGTTATGCCGTTTTTGGCGGCCATTAATTGCCGTGAGTCACAACAAGCCTTTCAATCCAAATGAACACTTGATGCAACTGAAATCGAAAGAGGGACCAAAGGACTATTTACCGGTTCAATGGCGCTTAGTGTGGTATCGCGAGCGGTGTCCAGAGGGAACGATTGAAACAGAGATGATTCACTTTGACCCGGACCGCGAGACGACAGAAGACGGCTACGCATGGAATGAGCAGACACGCCGCTCTGAGAAAATCACAAAGCGCGGCCTCGGTTTCTGCATCTTCAAAGCTACCATCACAGACGGTCATGGCGCGAGCGCTATAGCGTACAAGAGCGAGAAAGCGGCGAGCTTCCCTGATTATATCGAAAAGTGCGAAACCGGCGCGGTTGGCCGCGCTCTAGCCATGTTAGGTTACGGAACGCAATTCACCGGTGACGAGCTGGACGAACAGCACCGGATTGTAGATAGTCCTGTAAAGCGGTAGAATGAGCCGGACTAGTACAGCGATGCGGAAATAACGCGGAAGAGGTGATAGAATAAGGGAAAAAGCAAAGGAGCATCAGCGATGCCAGACCCTCAAGCTGCCCCGTTGCAGGTCAGTCCCCTCCAACTGGAGACCCTTCAGCACATCGTGAGGCGCTCAACCAGCGCGCAACGGCTGGTGAAGCGGAGTCGAATTCTTCTCTTAGCCGTCACCGGGATTCCTAATACGCAGATAGCCAAGCAAGTGCAGGTCGATCATGAAACGGTGCGGCGCTGGCGGGATCGGTGGCGAGCCGCCGAAAGGCGTTTACAAGCCATCGAAGCCGCGGGCAAGCCAAAGGTGCTTAGTCAGGCCATTGAAGCGCTGTTGAGCGATGAGCAGCGTCCAGGAACGCTAGCGACGTTCACCTTTGAGCAGTTCATGCAGATCATGGCCCTCGCCTGTGAAACCCCGGCACAGGCGGATCGACCAGTGAGTTCCTGGACGCCGCGTGAATTGGCTGATGAAGCCGTCAAACGTGGCATCGTCAAGCAGATTTCTCCCCGCACGGTGGAGCGATTTTTAAAAGGTGAGCGCTTTACACCCCCATCGCAAGCGCTACTGGCTCACCCCACCCGCTGACGATCCGGCGGAACTGGCCGAGCAGATCTGCACCGTCTGTGAGGTCTATGAAGCGACTCCAGCGCTCGCCGCAGCAGGCGCGCATATCATGAGTACTGATGAAATGACGGGCATCCAGGCCCTCGAGCGACTTCATCCGTCCTTACCGATGCTGCCCGGTCATGTCGAACGCCAGGAATTCGAATATAAGCGACATGGCACGCAAAGCCTCATCGCTAACCTGGAAGTGGCCACCGGCCAGATTGTGGCTCCCAGCATCGGTCCCACACGCACCGAAGCGGACTTCGCTGCCCATATCACTTAGACGATCCAGCGTGACCCAAAGGCCATCTGGATCTTTGTCACCGATCAACTCAATACCCATCAATCGGAGAGCCTGGTACGTCTGGTGGCTGAGCAGTGCGGCATCCAGGATGATCTCGGCATCAAAGGCAAAAGCGGCCACTTGGCGACCATGAGTACCCGTGCCACCTTTCTCTCCGATCCCAGCCATCGCATTCGCTTTGTCTACACCCCCACACATAGCTCCTGGCTCAACCAAGTTGAGATCTGGTTCAGCATCCTCGTCCGGCGTTTACTTGCGCGCGTGAGCTGCGTCTCCGTCGAGCAGTTGCGTGCTCAGATCCTGGCGTTTATTGCCTACTACAACCAGACTTCCAACGGGGCTTTTCACTGGACCTACAAAGGTCCTCCTGGTCGCTCCTAGGCAATTTTTGTGAGGCGATGCTAGACACCCGCCGAGAACGTAATTCTCCAGCTTCCTCCCGGCCAGTTCGCCTGAAGAGAGTAGCAGCCCGCTCTAGGAATATCGATCCCGCCGGGAAATTCTACCCATGCCCCCGGTCGATTGACGACGGTTGGGTCCCGCGTATGTGGAGGCTTCGTCCGCCGCAGCAGACATCATCGCACGGGGTGGAGTTCGAAGACCCGCCGACCCTCGGCCGCTGCCACCGGATCGTTGAGATCGACACCGTCGACGATGCGGGCGAACTGGACACCGAACGGAATGCTGCGCGCGAGCGGACCGAGTACGTCGCGGAAGTACCCAACGCGCTCCGTCGGGTCGAGCTCGGTCGCGCTGACTTCTTCTTTGCGGCCCTTCACGGAGAGCGTCGCGCGGCCGGCCGCGCGCAGATTACGCACCCATTGGACCTCGCCCCAGGGGGCCCAGACCCAACGCCTGCCTCCTACCGCAACGATCGCTAAAGCCGTGGTGCGCGGCAGTCCGCTCTTGCGCCCGCGAATGGTGACGAGCCCATTGGGGCCCATCGGCATGCCAGCGACCAGCAGGAACTTCAGGATGGGGCTGAAGAGCCGGACCCGAGTTGGAACCTGCCCGCTTGTCGCCACTGCAGCCTTCTCACTGCGAGTGCTCATGTGTGTAGCTCCTTTTGTTACGTCCTTTTGCGTCGGATCATTCCGGCGCTACACAGGAGACACGCAAGAAGGCGCGGATGTGACCGCCGCCCGCAGGATCGGAACCCTCAGGGTGCGACCACGGTGAGATCCACCTTGGCGAGCCGCTCCGGATCTGCGAGTATGTCGATCGCGATGATCCTCCCACCCGTGACCGTCAGGGCCAGGATCGCAAATGGACTCCCATCGGGCGCCCAGGCGACGCCCCCAGGTATCCCGTTCACGAGGATCCGCGTCGCCGTTTCCGCAAACTGACGGAAGGTCAACGCCTGCTCGGCGATGGCCCGCGCGCCGCGCACGTGGGAGTTCAGCTCCGGACGCGCCACCCCGCCGTCGGAACGCAGCACAACGTCCGGATCGAGGACGGCGAGCAGCGCCTCGAAATTGCCTTCACGCGAAGCAGCCAGGAAGGCGTCGACGACGGCCCACTGGCCATCTAAATCGACATCGGGCACAGGCGCGCCCTGGACCTGGCGACGGGCACGACTCGCCAGCTGCCGGGCCGCCGTCGGCGTTCGGCCGACGATCGGTGCGATCTGGTCGAACGGCACGGCGAAGATGTCGTGCAGCACGAAGGCGATCCGTTCGGCGGGCGGTAGGGAGTCGAGGACAACGACCAATGCGAGCCCGACGGAATCGCCCAGCAAGGCTTCCTGCTCGGGATCGATGCCCTCCACCGGACTCACGATGGGATCCGGGATGTGGGTCTCCAGCGACACTTCGCGGCGCGTCTTGCGCGAGCGCAGCATGTTGAGACAGACCCGCCCGACGACAGTTGTCAACCAGGCCCGCAGGTCGTCAATAGCGCCCGTGTCGGCGCGGCTGAGGCGGATCCACGCTTCCTGGACGGCGTCGTCGGCTTCGGTGAGCGAACCCAACATGCGGTAGGCAACTGCCCGCAGGCGGTCTCGCTGCTCCTCGAAGCGCTCCGCCAGCCATTCGTTGTCATTCATCTGTCACATCCTTTCGTTGCAAGGTGTCATGAGAGTGACCCGCAGAACACGATCAGTGTGACACCGGGTGTGTGATTGCTGTCGCGCCAAATGGCACGCGGTCAAGTGTACAGTCAGCTGGATAGCACTCATCCATGAGACGGCGCTTTCCAGAGCCGCACCAACCGACCAATTGCCAAAACCGTGACGATAAACACGTCGTAGGCGCGCACTTGGCTCTGCGCGCTCGATCGCTGCCAGCACGCCTGGCATGATGGCATGCCGTGTGGCTGGACCAGCCTCGGGCGAAAGCTGCTCGAAGGAGGAGTCATGCTCTATCAGTGGATCGTCTACGTGCATATCCTGGCCGTCTTCGCTTTTCTGCTCGCTCATGGCACCGCCACCGCGATCACCTTCAAGCTGCGTGGCGAGCGCCAGATCGAACGCATCCGTGCGCTGCTCGATCTCTCCGAGTCCATGCGCATCCTCGGGAGCGTCTCTCTGCTGGTGCTGATCGTGGCGGGTATCATCCTTGGCGTCATGGGCAACTGGTGGGGACACGGGTGGATCTGGACCGCCCTAATCCTGCTTGTGCTGATGAGTGTCGCGATGGCGTTGCTGGCCTCGCGACCCCTCGCCCAGGCCCGCCAGTTGCTGGCAGCGTCCTCCACAGCGCAGGTGGATCAGCAGCTCAGCACCCTGCTCGCCGCCCCCAATCCCGTGGTACTCAGTGTCATTGGGGGCGTGGGGATCGCGATCATCCTCTGGCTGATGATGTTCAAGCCCTTCTAAGCTGGACTGTATCCAATTTGAGGAATGGAGCGGGTAGGAGTAAGCTGATCCCGTCGTCGAGCGCATTGAGCAGTATTGGAGGCGGGCACGTATGCCTACATGGCCTGGCGCTACGAGACACCCATCA
>Ga0070706_100007175_pt1 | contig 10478 bp, 10 predicted proteins | sample KBSK5501metaG_FD_65476 | JGI IMG/M metagenome (GOLD analysis project Ga0070706, IMG submission 65476) | Corn, switchgrass and miscanthus rhizosphere microbial communities from Kellogg Biological Station, Michigan, USA - KBS K5-50-1 metaG | ecosystem: Host-associated > Plants > Roots >...
CTACGTTGAACAATCCATAAATCGCAGAGCGAGTGTCTCCACCGATACAGAACTGAGCGGCGGCGGGAGGGGGAGGGGGCATCCCCCGTGGACCCATGTCTTCTGCGCTCAGTCGAAGCCGCAGAGCTGCGTCTCGTGGCTCGTTTGAGATGGCGCAGAGGTATGCGAGTCAGTGTGGTCCGCGGGGGATGCCCCCTCCCCCTCCCGCTGCTCTGTCGACAACTAACGCGAGCGCGAACTAGGAGGCGAGGGAGGCGCGGGCGAGGGCGGCTTTGATGCGGAGGGCGTCGACGGCGGCCATGGGAACCGTCGGCGAGCCCAGCGTGGCGGCGCGGACCTGGGGGCCATGGAAGTCGGAGCCGCCCGTGGCCACCAGATCCTGATCCTTGCAGATCTGCAGATACGTCGCGCGCTGCTGGGCGGAGTGCTCCGTGTAGTAGCACTCGATGCCCATGAGGCCGGCCGCGATCAGACCCGGAATGAGCTGGTCACGGTCGGCGAGGCCCGGATGGGCGAAGACGGGCACGCCGCCCGCTCTCCGGATGAGCCGGACCGCGTCCTCCGGCGTGAGCTTTTTCCTGGGGACATGCCCCGGCCGACCGGCGGCGAGGTACTTTTCGAACGCCTCGCGCACCGTCTTGACGTAGCCACGCGCCACCATCACCTGCGCCACGTGCGGGCGTCCCGCCGAGCCCTCCTTCACGAGCGCAAAGACCTCGTCGGCGGCGAACGGCATGCCCAGGGCGGCCATCCGCTCGGCCATCACGTGAACGCGCTCCCTCCGCTCACGCCGCTGCTCGCGGCAGAACTCCTGGAACCACGGCGCCTGCCACTCCATGAGATAGCCGAGGACGTGGATCTCCGCGCCCTCCACGTCGCAGTTGATCTCGATGCCGGGAAGAAGCTCGAGGGGGCGCCGGCGCTCTGCCTCCTCGAAGGCCTCGGGCAGCCCTTCCGTGGAGTCGTGATCGGTGATGGCGAGGACGCGGACGCCGCGGCTGGCTGCCTCGATCACGAGGTCGCGGGGGGCATACGTCCCGTCCGAGGCGGTCGTGTGGGTGTGCAGGTCTACGCCCCCCGGCATCGTTTACCGCCGGCCGGCGAGGGCGGAGAGATAGGCCAGGAGCGTCCGCACGCCCACGCCCGTCCCGCCCTTGGGCCCGAGCGGCAGCTCTCGCTCGCTGAAGGCCGTGCCCGCGATGTCGAGATGGGCCCATGGCTTGCCGTCCGTGAAATCGCGCATGAACAGACCAGCCACGATGGCCCCGCCCCCGCGCTGGCTCGAGATGTTGTTCAGATCCGCGATGTCGCTCTTGAGCCCGTCCTTGTACTCGTCGTGTAGGGGCATCCGCCACATCTTCTCGCCCGCGGCCTCCGCGGCGCCCAGGACGCGGCCGGCAAGCGGATCATCGCTCGCGAAGACGCCGGACACGGCCTGGCCGAGGGCGATCACGATGGCGCCGGTGAGGGTGGCGAGATCGATCATCTCGGTCGGCTTGATCTCCTTCACCGCGTAGGCGAGGGCATCGGCGAGGGTCAGCCGCCCCTCGGCATCGGTGTTGCCGATCTCGATGGTGAGCCCGTTCATGGCGCGCACGACGTCGCCCGGGCGCTGCGCCGTGCCCGACGGCATGTTCTCGGTGGCCGCGATGAGGCCGTGCACTTCCACGGGGAGACGGAGCTTGGGCAGGGCGGAGAAGAGACCGAGGACGGTCGCGGCGCCCGCCATGTCGTCCTTCATCCGGTACATGCCGTCGGCCGGCTTGAGGTCGAGCCCGCCCGAATCGAAGGTGATGCCCTTGCCGATGATCGCGACTCGGCGGCGCGCCCGGCCCCTGGGCGTGTAGGTCAGGTGGATGAACTTGGGCGGCTCCTCGCTCCCCTGCGCCACGCCGATGTAGGCGCCCATGCCGAGCTTGGCGCAGTCGGTGCGCTCGAGGACCTTGAGCCCGAGGCGGCCGGCCTTCGCGATCTCCTGCGCGCGCCGGGCCAGGTAAGCAGGCGTGACCACGTTGGCCGGCTCGTTGACGAGGTCTCGGGTGAGGCAGGTGGCCGCGGCCCAGATCTCGCCGGCGCGCATCCCCTCCCCGGCGGCGGCGCGCTGGCGCCCCTCGGGCTCGACCACCGTCAAGGCCTCGAGCTGCTTGGGGCTCTTCTCCTTGAGATAGCGATCGAAGCGATACGTGCCGAGGATCGCGCCTTCCACGGTGGCCTGGGCCCGCGCGCGCGCGGAGAGACCATCCGCGGCGAGATAGGCGGCGGCGCTCCTGGCCCCGAGATCGCGGGCGCGGCGGGCCGCGGCGGCCGCGGCGCGGCGTACGATCTCGGCGTTGCTCGCCTTCTTCGGACCGAGGCCGGCCACGAGCACGCGCGGGGTGCGCAGGCGACGGCCGTCCGCGTGCACGTGCGTGAGCTGACCCGCCTTGCCCTCGAACTTCTCGGCCGCCATCACCCGGGTCAGCAGCCCGCCGAGGGCCTCGTCCACGGCGGCGAGGCCGGGCGAGAGGCGCGCCTCGTCGGCGTGTCGACCCAGGATGAGCGCATCGGCGCGCGTCTCGGTGAGGCCGCTCTGCGAGAGGGAGAGCTTCATCAAAGAGTTCCTCCTGGCTGGGAGCTCATGGCTCGAACGAGGCGCACGGCACGGTGGATCATGTCCGCGAGCCCGTCGGTGGTCTCGTAGCGGCCGAGGTCGTCGACGGCGACCCAGCGCACCTCGGCCGCGTCACTGCCCGCGCGGAGCTCGCCGCCCAGGGCCTCCGCGGCATAGTCGATGATCACGTAGTGGTAGCGGACGCGCTCGCCCTCACGATGCACCCGGTCGATGACGCCGCAGAGCCCGAGCACGCGGATGCGCAGTCCCGATTCCTCCTCGACCTCGCGCACCACGGCGTCCTCGAGGCGCTCGCCGAGATGGACGAGGCCGCCGGGAATGCTCCACTTGCCCGCGGAGGGGGCCTGGCCGCGCCGCGCGAGAAGAACGCGCTCGCCGTCGAGCACCACGGCCCCCACGGCCACGCGCGGAGCGTCGGGGAATTCTCTCGCCGCCCCCATCAGACGATGGTCAGCGCGCGGGGGGCGCGGCCCGACCACGTCCAGTCATGGGTGCCGTACTTGTCCCGCGCGAGCGACCCGGCCAGCTCCGTCTCCTCGGCCGACAACCCGCCCTCCTCCAGCGCGAGGCCGTGAGCCTGGCGGAAGCCCGCCGTCAGCGCCGCCACCGCCTCGTCAAAGGACGGGCGGCGCCCCAGCGCCGCCTCGAGGGTGGTCATCCCCTCGAGGGGGTCGCCCGCGCCGGGAAAGACGCGGCGCAGACGCGCGGGGTCGGCGCCCAGCATGATGGCGCCGTGCTGGAGGAAGGCCGCGCCCTGTCGCCGCTGGGCGCTGCCCACGAGCTTCTTGCCCTCCACCTCGAGCTCGAAGGAGCCGGTGCGGGCGAAGCAGAAGGCGGGCATGGCCGCGGGATCCGAGGGCTGCACGGGCACCATCTCGACGGGAGCGCCGAGGGCCGCGAGGCCCGCCTGCAGCCCGGCCCCGATCCAGCGATAGGTCTCGAGGAGATCGCCCGCGCCCTCGAAGTCTCCCGCGGCGGCGGCCACGCTGTAGGTGATCTCGAGGTCGGGGCCCTCGTGAAGGATGGCGCTGCCCCCCGTCTGGCGCCTCACGAGACCGATGCCCAGCGCGCGCGCCTCGTCGAGGTCGATGCGGCCGTCGAGACGCTGGCCATAGCCGAGCGAGACGGTGGGCGGGGCCCACGCGAAGAAGCGCAGCGTCGGGGGAGCGTGGTGGCGGAGCCGCGAGAGGAGGAGCGCTTCGTCGAGCGCCATGTTCGCGGCGCCGTCGAGCGGCTCGGTCACGAGCAGCCGGAACCTGGCGCCCGTCACGCGCCCGGCGGCGTCCACTTGAGTCGAGGCTGGCGCGCCGCTCCCGTCTGATCGAGCCGTCGCACGGGCGTGGTCACCGGGGCATCGAGAATGATCTGGGGACTCTCCCGCGCCTCGCGGGCGATCTGGATCATGGCGTCGCAGAACTCGTCGAGCGTCTCCTTCGATTCCGTCTCCGTGGGCTCGATCATGAGCGCCTCTTCGACGATGAGGGGGAAGTAGGTCGAGGGCGCGTAGAAGCCGAGATCCAGGAGGCGCTTGGCGATGTCCATGGCCGTGATGCCGAGCTTCTTCTGCCGGCGCGCCGAGACCACGCACTCGTGCATGCACGGTCCGGGCGCCGAGCGGTCGTAGTGATCCTCGAGACGCCGGAGCACGTAGTTGGCGTTGAGCACGGCGTTGTCGGACACGGCTCGGAGGCCGTCGGGGCCCATGGTGCGGATATACGTCCACGCCCGTACGTGCATGCCGAAGTTGCCCCAGAAGGCCTGGAGCTTGCCGATGGACTGCGGCCGGCTCCAGTCCAGCGCGTACTCGTCGCCCTCCTTGACCACGACCGGGGTGGGCAGAAAGGGCGCGAGGTGATCCTTGATCCCCACCGGCCCCGAGCCGGGCCCGCCGCCGCCGTGCGGCGTGGTGAAGGTCTTGTGCAGGTTGAAGTGGCACACGTCGAAGCCGAGATCGCCCGGCCGCGTGATGCCGAGGATGGCGTTGAAGTTGGCGCCATCCATGTAGACCTGCACGCCCTGGGCATGGCACATCTCGGTGATCTGGTGGATCTTCGACTCGAAGAGGCCCAGCGTGTTGGGCTGGGTGATCATGAAGGCGGCGACGTCGGGTCCAAGGTGCCGCTCGAGATCGACAAGATCCACGTCGCCGTTGGCCTCGCTCTTGAGCTCCACCACCGAGAAGCCCGCCAGGGCCGTGGAGGCCGGATTCGTCCCGTGGGCGGAATCGGGGATGAGCACCTTGGTCCGCCGCTCGCCGCGCGCCAGATGATATGCCCTGATCATGAGGACGCCCGCCAGCTCGCCCTGGGCGCCCGCCGCCGGCTGCAGCGAGACGTGGTCCATGCCCGAGACCTCGGCGAGATCCAGGGCCAGCTCGTGCATGAGCTGGAGCGCGCCCTGGGAGGCGGCTTCAGGCGCGAGCGGGTGCAGCCGCAGGAAGCCGGGGAGCCGGGCCATGTCCTCGTTGATCTTCGGGTTGTACTTCATGGTGCACGAGCCGAGCGGATAGAAGTGCGTGTCCACGCCGTAGTTCATCTGGCTCAGACGCGAGTAGTGCCGGATCACGTCGACCTCGGAGACCTCGGGCAGCTCGGCCGCGGTGGCCCGCAGATGCTGGGCGGGCAGGAGCTGGGCGGGGTCACTCACGGGCACGTCGCACTCCGGCAGCGAGTGGGCATGGCGGCCGGGCGTGGAGAGCTCGAAGATCAGCTTGTCGTAGCCGGGCCGGGCGGTGGGCATGGGCGTTTCAGGCCACCGCCGCGGCCAGGGCGGCCGCGTAGGCGTCGATGTCATCGCGCGTGCGCTTTTCCGTGACCGCCACGAGGAGACAGTCCTTGTACGCCCGGTCCAGCGTCTTGAGGGGCACCCCGCCGAGGATCTTGTCCTTGATCAGCCGCTTGACCACACGCTCGGGGGACTTGGGCAGCGTCAGCGCGAACTCCTTGAAGAAGGGCGCCTTGAAGGTGAGGGCCACGCCCGGGATCTTCGCGAAGGCCGCCGCCGCGTAGTGCGCCTTGGCGGTGGACAGCTCGCCGACCTTGCGCAGCCCCTCCTTGCCCATGACGGAGACGTAGATCGTGGCCATGAGGGCGCACAGGGCGACGTTGGTGCAGATGTTCGAGGTCGCCTTCTCGCGCCGGATGTGCTGCTCGCGCGTCTGCAGCGTCAGCACGAACCCCCGCTTGCCGTCCAGGTCCACGGTGGCCCCGACGAGCCGACCCGGCATGCGCCGCACCAGCTCCTGCTTGGCCGCGAAGACGCCGAGATTGGGCCCGCCGAAGCTCATGGGCACGCCGAGCCCCTGCCCTTCGCCGACCACGAGATCCGCGCCCAGCGCCCCCGGAGGCGTTAGCAGCCCGAGGTTGACCGGGTCCGCGACAACGATGAGGAGGGCACCCGCGGCATGGGCGATCTCGCCCGCCGCCTTGATGTCCTCCAGGCAGCCGAAGAAGTTGGGGTACTGCACGACCACGGCCGCCGTCTGCGCGGACACGGACTTGCGCAAGGCGTCCAGGTCGGTGACGCCCTCGGCGAGCGGCGCGGACTTGAGCCGGATGGCCGGCCCCTCGCAGTAGGTCTCGACGACCTGGCGATAGAGCGGATTCACGCCCTTCGAGATCACGGCCGCCTTCCGCTCGGTGACGGCGTGGGCCATCAGCACGGCCTCGGCTACCGAGGAGGCGCCGTCGTAGAGCGAGGCGTTGGCCACGTCCATGCCCGTCAGCTCCGCCATCATGGTCTGGTACTCGAAGATGGACCGCAGCGTCCCCTGGCTCGCCTCGGGCTGATACGGCGTGTAGGCGGTGAAGAATTCTCCACGTAAGATCAAGTGGTTGATCGGGCTCGGGATCGTGTGATCGTAGGAGCCCCCGCCGAGGAAGCAGGCGAAGTCATCCGCGTTGGCGTTCTTCGCGGACAGCCGGCGCAGGTGCCGGATGAGATCGCTCTCCGCCATGGCCGCCGGAACATTCAGAGGACGAGAGAGCCGGGCCTTGGCGGGGATGCGCGCGAGAAGATCCTCGATGGAGCCCACGCCGATGGTCGCGAGCATCTCGCGCTGCTGAGCCGGGGTGTTCGAGATGTAGCGCATGGCCTCAGTGCCCCGCCGAGGCGACGAGCTTCTCGTAGTCGGCCGCGGACATGAGCGTCTCCCACTCCTTCGGGTTCGCCAGCTTGATGACGATCATCCAGCCCTTGCCGTACGGGTCGGAGTTGACGAGCTCGGGCTTCTTGGGCAGCTCGGCGTTGATCTCCACCACTTCCCCGGTCAATGGCGCGAAGAGATCGGAGACGGCCTTGACGGACTCGACCACGCCGAAGGTCTTCATGGCGCTCACCTTGGCGCCGACCTTGGGCAGCTCGACGAAGACCACGTCGCCCAGCTGCTCCTGGGCGAAGGCCGTGATGCCGACGCGGGCCTTGTCCCCCTCGAGCTTCGCCCACTCGTGCTCCTTGGTATACCGGAGGTCTGCCGGAACATTCGCCATCAAGGTCTCCTAGGACTTCTTCGCTTTGGAGGGGACAAAGGGCGTCTTGGCCACCCGCGCCCGATGGGCCTGGCCGCGGATGTCCACGTCGAACTCGGTACCGGCGGGGGCAAGATCGGCGCGCAGGTATCCCATGCCGATGCAGCGCTCGAGGCTCGGAGAGAACGACCCCGAGGTGACCACGCCAATCTCAGCGCCGTCCTTGAGCAAGCGATAGCCGTGTCGGGCCACCGCGCGCTCGGTCATCTCGAAGCCCACGAGCTTGCGCGTGACTCCCGCCGCTCGCACCTTCTCGATCGCCGCCCGCCCGATGAAATCACCCTTGGCCGGCTTCACGACCCAGCCGAGTCCCGCCTCGAGAGGACTGGTCGTCTCGTCGATGTCGTTCCCGTAGAGGGCGAACTTCATCTCGAGCCTGAGGGTGTCGCGGGCGCCCAGCCCGATGGGCTGGATGCCGTCGCCCTTGCCGCCCTCCATCAATGCGCTCCACAGGCTCTCCAGACGCGCAGCGGGGGCGTACAGCTCGAAGCCATCCTCGCCCGTGTAGCCCGTGCGCGAGATCAGGCACGGCACGCCCGCCACGCCGCCCTTGACGAAGTGGTAGTACGGGACGCGCGTCACGTCCGTGTCGGCGAGCCGCTGCACCAGCCCCTCGGCCTTCGGCCCCTGGACGGCGAGGAGTCCCGTCTCCGCGCTGACATTCTTCCAGTCGACGCCCTGGCCGTGTTCAGTCACCCACGCCCAGTCCTTGTCGATGCTGGAGGCGTTGACGGTGAGCATGTAGTGCTGGTCAGCGAGTCGATAGAGCGTGAGGTCGTCCACGATGCCGCCCTCGGGATAGCAGAGGAGCGAGTACTGGACCTGGCCGATGGCGAGGGTGGACGCGTCGTTGCTCGTGACCCGCTGGACGGCCCCGAGCGCGCCGGGGCCGCGCACCTCGAACTCGCCCATGTGGCTGATGTCGAAGAGGCCCACGGCCGACCGGACGCAGCGGTGTTCCTCGATGATCCCCGTGTACTGCACGGGCATGTCCCAGCCGCCGAAAGGCACCATCTTGGCGCCGGCCTTGACGTGGACATCTCGGAGGGGCGTGCGCTTGAGGAGGGCCGGCGTCTGCGTCATGGGAGCGCCATCATCTTAGTGGATGGGCCCGCGGGCCGCAATGCCAAGCCGCCCCGGCGCGGCGTGGGGAGCCGCCGCGCCGGGGCGCAGGTATTTCGCCGAGTTACTTGGTCGTGTAGCCGCGGCCGTTCATGCAGGCGGCGTAGGCGCTGTCGTAGCCCGCTTTGCCCTTGCCGTACTGGCTCGTACCGCCATAGGTGGCGCCACCTATGCCGCCGGCCGCGGCGCCGATGGCCGCGCCCGTGCCTGGAGAGCCTGCGGCGGCGCCCACTGCGGCCCCGAGCGCCGCGCCACCGAGAGCGCCGACAGCCGCGCCGATGCCGACCCCTTTGGCGGTGTCGGTGGTCGGGTCCCAGCCCGACTGTTGCTTGGCCCACGTCTGGCACTCGCTCGAGTCGCGCGCCTGCTGCTCGGGCGTCTGCCCCTTGGCCGGATAGGCGAAGACCGAGGGCTGCGGATTGCCCGAGGACGCGCAGCCGCTGAGTGCCACCGCGAAAGCCACCGCCGTGAATCCTGCCACGAAGCGCTGAGACATCATCATCATGGTCGGTCCTCCTGTCCGGCCATTATGACCGGAGTGCCTGCTGAGCCGGAAGCATTCTGGTGCCGCTTCATGACTCCTTGCCGACCACGCGCTCGAAGGCCGCCACGAACTGGTCCACGTCGGCGTCCGTCATGGCCAGGGAGCAGCAGCCGAGCCCCCGCTGGGACAGGACGACGCCTTCGTTCAGCAGGCCCATGAAGGTGCGGAGCGGGCGCTCCGCATCCGCGGGGCGGCTCGAGCGATAGTCGCTGAGCCGCTTCTTGGTCCAGTGAATCCAGAAGAGCGAGCCCATGCCCGTCACCTGCGCGGGCTGCTTCGCCCTGGTCAGGACCCGCTTGACGCCCGCGCGAAGCCGCTCGCCCAGCGCCTCGAGCTTGGCATAGGCCTCGGGTGTCAGCTCCTGCATGGTGGCGAGCCCGCCCGCCATGGTCACGGCGTTGGCGTTGAAGGTGCCGCCGTGGCTGATGCGCCCCTTGCCCCCGCGCGGATCGTAGTAGTTCATCACCTCCGCGCGGCCGCCGAAGGCGCCCACGGCGAGGCCGCCGCCGATGATCTTGCCGAGCGTGGTCAGGTCCGGGCGGACGCCGAAGCGCGCCTGGGCCCCGCCCGGCGCCACCCGGAACGAGATGACCTCGTCGAAGATGAGGAGAATGCCCAGCCGCGCCGTTACTTCCCTCAGGCGTTCCAGAAAACCGGGCTGGGGCACCAGCATGCCCGCGTTGGCGAGGATCGGGTCCACGATGAGCCCCGCGATGTCGCTTCCGTGCTTCTCGAGAATCTTGACGCAGGCCTCGGCGTCGTTCCACGGCAGGACGATGGTGTGCTTGAGGACGGTGTCGGGCACGCCCGCTGAGTAGGCGAGCGACTTGGGGCGCTTGCGGGAGCCGGCCTTCTCGACGTCGGGGGAGACGCTGACGAGCACCCAGTCGTGGGTGCCGTGATAGGCGCCCTCGAACTTGGCGATCTTGCTCCGGCCCGTGAAGGCGCGCGCCACCCGCACCGCGTTCATGGTCGCCTCGGTGCCGGAGTTGGTGAAGCGCACCACCTCCATGCTCGGGATCCGCGTGGTCAAGACCCCCGCGAGCTTGACCTCGTGCTCGCTCGGCCCCGGGAAGGACATGCCGCGGGTGGCCTGCTCCGTGATCGCCTCGACCACGGAGGGATGCGCGTGGCCCAGGATCAGGCTCGTGTAGTTGCCGTTGAAATCGAGGCGCTCGGCGCCGTCGGCGTCCCAGATGCGCGCGCCCTGCCCGCGCGTGATGTAGAAGGGATAGGGGTCGAAGAAGGTCGTGGTCCGGCTGTTGCCGCCCGGCATCACACGCAGCGCCTCCTCGTACATCTGCCTCGAGCGGGACGTCTTGGCCTTGTAGTCGTTGACGATGGTTTCGAGCGTCATGAGCGTGACTCCTTTCAGCGTCTACGAGGGAAAGGCGATGGCGTCGTCGAGCTCTCGCCGGTACGCGTGCAGCAGCTCGTGGGCCTGGCTCACCGTCACCCGCTTGAACGACAACCGCTGGCCGGGCTTGACCTGCCCCACCCGTCCGATGTCGAACGAGCATACCGTGCCGATCTTCGTATAGCCACCCGTCGACTGCCGGTCCACGAGCAGCACGATGGGCTGGCCGTCGCCCACCACCTGGATGCCGCCCAGGGCCACGCCGTCCGAGATGATGTCGTGGCCGCGCGTGTGCTCGATGCGGGCGCCGCGGAGGCG
>Ga0070706_100007176_pt1 | contig 10477 bp, 12 predicted proteins | sample KBSK5501metaG_FD_65476 | JGI IMG/M metagenome (GOLD analysis project Ga0070706, IMG submission 65476) | Corn, switchgrass and miscanthus rhizosphere microbial communities from Kellogg Biological Station, Michigan, USA - KBS K5-50-1 metaG | ecosystem: Host-associated > Plants > Roots >...
CGCATGCTCGCGGCGATGCGGGTGAAGTCGCCTTTCTCCCACAGTGCCTTGTTCGGATTCACGATGACCCCCTTCGACGATGGTTGTCCCGTCAGCGCCCATCTCGGATCGAGCTGCTCGCCGCGGAGTTCGAACAGCTCGGTCTCGCCCTCGAAGCCCTTGATGTGGGTAGGTGGCAGCGGCACGCAGGCGAACGCCCCGCGCGTTGCGGCCCGCACCGATCGGCACCTGCCCGCCCGCACCTTCGCACGCGAGACGGAGCCGTGTCTACCAACGCATCGCTCGAATCGCGGACGCGCCTTCGACCCTTCGCGGCCAGTGCGGTGGGCGCGCTCTGTTCCTCGGCGCGAACGCTTACAGCGAAACACCACGTCGGTGGCCGATCGCGAGAGTGACTTCGCCGACTGACCGCTCGATCCCCACCACCTCCTCGAAGCCCACGTCGCGAAGCAGTGCGCATACTTCGTCGACGCCATAGAACGTGTACACGCTTGCAGGGAAGCTCGCCGCGACCGCCGTCTCCTTCCCATGGAACCCGACCACCATGCGACCACCGATCCTCAGGACCCGATGCAGCTCGCGCAGGTGTCGCCGAGGGTCATCCCAGAAGTAGAGCGTGTGTACCGTGACCAGCTTGTCGAAGGACTCGTCCGGATAGGGGATGCTGGCGCTATCGGCGAGAGCGACCCGCACGCGCCCGGCGTCAATAAGATGCTGGCATCGTCGCGTCGCCATTCGAAGCATCTCCTCCGATGCGTCGACGCCGACCACGAGGCCATCGCCGACCATCTCTGCGGCGCGCTCGACGGTGCGCCCATGGCCACAGCCGACGTCGAGCACCCTATCGCCCTTCTTCACTCCAAGGCGCGCCAACGCCTCGTCGTTGGCGGCCGCCGTCTCGAACGACATGATGTAGCCGATGACCCAGCCCAGGAACCCGCTCGGCCGTCGGGACTGTCGGGCGATGAACTCCGGCCGCCGCATCGGCGCTACCGCCTCTGGTCCGTAAGGACGGCGCGGATGCCGAGAGCGTACGTCACGCAGGCGCCGATGACCGTCGCCGCGAAGCCAATCGTGAGTTCGTTGATACCGGCAATGCAGCTTCGCGGGATGACCACGCCATACCCGATCGCAACGGTCGGCAGGACGAAGCCCAAGAGCGGGACGTAGTACCGTGCTCTCATGGCCGTCTCCCAGCGCATACTCGCTCCTCGGCGCCCACGCGCGTCCAAGTAGTCGTGCGCCCGATGAGCGGAATGCCGAGGTAGCCGCGCAGGTGGATGCGGTCGTTCCCGTCGAGCGCGAGCTGACGGTTGTAGGTGTTCCCGCTCGCTGGGTCGTAGATGCCACCGTCTACCCACGTGCCGTCATGTCGCGGCGCGAGTCCCCGAAGAATCTCCATGCCTTCCACCATCCGCTCGCGAAGCGCAGGGTCCGGGTTGCGACGGTCGCGCAGTGGGCAGCCGTTCTCGTCCAGCGGCGAACGAAGCCAGAGTACGCGGCCACACAGCTCGTCACCACAGCGCTCGATGCCCACCTTCGCTGCACCACCTTCGGCGTACCAGACCCCGATCGGCGTCGCCGCATAGCTGAGGGAAGCCACGCCGACACCAATGGCGGCGAAGAACGCTGCCGCCACCGAAGGCGAGAACGCGACCGACCGTGGGAGGGGGCATGCCTTCGCCTTCATCCCGAGCAGGAACCGGGGGATGGCGAACGGCCGAACGAGCCAGTGATACGTGCCCATCGTGATTGCGACCGCCAGCAGCAGGAGGAGCGCGAACTTCGTCGCGATGCCGAGCGGAAGCCCAACCACGACGTATCCCGGCAGCACGATGGCCGCTTGGTGGAGCACGTAGACGGGGAACGCGGACTCACTGAGATATGCGAGTGTTGGCGTCGAGGCCGTGAAGTAGTGTCGCGCGATGCCGAGGAGCGCGACGACGAAGCACCAGCCGGCGATGGCCGTCCCGACGAGAAGGACAGCCGGCGACGAGAAGACGCGCAGGACGCCGAGCAGTAGCACTCCAGTGGCGAGGCCACCGATGGCGAGACTCCGCTTCCACTCGCGTGCGACTGCATCCTCTATTCCCGGCCGGCATGCGAGGAAGAAGCCGCTCAACAGGAACACGGTGTAATACGCGATGTTCGCCCAGTCGTTGTAGAGGTTGTAGATGCCTGGCCACCGCTCGCGCATCGTGAGCTGAATCACGACGAGCGGAACGAGGGGCACGTAGACCACCCAGGCCCTGGAACCAGTGGCCCGCTCGCGACGGCGGAGGAGCCACACGAAGAGCGGCACGTAGACGATGGTGAGCGTGAGCAGGTAGGCGACGAACCAGAGATGCGACCACGTGAAGCGGTCGAGCTGGGTGAAGAACGTCGGGAGGAACGCGAGGAAGCTCTCATGGAATGGCTCTGCGACTGGCAGACCGCCGGGGATGAGGAGGCGGATGGTGTCCTGGTGCTCGGCGGCGATGCGGAGTCCTTGGTGATTCAGGTCGAGTCCGCTCCGTAGCTCCAGGTACTTGATAGCGGGCGCGAGCAGCACGCACCCCGCCACGAGTGGCACGCCGAGTCGATGGAGACGCTCACGAAGGAACGCGCGGGCACCTCGTAGCTCCAGCGACGACGCGGCCGACCAGCCGGCGAGTAGGAAGAAGAGCGGCATGTGCCACAGGCTGATGAACCCGCAGATCACGAGGAGGATGAACGATTGGTCGGCGTTCCGGATGTGGAAGAAGGGGGCCGGGTCGAAGACCTTCCCGACGTGGAACACGAACAGCAGGTACGTGGCGATGACACGCAGCCAGTCGATGTCAGTTCGTCTGCTCATGATTCACTCCTTGATGAAAGCGCGGGCGAGGAAGTTGACGACAGTGTTCTTCGCGACCGTCTCTTCCACGACTTGCGGGTGCGGGTCGGAGTGCCGATGGACCGCCCAGAAGATGACCGTCTCGATGATGAGGCGCGCGGCAACCGCAGTGTCGGGCACGCTCCAGAAGACCCGCCTTCGCACGCGCTCGTCGAGGTACTGGGTGAGCAGCGTGATGAGTCCCCCCCTCGCCCCCTCGAACCACAGGGCCGCCAGCTCTGGAAAGTCCCGCGCTGAACGGTCCAGGAGCTTGATGCCACGACGGTTGGCGGCGAGCGTGTCATACAGCTCTCGGACAATCGCCTCGAACTCGACGCGCACGTCATCCACGCGCTTGCTGGCGAGCGCCTTCGCGAGGGTCGGCGGTACGCCGCTCTGGGCGAGACGCTCGCGCACGTACTTGAGTGTGGCGCCGGCCTTCGGAGTACGGACCGGCAGCGAAGGCTTCTTGGCGAACGGCTGCGGCGCGTCGGCATAGCGAGCCACCAGGTCGAAGAGTGCTTCCTTGCCCTCGACGTAGAGGTAGACGGTGCCCTTCGCGACGCCCAGAGCGGCCGCGACGTCCGCCATCTGCGTGAGCGCGTAGCCCCGATCGATGAAAACGGCCGTCGCACAGTCAACCAACTGCTCGATGCGATTGTCGGGCATGGTGCGTGCCATCTGTTGGCGGTCGTATCCTGACCGACTGGGTCAGTCAAGAGGTGCACCCTGGCAAGCCCCGGCGCCCATGGGTAGGCTACGGGCCGATGGACGAGGGCACCTTCCAGCTATGCCGGGCCAGCTCGTTCGGGCTCGCGGTGGTCCTCGCGTTCGCGCTCCAGCGCGTGACGCCTCATGCGCGGCTCCAGGGGAGCTGGCCCGTGAACGGCGGGCTCTGGCTCCTGAACGCCGTGGTCGTCGGCCTCGTCTGCGGTGCATGTGCGTTCTCCGTGGCCGACTGGGCTGCTCGCCAACAGGTCGGGCTCCTCACCTGGGCGACCACGCCGATGTGGCTGTCGCTCGTCGTCACCATCGTCACCCTGGACCTCATCTCCTACGGCTGGCACCGTGCCAACCACCGAATCGGAGTTCTCTGGAGGTTCCACCAAGTCCACCACTCGGACCCGACCTTCACGACGTCAACGGGCCTGCGATTCCATCCTGGCGAGCTACTGCTGTCGCTCCCCATCCGACTCGTCGCCGTCGTCGTCCTGGGCGCTCCTGCTGTCGGGGTTCTCGCGTTCGAAGTGGTCTTCACGTTCGCGAACCTCGTCGAGCATGGGGACATCGACCTCCCGCAGCGGGGTGAACGCGTGCTCGCGCGCGTGTTCGTCACGCCGGCCCTGCATCGACGTCACCACACGCGCACGGGGCCACAGCGTGACACGAACTTCGGCACCATCCTCTCGGGGTGGGACCGACTGCTCGGCACCTTCACGCCGAGCGACTCGTCGGCGGTGGTGGACACGGGCCTGCCGGGGCTCTCGCAGGTCACGTTCAGGGAGGCTCTGGCGTTACCCATGCACGTGCGGCAGTGAGGTCCCATGCTCACTCTCTTCGATGACGTCTTCAGCCCCTATGCCCGGAAGGTCCGCATCGCGCTCTACGAGAAGGACGTGCCTTTCGAGCGCGTGCGGGCGCTGCATGGCGACTGCAACCGCACCGACTTCCTCCACGTGAACCCCCGCGCCGAAGTGCCGGCGCTGGTGGATGGCGACTTCCAGCTCTACGACTCGACGCTCATCTGCGAATATATCGAGGACTGCTACCCACAGCCGCCGCTCTACCCGCGCGACCCGCGGCAGCGAGCGGTGTGCCGTCTCATCGAGGACATCGCAGACACACAGCTCGACGCCGCTCTCTACGCCATCACGCTCATCGAGTTCGGGCGCGGGGAGTCCCATCCCGCGATGCACGACGCGGCAGCCCGAGACATGGTCCGACTCTACGGCGACCTCGAACGCCACCTCCGTGAGGAGCCCTACCTCGCAGGTGACTTCTCCATCGCCGACATCGCCGTGGCCCCGCATGTGATGGCGGCGACGTTCCTCGGCTTCGCGCCCGACCCCACCCAGCAGCCGAAGCTCGCCCGCTGGGCAGACCGCGTCCAGGAGCGACCGTCCATCGTGCGCGACAACGCCGACGTCATCGAGACGCTACAGCGCCTCCAGGCCGAACAGAAGCAAGCCTTCGACCCGTACCGGGTCCAGTGGCGGAGCGACCGGCTGGAGTGGGTGATGAAGAACGGCTTCGCTGATTGGTTCGCGAGCGAGATGAAGTCCGGTCGGGCGTTCTTTCCGCTGCCCGTCAAGTCGTAGAACCTACCGCCCAGTCTGGGCATCAGTCACAGCAGTCTTCTCCCTTCCTCGCGCACGAGAACGTAGGTCATTCCCAGCGCAGCTACCGGATCCGCCCACCACCATCCGAAAGCGGCATTGAGTGCGATGCCAGTGAGAACGATGATGGACAGCCACCAGCACGCCGTCCCTCTGTCGAAGCAGATGAGACGGGCAAACGAGGCGAGGCGGCGGAGGAAGCGGGCCAGCAATGGCTCCTCCCACGTGACGTCGATGTTGCTGGCCCAGCTGGGGATGAAGACGAGGTCGCGGGGCCCGTCGCCGATCACCTGGTAGCCGACCCAGCCGTCGCCGACGCGGGTGTAGCGCGTACCGGGTTGCACGCGCGGGAGGGTTGCGCGGGACGAGATCGGCGTCAATGGGCTTACGCGCCAAGACGAGAGTCGGCGAAAGTGGCACGATGAACCCGCGGTTCGATCTCACGGGAAAGGTGGCCCTGGTGACGGGCGGCAGCCGCGGCCTCGGCCGCGAGATGGTCCTCGCCTTCGCCCGCGCGGGGGCCGACGTGGTGATCGCCAGCCGGAAGCTCGACGCCTGCGTGGCGACCGCGCGCGAGGTGGAGGCGCTCGGTCGCCGCGCGCTGCCGATCGCCTGCCACGTCGGCGAGTGGGAGCAGCTCGAGCCGCTCGTCGAGAGCGCCTACGGGCGCCTCGGGAAGATCGACGTGCTGGTGAACAACGCCGGGATGTCGCCGCTCTACCCGTCGCTGGCGAGGTGAGCGAGGCGCTCTGGGACAAGGTGCTGGCGATGAATCTCAAGGGGCCGTTCCGGCTCTCGGCGCTGGTGGGGACGCGGATGGCCGCGGGCGGCGGCGGGTCGATCATGAGTAATGACGGGCCGGGTTTGTTCCACCCGCACTTCGCATCCCGGGCGACTTCACTCACCACGGCGTCCAGGCAAGCAGGTAGAGCGTGTCGTTGTCCGATGCGCGGCGCCCGGAGCCGTCGTAGTTCGCCCGGGCGCCGTTGAACTTGCCGTAGACGGTGTACTGTACCGCGAACTGCGTCATCGGCAGGGCAGGCCATGACAGGTTGAGCCACCGCGAGAACGGCAGGACGCTCACCTGCACGAAGGCCCCCCAGCTGTCCGGCTTGCCGTTTCGGCTACCGCTCACGGCCGCCGGCGCGTACAGCAAGGGGTCGCGCCGGCCTGCGACGTCGAAGATGCTGAGCGTGATACCGGACAGTTTGTAGTAGTAGTACGATGCCCACAACTGCTCGGTGCGCAGATCGTCGAAGCCGTGTGTGGCAGCCTTGGCCGCCTTGGCGGCGGCCAGGCCCTGGTTCTCCCAGATGAACATCGAGCGGAAGGTCACGAAGTGGGGCTTGCTGTTCCACTGGTACTGGACGTCGCCGCCGAGATCGAGAAAGTCGTTGGTCGGCCCGGAGCCGCCGGTCTGGAAGGCCTTGTCGTACAGACCCACGTGGCCGAGCGAGAGGGAATGCTCTCCCTGGTTCTTGTAGAGCGCGAGGCGCCAGTAGGGCGACGCACCGTCGGTGACCGTGGTCTTCGCGTTGCCGGTGGTGAGGACGCTGTAGACGCCGGTCTTGCCCGAGAGATAGGGCGTGACCTCCGCGTAGAGGAAGTTGTCCCAGAAGGCGTACGCGCCGACGCCGGCGACCTGTCCGCCGAGATTCGCGATGCTCGGAGAGGCGGCCGGGGTTGGCGCCACCTCGGACGAGATCAGCTGGTTCCAGGAGGGGAGCGTGTTCCAGACGTCCTGCACCGTCGGGTTGTTGTTGAACGTCGCCCCGTACAGCAGCGTGTGGTCCTCGCCGACGGCGCGGACGTCCGTCAGGCGGATGTCGACGTTGTCCGTGGCCCACCGGTTGTCGTTGCCGTCATAGGTTCCCAGGATGAAACCGCCAAGCCGTCCGTAGTAGCGGCCGGAGAGGAAGAAGTTCGCCTGCTGCGGGTAGGAGAAGTTGTCGTTCGTCTTCGTGGAGAAGTGGATGGTGGGCCGGTTGGCGAGCCCCGGCTGGCCCTTCTCGGTGTGGGTGAAGGACCACTGCTGCTCCGCCGCGACGGGCGGGTACGGCTCGTACGGCTTCTCCTCGTGCGCGCTCCAGATGTAGCCGTTCATCTTGAACATGCGCCCGAAGTCGGTGAGCTCCGGGAAGAAGCCTCCTGCGTGGCACGCGTCGCAGGCCATACCCGTCTGGCGCGCAAAGCTAGGAACCGCGTACGCCGGGGCCGCGCCGAGCACGACGACCAGGGCCGCGGCAGGGACGATGGCGACCACAGACCGCCAGCGCATGAGAGCTGCCTTCGCGGTCACCATGGCCGATCAGTGAGCGGCCGCGGGCGCCGCCGCGAGCGCGCGCACGTAGTCGACCAACGCCCACAGGTCGGCCGGGCTGAGCGCATCGCCGTAGGCGGGCATCGGTGTCCCGTCCACGCCGGCGGCGATGCGGTAGTAGAGGTCGCGCGCGGCTGAGCCCCCGCGGTAGACGCCCGCGGTCAGGTCGGCAGGCTTGATCGGCCGCCCGGCGGCGTCCTTCAAGTCCCGCGCCGAGTCCCCGTCGCCCGCGCCGCGCACGCCGTGGCAGCTCGCGCAGCCCGCGTCGGCGTAGAGCCGTTGGCCGTGCGCGATCGTTTCCGGCGTGCTCGGCGGCGGCGCGCCCGGGTCGGCCAGCCGCTGCGGCTCCGGCTCGTCGATCAGCCGGGCGAACTGGAGGACGCGGGCGGCGATCTCCCTCCGCTCCTCCTCGCGAAGGAAAGCGAACGAGAGCATCGCCGTGCCGGGGACGCCCTGCTCGATGGTGCGCATGACGTCGGCCGTCGTCGGCGGCTGTCCCGCCGGCGTGGTGCGGAACTTGAAGAGGCGCGTCGTGAAGTCGCGCGGACGCGGATCGAGGGCGGTGGCTTGCGGCCCGTTGCCGTCGCCGCGGTCGCCGTGGCAGCGGCTGCACTCGCGGAGGTAGGGCGTCCGGCCCGCCCTGGCATCGGCCTCGGTCAGGGGACGGCGGAGACCCCGTGCGTCGTCGGCGCGGCTGGCGGCGAGCGGCAGGGTCAGCGCCAACAGCAGCAACGAGGGCGTCCTCACGGCCGGATCACCAGGCGCGGGTGTCGCCGCCAGAAGACCGCCGCCATCGCGGCGGCCGCCAGCAGGTTGCCCACCAGGACCTCGGGCAACGTGAGCCCGCGGAGCACCGGCTCGGCGAAGACCATGCTCGCGAGCAGGAAGCCGAACTCGAAGAAGACGAAGAGCAGCATCACGCCGAAGCCAAAGCTCGGGTCGAGCTCGACCAGCCCGAGCAGGCGGGATGCCCCGACCCCGATCAGGAGGAAGGCGAGCACGTGCACCCAGGTGAAGCTGAGGACGACCTCGAAGTTCGGCGCCAGCGCCTGCGGATTCTGCAGGCCCGCGCTGCCCTGGAAGAGGGCCGTCCCGAGGACGGTGGGCGTGTAGAAGGGCCGTCCCCTGATCGAGTCCAGCGCGAAAAACCACACCGCGATCGTGGCGGCGCCCACCAGCCCGGCCAGGATGCCCTCGACGTACAGGCCCGTCGCCTGGCGATCGACGACGGTCGGGCTAGAGATGCGCGATTCCGTGGCCGTCACCGCTCCCTTCCCCGAACGGTCAGCGTCGCCGGGCGAATTCGCCGGGTGCGGCGGGCGAGGTGCGGTGCAGGAAGTCGAGAGCGTTGGCCACGTCGTCGACGAAGTAGAGGCCCCGTTGCTGCGCGGCCACGGCGAGGCCGAACAGCGCCCCACCCCCATTGGCGTTGACCGTCGAGACCATTACCTGCACCCCGCCCGGCGTGGTCTCGACGAGGTTCCCGTCGCCTCCGTTGACCGTCAGGATGTCCCCGCTGGGGGCGATCGCGAGGCCGAGCGGGGCATTGAGTGCGCCGCCGACGGCGACGTCGACTCCTCGCCACGCGCTCGACCGCCGGTCGACCGCCCTCGGGATCGCGGCAATCCGACTGGCGACCGTGTCGGCTACGTACAGCGTCCCGTCGGCGGCGAGGCCGACGCCCGTCGGGCCCACCACGAGCGCGGCCGGATCCGTGCGCTCGGCGAAGCCCGATCCGATGACCGTCTCCGACATCATTCGAGGCCGTGCGTTCGCGTCGAAGGCGAGCGCGATCCGTACCACCGTTCCCTGGTCGATCTCCGTCGTGCTCGGACTGCCTGCCACCGGGCCATTGAGGACATTGGCCACGAACAGGAGAGCCGCGTCGCCGTTGTCCAGCGCCGTCATGTCCCACGGACCGTTGATCGCTCCGCCGGAGAACGTCTCGACGACGTGCCCCGTGCTGTCGAGCACGAGCAAGCAGCCCGCCTGCATCGTGGCGCTGGTCCCGTCCGAGGTCGGCAGGCTACCCACGATGACGACTCCCTGACGGAGCACACTCAGCGCGGTCGTGAGACCGACGCCGCCCGGACACGGGCCGGGGAGCGCCGAGACGTCGATCTGCGCGAAGAGGGCGGACGTACCGTCGGGCGCGACGTCGACGATCGTGGTACCCGTCCCCTGGGCATTGGTGGCGTCGTTGAAGTTACTGACCAGGACGTGGCCGCGCACGAGATTGCCGACGGTCCGTGGCACCACCGCTACGCCGTAGGGGTTGATGTCCCCGTTTGCGGGGACGGTCGACGCGAGTACCACCTCCTCCGGAAAATGCCCGACGAAGGTCGATCGAGCGTGAGCCGATGGGGCCAGCAACAGCCCGACCACGGCCAGGCCCGGGAGCAATGCCGCTGCGTCCCGATTGCCGGTCGTCTGTCGTTTCATTGCGCACCTCCCTCGTGCGACGGTTGGCCTCACTCGACGCTCGCGCGCCGTGCGTCTGCCAATTCAGGTCGCGACACGGGATTGTCAGGTCGGGATGGAACTCCTTAAGTCGTCTCGTATGCCAGCGATCGCGAGCCTCGGGGTTGGTCTCCTGCACACGACGCGGAATCCTTCGACCGTGATTGTCCTCGCGGCGGGCTCCCCGTTGCCCGTGTCACCGAGTGAGAGTCCCCACGGGCCCCGCTTGTTCCCGGCTCACTGGGAATCGTTGCGCTGCTCGCCCGTGCCGTGCCGCACGGCTCCAGCATGCCCGTCGCTGCGACTGGGCGAAGTTCATCCCATGCCTACACGGGCTCATCTTCGCCGTCCTTGATTCGCGCCGCGGCAAACCGCCTCACATGAGCGGGACACGATGCCGATCGACACCAGGGCGCCACGCGGGTGGCCACGACGGGTCTGCGGAAGGCCGGGGAGACGGAGGCGCTGTCGCGGTGCGTCAGCCCGGGCCCTCGGCAACGGACGAGG
>Ga0070706_100007178_pt1 | contig 10476 bp, 7 predicted proteins | sample KBSK5501metaG_FD_65476 | JGI IMG/M metagenome (GOLD analysis project Ga0070706, IMG submission 65476) | Corn, switchgrass and miscanthus rhizosphere microbial communities from Kellogg Biological Station, Michigan, USA - KBS K5-50-1 metaG | ecosystem: Host-associated > Plants > Roots >...
CCGGAACACACCGCCGCCCGGGCCAACCCATGGTGCAGCTTGGTCGACCGTAGTCGACGATGAGGCCGTGGGCGGGGCGATAGGCGCAGCGGGTGGTGTCTGGCGGTCGGCCGGAGGGGCATGGCGGTCGGCCGGAGGGGCCTGGCGGTCGGCCGGGGTGATCGGCAGCAGAGTGCGGCGGTCCCTGGCGGTGTGCGCGGGGCGCTTGCGGCCGGCCAGGAGGTCGTCGAGCCTGGCGCCGATCTGGGCGTAGTCGTCGAAGCTGAGCACCTGCGCCTCGGGCAGCTCGCCGGCCAGGTCGGCGCCGTAACGCTCGGCCAGGCAGCCGACGGCGGCGACCTTCGCGCTGGACTCGGCCGCGGAGAACAGCTCGGCGATGGACTCCTGCTTGGCCGCCTGGATGAAGCCGCACGTGTTCACCAGCACGACGCTGGCGTCGCCGTCCGGGTTCAGCTCCCAGCCGGCCGCGGTCAGCCGCGCCGCGAGCTCTTCGGAATCAACCTCGTTGCGCGCGCAGCCGAGGGTGACCAGGCTGACGGTGCGCGCAGCAGGCGCAGAACGTGGAGACACACGCAGAGCCTACCCAGGCGACTGCGTGGTTGTTCCCGGGCTGAAGCTCAGCGTCTCCGGGTTGTTGACGTTCGTGGACTGACGTTTCCCGTCCACGGTAAGCACAACCCCGGGGGGGTTGCCCAGGCGCATGTACACGGCCTGCTTCTCGGTCCAGGTCTTGGAGGAGCCCGCCGGGATCACGCCCATGAAGATCTGCGACCCGTCGCTGCTCTTCGTGAGCAGGACCCAGCAGTCCTGTACCGCGCTGAGCTGGATCACCACGTCGGAGGGCACGGGCGAGGGCGACGACGTGGGGTGAGCGGTGGGTTTCGCGCTGGCCGTGGCCCGGTGGGTCGGGGCGCCCTGGGTCGCCACCGGCTTGCCCCCGCCGTGGTGGGACACCAGCCGGTACGCGCCGAACCCGATGATGGCCAGCAGCACCACGACCACGATCATCGACAGGCTGGGCGAGCGCCGCTCGCGGATCTTGATCGGGGTGGTCGGCTCGAAGACGTCGGCGGCCCTGATCGCCCCGGGCGGACCGTGCTCGGCGTCGTACTCGCTGATGAGCGGGACCGGGTCGGTGCCGACGACGCTGGCGATGCTGCGGATGTGCCCGCGGGCGTAGAAGTCGCCGCCGCACACGGAGAAGTCGTTCTGCTCGATGTCCCGGATGATCGATTCCCTGATCCGGGTCCGCTGGCTGACCTGGGCGACGGTGAGACCGGCCCGGCGGCGCGCATCCGCCAGGGTTTCGCCGATGCTCACGCCCGCCTCCACGTGCTCATGAGTCGCAAAACGGAGATGTGGGACCATCCCCGAGTGCCGGGGCCATCACCAAGTGTAGACAGCATAGAGCCCGGGAACGGTCACCTGGTCCAGGCCGCTCCGAAGCCTACCCGCCGCGTAGCGAGGTCAGCGTTTCTTCCAGGTCGTCGGGCCTGACCAGCACGTCGCGCGCCTTGGAGCCCTCGCTTGGCCCGACGATGTCCCTGCTTTCCAGCAGGTCCATCAGCCGCCCGGCCTTGGCGAAGCCGACGCGCAGCTTGCGCTGCAGCATCGACGTCGACCCGAACTGGGTGGTGATGATCAGCTCCGCCGCCTGGATCAGCAAGTCCAGGTCGTCGCCGATGTCGGAGTCGATCTCGCGGGAGCGCTCGGGCGCGGCCGCGACGTCCTCCCGGTAGGTCGGTTCGGCCTGCTTCTTGCAGTGCGCGACGATGTCGCGGATCTCCTTCTCCGACACGAACGCGTTCTGCAGCCGGATCGGCTTGGACGCGCCCATCGGAAGGAACAGCGCGTCGCCCTGGCCGACCAGCTTCTCTGCGCCCGGCTGGTCCAGGATGACCCGGGAGTCCATCAGGCTGGAGGTGGAGAAGGCCAGCCGGGACGGCACGTTGGCCTTGATCAGGCCGGTCACCACGTCCACGGACGGCCGCTGGGTGGCCAGCACCAGGTGGATGCCGGCCGCCCGGGCCAGCTGGGTGATCCGGACCACGGCGTCCTCCACGTCACGCGGGGCCACCATCATCAGGTCCGACAGCTCGTCGACGATGACCAGCAGGTACGGGTAGGGCAGGTAGACGCGCTCGCTGCCGGGCGGGGGCTTGAGCTGGCCGGCCCGGACCGCCTTGTTGAAGTCGTCCACGTGCCGGAACCCGCAGGCGGCCAGGTCGTCGTAGCGACGCTCCATCTCGCCGACCACCCAGTCCAGCGCCTCGGCCGCCTTCTTCGGGCTGGTGATGATCGGCGTGATCAGGTGCGGAATGCCGTCGTAGATGGTCAGCTCGACCCGCTTGGGGTCGATCAGGATCATCCGCACCTCGTCCGGCGTAGACCGGGTCAGGATCGAGGTGATCAGGCTATTGAGGCAGACGCTTTTGCCGCTTCCGGTAGCGCCGGCGATCAGGATGTGCGGCATCTTGGCCAGGTTGGCCACCATGACCCGGCCCTCGACGTCCTTGCCCAGCCCGACCACCATCGGGTGGTGGTCGTTGAGCGCGACCTGGGACTTGAGCACGTCGCCCAGGCTGACGACTTCCTTGTCCGCGTTGGGGATCTCCACCCCGATCGCGGACTTGCCCGGGATCGGCGAGATGATCCGCACGTCGGCGCTCTTGACCGCGTAGGCGATGTTCTTGCTCAGCGCGGTGACCCGCTCCACCTTGACCGCCGGGCCGAGCTCGATCTCGTACCTGGTCACCGTCGGCCCCCGGCTGAACCCGGTGACCTGCGCGTCCACCTGGAACTGCTCGAGCACCTCGGACAGCGCGGCCACCACGACGTCGTTGGCCCTGGTCCGCTGCTTCGGCGCCGAGCCCGGCCGAAGCAGCGCGGTCGGCGGCAGCGTGTAGGCGATCGCGTCGCCGGCGGTCAGCGTGAGCTGCTCGGGGTTGCGCAGCGGCGCCGAGGGCTTCGGGACGGTGATCACGGGCTCGTGCGCGGGCTCCGGCGCCGGGGCCCCGTGCGGCACGGGTTCCTCGTGCGTGCCGAAGCCGAGCGCCTCGATCAGGCCGTCGCTGCCGTCCGGGCGGCGCGGCTTGGCGGCGCGCTTGGAGTCCTGTTCGACCAGCGGCGTGTCGTACGGCTTGGTGTGATCGCCCGCCTCGATGGCGGGGCGGAGCCTGATCTGCCTGGCGATCTGGCCGCGGGCCTTGCGGACCGCGCCGCTGCCGGCCTCGTAATCATGGTCGATCTCCAGGTCGTCGTCGCCCGGCTCGGACCGCGGCCGGGCGTGCCCGAACATCTCGCGCACCTCGGCGAACCGCTCCGGCAGCCGGTGCACCGGGGTGCCGGAGATGACCAGGAGGCCGAACGCGGCCAGCAGCGCGAGCAGCGGCGCGGCCACCCACGGCGTGAGGGCGGAGGCCAGCGGCCCGGACACGGCGTAGCCGACGAGGCCGCCGGCCTGGTGGATGGCGCGCGGGCCGTCGGCCGGGCGCGGCGTGCCCTTGGCGATGTGGATCATGCCGAGCGCGCCGAGGAGCAGCGCGGTCCAGCCGATGGCGGCCCGCACGGTCTCGGAGTTGCGGTCAGGGTGCCGCAGGAACCGCCAGGCCAGCAGCACCGCGAGCACGGGGATGATCCAGGCGAGCGAGCCGAAGCCGCCGATCGCCGCGGTCCGGATGGCCCGCCCGGCCGCGTTGCCCATCCGTCCCCACAGGCTGGCCCCGAGCACGATGGCCACGCCCAGGGTGAGCAGCCCCAAGCCGTCCCGGCGGTGGTGCGGCTCCAGGTCACGCGCGCCGCGGCCGATGGCGCGGGCCGCGAATCCGACCGCGCCGGCCACCAGCATCCAGGCGGCCGCGATCATGTGGCCGATCCAGAGAACCAGAATCACGACGGGGTCGCGCGGCGGCGCGGACGGGCGACCCTTGGTCGTCCGGCCCCTCGCCGCACGGCCCTTCGCCGTAGCCGACCTGGCCGGGGGCTTCCGGCTGTTCTTCTTCTTTTTTTCTCTGGGACCCGAACGGGTCTGGCTGCCTTGCCCCTGCTGACGGCGGGGGGCCTGGCGGGCAGGCGACTTGACGGTGGCGGAGCGGGCCGAGGGACGTGAGAGCGCCTCGGGATCAGCCTCGTCCGGCCCGCCACGCGGGCGGGCAGATCCGTTACGGGCACGGGTCGCCATAGTCACAAACGTAGCGAGAACTGTCGACTGCCCCAAGCACATAAGGCCTGTGTCGGCTCAAGGCCGACTGGACCTCCCGCGAGCCGCAGGGCGGATTGGGAGCCGCACCTTGGAACAGGTCAGGCGTTGGCGGGCAGGCTGGTGCCGGCGCCGCGGCTTCGCGGTAGTGTCGGCGCATGCGGGTCGCGATCCTCGATGACTATCAGCAGGTTTCCCTGGCCAGCGCGGACTGGTCGCACGTGCGCTCACTCGCCGAGATCGACGTGTTCGCCCAGCACATCGCGCGGACGGAGGCGCTGGTCAGCGCCCTGGAACCGTACGACGTGATCGTGGCGATGCGGGAGCGCACCGCCTTCGACGCCACCCGGCTCAGCCAGCTGCCGAGGCTGCGGCTGCTGGTGACCACGGGCATGTCCAACCCCTCGGTCGACCTGGCGGCGTGCGCCGCCCGCGGGGTCACGGTGTGCGGCACGGGCGGCATCGGCTTCTCGACGGCCGAGCTGACCTGGGGGCTCATCCTCGCGCTGCTCCGGCACATCCCGGAGGAAGACCGGCGGCTGAAGATGGCCGGGCGGGCCGGCGGCGCGGCGCTCGGCGTCGGCGGCGGCTGGCAGCAGACGGTCGGCACCGGCCTGGACGGCAAGCGCCTCGGCGTGGTGGGCCTGGGGCGCCAGGGTCGCCGGGTAGCGGGGATCGGGCGGGCGTTCGGCATGACGGTGGTGGCGTGGAGCCAGCAGCTGGATCCGGCGGTGGCGGCGGAGGAGCAGGTCCAGGCGGTCAGCAAGGAGGAGCTCTTCTCCTCCTCCGACGTGGTGACCGTGCACTACAAGCTGAGCGAGCGCAGCACCGGGCTGGTCGGCGCGGCGGAACTGGCGCTGATGAAGCCGTCCGCGTACCTGGTCAACACCTCCCGCGGGTCGCTGGTCGACAGCGCCGCGCTGCTGGCCGCGCTGCGGTCGGGATCGATCGCGGGGGCGGCGCTTGACGTGTTCGACGTCGAGCCGCTGCCGCTCGGCGACCCGCTGCGGACCGCGCCGAACGTGGTGCTCACCCCGCACCTCGGCTACGTCACCGAGGAGGCCTACCGGGTCTTCTACGGCGACGCCGCCGAGGACATCGTGGCGTTCGCCAAGGGCGCGCCCGTGCGGGTGCTTTCCGCTTCCTAGTGGTCTTTAGCCCGGCTTCTTCCAGTCGGGATCGCGGCCGGACAGGCTCAGCGCGCGGTCGAACGCGGTGGCGTCTGGCCCGGTCTCGATGGCGTCGGCGAAGCCCTGGTACTGGCGGAAAAGTTCGGCGGCGGCGGGTCGGCCGGTCTTGAACAAACGCGACGGATTACGCTGATCAGGTGCCTGAAACCGCCGCCGGGACGATGGGCCGCGGCGTGCTGCGTCCGGGCCTGGCGGCCACGCATTTCCGGCTGGCCCGGCACAAGCCGCCGGACGCGCTCGCGCCGTTCGTGGACTACTACTGGATCCCCCGCTGGGACCTTCGCGGGCAGCCTGCGTACGAGCAGACGATCCTGCCGCACCCCAACGTGCACCTGGTCTTCGAGGCGGGCGGGGCCGGGATCTTCGGCGTCGACCGGCGTCTGTTCGCCCGCTCGCTGGCCGGGCTGGGCCTGGCGTTCGGGGTGAGGTTCTGGGCGGGGGGCTTCCGGCCGTTCTGGCAGGCGCCGATCTCCCAGTTGACCGACCGGGTGGTGCCGGCCGCGCGGCTGTTCGGGCCGCGGGCGGAGAAGACACGGCAGGCGATCATGTGTGCCGGTGCTGATCTTGGGGGGGATGGCGCTGGGGACGATGACGAGGCCGATGCGCGGATGATCGGGTACGCGGAGTCGCTGCTGTGTTCGGTGCTGCCGGAGCGGGATCCTGTGGCCGAGGAGGTTGGCGCCCTGGTCTCGCGCATCACCGACGATCCCGGGCTGCGCCGGGTCGACCAGCTGTCGGCCGCGTCCGGGATGACCGCGCGCACCCTGCAGCGGCTGTTCGCCGACTACGTCGGGGTCAGCCCCAAGTGGGTGATGCGGCGGGCGCGGCTGCACGAGGCCGCCGAGCGCGCCGACGGCGGCCAATCGGTCGATTGGGCCCAGCTGGCCTCCGATCTCGGCTACGCCGACCAGGCGCACCTGACCCGGGACTTCACTGTCACCATCGGCGTCTCCCCCGGCCGCTACACCGCGCCGCTGCCCAGCTGATCGTTGCCCAGCTGATCGTTGCCCAGCTGATCGTTGCCCAGCCGGCGGCCGGACCTCAGGGGTCAGCCTCCGCGGCCGACCTGATCCCGTCGGCGACGTCGGTCAGCGCCTCGCGGAACAACAGCGATCCGGCATTCGGTCCCTCGTTGAGCTCCGCGACCAGGTCCTTGATCGCGCAGCTGCGCCGCTGGACGGCATCCGCCACCACCGCCCGCACGTCCCGCAGGCTGGTCATGCGGCGCACGGTATCGGCGACGGCCCGCGCTGGCATGGCGTAGCGCACCGGGCCGACCTCACAGGTCCGATCCGGCATCCTGGTCGTCCGGTGCAGCCGCGCGAATCCGGCGTCGCGGCGCACCCGGCTGGCCGGAACCAGGACGTCGACGACATCCGTCAGCTCCGTCCGGATGTGATGGCAGCGCAGCGCCGCCGACCCGGTGACCACGCTGCCGCTCCCCGCGTGCAGCAGCGCGGCCATCTCCTGCTGGAGCGTCGTCGGCGCACCGGTCGCGGCCATATAGACGCCGGGCAGCAGGACGCTCCACGGGCCGCCCTGACGGAGGCGATGCGCGAGAGCGTGCCTGGTCAGGCCGACCGTCAGCGCCTGCTCGCGCGAGATCACCTCAAGCTGCTGCTCCAGGATGCGGAAAAGCGCGTCCCGGTCCAGTCGTGTCGATGGAGCCATGCTCACATGATGCCGCAAGCGGCGGGCCGGGTGAGGCCGCGCATGACCCGGGTGGCTAGGCCTGGATTACCACTGGGATGATCATGGGGCGGCGGCGGTAGTTGTCGCTGACCCATTTTCCGACGATACGGCGGGCTAGCTGGCTGATCTGGTGGGCGTCGGTGATGCCGTCGGCGGCCGCCATGGCCAGGGCCTCCTCGATCTTGGGCAGCACCTCGCCGAAGGCGGCGTCGTCGATGCCGGAGCCGCGGGCGTGGAGCTCCGGGCCCGCCACCATCTTGCCCGAGTTGGCGTCGACCACGATCACCACCGAGACGAAGCCCTCCTCGCCGAGGATGCGGCGGTCCTTCAGCTGCGATTCCGTGACCTCGCCGACGGTGAGGCCGTCGACGTAGACGTAGCCGCACGGCACGGCGCCGGCCACGCTGGCCTGGCCGCCGACCAGGTCGACGACGACGCCGTCCTCGGCGATCACGATGTTGTTCTCGGGCACGCCGGACAGCGAGGCGAGCCCGGCGTGCGCGCGCAGGTGCCGCCATTCGCCGTGCACCGGCATGAAGTTCCGCGGCCGCACCAGGTTCAGCACGTAGAGCAGCTCGCCGGCCGGGGCGTGCCCGGACACGTGCACCAGCGCCGAGGCCTTGTGCACCACCCGCGCGCCGAGCCGGGTCAGGCCGTTGATCACCCGGTACACCGCGGTCTCGTTGCCCGGGATCAGCGAGGACGCCAGGATGACGGTGTCGCCGGCGGCGATCCTGATCGGGTGGTCGCGGCCGGCCATCCGGGACAGCGCCGACATCGGCTCGCCCTGCGAGCCGGTGGAGATCAGCACCACGTCGCCCGGCGGCATCTCCTCGGCCTCGCGCAGGTCGACCAGCAGCCCGCCGGGCACGTGCAGGTAGCCCAGGTCGCGGGCGACGCCCATGTTGCGGACCATGGACCGGCCGACGAAGGCGACCTTGCGCCGGTGCTTGACGGCGGCGTTGAGCACCTGCTGCACCCGGTGCACGTGCGAGGCGAAGCAGGCCACGATGATGCGCTGCTCGGTGTTGGCGAAGATCTCGTCCAGCACCGGCGCGATGTCGCGTTCCGACGTCACCACGCCGGGCACCTCGGCGTTGGTGGAGTCGGCCATCAGCAGGTCGACGCCCTCGGCGCCGAGCCGGGCGAAGCCGGCCAGGTCGGTGAGCCTGCCGTCCAGCGGCAGCTGGTCCATCTTGAAGTCGCCGGTGTGCAGCACAAGCCCGGCCGGGGTGCGGATGGCCACCGCGAGCGCGTCCGGGATCGAGTGGTTGACCGCGAAGAACTCGCAGTCGAACGGGCCGAACGAGCTGCGGCTGCCCTCCACCACCTCGATGGTGACCGGGTCGAGGCGGTGCTCGGCCAGCTTGCTCTGCACCAGGGCCAGGGTCAGCTTCGAGCCGGCCAGCGGGATGTCCCGGCGCTCCCTGAGCAGGTATGGGATCGCGCCGATATGGTCCTCGTGCGCGTGCGTGAGGACGACCGCCTCCACCCGGTCGAGCCGTCCCTCCAGGTAGCCGAAGTCCGGCAGGATCAGGTCCACGCCGGGCTGGTCGGGGTCGGGGAACAGCACGCCGCAGTCCACCACGAGCAGGCGGCCGCGGTATTCGAACACCGTCATGTTCCGGCCGATCTCGCCGAGGCCGCCGAGGGCGACGATGCGCAGGCCGTTGCGCCGAAGGGCGGCGGGCGGGGCGAGGTCGGGGTGCGGGTGGCTCACGCGCCGGTCCCTGGCATCTCCGTCCCCGGCAGCTTCACGCCGCCCGCGGTCAGGTCGAGTGCCAGCTGATGTCGTTCCGCCTCGGTGGCGGCCAGCAGCGGCAGGCGCACCGCGCCTCCGGGCAGGCCGAGCAGGTCGAGCGCCGCCTTGGTCATCACCGCGCCCTGGTTCCGGAACAGCCCGTCGTAGACCGGGATGAGCTCGTAGTGGATCTGCCGGGCCCGGGCCACGTCGCCAGCGCCGAAGGCGTCGATCATCTCGTGCAGCCGGTCGCCCACCACGTGGCCGACCACGCTGACGAAACCGACCGCGCCAAGGGAGAGCCATGGCAGGTTCAGCATGTCGGTGCCGCAGTAATAAATAAGGTCGGTCTGGGCCAGCACGTGCGACGTGGCACCCGGGGCGTCCTTGGCGTCCTTGACCCCGACGATCCTGGGGTGGGCGGCCAGCCGGACCAGGGTCTCTGTGGCCACCGCCGCGCCGGTCCGGCCGGGGATGTCGTAGATGAGCATGGGCAGCCCGGTAGCGTCGGCGACCGCCGTGAAGTGGGCCTCGAGCGCGGGCTGGGGCGGCTTGTTGTAATAGGGAGTCACCACCAGCAGGCCGTGGACCCCCGCCCGTTCGGCTGATCGGGCGAGCTCGATGGTGTGGGCGGTGATGTTGGTGCCGACCCCGGCCACCACCTTGGCCCGCGAGCCCACCGCCTCGAGCACCACCCGGAGCAGGCGCTCCTTCTCGGCGTCGGTCGTGGTGGGCGCCTCGCCGGTGGTGCCGTTGACCACCAGGCCTTCGTTGCGCATGTCGCTGACGAGATAGTCGGCGAGGCGGGCGGCCCCGTCGTAGTCGACGGTCCCGTCGTGGTTCATCGGGGTAATCATCGCCGTCACCATGTGCCCGAACGGGGGGGTCTGGGGGGGTCGTCCCCCCGGGCTAGCACTGTACGGTGCCGCATTCGTCGTCATACCCGAACGCTACCCGGAACGCGGTGCACGGAGTAGTCGGCTTACCGTCCGGCCGGCGAGAAATCCCGCCAGGCTGGAAGCATGGCGCCATGGGGTCAGGCCGGGGGCGCGCGGTGCGGGGCGCCCGGGCCAGGTGGAAATACGATCAGCCGTGCGCCCAAACGCCGCCGCAGCTGGTGAATCGGGTCCCGGCGCAGTCCGCGAGCCAGCGATGATCCTGGGACAGCCAAGCGGCCGACGTGGGCTCGGGGGCACCCACGTCAGCCGCTTTCACTAGGTCATCGCCCGGCGCGGGCACGGCGTTACACGGCCTTTCGATGCTGAACGGCTCACACGAGTTCCTCCAGGCATCTTTCCAGCCAGTCGAGGTCCGCTTGCAGGTGCAGGACGGCACCCTCGATCAGCAGCCGGGCGGTGGTGTCCGCAGGGTCGGTTTCGGCCTGCAGCTCGGTCAGGTTACGCATTATGCCCAGATAATGTCTGCGCTGGGCGTTCATGAGGCTCATCCGGTCGGCCAGTCCCGCCATCGGCGCCAGGATCAGCTTGGTGAAGAACTCATCGCGGATGCGCGGTCCCTCACTCGGCTCCTCCACCCAGGCCCGCAGCGCCTGGCGGCCCGCGGGCGTGAGCTCGTAGACGCGCTTGTTGGGCCGGGTGGTCTGCTCGACGTCCTCGCTGCGGACCAGGCCGTCCTGCTCGAGGCGCTTGAGCGTG
>Ga0070706_100007179_pt1 | contig 10474 bp, 11 predicted proteins | sample KBSK5501metaG_FD_65476 | JGI IMG/M metagenome (GOLD analysis project Ga0070706, IMG submission 65476) | Corn, switchgrass and miscanthus rhizosphere microbial communities from Kellogg Biological Station, Michigan, USA - KBS K5-50-1 metaG | ecosystem: Host-associated > Plants > Roots >...
TCCAGCCTGCTGTCGAGCGGGTCGACGGTTTCGGCGCCGCCCTCCGGTCCAAAGGTTCCGGAGCCGGCGAGCCTGGTCCTCCTCGGAACCGGCCTGGTAGGTCTCGCTGCGATCTCGCGGCGGCGTCGCCAGAAGTAACGAAGCTCGCGACGTCAGGCGCGACTCGTAAGGCTCGTGCCTGCGGAAGAAATAGAGGCCAGCCGCGCATTGCGCGGCTGGCCTCTAGTGCTTCAAGCCACGCCGGGCTCAACCGGCCGCGCGCGATTTCCCCAGATCCTCCAACCTAAGCTCGCGGCCGGTCAGTTCCCGTCACGCATCGTACCTCGGCCGGCGCGGCTCACGCCCCTTGGCCTCTTTCCGGCTGCGCGAGGAAGGGTGCTAACCTAGGATGGTGAAGTCGCCGCGGATGACCAACTCGAAGACCAGCGTGGTCGCCTTCGCCGCGACAGCCCTCCTGGCTCTTCAGCTGGGCACGGCCTCCGCGGACGGCCTCCAGTGGAACGATGCCATGAAGGCGGCGGACCGCGCGTTGAACGAATCGCGCTACGCCGACGCCGAGGAGTTTCTGCGCACCGCTCTGGAAGAGGCGGAGAAGTTCGAGCCCGGGGATCGTCGCCTCGACTTGAGTCTCAGCAGGCTCGCGACCGTTCTCTATTTCCAGGGCAAGTACGACGAGGCCGAACGACTCTACCTTCGGGCAGTGGCGATCCTCGAGAAGACTCTCGGGCCCGGACACCTGCGCGTGTCCTACATCCTCACGGGTCTTGCGGTGATCTACCAGACGCAGGGCAAGTACCAGGAGGCCGCGCCGCTTCTCGACCGATCACTGGCGATCCGGGAAAAGGTCCTCGGACCGGAGCACCCCGATGTCGCCAGCACCCTTAACAACCTCGGGATGCTCTACAGCGCCCAGGGCCAATCTGCCCAGGCCGAGATCGTCTACCGTCGCGCGCTCGTCATCCTGGAGAAGGTATACGGGCCCGGAAACTTCGAGGTAGCCGGGACGGTCAACAATCTCGGAATTTTCTACAGCTCCCAGGGCAGAACGGCGGAAGCCGAGCAGTTCTTGAAACGAGCTCTGAGGACCCGCGAGGCCGCGCTGGGGATGAAGCATGCCGAGGTCGCGGCCAGCCTCGACAATCTCGGGGTGTTCTATAGCTCTCAGGGCAGGGCGGCGGAGGCCGAGCCGCTGCTGAAGCGGGCCTTGGCGATTCAGGAGAGCATCCGGGGGCCCTCGCATCCCGAAGTTGCGATCAGTCTCGGCCACCTCGGCGCTCTGTACGAGTCTCAGGGCAAACCGGCGGAGGCCGAGCCGCTGCTGAAGCGGGCGCTGGCCATCTGGGAGGGGTTGGTGGGGCCGAATGACGTGCGGGTTGCCGGGACGCTAAGCAACCTCGCAAAGATCTACAAGACCGAGGGCAAGTATGCCGAGGCCGAGCCACTGCTGAAGCGCTCGCTGGCGATCCTGGAGAATACCCGGGGGCCAAAGTCCCCCGAGCTGGCCACGGACCTCGAAAGCTATGCGGACCTGTTGCGGAAAATGGGCCGGAACCCAGAGGCGATCGAGGTCGAGGCCCGCGCCAAGGGCATCCGGGCTGAACTGGCGAGCGCCAGCCCTCCCAAACGTGATCAATAGCCGCCTCTTGATATTGCGCCGCACGGAACAGATCAGCTGCCTCCGTCTCAGCTCGTCAGGGCCTTGAGGGCCGGCGGGCACGGTGGGCCGCATCGCCATGCGGCCTCATCCCGAGGGCGACTGCCCAGGCCCGCCTTTCCATGTTCGGCTCGCGGTCACTGGACCTTGAGCGTTCCACGCATGGTGGGATGCAGCGTGCAGGTGTAGGCGTGGTCACCGGTTTTGCGCGGGGTGTATTTCCACGATCTGCCCGGGAGGATCACGTGCGAGTCGAACACCCCCTTCGCGGTGACGGTGTGCGGGAACGGATCCTTGTTGATCCAGAGCACCGTGTCGCCACGCTTGACCGTCACCGACTCGGGCCGATATGTCACGGCCTCGATGACGATGGTATGCGTCGTGGCAGCGGTAGCGGGATCGATCCCGGTGGCAGAGAAGAGCAACACGAGGGCCGGGGCGCAGGCCAGCGCCAGGCGCGCAGCTGATCGTCCCATCCTTTCGGAGGCTATCTACCTGGAGCTCACATCGCGGACGTGTCTCGTGGTCTCCGGCACGCGTCTATTTGGCGAGCTTGGTCTGGATCATCTTGGCGTGATCGAGATGCGCAACGAACGCCGGCCGCACCTTGACGATCAGCGCCTTCAGCTCTTCGTTCTTGGTGTTGGGGATCAGCACCTTGTCGACCGCATCCAGCACTTGCTCGTGGTAGGCGACTTCGTGGTCGATATAGGCCTTGTCGAAGGCCGCGCCCCGCAGGCCCTTCAGGTTCGCCAGGTTGTCCTCGCCTCCCTTCTTCAGGCTCTGACTCGTCGGGTTGTCCTCCGGGGTGACCTTGAGCTTCTTGGCCAGGGCCACTGCCTGCTTGTTCACGCCGCTATGGTCAGTGACCATCTGCTTGCCGAACGCCCGGACGTCCTTGCTCTGACCTTTGGATTCCGCCAGTTTGCCGGCATCGATGTCGACCTGATTGGCGGTGACGACGATGTGCGCGATCTGGGGATCGGTGGGGCCAGCGGCCGTGGGCGCTTGTGCCCAGGCCCAGCCGGGTGCGATGAGTAGTGCGCCAGCAAACACGAGTCTCGACAATCTCATGACATGCCTCCCACAAACATCAAGGTTTGGAAAGTCTCTACGCCGGTCCTCCCGGAGCCTCGAGTCCGCCGCTCGAGCCCGTCAGCCTTGCCCGATTGAGTACGCGGGAGACGATGCGATCACAGCGCTCTCCGGCGAATTCGAACGTGTTCACGGTGGCCACATCTATGTCCCGAGACAGCGACGCGCGAAGCAATGCACGGGCCCGGAAGGCGCGCGTGCGCACGGTCGCCGGAGGTAGTCCGAGGCACGCCGCGGTCTCTTCTACCGACATTTCTTCAACGTCGCGCAGGATGAACACGGTGCGAAACTGTTCCGGTAGCGCGTCAATTCGGCGCTCCAGCATCTGACGCAGCTCGGTGCGAAGCGCGGCAGCCTCGGGCTGCTCAACAGTCTCGTCCGCCATGGGTGCCTTCTCTGGCCGCCAATTGCCACGCTCGCCGCGCTGAGCTCCAGGCTCCAGCGGGACAACAACACCCGCGCGCTTCCGATTGCGCAGCCGCGCATAGGCCTCATTGATCACGATGCGCGCGAGCCAGGTCGACAGCCTCGCTCCGGCGCGGAAGCGGCCGATATTGCGGTAAGCGGCGAGATACGCCTCCTGCACCGCATCCTCGGCTTCCGCGTCATCCTTGAGGATCGAGCGTGCCAGGCGATAGAGCAGGCGATTGTGAGCGCGCATCACTGCCTCAAAGGCGCGTTCGTCGCACTCTCCGATGCGGCGCGCGAGCCCGGCATCCTGGTCCAAGGCGAGCGCAGCCTCACGCTGTGGAATCATTTCCCGGTCCCCTCATGACCCCCCTCGGTCATTAGATGAAGTTGTCCCCTCCGGCGTTCCCGAGACGAGAAGCCGGGGTCTAGACGAAACGTGAAAACTTCTGAGCTGCAAGGAACTTAGCTCGACAAGGTTCTGTTCTGCCGATGTTTGATGCTCGCGCGCCAGCCAAAGACACCGGTCACCGATTGAGGACGGCCGATCCGAGGGGTCTGACAGCGCCCTCTGACAGGGGGTGTACTCCCAACCACCCTTCTGTTTGTCCCGGTAAGCACACCTTTTGAACATAGCCAACATAACTCCCATTGTCAGTCCCGGCCAGTCTCTCCTCGGGCCGATCCCAGCTTGGCACAGTCGCTCTCGAGTTCGAGGACGGCCAGAAGCTCCGAAGTGACAGGACACTAGGTGTGCTGGCGCGATGTCAGCAGGAAGACGCCGAGCGCGGCGAGCCCCGCCGCGGCGACGCCGAGCGTGGTGAGGTAGAGCACCAGGTATGAGTGTGTGCGGTCGAAGATGGCGCCCGCGAGCCACGGCCCCGCCGCCGCTCCCAGGCTGTTGCCGATGCCGATTAGGCCGAAGACGGGGCCGTAGTTGCGCGGTCCGGCGACGCGGCTCAGCAGCACCGAGACAATGGTTGCTCGGGAGCCGAGCGGCATGAAGAGGAAGAGCACGTAGCCGTAGGCCAGGATCCGCGCCGGCCAGGCTTCCATCGCGAGCAGGCAGAGTATCCCCACCACGGATGAGCTGAACGAGACGAAGCCCGCCAGCGGGGCGCCGAATCGATCCGCGGCCATGCCCGCCAGAACGCGCCCGAACGCGGCCAGCACGCCGCCGACCGCCAGCATCATGGACGTCTCCTCGACAGACATTCCGCGCGCGGGAAAGTAGAGCGCGTGCTGCGTGATGGCGAGGAAGCCGAAGAGCGGCGGGACGCTGAAGACCACCATGAGGCTCCAGAAGGGAGCCGAGAGGACGATGGCCGCCATCGGCCGGTCCGCTGCGCTGACTCGGGCGGGATCCGCCCGGACCTTGCGCTCGCCGAGGCGCGAGGGCAGCACGCGCCAGGCCACCGGCACGAGCGCCACGAGCGCGGCGGCGTAGCAGGCGAAGGCGGTGCGCCAGCCGAAGCTGTCGATGATCCGCTGTGTCACCGGCCCGAGCACGAACGCCGCCATCGAGCCCGAGAAGGCGATGCCCATCGCCACGCCCCGGCGCCGACTATAGGAGTCCGCGAGCAGCGCGGCCTGGGTCGAGAGGCTCGTGAGCCCTAAGCCGATGCCCACGGCGATGCCAACCGATGCGACGAAGATTGCGAGGGTCGGGGCGGCCGCGCCCAGGGCGAAGCCGCAGGCAGCCGCGCTGAGGCCCGCCACGACGACGAGGCGCGGGTTGTGCCGCGCCACGAGCCAGCCTGCCATGGGCCCGAGCACGGCGCCCCCAATCCAGACGACGGACATCGGCAAGACCGTCGCCGCGCGCGAGGCGTGGAATTCGGCGAGGAGCGATGGAAGAAAGAGGATGTAAACGTTGGGGAAGCCGGAGATCAGGAGCGTGGTCGTGAACGCGAGCCACAGACGCGCGTTCGCCAGGCTCTCCGACGGGCGGGTCACCGGCGCATTATATGGTACGTTGCTGACGCGCTCCTTAACGCGGAACCAGGAGGACGACATGCCCGATTCCGGCCATGTGATGCTGACCGTGCTGCTCCACCACGACCAGTCGAAGACCCTCGACGAGATCATGGCGCACCTGAAGAAGACGGGTTTCTACCGCGATTTTCCTCCCGAAGGCTCGGAGCTGGTGTCCTGGGTCGTGGCAATGTCCTTCGGATTCGTCATCAACCTCAAGGTCGAGGCCGACAAGGTCCGGAGCGTCAACCGCTACATGGAGCAGAAGGCGTGGGGCGCCTTCCGCTACGAGGTCTTCCCGTCCTACGACTTTGCCCCGATCGCCGCGGATTTGAAGAAGCAACACGCCTGAGTGGTAGGATGGGGAGCGTGACGAACACCCCCGCGCGCATCGAGCTTGCCCTGGCGCCCACCCCCATCATGAAGCTCGAGCGCGTCTCCCGCCGGCTGGGCGTCGAGCTCTACCTGAAGCGCGACGACCTGACGGGCCTGCTGGAGTCCGGCAACAAGATCCGCAAGCTCGAGTTCCTCGTGGGCGACGCACTGGCGCAGGGCGCCGACACGCTGATCACGGCCGGCACGCTCCAGTCGAACTGCTGCCGCGCGGTCTCGGCGGTGGCCGCCCGGCTCGGGCTGAACGCCGTCCTCGCCGTCAAGGGCCCGCGCCCCGCCGCCTACGACGGCAATCTGCTTCTCAACCGCATGCTGGGCGCCGATGTCCGCTATCTCAGCGACGCCGAGTTCAAGCGGTACCCGGACGCCCTCGAAGCCCTCGCCGAAGAGGTGCGCCGCGGCGGCGGCACACCCTACGTCATCCCGGAGAGCGGCTCCAACGAGGTCGGGGCGCTCGGTTACCTCGAATGCGCCGTGGAGCTGGCCGAGCAGATCAGCCACGGCGCCCCGCGCTTCGACACGATCGCGGTGACGGCGTTCAGCGGCGGTAGCCAGGCGGGGCTCCTCATGGGCAAGCAGCTGGCGGGACTGCCGTCCGAGATCGTCAGCGTGCCGATCGCGTTCTCCGCGGACCACGTTCGCAGCTACGTGGCCGAGACCATCGGCAAGGCCGTGGCGCGCTTCGGCTTCGCCATCGACGTTCCCAAGACCATCCACCTCCTCGACGGCTACCAGGGCGCGGGACGGACGGGCGTCGACGATGCCGAGCTCTCGCTCGTGATCCGCCTCGCCCGGGAGGAGGGTGTGATGTTCGATCCCGTCTACACGGCCAAGGCTTTCGGCGGCCTGCTCGACACGCTCCAGCGCGACCCGAAAGCGCTCGGCCAGCGAGTCTGCTTCATCCACACCGGCGGCATCTTCAGCCTGTTCCCCCTCCGCGAGCCGTTGACCCGCCTGCTCGATTCCTGACGTGCCAGAAATCCGGCTGACCGGCGGCGACCTCGACGGGCTCCAGCTCCACTACGTCGACGAGGGGCAGGGGCCGGCCACGATACTGATCCACGGCCTGGGCGGCTTCGCCGAGTCCTGGCGCCACAACGTGCCCGAGCTGGCGCGTCATGGGCGCGTGATCGCGCTCGATTTGCCGGGCTCCGGCCGCTCGGGCAAGCCCCGGCGAGCCTACACGCTCGAATTCCTGGCTCAGGCGCTCGACAGGCTGCTCCACACCCTCGGGGTGGACCGCGTCCATCTCGTCGGCCATTCCCTGGGCGGCGCCGTCGCCGCGCGCTACACCCTCGATCACCCCGGGCGCGTCGAGCGGCTGGCCCTGCTAGGAGCGGCGGTGCCGGGCTTCGACCTGCGCCCATCCTGGGTTTACCGGACGCTGTCGCTGCCGGGGCTGGGCGAGATCCTCTCGAGGCTGATCACGCGCGGCATCTGCACGACTGGACTCGCGCGCTGCTTCGACCGACCCGACCCGGACGAGATCCGCTTCTTCGTCGACCACGAGTTCGCGGCGCGCTCCTGCAGCGAGGGCCGCGCGGCCTACCTCTCGCTGCTGCGCTCGGTCGCGGACGACTTCACCGTGGGCGCGGATGTGTACCGCGCCGCCCTCTCGCAGCTCGGCAGGGGTGTCCTCGTGGTCCACGGTCTCCAGGATCGCGTCATCCCGCTCGCCCACGCCCGGCAGGTGGCCGAAGGCCTCGGCGTCGCGCAGCCGCGCTGGCTCGACCGCTGCGGCCACTTCCCCCAAATCGAGCACGCCGAAGTCGTCAACACTTACCTCCGCGACTTCCTCTTCGCTCCCGCTTCTCGCTAGTTAGCAATCGGGGTCAGGTCTTGCATTACGACATTTGACGACTTCGGACCGTGATGGTGCAGGCGCGATCGCTCAAATGTCGTAATGCAAGACCTGACCCCAAGGACTACAGCGTGTAGGTTTTGCCCTGCTCGAGGATGTGAATGCGGGTGGAGTCGATCTTGGCGAGTTCTTCCGCGGTTTCCTGGTACAGCTGCGGCTTGACGTGGTAGATCCAGACCGGCACGTCGGGCGGCGCCTTGTCGAGCTCGCGCTTCAGCATCTCCGGCGTCAAGTGCCCCGAGGCCTTCGCGAGCGCGTCCATGCGGCTCGGGAAGGACGTCTCGACGATGACCGCCTTGAGCCCGCGCATCTCCCGCGCCACCTGCCAGATCTTGCGTGTGGGTCCGGTGTCGCCGCTGAAGACGAAGCCCGTCTCGCCGTCGTGGACGATGAAGCCCGCGGTCGGGATGGTGTGCTCGACCTGGATCGGCGTCACCCACAGCTCCCCCACGCGCGCCTCGCCCTCTTCGGCCAGCGGGCGAAACGCCAGCACGGGGTTGGTGGGCGTGGGGATGTTGGAGAAGTTGGGCCAGACGATGTCGTTGAAAACGTGAGTGCGCAGGCTGTCGAGCACGGGGCCCAAGCTGCAGGCAGTCACCCGGCGCTCGGGGGCGAGCATGGCCAGCGTGTCGGTGAGGAAGCAGAGCCCGGCGATGTGGTCGAAATGGGCGTGGCTGATGAGGGCGTACTCGACGTCGATCTGCTCCGCGGCCGTCAGGGCTCCGCCGACGGTGCCCGCGTCTACCAGAACCCGGTCATCGACGAGTAGCGCCGAGGGTCGCTGCCCCTGCCCCTCGCTCCCGTACGAGCCGAGAACCTTGATCTTCATGCGACGATCTTCATCTGAGCCCCTGGGGGCCTCCGATCGGGTCGAGTTTAAACTCCGCGATTCTAGTCTACCAGCCAAGTGGCGGTCAAGGTTAGTGACGTTGGCGGGCTTCCGGCCCTTATCCTGGGCGACCTTGCGAAGCACGGAGCCCGTGTGGGAAGATGCGGGTGATGATTTTTCAGCAGATCGTCAACGAAGATGCCGGCTGCATCGCCTACCTGATCGGGTGCGGCCAGGCGGGAGAGGCCCTCGTCGTGGACCCCGGGCGGGACCGCGTGGACGACTATCTTGCCTGGGCGCGGCGGAAAGGCCTCAATCTCACCCACATCCTCGACACCCACATCCACGCCGACCACCTGTCGGGCAACCAGGCCTTGGCGGCCAAGACCGGCGCGCGCATCCACATCCACCCGGCGGCCGAGGCGGCTTTCCCCCACGCGCCTCTTGCCCACGGAGACGAGCTAAGGATCGGCACGGTGCGCATCCAGGTCATCCACACGCCGGGGCACACGCCCGACAGCGTTTGCCTCCTGGTGACCGACCTTTCGCGCGGCGAGGAGCCGTGGTTCGCCTTGACGGGCGACACGCTCTTCGTGGGCGACGTGGGGCGGCCCGATTTCGGCGGCGAGCGCGCGGCCGCCCAGCTCTATGAGAGCCTGACCACCCGCGTGCTGACGTTGCCCGACAGCGTCGAGGTCTACCCGGCCCACGGCGCCGGATCTTCATGTGGCCGCGCCATGTCCTCCAAGCCAGGCTCAACCATCGGTTTCGAGCGGCGGTTCAACCCGGCCCTCCAGGCCGCTACCGCCGATGCCTTCGTGAGGGAGCTCATGACCGGCCTGCCGCCCAAGCCCCCGAACTTCGACCGCATCATCGCCAGGAACCGCTCACAGGCGCTGCCCTCCGTGGGCGAGCCCGAGCCGCTGTCGGTCTCCCAGGCCCGGGAAGCCGTGGCCAAGGGCGCGATCGTGCTCGACGTGCGCAGCCCCGACGAGTACGGCGAGGGGCACATTCCCGGCGCCGTCAACGTGTGGATCGAGAGCAACCCGTTCGCGGCGCGCGTGGCGATGATGACGCCGCCCGACAGCCGCTTCGTGCTCCTGGCGACGGGCCCGTCGGATCTCACCCGGGCGGTGCAGGGGCTGGGGCGGGCGGGCATGGACGACATCGCCGGGTATCTCCAGCGCGGGATGACCGACTGGAAGAGCGAGGGGCTTCCCGAGGAGCGCGTGCCACAGATCACGGTGCACGATCTGGCGACCATGCTCGACGAGCGGGCGGAGCTCGTGGTGGTGGACGTGCGCGAGCCCTCCGAGTGGGACGAGGGGCACATCGCCGGCGCCATCAACCTGCCCATGGGCCAGGCCGTCGAGCGCATGCGGGAGCTCCCCGCCGACCGCCCCAAGGCCGTGCTCTGCGCGGGCGGGCTGCGCTCGAGCTCGGCGATCAGCGCGCTCCTGAGGGCGGGAATGAGTGGTTGGTACAATGTCGCCGGCGGCATGCGCGAGTGGACCAAGGCCGGCTACCCCGCAATCACCGGAGGACGCAAGCACGGAGCATGAACGAAGACTTCGACTATCCCATCATGTCGCGGGCGCTGATCCTGGGCGACAAGGATACCGTGGCCCGCAAGACCCAGGAGGGCCTCGCCCTCGCCATGGACCCGAAGGAATTGATCTTCCGGGGCCTGATCCCCGGCATGGACGTGGTGGGCGAGAAGTTCAGGCGCAACGAGTACTACGTGCCCCAGGTGCTGCTCTCGGCCCGCGCGATGTATGCCGGGCTCGACCTCCTCAAGCCCCTCATCACCAAGGCGGGTGGCGACGGGCAGTCGCTCGGCGTGGTCGTCATCGGCACGGCCCAGGGCGACCTCCACGACATCGGCAAGAACCTGGTCGCCATGATGCTGGAGGGCGCGGGCTTCAAGGTCCACAACCTCGGACGTGACGTGGCGCCTGAGAAGTTCGTCGCGGCCGTCGAGGAGCACGGGGCGCAGATCGTGGGGATCTCGGCGCTCATGACCACGACCATGCCCGCCATGAAGCGCACCATCGATGCGCTCGAAAAGGCCGGAGTCCGCGACCGCGTCAAGGTGATGATCGGCGGCGCGCCGGTGAGCCAGGCCTATGCCGACGAGATCGGCGCCGACGGCTATGCGAGGGATTCGACCATCGCGGTGGTACGCGCCAAGGAGCTGCTCGGCGTGGCGGCGGCGACCTGATGGCCCGCCCACGCGGCTGGGAAATCGTCGAGAGGGCGC
>Ga0070706_100007180_pt1 | contig 10472 bp, 7 predicted proteins | sample KBSK5501metaG_FD_65476 | JGI IMG/M metagenome (GOLD analysis project Ga0070706, IMG submission 65476) | Corn, switchgrass and miscanthus rhizosphere microbial communities from Kellogg Biological Station, Michigan, USA - KBS K5-50-1 metaG | ecosystem: Host-associated > Plants > Roots >...
TTCCCGGCTGAGCCGCCAAACCGTGGTCTCTTTGATGGTAATAATAGTGGCAGAGCGGGGCTCACCGGAGAGGAGCGCCATTTCACCGAAACAGTCCTGGGGGCCGAAGACCGCGATATTTTCTCTGCGCCCACCCGCGCCCTCAAGCACGACCTGAACCGCCCCGGATTGGATAAAATAAAAAGAATCGCCCTTTTCTCCTTGCGAGAAAATAGTGACTCCGGCGGCAAAAGACCTCTCTTCGAGCTTGCCCAGAACTTTCGCAATGTCCTCGCGCGAGAGGGCGGAAAAAAGCGGAATCGTCCGTAAAGTGTCGGCAAGATCAGCCATCGGTCAGCGAATAACTCTACCTGCCTTGGCGAGGGTTTCCGGCGCGATACTAAGGCCGATGATGTTGGCGGTTCTGAGATTGATCACAAGGTCGAATTGGGTGGCCGGTTGCACCGGGACATCCTTAGGCTTCGCCCCGTTTAGAAGCTTGTCCACGATCATGGCAGCCTGGCGACCCATCTGCGCGTAGTTGGCGCCGTAGGTGGCCAGACAACCCCGAGTCGCCCAATTTTCTTGATCGCATATCGTTGGCAACTTGAGCTTTTTTGCACCGTCAAAAACGATATTGGCATTGCTCTCGACCAGAGCGTCGGCAATTTGAAAGATCGCATCGCCCTCCTGGGCTTGCAAGTTGTCCAACGCGGTCTGGATTTCAGCGCCGATCTTCACCGGATGATTGACCACCTCCAACTGAAGCTTCGCCGCCGCCTTGCGGAAGGCGGATAAATTGTTGGCTGAAAACATGTTGTTGGCGTCGTAGAAAATGTGCACGCGACGGAGCTGGGGGACGACCAGCTTCAACATTGCCAAACGTTTCTCATCCGTATCGGATGAAAAAGCCGCCACTCCCGTGACATTTCCCTCGGGGCGCTTCATGTTCTTAAGTAGACCCACCGCCACAGCGTCGGCGGGATGGCGGAACACGATCGGGATATCTTTGGTGGCTGCCTTCGCAACCTCCGTGGCCCGGGTTCCGGTGGTGAAGATCACGTTGACTTTTTTGCCTACGAGTTCAACTGCTGCCGGCTGCAATGCGCTGCGGTCACCCTTGGCGTCCCGCAGTTCTACGGAAAGATTCTCTCCTTCTATGTATCCTCGCTCGCGCAGTCCGTCTTTCAGGCCCTTGATGGTCTGAGTCTCACCGAACCCCGATTCTGGAATCAGAATACCGATTTGAAATACCCGCGACGGAGTGCCTCCGTAGAGTCCCGATGCAACGGTCCAGCACAAACCGGTCAGGGCAAAAAAAATGATGGAAAATTTTCTAATCATGAACTTGGCTCGCTATTCACGCTGCCAACGAATTTTTGCACCACCCATACATCTTTTTACGATTTCGCGCCAGCGTTCCAAGTCAAAGAGCAAAATACAACCTAAGAACGCTTTGCGCGTGCTTTGCCCGTTGCACTGATAGCTTAAAGTTTTAGCGGCTTGCACAAATTTCCGGATATCTCACCGCGGAGACACTGAGGAAACAGAGGGAGAGTTTGTAATAAAAATCTCTGCGAACTCTGCGCCTCCGTGGTAATCCCGCTTTTCCCAGTTTTGGTTGCCGCGTTGGCCACGCTAGGATGGGGTCTTTTCAACCGGTTGATTTTAGTTTGACGATATTGAAGGCCGGCACCGGGCGCGCGAAACCTTTCAGATGAAGCTCTTCCAGCGTCTCCACCTCCACAAACTCTTCGATCTTGTTGAGGGTTTTCCGATCGATCAGAATTTGACCGCCCTTAGCTTCACCACAAAGGCGGGCGGCAAGGTTGGTAACATTGCCGATGGCGTCATAGTCAATGCGGCCCTCGAAGCCGATATTGCCGATGGTGGCATAACCGGCCGCCAGCCCGATGCCGAGATCGAGGTCATATCCTTGCTTGAGCCAACTTTTGCGCAGTTCCCGTGCCCGTGCTTGCATCTCGATGGCCATGAGCGTGGCCTTTTCGGTATGATCGTCACGCGGAATCGGGTCATTGAAGAAAATCATGATCCCGTCTCCGGCAAAACGCACCAGCGTTCCATCAAACTGGAATATGAGCTTGCCCATTTCCGCGTGGTAACCGCGCAACACGTCCATCACTTCCTCAGGCTCGGCGCCGTCAGAGAAAGCCGTAAACCCGCGGAGGTCGAGAAACACCACGGTGATTTCCCGACGGTGACTCTTAAAGAGATTTTTGTCTTCCGCCAATATGGTCTCGGCGATTTGCGGCGAAAGGTAGCGTTTGAGTCCGTTCATGCGCTCCAGTTCCGCGACTTGTTGGTTCACCTTGTCGGCGAGATTCCGATTCCACTCCTCCAGCGTGTCATGCATCGCCTTGATCCGCAGCATCGCCCGGACACGCGCCAAAAGCTCAACGGCATCGAATGGTTTGATCACGTAATCGTCGGCGCCCGCGTCCAACCCTCGCACCTTGTCTTCCTGGGTGGCCTTTGCGGTTAAAAGAATCACGGGGATGGTCTTGTGTTGCTCGTCTTGGCGAAGGCGTTTAAGAACCTCCAGGCCAGTCATTCGCGGCATCATGTAGTCAAGAAGAATGACGTCAGGGCCAAAGGCGTCGAGTTTTTCGAGTGCTTCGACACCGTCGCTGGCGCGCTCGATGACGTAACCCTCGTCGACCAGCTCTTGTTCAAGAAGGTCGAGATTGAAGGGCTCGTCATCGACGATGAGGATTTTGTTAGCCACAGGCTGGCTCATTTTAAATTTTCGATCCTTCGGCTTCGCTCAGAGCCTGCCCTGAGTTCATCGAAGGGACAGGTTTTAGATTTCCGATTGGACGCCGAATTTCCGTCTCGTTTCTGAAGAGTTCTCATTTAATAACTTTGACCGCTCGCTGAACGGTTTCGGGAGGAACGGTGACCCCGATTTGGTTGGCGGTCTTGAGATTGATTGACAAGTCGAAATTCATCGATTGGACGAGGGGTAGATTTTGGGGCTTATCGCCTTTGAGAATTTTATCGACGTAGTCGGCCCCTTTTCGGGACATATCGTCCAGGTTGACCCCGTAGCTCATCAATCCTCCCGCCTCGACAAAACCTTCCTGATCGTACACTGCCGCGAGACGGTTTTTGATCGCCGATTGCGCGATCGGCGAGATGTTATTGTTGAAAAGAGAATCCCTCAAGGGGAAAAGAGCGTTCGTGCCTCCTTTGGCTGCGGTTGCAATGGCTCCATCCAGCTGGTTTGCGCTCGACGCTTTCACCGACTGAAACCCCAGCCCCAAGGCCTTGGCGCCAAGTTCGAAATCTTTGACGCGTACGTCGTTGCCTGGAGTCTTGGGATTGGTAAGCACGACCACCTGAGTCACTTTGGGCATGACTTCCCTGATGAGTTTTAGGCGCATGCCGAAAAAGTCAGGGGACATTCTGGCCACGCCGGTTACATTACTTCTCGGATTCATAAAGCTTTCAATCAAACCCGCTTCAACGAGGTCGCCCGCTCCAATGACGATAATCGGAATCGTATTCGTCGCTTTTTTGGCAGCAACGGCCACACTGGTGCCGCCCACAATAATGACATCCGGCTTTTGCGCGACGAGGTCCCGAGCAAGTTGATCCAGGTGATCCAATTTGCCTTCGGCATAGCGGTATTCGATCACCACGTTCTTGCCCTCGACGTAGCCGAGTTCGTTCAATCTTTGGCGCAGTGCTTGATCCCGAGGTGCGTTCAAAGACGGGGAGCTAGACACAAGTTGTCCGATCTTCCAAACCTTTGCCGGCTGTTGCGCCCGGGCAGGTGTTTCGAACGTCCACAACAACACCACGATTCCGATCAGCCTAAGGAAGTTTTTCACCGACTTCACCTCCATATGATTAACCCCCGCTAGCATTCCGTAACTGAAGTTCGCAAAATAAATCAGCGAGCGCCCCACCGTCATACCCGCGAAAGCGGGTATCTGGTAGGGGCGGGTTTCAAACCCGCCCTTACATCTGGATTCCGGGTCGCGCTACCCCGGACTGTGATCCGGGGTTGCCCGGAATGACGATGCACTTTTGTTGCGAACTTCAATTGCACGACACTAAAGCCTTTTTACACGATCTCGCGCTCAGGGCGAACGGATTTTAGTTGCTCAAATCGAGACTCTCCGCCAACTCCCACTCTCAACGTCGCTAATCCGCATTCATGGCGGAGTTACGAATATGTTTTGATGAAGTCGGCGGCACGTTCGCCGATCATCATGCAGGTGAGATTGGTGTTGGCGTGGGCAACGGTCGGCATGATCGAAGCGTCGCCGATCCAGAGGTTATCCATGGCGTGGACGCGCAGATGTTGGTCCACGACCGACATGCGGTCGGACGCCGGACCCATCTTGCAGGTGCCGACGCCGTGGAAATAGCTCGTGTAACTGGAGCGCGCGAACTTGGCCCAATCTTCGTCCGGCGCCGGCGAAAACAGTTCTCCGCAATAGTGATTCAACGGCTCGGTATCGGCGAGCTTTTGCACGAACTTCATCGCCGATACCATGGCCTGAATGTCCTTGGGATGCTCTAGCATTTGCGGATCGATGACCGGCAAGTCACTCGGATCGGCACTGGCGAGCGACAACCGCCCGCGATTGGTTTGCTCCAATAAATGACAGGAGAACGAAATCATATCGCCCAAACCCGCCACGTTCGTGACTTCGCGCAAGATAATATGGAAGTCGAGACAAGCGCGAGCGGGGTCGCTCTTGAAATACAACTTGAGCGTTGAGCGGCCGCGCGGCGCGGACTTGAGACCGCCGGTTTTCGCCTTAAACGTCATCGTGATCACAGGATGGTCTTGATAATTTTCTCCCACGCCTTCCAGGGTATGGGCGACCGCAATCCCGTGCCGTTCGAGCTCGGCGCGCGGGCCGATGCCCGAAAGCATGAGGATCTGCGGGGAATGATAAACGCCCGCGCTGAGCACAATCTGATCCGCCGAGGCGGTGAACTCGCTTCCTTCCTTTCGGTAGCGTACCCCTTGGGCTTTCTTGCCGCCGAGTATCAAGGAGACAACCTGAGCGGCGCCAATGATCGTGAGATTGGCTCGCTGCCGCGCCGGGCCGAGATACGCTACCGCCGCCGACTGACGTTTGCCGTCCTTAATATTGCGCGCCGTGGGCGCGATGCCATAAGGGTTCGGATCGTTTTGATCGTCGAAGCGCGGCAGTCCCAGGCGCGAAACTGCATCGAGCAGCGCCTGCTCATGAGCGGCGAGTGGGGTGTCGAAGAGATGTTTGCGTTTGACAGAGATCGGACCGGAGCGCCCGTGAATCGGACTGTCGGGAAAGTCCTGGTCGGATTCGATGCGCTTCAGCACCGGCAGCACTTTTTCCCACGACCACTCGGGATTCCCTTGCGCCGCCCAAGCGTCGAGATCAGCTTTGATGGGCCGCGGGATCGACATCATGTTGACCGAAGAACCACCACCCATGATTCTTCCAGCGAGGGAGAAAAACTCGCTGGAGTCGTAATTCCGTTGGGTTGGATACATGAGGATGTAAGGACTTTCGAGGAGGAGATTGGTTGCCTGCTCGGCGTTGGCTACGGTTTCGGGAATTGGCTGAGGGTCCGGCCCCGCCTCGAGCAACAACACTTTTCGTTTCGGGTCTTCAGAGAGGCGAGAAGCGATGACACAGCCTGCCGAACCGCCTCCGGCGACAATCACATCGTAAACCTCGGACATCAACTCCTCCTAATTTGTTCAAACCGTTCAAGCCGTTCAATCGCGCGCCGCGTGGCGCACTCTGTTCAAACCGTTAAGAACTCCCTCCGAGGATCCAACCGTTTGAACTGTTCGAACGTGTTCACTCAGACGGCTTGAACGGAGCGGAGCGATTGAACCGAGCGAAGCGGTTGAACGGTTTGAACGAGCTCAGAAGCTTATTGCCATTCAATCCCCATCTGTTTGAGGCGCCGGCGGTATTCCACAGCCGGCGTATCCGGACCGCGCAAGTGCAGCTCCTCGGCAAGATCGAGCGGCAACTCCCAGGGACGTTGCGACTCGACGATGCGTTTGTCCTGCTCGAAGATCTGGCGGTGCCGCGCGTTTAATTGCTCGTCGGTTTTCGTGTCGCGGAAATTGCGCCCGGCCAGGCGATAAAACTTCGTCTCGTTATGCGCCACCGGAGTGCAAAGATAAATGTTGGTATGTTTCTCGACGCCTGCCGGCTGGCGGCGCTGGATGATGACCATGAATGGCAGAATCACCGTATACAATTGTTTGGCGGCGCTATCGGGGCGTAATTTGTTGACCGGAGTATCGATCTCGTACTGGAAACCGCCGTTAATCTCCGTGATCGTGATCGCAGGACACTCTGGCTGCTGCGGATCACCAAGAATCCCGGAGTGTACCCATGGGAAATGGGAAAAATCGGCCAGGTTCTCGATCATCCGGGCGGCATTCGCGCGCCACTGGCCTTCCGACGTATAAGGCTCCCACTTGAAGTTCGGATCACCGAATTCCGCGGGCAACTCGGGAATGTCTTGCCGCGGCTCATCAAGACAAACCCAGATCAAGCCGTAACGTTCCTGGGCATGAAACGCCCTCGCTCGAGCTTTGGCAGGAATTTCGCGATCCGGCGGCAGCGAAGGGATCAACGTGCAGTTGCCATCGGAGCCGTAATTCCATCCGTGATAAGCGCATACTAGCCGAGCGCCGCTTATCCAACCGAGGGAAAGAGGTGTTCCGCGATGGATGCATAAGTCGTAGAATGCGGCCACTTTCCCGTTCGAGCGCCAGACAACGATCGGCTGATCGAGCAGCTTAGTTGCCATGGGCTTGTCGGTGACTTCCTTAGACCACAAAACGGGATACCAAAACTGTCGAAGCACGTTCATAACCTTCTCCTCTTAGACCGCGTTGACTCACCGACTCTTGAAGTCGTCGTCTGACGATTGAGAAGTTGATGGCTATAATTGGGCTTGCGTGCGGTATAAGCTTGCTCCCCCCTACGGAAGGAACATAACGCACCCGCACGGCCGCCCGTTCACAGCCCACCAAGATCTTTTAACAGATCGCTGCCGTGTCTTGTCAAGTTCTTTGAAAAGGCGGTGGTGGTTCAGTTTCCGAAAATTGGCAGGGGCGACCCTTCTGTGGTCGCCCGAAATCCGGGCAGGCACAGTGGCCTGCCCCTACGGTGGCTTGACAGGCTCGGCAACTTGCCGCTACAAGGGCGACGGAGAGGGAGGACCGGTATGTTCAGGAAAATTTTCATTCTCTTTTCAGTGTGGACTCTGGTCCTCTGGCCCAGCCGTGAAGCATGGTCTCAAAAGAGCCTTCCAACCGTACGAATCGGCATCGAAGCGGTCGCCGGAACTAACGCTCATTACTACGTGACCAAGCAGCTGGGCCTGTTCCAAAAGTACGGTCTCAATTTGGAGCTCATTTCTTTCCCGGGCGGCACCGTGGGGATCCAATCTTTGCTTGCCGGCGATCTACAATTCGCAACGGCCGATGGGAATCTGGGCCTGACGGCGAATCTTCGAGGCGCTAATTTGTATTTTATCGCTGGAATGATCAACACTTTTCCCTTCAGTATTTTGTCGCGACCGGAGATCCGTACTCCTCAGGATCTTCGCGGAAAGAAAATTGTCATCAGCCGGTACGGCTCTTCTTCGGACACGGCGGTGCGAGCAGCGGTGGAAAAATATGAGTTGCGTCCGGACAAAGACGTGATCATCCTTCAGGGCGGCGGCCAGAGCGAGCGCTTCGCCGCGCTCAAAGCGGGCGCGGTGGACGCAGCCATCGTCAGTCCGCCGCTCAATCTCACCGGACGGCGGCTCGGTTTTAACGAGGTCATCGATCTATCGGAAAGCGGAGTACCGTACGCGCATCAACAAATTGTCGCCCAAAAGGATTTCATCGAGCGCAATCCCGATCTGGTGTTGCGAACAGTGCGCGCGCTCATTGAAGGTCTTGGATACTGGAAAGACCCGACGAAAAAAGCAGTTGTTGTAGGACATGTGGCGAAATATCTCAAATTGGATCCCGAGAAAAATAAGGATCAGCTTGAAGAGACCTATCGTTATTACGGCAAGACTTTTCCCACCAAGCCTTATGCCACACTCGAAGGTTTAGAATTTACCGCTCAGATCTTGAAGAAGAACAGGCCCGAGGCGAAAGATCTTCAAGCAAAAGACTGGCTCAACAATCGTTTCGTTGCGGAATTGGAGAAAGAAGGATTTTTGGCGAAGGTGTTTGGCGGGCGGTAGGCATAAGGTTGTTAGGGTTTCCATTCATAATGAAAGTCGGATGTATGATATGGGCACACCGGACCATCTTTCCATAGACGCGTTGTCCGAGAAGCGGGATGCGTTCGTAGAACGCTTGCTACAGGCCACGCGGGGCACCTTCGAGATTTTTAGCATCTATCTTGGAGTACGGCTGGGCTTCTACGATGCTCTTTCCCCTGGTGGTTGGCTCACTTCGTCAGGGCTCGCCTCCCGCACCGGCACCCACGAGCGGTACGTGCGCGAATGGCTCGAGCAGCAGACGGTGGCGGGTATCTTGGAAGTCGAAAACGAGCAGGCGGAGGCGAGAGCACGGCGGTTTCGTTTGCCGCAGGCCTATGCGGAAGTCCTCAGCGATCAGGACAGCTTGAATTGCTTGGCGCCACTCACCAGACTAGTGGTGGGTGCGGTTCATCCACTGAGCGCGCTCTTGGAGGCCTATCGAACAGGAGATGGTGTGCCCTATGCTCACTACGGAATCGATCTCCGCGAGGGGCAGGCCGGTATTAACCGCGCAATATTCCTGAAGCAGTTAGGGCAGGAATGGCTTCCTGTCATGCCTGACGTGCACGCGCGTCTGTTGGGCGTTCCTCCGGCGCGTATTGCGGATGTCGGGTGCGGTGCGGGATGGTCCAGCATTGGCATGGCGCAGCGCTATCCGCACGTGCAGGTGGACGGTTTCGATCTGGACGAGGCGTCCATCGAACTCGCCCGCCATAACGCCGCCGGAGCCAGGCTGACTGACCGCGTGCAGTTCTATTTGCGGGATGCGGGAGATCCGCAGCTCGCCGGACGCTACGATCTGGTCACCGCCTTCGAGTGCCTTCACGACATGTCGCAACCCGTTGCAGCCCTCAGAGCGATGCGCCAATTGGTAGGTAACGCAGGTGCGGTGCTGGTGGTGGAAGAACGCGTCGGCGAAACGTTTACGGCTTTGGGGAATGATGTCGAGTGGATGATGTACGGCTGGAGTATCTTGCACTGTTTGCCGGTGGGCAAGGCAGAGGCGCCATCCGCCGAGACTGGCACGGTTATGCGTCCTGACACCCTGCGGCGTTATGCGCTGGAGGCGGGTTTTCAAAGTGTAGAGATTTTGCCCATCGATCATTTCTTTTTCCGGCTCTATCGATTACACACTTGACGAGCAAAGCTCCGCTTTGTATTTCCTGCATTTCTCCAAGGTTTATCGTGATCAACTTAGGTGAAACATGCCGGGCCCACCACTGGTGGGCCGTCGAAACCAACTTATTTCTTGAAGGAGAAGATCGATGGCCATAAGCATAAAGGTCGCTGTCTACACCAATAGCGACGATGCGTTCGTCGCCTGGGCTCCGAGCGAGTTCATTCCGGGCTGTCGCGGGTTTTTGTTGGAGCGGGCGCGCAAAACCGGGACAAGCGATAAGGTGGAACCCGTTCAGAACCGGGTTGGGTTTGCAAAAGATAAACCCAAGTCCGGAGAGCAAAGACCCTCGAGCGAGTGGCCGTTTCAGCGCTTCAACTGGACCGACCATGCCGTTGATGTGGGTGCGCAAGTGCGCTACCGGGTGACGGCGATGATCGACGACGGCAGCGGGCGTCCCTACAAGAAGGGTGCTGTAAGCAAGTGGACGCCCTGGGCCAAGCTTTCAGCGGACGCCGGAGGGGGATTCTCTTGCTTTTTTAACCGCGGTCTCGTGCTTTCTCAGTTCGTCGCGCGATATTTGAAATCCAAGAATCTCACGCCGGCGAAGTTCAAGGCTCAGCTCAAAAAGAGCGTCGATCCAAAATTTCGCGCCTTCCTTGAAGGCGATCTGGGAGTGAAAATCGCCGGGATGTTGAAGGATGCGCAGGGGAACGGCGAACTGCACGCCGCGTTGTACGAGCTCGGAGATGAGAAGCTCGAAGATGCAATGATCGCTCTCCAATCGCGCCTACATCTCATACTAGCCAACGGCTCGGACACGTCCGGTGACGGGAACGAAGCGGCGCGACAGCATCTGAACCAGAACGGGATTCCCACCATCGATCGAATGCTCAAGTCGAAGGGGCTCGGTCACAACAAGTTTGTGGTTCTGTCCGACGCCAGCGGGCCGCGGGCAGTTTGGACCGGTAGCACCAACTGGAGCACCACCGGGTTGTGTACGCAAGTCAACAACGGGTTGCTCATTCAAGACAAGGACGTAGCCAGTTTATACCGCCAACAATGGGACCGCTTGAAAGACGCGTCGCCTCCGGTGTTTGACCCGGCTGGATTTCCG
>Ga0070706_100007181_pt1 | contig 10472 bp, 11 predicted proteins | sample KBSK5501metaG_FD_65476 | JGI IMG/M metagenome (GOLD analysis project Ga0070706, IMG submission 65476) | Corn, switchgrass and miscanthus rhizosphere microbial communities from Kellogg Biological Station, Michigan, USA - KBS K5-50-1 metaG | ecosystem: Host-associated > Plants > Roots >...
TCGCCGCCATCAAGGCCGCCGACAAGTGGCTGAAGGACGCCACCGACGACATCCGCAACGAGCGGCTGGCGCCTCTCGCCGACCAGGCACGCGACATCTGGGCGATCCTGCGGGCCTGCCAGGATCCGGCGGAGCAAGCCCTGCGCGATGCCGGCGCGCTTGCCGCCGACCACTCGGTGCCGTCTGAAGTTGCCGCCCGCGTCGTTCCCGGCCTGTGCCGGACAGCAGTGGAAGCCGCTTTCACCGAGGCGATCTGGCGACGCCAGCTGTGCGCCGGAGGCGGCCACGCCGACGTCGAGGCCGACCTGGAGGCGGCCGGCACGCGCCTGAGCCTTCTCGCCGGCCTCGCGCTGACAGGCGACGCTGGCAAGGGCGGTGAGGTCCTCGGCCGGCTGAACTCCTGGGGACGCCGGTTCGCGGATACCTACCAGGCGCTGAACAAGGGCTCCCACGCCGCCTACGCCCGAACGTCGAGCGATGGCTTATGGCCGGTGCCTGAGAGAACCCGCCCGGGCCATTCGAGTCCTGGGAAGACCAGATCGCCGGGCAGCCCGCAGACCCGGTCCCTGACGAGCAGCTGGGAGCGGCGATGCTGTACTCGTCGGGCACTACCGGCCGCCCCAAGGGCATCCTGCGTCCGCTGCCGGAGGTCCATCCCGGCCAGGACTCGCCCGGCGTGGACCTGCTCAAGGCTCTGTGGAGGTTCCGGGTCGGGATGACCTACCTGTCCCCGGCGCCGCTGTACCACAGTGCGCCGTGCGGCAGTGTTGCACTCGCCTTGCTCCAGGGCGCGACCGTCGTGGTCATGGAGCATTTCGATGCCGCCCAGTTCCTCGACCTGGTCGGCCGGTACCGGGTAACCCACTCGCAGGTGGTGCCGACCATGGTCTCCCGGCTGCTCAAGCTGCCCGAGCCGGTCCACGAGGCCGCGGACATCTCCTCCCTGGAGGTGATCATCAATGCTCCGGCTTCTCGAGCATGGTGTCAAAGAGCTCCGCGGGAGGCGGGGTGACACCACAGGCGACCGGGCAGCCGGCGCCCCCAGGGCTGTCCATTGAAGGTGCTTGACATCTGCAGCCTCACCTGAATGCTCACACCAGCGCCCCACCGGCCGCCACGGCACCGGCCAGCCGATTCAGGCAGGCCGCCTGCGCGACTGGATCGCGTCCCATGATCACGAGCACGATTTCGTCCACCGGAAGCTCGGTCATCCGGTGAAGATCCTCGGCGAGCCGTGACTCGGTCCCCGCCAACGCGAACCGGCGGAGCAGGTCGACTGGCAGGCTGTCGGAAAGCACGCTCTCGTGCGACATGTGCAGCGCAAAGTCATAGCTCGAGCGAATCTGCTCGCGGGCGGCCTGCACTTCGGCGCTGATCTCGAACGCCAGTGGATGGCGGAGAACCGATCGAACCCACGGGGCGACCTCGCGCCAAGCCTGGTCCTCGGGCCCTACGGCGCACCCGACCCACAAGACGATCCGCACCTCGGCTGGCTCTCGACCCGCGTCGCGGCTGCTGCTTGCGACGCGGTCTACGACCTGCCGCACGGCAGCCCCTTCGACCCCGGGCACGATGATCGCTCCGTCACCAAGCTCGCCGGCGAGCGCGAGCGTTCTCGGACCGCTGCCACTGAGGAGAATCTCGATGTCCTGTCCGGGACGATCCCAATACAGCGACGGTCGATCGTCGAGCGCCGCGCGAGTCAGCAGCGATCTGATCGCCTGAACTGCATCCCGCAGCTCGCTGAGTCGCGCGATCCGGCCTCCCTGACGCCTCAGTGCGCTGTCTCCGAGCCCGATGCCCAGCCGAATCCTGCCGGGTGAGTACTCGCTCAGGGTTTGCACTGCCGACGCCGTGACCGTCCAGTCCCTGCTCAGGGGGTTCGTGACCGCGGTTCCCAGCCTGAGCGTCTCGGTGCGGGCGAGGCAGAGAGCGATGGTGGTCCAGCACTCGCGCCAGATCAGCGGGCTGTCGCCAATCCAGAGGCTGTCGACGATCCCGCCATCGAGCTCCTGGGCAATCGCGAGCGTCTCCTCCACGCGACTACTTGGATAGTGGCCGATGCTGATCGCCGGCGGAGTCCGTCTCATCGCGTGGCCTCGGCCCACGCCGGGAGCGCCTCAGGCGGCGGCGTGAATCGAGCGGGCAGCGCGACCACCTCACCCTCGTAGATGACGGCGCCGATTCCGATTAGCTCTCCCGACTCGATTGCAGCGCTGATCGTCCTGTGCGAGGAACCTCGGACGGGGCCGGCGAGCAGGATGTTCGCGGGCTCACCAGTCCGGATCGCGCCGCCGGGAATCCGGTGGGATCGGGCGACGTTGTCCGTCCCGCATCGCAGGGCGGTCGCCGCATCCACTTCTCCCAGCGCGGAGATCGCGACGATCGCCTGGAGCGGTCCGCGGGGCACGATCCCATTGCCGCCCGGGGAGTCGGTACCAACGGTCAGGCGATCGAGCTCGCCTCTCTCGCGCAAAGCGCCGGCGATCCTTCCGAGTAGCCGCAAGTTCCCTCCCGGGATCACCTCGATGAACGCATTCGTCTCCTCGATCACGGACATCGTTTCTGTGTCGGAGAGCGGTATCGGACCACCGTTGGCGTGCGCATACAGATCGGGTGCCACCTCGATCACGATCTCCCCCGTGGCGGCGACGCTGTCTCCCTGAAATGACGTCCCACCCGCATGTAGCTTCGTCACCAGCCCGTGTGCGCGCGCCCAGTGCCGGTAGCGTTCCACCTCCTCGCGCCACCCGTCTCCCCCGAACGGGTAATAGATGTACTTCAGGCACCTACCCCCGGCGTCGGCGACCTCCGCGATGTGCCTCTCCTCCAGGCCCGGCACCGCCAGGAGCGTGCCGGCAAACACGCGCGGCGGCGCGGCGATGTTTCCAAAGCACCACGCTGAGGTGGTGGCCAGCCTGGTCACTGTATCTGGAGTCGCGCTTCGCGCGCTGAATCCAGGCACGGTCAGCTCCCCGGCTGACACGCACGCGGTTACACCTGCGTTCAGGTAACAGTGAGTCCAGTCGCTGCCCGCCGGCACCACCGATGTCGATCCTGCGACCGGGTGGACGTGTCCGTCGATCAGCCCGGGCAACGCCACAAGACCATCGCCATTCAGCACACGGACCGTGACACCCTGCTCCTTCAGTGAACGGACGCGCGCCTCCGTGGCGTCGCCGATCGCGACGATCCGACCCTCCTCACACAGGATCTTGCTGTCGTCCGAGAAGGCCCAGGCGGGTTTGGCGGCGAGCACGCCCCCAAGGCCCCGCAAGTGCAGCGCTTCGTGCATGGTCTCGTTAGTCTCCGGCGTACGCCACGGCATCCAGCTCGACGGTGCCGAGCCCCAGCCCTCCGGCTTGGATTGTTGTCCGTGCTGGATACGTGCCGCCGAAGAATTCCTCGAATGCGCGGTTCATCGCGCCGTAGTCGGCGAAGTCTACGAGGTACACCGTCACCTTTACGACCGATCGCCTGTCGAGTCCGCGGGTTCGCAGTACCGCCTCCATGTTCTCAAGGCATTGCATGGTCGCACCGGCAGCATCGGCGGCGAGGATCTCGCCGGTAGGCGTTCTCGCGACCATCCCGGCGACGTGCAGCCAGCCGCCTGCCAGGACGCCGTGCGACAGCGGGACTGTGGGAGCAGCCAGGTGGTCTGCGTTGAAAATGTCAAGCTTCATCTCTTCACCCCTCGAGGTTGTGCGTGATCGGCGAGTGCGGCACGGCCTTCCTGTGCGCTGACGAGGCGAAGGAGATCTGACACGCTTAGAATCCGGCGTGTGCTCTCAGCGGTGCTCTTTACCTGCTCCACAAGGCCACCGATATCGAGCGTCGCATGGTTGATCCCGACTGATCTCAGAACGTGTTCGATCGCGGCTGTCCCTGACATCTTGCCGAGCACGATTTCCGAGTGCCTTCCAATCACCTCCGCCTCGATCGGCTGGGCTGCGAGCGGCGACCTGATCAGGCCGCTGATCGAGATCCCGGAGACGTGGCGGAACGAGTTACGCCCGATGATCGCGCGGTTGTCCTGAAGGCGCAGGCCGATGACCTCAGCCGCTTTGATGAACGAGGGCCCGAGAAGGTCCAGGTGGACCCCGGTGGAGACGTGCAACAGGAGCTCGAGCGCGGCGACGATTTCTTCGGTCGGCACGTTTCCGGCGCGCTCGCCGACGCCGGCGATGCTGCACGAGACGCCCCCCGCTCCTGCTTGCACAGCCGACAGGGCGTTCGCCGTCGCGAGGCCGAAGTCGTCGTGGAAATGGACCTCGATCGGCAGGCCGAACTCGTCATCGCACCACTTCACGAGCGTGCTGACCTCTGCCGGTGTCCCGATTCCGACGGTGTCGACGATCCGAATCCCGTCGATCAGCTCCTGGCGCCTGAGCTCGCCGTAAAGCTTCCGGATGTCGTTGCGCCCTGAGCGGAGCGTGTCGTATGCGCTCGCAAAGGTCCTCAGGCCGAGCTCTCTCGCCGCTGTGTGGGCCTGCACGGCGGCGTCGACCATTTCCGAGACCGACCAGCCGAACTTGTTCTCGAGCTGATACTGGCTGACGGGACTGCTGATCACGACCCCCCACAGCCCGCATCGGTGCGCCAGCTCGACGTCGTCGGTGCGAGCGCGGCAGACGCCGATCGTCTCGGCGATCCGGCGGGCGTCGACCACGGCTGCGATTGCCTCGCGTTCCCCCTCCGAGACCGCGGGCGTCCCGATTTCAGCCCGCCTGATCCCGACTTCGCGAGGACACCGAGACAAACTCGCCGTCGCCATCAAAACGCGCCAGCCGCGAGGCGGGCCAGGCCCGCCAGCACGAGAGCACGCTGGGATCCGCCTCCACCGCGGACGCCAGCGATGAGGGGAACGTTGGTGACAAGGCCATCCATGGCCCCGAAGACGGCGGGCCGCAGCCAGCCGCTGACACGTCCCGGTGATCGTCGTGTGCCTCTGCTCCAAGGCTGCCCTCGGCCATTTTCCGTGCTCCTTTCTGCTATCTCAGACCATCACGCTGCGAGATCATTAGCCGTGGGGCTGTCGCCGTTCCGGACCGCGCCGGTACCGCGCGAAGCTCGGCATGATGGCAGTCAGGATGAACACGCCCAGGATGCAGAGGAGCCCGCCGCTGACGATGGAGATCGTCTCGTTGGTGATGGATGCGACCGCCCCGGACTCCACGTCGCCAAGGTTCGGCCCGGCGACGACGACCACCACATAGATGCCGATGAGCCTGCCGCGGAACGCGTCCGGCGTGGACTCCAGGAGAATCGTGTTGCGGAAGACCGCGCTGACCATATCCGCACCCCCCGCAACGGCGAGCAGCAGCAACCCGAGCCACAGCGCGCGGCTGAAGCCGAAGCAGGTGATCGCCGCTCCCCAGACAGTGATCGCCATGAGAATCGCCAGGCCTTGCCGCTGAACCCTGCCGAGGCCGCCGGAAAATACGCCCCCGGCAATGGCCCCGACCGCCGGTGCCGCAGCGAGTGCTCCCACCGTTCCCGCCCCACCGGCGTAGAACTGGCCCGCCACGGCCGGGAAAAGGGCTTGCGGCATCCCGAATATCGTCGCGTTCAGGTCCAGCAGGAAGGTCATCAACACCACGCGCTTGGTCCGCAGAAACCGCGCGCCCTCGAGAATGGAGGCAAGGCCGACCCGCTCATGCGCCAGGGCGCCACCGGGCGGCAGCCGGGGCAGCCGGACGACGGAGTACAACACGACCGCGAAGGTGGCTAGGTCCACCAGGTAAGTGATGGTGAACCCCTGCCACGCCAGGAGCACCCCACCCAGCAGTGGCCCCAAAGTCTGGCTGAGGTTGGACCCCAGTTGCTGCAGGGCGTTCGCCGAGGCAAGCAAGTCGGTCCCAACCAGCGCGGGTATAGCCGCCTGCCGCGCCGGGTTGACCGTGGCGAAAAGCCCCGACTGAGCGGCGACAACCAGGTACAGGAGAGCGAGGGACCGGACGCCAAGTGCCGCCTGCGCCACGAGCACCGCAGAGCACAGGGCGGACCCTGCCGTCGCCCAGATCATCAGCAACCGGCGGTCCACGGCGTCGGCGATGGCCCCCCCGTACACGCCGAACACCGACAGCGGAAGCAAGGCCACTGCGCCGAGCAGGCCCACGTCAAAGCTGGAGCCGCTGATCCGGTAGACCTGGATCGCCACGACGACGGTGGTTAGCCGCGCGCCGATGCTGTTGGCGACAACGCCGACCCACAGCCTGCGAAACGGCGGGGATACCCGCAGCGGTGACACGTCGGCCATCAGGCCGTGGGCGAAGGCCAGCAGCCGCGTGATCCGGCGCGGCTCGGTCAAGCCGGCCACGGCGCGTTCATGGCCGGGCGCTGGCCGCGTCCACCTCGCGGAAGAACGCGAGCAGGATCTCGCTCAGCTCCTCAGCCCTTGTGTGAATCATATGGATGTCCCCGTTCTCAATGGTCGTGCCACGGCTTCCGGGGACAAGCTTCTGCAAGGGCTCAAGGCGCTGGCAGAACGGCGCCTCCACCGGCCCGGTGGAGGCGATGAACATGGTGGGCGCGGCGACCATCGGGAGGCGCTCCTCCGGCAGGTATTCACGGACGGCGGCCAGTGTGGGAGCCGAGCCGAAGGCCTTCATGCCATCCATGAAGAAATCGTTGACGAACTGCAGATCTTCAGGCGGCAGGTTCTCGAAGGGCAGCATCATCGGTCCGACGGCGCCCAGCGCGACCTTGCTGTACCAAAGCATCATGGTGGCCCGCTGGAAGAGCCGCAGGATATGCGAGCCATCAGACGAATAGCCGGTGATAACCGGGACGGAGTGGCCGCCCATGGTCAAAACGGGCCGGACCGTCTGCGGTGAGTTGGCGATGCGGCGGCGCTCCTCGGGTGAGGCATACACGGGATAGCCGGTCGGGGCGAGTGCCACCGTGCGGTCCGGGTACGCAGCCGCGAGTTCGCCCGCGACCACTGCGCCAGTGTGGTGACCCGAAAGCCGGGCCTTTTCGATACCCAGGCAGTCGAGAAACTCGATAACCGACGCTGCCACGTCCGCGACGGTGAAGCCGTCGGGCAGCGGGTCGGATTCCCCGAACCCGGGAAGGTCGATCATCAGGCTGCGGTAATGCGGGCTGAGCAGCAGGCCGAGGCGCTCGTAGATCTTCCCGCTGCGGCCCGCCTGGTGCATGAAGACGATCGCGTCACCATCTCCGGCGCTGCGATAGTGAAGCTGGCCGCCTGAGGTATCGGCGTAACCGCGCTTGACAGCCCCCTGGCCAGCCGTATTTTTCATGGCCTGCTGGCGTGGGTCGTCCAGCGGTTGACGGCCCGGAACTCCCCGCATCTCATGAGAGCCGCCGAACCCCAGTAATGGGGATCGTCGTAATCGAGCGGGCCCTCACATACGTCTGTGAACCCGGCGCCCTCAAGCAGCGCCGGGAAATCGCGGGAAAGGAAGGCCTCCCAGTAACGCTCGCCGTTGCCGCGCGTATCGAAACGGTGCAGGAACTCGGCTTCGGGCGTGAGCACCGCGAACCGGGGGATGTCCAGGAACATCAGGTGCCCGCCCGGGCGAAGCAGCCTGAACGCCTCCGCGATCGTGGCGTCCACCCACTCCGGCGGCATCTCATGGAGCAGCAGGAAACCCGTGATCAGGTCAAAGGACTCGCCAGGATAGCCGGTGTGAGCCACGTCGCGGCGCGAGTAGGTCACGGCGACCCCCCGGTCCTCGGCGAGCAGGTGCGCCCACCTCAGCGCCTGCGCGGACAGGTCGATGCCGACAACTTCCCCGGCGCCGGGGTAGGCAAGCCGGAACGCGAGCGTGTTCGAGCCGAAGGCACAGCCAAGATCCAGTATCCGGGCGTATTCGTGCCGCGGAGCGGTCTTGGCGAACGCGATCAGCGCGGCCGGGTCCTTGCCGTAGCCAGCGCGCCACGCGGTCCGGTAGATGCCCCCCCCTCGCTCATAGATCGCCCCGATCAGCTCGTCTCCCCAGTACGGCTGCAGGTGAATGTCGTTTCCCTGGTGGGCCGCATCGGCGTACCAATCGGGCACTGTGACCCCGGTCTCCAGTTCCAGCCGGCCACCGGCCGTGCCTGGGACGTTGCCGAGCATCTCCCCGAGGGCTTCGCGATGCGGCGCCACGGAGGCTGCGGCCGACCGCCATGCCAGTTCCTGGGCCACGCGCTGGGTCTGGGCCGTGAGCGCATACAGCGGATCTGCGGAAATGATGGCGCCTGCCTCATCGGCCGTCACCGGGACCGTGCCGTTCGCCGCCGCGCGGTCGAAGTAGCGGGACAGGACCGCGGGCACGTGACGGGAGTAGTTGTAGATCTTCACCCCTTCCAGGTAGTCGAAGTATGCGGCGTCATGCTGCGTCGGCGCCGGCACTGGCGATGACGGCGTCCCTGCTCCGGCCGGTCGCGTGCGGGCAGCACCCGCGGCCCCGCCGCCTGGGCTCATCTGTCTGCTCCCAGCGCCATCCCGCTCAGAAAGCGGTCAAGGAACGCGTCCCTCTCGGGCGTGATGAGCTTTCCCCGGTCCGGCCTGCGGGATAGTTCCTCGATCAGCCCCGCGACGTCGATGCCCCGCTCGCTGAGGGCCTCTTCCAGCAGCCCCAGGCGGTCCTTCAGCACCCAGATCTCGGCACCGAGGCTGAGGACGAGCCGGAACACGGCATCCTGAACAGGGTCATCCAGGGCGTGGTAGCGATTGGCGGGCTGCTGTGGCATATGTGTCATCACCTACCTGTCGGCTGTTGACAGAATATGGTGAGGCTCAGGGCCGGTCAACACGTGCAGATTGAGGACAGGGAGGATGAGATCCATGCCCGTTACGCGCGCGATCCCCCCGGTCGTGCCCGCCGCGACGGCGTGCGCGCGGCCATCATGACTGGCCCGCGGCGCCCGCTGATCCTGGTCGTCTCGTGCGGGGGAACGATCTCGTCGGTGCGCCCGGCCGACCGCGCGGGAGGTGCGGCGCCCCGGCTGAACGCTGCCGATCTCGTCGCCGACGTGCCGGAACTGGCGGCCATCGCCGACATCGAGGCGCTGACATACGCGGTCGTGCCGTCGTCCGACCTGACTCTCGACGACGTCCTAGCCGTGTGCAGGCTCATCGGCGACCGGGCGCGCCGCCCGCCAGAACCCGACGGGGTGGTGATCACCCAGGGGACCGACACGCTCGAGGAGACAGCGTTCGCACTAGACCTTCTGTGGGACGACCAGCGCCCCATCGTGGTGACGGGGGCGATGCGCAACGCGAGCCAGCCGGGGCCGGACGGGCCGGCGAACCTGCTCGCCGCGACGGCAACCGCCGCCTGTCCCGCGGCACGCGACACCGGAGTCCTCATCGTCGCCAACGACGAGATCCACGCCGCCGCCCTGGTACGCAAGACCCATACCACCAGCACAGCCACGTTCCGCTCCCCCACTCTTGGCCCGGTGGGGTACGTGGTGGAGAACACCGCCCGCCTGCCTTTGCGGCCGCGGCGCTCGCCCCGCCTCCCGGCGATCCCGCGGTCCGTGGGGCCATCGCCGGCCGCCCTGATCACCTTTGGCCTGGGAGACGACGCCCGCTTGCTGGCCGCAATTGCCGATGCCGGCTACCGCGGGGCGGTCATCGAAGCCATGGGGGGCGGTCACCTTCCCAGCCGGGTCGCCGGATCGGCGGAACTCAAGGCACTGGTGGAGGCCATGCCGGTGGTACTGAGCTCGCGGACGGGCGCGGGCCACCTGCTCAGGTCCACCTACAGCTTCGCCGGCTCGGAGTCAGACCTGCTCAGCCGGCGGCTCATCTCAGCGGGAAGCCTGGACGGGCCGAAGGCCCGCATCCTGCTCAGCCTGCTGCTGGCCGGCGCGGCGGAACGCGGCGAGGTCGAGCAGACGTTCGCGTTCTTTTCCTGAACCGGCTCAGGCGGTCCCGCAGTCCGGGCGGGCCGCATGGTGTGCCAGAACGGCCCGCCGGCGCAGCCTTGTCCGCAGCGTCAGCCTGCCGTCGCCCCCTGGACGACCGGCCCGTACATCCACTCCAGCAACCGGTTGTCCTTGGCCTGCTCCGCGCCCAGGGCGTGGATCGCCTCATGCGCCGGGTAGCCGCGCAGCCCGACCAGCGTCGGCCGGCCCTCGTAGACGAAGGTGTAGATCGCCGGGACGGGATAGGCGTGAATGGCGGCAATACTGGCCTGATAGTCAACGCCGTCGCTGTCGCTGATGAGCGACCTCGCGACGTCGTCCCGCTCCAGGACCAGGTCGAGCCAGGCCTGGTACTGCTGTTCGGCCGGATGCGTCTTGACCGGGTACCCGGCGGCCCGCTCGGCCTCCATGTCCGGCCGCTCGAAGAGGTTCATCCGGACCCGAAGCACTCCGCTGGCCTCACTCCACCGCTGCGCCAGCGCGCGCAGGACGGCACGGAACTCCTCCTCGCCGGAGCGCTGCCGGAAGAAGATCCCGAAGCGGGGCGCGGGAACCGGACCCTGCGGAGTGGGGTCGCCAGTGCGGTC
>Ga0070706_100007182_pt1 | contig 10471 bp, 11 predicted proteins | sample KBSK5501metaG_FD_65476 | JGI IMG/M metagenome (GOLD analysis project Ga0070706, IMG submission 65476) | Corn, switchgrass and miscanthus rhizosphere microbial communities from Kellogg Biological Station, Michigan, USA - KBS K5-50-1 metaG | ecosystem: Host-associated > Plants > Roots >...
GCTCGCGAAGTTCCGGCGACGAATGGGCTGGCAGATCCCGTGGGTGTCGACCTTCCGCACGGGCTTCAACGCCGACCTCGGGTTCTCGCACGGCTTGGAGGCGGGCCAGGCCGTCGTCGAGGAGATGATCGGGAGCGCCGGGATCCCGCCGATCGTCGAGCACAACGCCCGCCTCGCCGGGACCGATCCCGCCGGCTACATGTCGGAGAGCCCGGGCTTCAGCGCGTTCGTCCTCGAGGACGGCGTCCCGTACCACGCGTACACGACCACGTGGCGCGGCCTGGAGTTTGTGATGGGCTACTACCCGGTCCTCGACCACGCCCCGAAGGGCCGCGGAGAAGGCCCGGACGACTGGCAGCTCTGGCTCCGCCGCCGCGACGAGTACTGACCCAGCCCGGCTCACGCAGGCCGTGCACGCACGGTCGCCGCGATCCGCCGGTTCTCGGTTCCCTCGGCGGCCTTGAACTGTCGCCGAGGTCAGCCCGGTCCGGACCGCCGCATCCGATCGAGCTCGCGGCGAAGACGTTTGCTGGGCCGACCCTCCCCACGGATCGCCTTGATGCCGGGCGCGATCTGTCGGATGAGCGGCGGTGGGCTGTTGTCGACGTAGCACGTGGCGGCGGCCGGCGCACCGACGCGGGTCTCGATCGGCCGCACGACCTCGACGATCCGCTCACGATCGGCGATCAGGGCATGCACCACGTCGCCCGCGCGAACCTTCGTCGACGGCTTTGCCGGGTTGCCGTTGACGCGAACGTGCCCGCCTTCGCACAGCTGGGTCGCGATCGGCCGAGTCTTGACGAGGCGTACCGCGCACAGCCAGCGATCGATTCGGGTGTTGTCCTCGATGGTGTGCTCGTTCACGTCGCTAGCCTAACGAGCGCAGCTGCCTCGCTCTAGACTCCTTGGGATGCCCGGTGAGCCCCTCCTGCTCGAGATCGCCGCGATCGCCGTCGTGGTCGCCGGGTTCACCGCCGTGACCGCAGCACTGGTGCCGCCGGGCGGCTCGTGGCATCCGGCCATGCGGATCCGGCAGCGGGCCGTCGTCTCGACGAGCTTCAACGTCATGTTCGAGTCACTCGTGCCGTCGATCGCGTTCGCTTGGCTCGGCGACGCGCGAGCCGCACTCGTGTGGGCCAGCGCGGGCGTGGCCGTGTATGCGACGGGGATCGTGGCCTGGCGCGGACGCCAGTTCCTGCGGGCGGGCGGCAACCGGACGCGCACGGCAGTCGTGCTATTCACCCTCGGACCGACCGCGACGCTGCTGTTCTGGGCAAACGCGCTTGTGTACGGCTCGGTGGCCGTCTACGCGCTCGCCTTGTGCGTCCAGCTCTCGGTCGCGGCCGTCAGCTTCTATTCGCTCGTCTCGGCCGCCCAGAGCTGACGCCGCCCGCTCTTAGCCCCGGCCTCACTCCGAGGCGTTGCCATGTACGCCGACTCGACCCACGATCCACGGATGCGCCCGTAACGGGCATATGCGTTAGCGGCAGATCGCGACGATGCCAGTCGCCTTTCGGCGACGCTGTCCATCGTCGCCCAGCCTCAGTTGATCGGCGCGGCTGCCCGACTGGAGGCCGCCTGACCCCGGGCGTACTCAACGAAGGCTTGCCGTTCTGCGTCGCTGTTGAAGGCGCCGGCGGGAAGATATCCCAGTGGGGTCCGGTCTCGGTAGAAGACGATGCTGCGGTCGCTGACACGCAATGATGTGATCGTCGACCACGGTACGTGCGACGTCGTCAACGGAGTCGCGAACTGCATCCCCTCATCGTCGACGTCGACTGTTGCGGGCTGTCCTAGAAGGGCGCCACGGTGCCGCCTGACCTGCCAACGCTGGAGCGCGGCGGCCTGACCAAGGAACAGGAACAGCACCCCCGAGATGATGAACAGGTAGCCGAGCACATATCCGACCAGCGCGAAGGCGACGCCGATCACAATGAGCACGACATCGCCAAAGAAATGGAACGTGTTCATCGTCATGCCGCCCGCGGTAGCCTGTGCGTCGACGGACATCTGCGCAGTGGTGACGAATTCGAGGCGCTGGCAGAACCCGTCAGAACCCTGTGCGAAGTCCTTGGCTCGCTGCGGCCGCCGAGGAGGCACGGCGACCAGCGGCGACCAGCGATCAGGTCACGTGGTCGCCTTGTCCCTCCACGAGCCCGAGGATGCTGCCCTCAGAGTCGGTGAACCACGCGTTCAGTGAACCGTCGGTGTCGGTCAGGATGCCATCCATCGTGCCGACGGTGCCGAAGTCGTACTCCTCGAAGACGACCCCGCGGGCGCGGAGTGCCGCGACCTCGGCTCGCAGATCGTCCACGTGCCACTCAGCCACGGTGTTCCTGGCCGTGCCGGCCGCGGGTGTCGTGTAGATCGAGAGATGGGTCTTTCCGGACCGATACACCAGCAGTTCGCCGTCGTAGTCCCGGTATGGCTCGAGCCCGAGCTTCTCCGAATACCAGGCGCGAGCACGTTCCAGGTTCGACGCGGCAAGCATCGGGTGGATCCCGGGTTCCGAGGGTTCCTCGCCTGGTTCCGGCGGCTGCTGGACGAACGAGATCCAGTTGCCGTCAATGTCCTTGAACCACGCGTTGAGAATCTCCCTTGGTCCGTCCAGGCTCGTCATGAGTCCGTCAACGGTCCGATCGTCCGGCCCAAAGTCGAGCTCCTCGAAGACCAGGCCGCGCGCCCGCAGCCCCGCCATCTCGGCCCGCAGGTCGGCAACGCCCCAGACCGCGACCGTGTTCTGCGCAGTGCCCGCAGATGGCGTGTGGTACACCGTGAACACGGTCGGCGGAACGGAATAGACAAGCTGCCCTTCCCGTTCGAAGACGGGCTCGAGGCCGAGCTTCTCCGCGTACCAGGCGCGGGCTCGCACGGCGTCGGATGTGGCGAGGAGCGGATGGATCCGGAAGTCGCGGAGCATGAGCCGTCTCCTTCGTTGCCGCGACCCGGGTCGTGGGACCACGCGACCATGAGCCGCTCACGCTCGGGAGTCTAGCCGTCTGGAAGTTGAAGCTGTGCTGCGGCCAGGCACCCGGTCGACTCGTCCACACCTCATGCTGTCGTTCCCGCCGAATTGCGTCAGCCCGGTCCGGACCGCCGCATCCGATCAAGCTCGCGGCGGAGACGTTTGCTCGGCCGGCCCTCCCCACGGACCGCCTTGATCCCTGGGGCGATCTCCCTGATGACAGGCACCGGGCTGTTGTCGACGTAGCACGTGGCGGCGGCCGGAACGCCGACGCGGGTCTCGATCGGGCGCACGACCTCGACGATCCGTTCACGTTCGGCAATGAGCGCCTGCACCACGTCGCCGGCACGGACCTTCGTCGACGGCTTTGCCGGGTTGTCGTTGACGCGGACGTGCCCGCCATCGCACAGCTGGGTCGCGATGGGCCGGGTCTTGACGAGGCGCACGGCGCACAACCAGCGATCAATTCGCGTGTCGTCGGGCATCGATGGTTCTCACGCAGCTCCAGTCGGCCGATCAGTCAGCATCATCGTCCCCTACCACGAGTCCGTCTGCGCGGGCGATCAGCTCCCCCTCCCCTCCGCGGCCAGACTCCATGTTGACACCGTGATACCACGAGGTATCATCGGCCGATGCCGATGACCCTGCGCCTCACCCCGGAGGAGACCGACGCGCTGCGGGAGACCGCGCGGCGCGAGCATCGATCCATGCAGGAGGTTGCCCGCGAGGCGATCGCGGCCTACGTGACGAGCCGGATCCGCCGGCGCGAGGAGCACCTGGCGAAGATCGTGGCCGACGACGCCGAGTTGCTGCGGCGCCTTGGCAGCATGTGACGGAATACCTCGACCTCGACGATCTCCTCGCTGCCGCTGAAGCCGCCGTGGGCAGCCGAGCGGACGTCCGGGATATTGGGCTCCTCCAGGCGGCCGTCGCTCGTCCGCAGGCCTCCGCATTCGGCAACGAGGCGTACCCGACCCTCGACGAGAAGGCCGCCGCGCTCCTCCAATCGGTCGTCGCCGGGCATCCCCTCGTCGACGGCAACAAGCGCCTCGGCTGGGTCGCCATCCGCCTGTTCTACCGACTGAACGACGCCGACGTCCGGCCGACGCCGGACGAGGCATTCGACCTGGTGGTCTCGGTCGCGAGCGGCGACCGACGCGATGTGGCGGAGATCGCAGGGACGCTCGCACAGTGGCGGACGCCCCCCGAGTAGCGGGTCCGGTGCCGCTTGGCCGGCCCCGATACGGGTTTCCAACGCCAGGTGATCGTCTTATGCTGGCGGCCCGAACCGAGGCGAGAGGATCATGGCGAAAGACCTCCGATCTCGAGCGAGACCGTCCCGATGAGGCGCCTGCGGGCAATCTTCGTCGCAGCGGTCCTGGTCGGCTCATCGCTCATCACGAACGGGGGCGTATCGGCGACCCCGAACCCGACGTCAGTGACGATCGCCGGGTCGCTCCAGTCCGAGGCCGGCTGCCCCGGTGACTGGGACCCGGCCTGCGCGACGACCCATCTTGGGTATGACGCGGCCGACGACGTCTGGCAGGGGACCTTCGCGCTGCCGGCCGGGAACTACGAGTACAAGGCCGCCCTCAACGACGCATGGGACGAGAACTACGGCCTGCACGCCACGCCGAACGGGGCGAACATCCCGCTCAACCTCGGGTCCGCGGCGAACGTGAAGTTCTACTACGACCACAAGACCCACTGGGTGACCGACAACCAGAGCTCGGTGATCGCGGTGGTGCCGGGCAGCTTCCAGTCGGAGCTCGGGTGCCCGGGCGACTGGGATCCGGGCTGCCTGCGCTCCTGGCTCCAGGACCCGGACGGAGACGGGATCTACACCTTCGAGACGACCGCCATCCCGCACGGCTCGTACGAGTCCAAGGTCGCGATCAACGAGGGCTGGGACGAGAACTACGGTGCCGGCGGCGTCCCGAACGGCTCGAACATCGCGTTCACCGTCCCATCGGACAACGCGAAGGTGACCTTCAGGTACGACTCGGTTTCCCACGTGCTGACGGTGACCGTCGCGGTCGACCACGGGGCACCCGGCGGGCCCGGCACCGTGTCGCATTTCGACCTGGCTCGCAAGGACTGCCTCGGCACCGCCAGGAACACGACCTCGAAGGTCTGGTACACGGTCGCGAACGGCATGCTGAGCGACGTCTATTACCCAACCGTCGACAACACCAACCTCGAGACGCTGCAGTACATCGTCACGGACGGCTCGACGTTCACCGACGTCCAGGCGCGCGACATGACCTACACGGCAGCAGCGGTCAACGACAGCGGCGGCATGGCCTGCCGGGTGACGGCGACGGCCAGGAGCGGCAGGTACTCGATCGTCACGACGTACGTCACCGATCCGGCGCGGAATACGGTCCTGATGCAGGTCGCCTTCGAGCCCAAGCCCAAGGCGACTGGACCGGGCCTCCAGCTGTATGTTCGATTCGATCCGACCGTCAACGGCAACGGCGGGGGCGGGACGGGCAATGGCGGGTCGGACGACGCGACGGTGGATGCGTCGAGCGGCCATCCGGTCATCGTCGCGTCAGACCCGGTCACCGCGACGAACGCGGCCAATCGCGACTACGCCCAGCCGGTCCATGCTGCGCTCGACGGGTCCTTCTCGGACGCGTCGGTCGGCTTCGCCGGCTCGGCGAGCGACGGGCTCACCCAGCTCGACACCTCGCACGCGCTGACACCGACGTTCCCGGACGCGCGGGACGGCAATGTGGTGGGTACCGCCAGGGTCGCGCTCAACGGCAGCGGCAAGACCGTCCTGGCCCTTGGGTTCGGGGCGACCGCCTCGGCGGCGGTCGGAGCCGCCGAAGGCTCGCTCGCCGCCGGGTTCGACGGCGCGCTGACCGCTTACCAGGCCGGCTGGATGGCCTATGACGCCACGCTCAATCGGCCGCGGACCGAGAAGCTGCTCGGCGTCACGGTGACGCAGCGCAAGCAGCTCGACGCCGCGTATTTCCTGAGCGCGAACGTGATCAAGGCGTCCGAGGACAAGACCTTCCCCGGCGCGATCGTGGCGAGCCTCGCGTCGCCGTGGGGGCAGGCCGTGTCCGCCGGAGACCCAGCGAACACGTACTTCGGGTCGTATCGCGAGGTCTTCGCGCGTGACCTGTACGAGGCGTGGACCGGGCTGCTGGCCGACGGCGACCTGGCGACCGCGCGCGACGCCACCCTCTTCCTGTTCGAGCGGCAGCAGCTCGCCGACGGCTCGTTGCCGCGCAACAGCCTCGTGAACGGCAAGACGGCGCCCGATTCGTTCGGGACGCAGCTCGACGAGGTGGCCTACCCGATCCTGATGGCCGACCAGCTCGGGCTGACCGACGCGACCCTCTACGCGAACCACGTCAAGCCTGCGGCGAACTACCTCGCCGCCCACGGCCCGGCGACCGGCGTCGAACGCTGGGAGGAGCAGAGCGGCTACTCGCCGTCGACGATCGCGGCCGAGATCGCCGGCCTCGTCGCGGCGGCCGACCTCGCCCGGTCGAACGGCGATCCGTCCTCGGCGGCGGTCTGGCTCGGCGTGGCCGACGACATGCAGCGCTCGATCAAGACCTGGACCGTGACAACCGCCGGGCCGCTGTCGGCGGACCCGTACTTCATCCGGCTGTCCAAGACCGGCGACCCGAATGCGGCGATCAGCTACAACGTCGGCAACGGCGGTCCGACGCTCGATCAGCGGCGGGTGATCGATGCCGGCTTCCTCGAGCTCGTCCGCCTCGGCGAGCTGGCCCCAGGCGATCCGGACGTGGCCCGCTCGATCGCGATCGTCGACGCGACGATCAAGTCGGTGACGCCAAGCGGACCGGGCTGGCATCGCTACAACGGCGACGGTTACGGCGATCGTGCCAGCGACGGCCGGCCGTGGGCACCGACCGGGCAAGGGACCGGTCACCTCTGGCCGGTGCTGTCCGCGGAGCGCGCCGAACAGTCGCTCGCGACCGGCGATGCAGGCGCGGCGACGTCGCTGCTGCTGGGCATGCGGGACTTCGCGTCGGGCGTCGGGCTCATCCCGGAACAGGACTGGGAATCGGCGGCGGTTCCGGCCTCGCCCTACGGCACGGACCCTACCCTCGCCTCGATCGGCTTCAGCAATGGCCACGCGGCGGGCTCGGCCTCGCCACTGACCTGGTCCGCGGCGTCGTTCGTGCGCCTGGCGGCGGACCTTGCCGCGAAGCGGAATGTCGCCCTGCCGGCGGTCACGCAGTCGCGCTACGTGAGCCACACGCAGGCGACCACGACGCTGACCGTGACGAGCCCGCTCGATAACTCCGCGGTAGCCGCGTCACCGGTCACCGTGACCGGGTCGACCGCCGCCGGCAACACGGTCTACGTGGCCGCGACCAACACGGACGCCAACTCCGCGACGACCATCGTCTCCGCGCCGGCCAGCGCCGACGGATCGTTCAGCATCGATGTGCCGGTGACGGGCGGGACGAGCGTGCTCAACATCGTCGCCGTCAGTCCCGCCGGTGGTACCGCCCACGTCCAGCGGACGATCCTGTTCGACTTCGTGCCGGGAACCCTGCTGCTCGACGTCAGCGACCCCGACCACGACGACAACGGTCCGGGCAACTACGCCTACCCGACGTCCACGGCCTTCCACGACGGCGCCTTCGACATCGAGGCGTTCCAGGTCTACGACGCCGGCACCGACGTCATTTTCCGGCTCAAGACGCGCGATCTGACGAATACGTTCGGCAGCCCGCTCGGGGCACAGCTCGTCGACATCTACGTGCACGATCCGGCTGCCACGACGACGACGACCGCCGCCGCGAACGCCTCCCGACGGTTCCAGATCGCCGCCGGCTTCGCGTGGAGCCGGCTCATCCAGGCGCAGGGGTTCGGCCAACGCTACGAGGACGCGACGGGGGCGACCCTCGGAACGGCCTCCATCAGCGGCAACCCGATCTCGCGATTCATCACGGTCCGCGTATCCAAGGCATCGCTCGGCCAGCCCGGCCCGGGCTGGGGCTTCACGGTCGTGCTGACCGGGCAGGACGGGTTCAGCTCGGACAACGACCAGGCTCGCCAGTTCCAGGCGACGCCGCAGGACTTCCAGTTCGGCGTGTGCGCCACGGCCAGCGTGGATCCGCACTGCACGGTGGACCCGAACACGGTCCCGAAGCTGATGGACGTCATCACCCCGCCCGGCGTCAACCAGTCCGACGAGGTCGACTACACGCTCCACGCGCCAGTGGTGCTGACCGGGGTGTCGATCCCGTAGTCGAGCGGTCCTCAATGGACCGATGATTCTCGACCCGAGCTGCCGTCCATCATTCGACGAGCACGCCCGCAGCTGCGGAATCAAACGATGACACCGCCTGACGACGGATCGAGGCCATCGGTTCTCACGAACCTGCCGGCCGCCATGACTGGCAGGGCAAGCCCCGCAAAGGCTGCGGTCGGCGACAAGCCGGTCTTTGCCTACATCAGCAGCCTGCCCCAGCCGCAACGCTCCATCGCCGAGCGCGTCGACGCCCTGGCCGCCGAGACGCTGCCGGGCCTGCAGCGCAGCGTCAAGTGGGGCATGGCGTGGTATGGCGTCGGCGACGGCTGGTGCTTCTCGTGCGGCGGGTTCGCCGGCCACGTCAAGCTGACGTTCGGGCGCGGTACGTCGCTCACGCCGGTCCCGCCGGTTTCGCCGATCGGGATGGGCAAGGACTCGCGCGGCGTCGACCTCGAGTCAGTCGACGACATCGACGAACGCCAGGTCGCGGCGTGGATGCGGCAGGCCGCGGTCATCCCGGGATTCGGCAAACGATGAAGGCCGCAGCCTCAATCACGATCACGCCCTTGCACGTCGCCGACCTGCTGGCAGAGGGCGAGCGGATGCCGGGCTACGTGCACGTCATCGACCATCCCGATGGCCACGTGCTGGTCGACACCGGCCTGACGGAGCTGCATCCCGCGGTGGCCGACATGGATCCGCGCCTCATGCCGTTGAGCGAGCACGACATTGACTTGGCGACCATCGACATCGTCGTCAACACCCATCTGCATTTCGACCACTGCGGCGGCAACCACCTCTTCGCCGGCAGGCCGATCTACGTCCAGCGCCGGGAGCTCGAGGACGCGCGCAGCGAGGACGACTACACGATTCGCGACTGGGTCGAGGCGCCCGGCGTGCGGTACGTGCCGGTCGACGGCGAACTCGAGCTGCTTCCCGGGCTCCGACTCATCCCGGCGCCGGGCCACACACGCGGCACGCAGGTGGTCGTCGTCGAGACGGGCCGGCGGCCCGTCGTCGTCGCCGGCGACGTGGCGGTTTGGTTCGGCGAGCTCGACGAGCCGCAGACGGAAGGCCAGCTGCAGGTGCGCGCGCTCGACCCCGAGTTGGTCTGGCTCGCTCACGCGCACGAGCCGTGGCGACCCCACGCCGTCTAAGACAGTAGCGGTGACGCCGAATTGGCGATCGACCGTCGTGGCATCCTCCCGCTCACAATGACCCGCTACCGTGTCCTCCTGCGCGGCATCAACGTCGGCGGCCGGAACAAGGTGCCGATGGCGGCCCTGCGCGAACTCCTCGAATCGCACGGCCACACGAAGGTCGCCACCTACATCGCCAGCGGCAACGTGATCCTGAGCTCCGATCAATCGGCCGCCACGATCAAACACGAGCTCGAGGACGCGCTCCCGAAGACCTTCAAGCTCGACAGCGAGCTGGTCGCGGTCCTCGTCCTGACCCGCGCCCAGCTTCGCGCCGTCGTCCGGGATCGGCCGAAGGGCTTCGGCGACAAGCCAGAGACGTACCACAGCGACGCGGTCTTCCTGATGGGGATCGACGCGCCGACGGCGATGAAGGTCTTCGACCCGCGGCCCGGCGTCGACGAGGTGTGGCCGGGCAAGGGCGCGATCTACTCGCAGCGCCTCAGCGCACAACGGACGAAGAGCCGCCTCGGGAGGATCATGGGGACGCCCGCGTACAAGTCGATGACGATCCGCAGCTGGGCGACGACGTTGGCGCTGCTCATGCGCATGGAGGCGCCGGAGGCCGACGCCTGACGAGCTCTGCGAAGGGCGCCTCTCCTCCCCCGCCACCAACGGGCGGATCGTCAGCCGGAGCTCGCTCGAGCAAATATCGGGCGACCTCGTTGATCATGAGCTCGCCCACCGATGAGCCACGGGCCGGTGCATCGTCTGATCACCAGGGCGAGCTGCAAGGAGTGACGACATGAAACTGACCGCATCGATGATGGTGACCCTGGACGGGGTGTACCAGGGTCCCGGAGGCCCCGACGAGGACCGACGCGGCGGGTTCGACCGAGGCGGATGGACGGCGGCGTACGCCGACCCGGAGGGGTGGCCCTTCCTGGTCTCGTGGTTCGAGCGCGCCGATGCGTTCCTGCTCGGGCGCAAGACCTGGGAGATCTGGGAGCCGTACTGGCCGCTCCACGACTCGGGCGACCCGGTCTCGCACGGCATCAACGTCCTGCCCAAGTACGTGCCCTCGACCACGCTCAAGGACCCGGCCTGGCAGCCCAC
>Ga0070706_100007183_pt1 | contig 10471 bp, 14 predicted proteins | sample KBSK5501metaG_FD_65476 | JGI IMG/M metagenome (GOLD analysis project Ga0070706, IMG submission 65476) | Corn, switchgrass and miscanthus rhizosphere microbial communities from Kellogg Biological Station, Michigan, USA - KBS K5-50-1 metaG | ecosystem: Host-associated > Plants > Roots >...
TAGGAGCCGTCGGGGAGCGCAGCGCCCGTGTCGGCCGCCTTGTCGCGCTCTGCGGTGGAGAACTCGCGCTTCTCGATCTCCTCGCCGTCGCAGGCGACTGCTTCGGCCTTCGCCGCGTGGCGATGCTCCGGGTTCGGACACGTCCAGACCTGCTCGACCTTCCGCCCGACGAGCGGCCGCTGCTCCTCGGTCCCGTCGGCCTTGACCGCGGTGAACGTCGCGCCGACCATGCACGGCCGATCGACCAGAGAGACTTCCTGCGGCCGCGCGACGTAGCGCAGAAGCTTGCCGTGCGTCGGATGCTCGATCGGCTCGCGGTTGCCGACGTACTCGCCGCCGATCGAGAAGCCGGTGTGGACGCCCTGCTCGACTTTCTCCCAAGCCGGTCCGTCGACAATCTTCGCGCCGACGAAAATGCGCTTCTGGGCGTCGTCATAGTCCATCTGGGTGAGCTTTCCCACCGCGTTCTTCCCGTGCATCTCCCGCACGTTGCCGAGCGACTTGCCGCCCGACGCGGCCTTCTGCGATTCGCTCCACTCCTGGAAGAGCGGCTTCGAGGCGAGGTAATCGAGGATCTCGCCGCTACGGTCGGGTTGCTCCTCGGCGATGAAGCCGAAGACCTCATGGGTGGACTCGTTGATTTTCGAGATGGGGACGAACACTGAGAGCCTGTCGGCCCCCGCGCTAGATTTTCCGAGAGTCACACACGGAGAGTCGGCTTTGCGCAGCCGGAAAGGAAGCATTGCATCCCCGTCGAGGGTGACGGGGATGCAACTGAAGTCAGGCTCTGGGCGGGAAGATCTGCACCTCAGTCAAGAAAGCGAGCATGCCAAAGCCGAGCGCCAGCGTCAGAAACAGGGCGTGACCCGCCAGGTAGAAGAACAGGCACGTGAGGATGATGCAGAGCAATTTCCAGACGGACATCGGGCACCTCCCCTATTTCTTTTTCGCGGCCGGCTTCGCTTTGGCCTTCGCCGGTTTCGCCGCTTTCCGCTTCGCGCGCTTCGGCTTGATCAGCTTTCCCTTCTCATCCCGCGGCCGCGGCGCGCGGATCCGCTCGTCGAACTTCGCCAGGACGGCTCGCGCCTCGCGGCCCAACGCGCGATGCTGATCCAGCGGCGCGCCGAGGTAGACTCCGTCGGGTCTCTTCTCGAACGTGACGCCTGAACCGGCGCCAGCCACCTTTTCGGCTTCAGCTTCTCGATCGTGGGGGATGCGGACGTAGAACATGTCCATGAGCGTGATCCCTCCGGCTGAATCAGGATTGCACTCTTGGTGCCGAATGGAAGGGGGTAAACGCGCGGATAGGCGTCGACGGGGAGGATTACTCTCCTTCCGCCACACCGCCCTCTTCGCCAATCAATTCGGGCGCCACGTCGCAGTTGCAGCCGGGGTGCGCGGGCGGCCCGTCGTCGCCGCTCGGGAAGTCCTCATCCACCCCGATCACCCCGGCCGTTTCGTTCTCGTCGCATTCGTCGTCGACGTCGTGGTCGTCACTGACCAGCCAGCTCTTCCCCTGCACCAGCCCGCTCTGCCGCCAGCCCTCGAGCGCGCCGCTCACGTGGGCCATCGCGAGCTCGGTGTCGGCGATGAGCTCCGCCCGGGCGTCGCTGAACCAGTAGGAATCCCGGATCGCTTCGGCGAGTTCCGCCGGCGACTGGCCCTCGGTGAACGCGTTCTCGATCGTGGCCTTCAGCGCCGCCCTGGTCGTCTCCTCGATCGACGTCACGAGCTCCGCGCCTCGGGTCGCCGCGTAGTCGGCCGCCGGAGCGTTCAACGCCCCGAACATGCTCTCCTTCGCCGCCAGGTCCGTCAGCGCCTTCTGCCCGCCAGCCTCGAACACCGCGACGTAGCGGTCCTGCATATCGGTCGCAATCGTGGCCCAATCCCCGAGCTCGAGGTCCTCGAAGATGCGCGCGACCTTGTCCCGATCGTCCTTGCGCGTCTGGCGGTAAAGCGCCGCGGCCTCGTGCGCGATCGCGGATCCGCGCCGGCGGAAAAAGCCGGCGATCGCCCGCCGGGCTTCCGGCTGCTCCCGCTTGAACGCTGCAGTCCGGTCGCCCGAACTGACCGACGCACCTTTACGCGGTCGGCGTGCTTTTCGCAGCGGGCTCGTCGCCATACCACTTCCGCATCTTCGCCCGCCTCGAGGCGCTACGCATCGCGTCGAACTTCGCCGCGAGCTTCTGATCGTCGCCCTCATCCGCCGCCGGCGTCTTCCCGTCATCCGCCTGGCCGCCCGGCAGGAGCTTCAGCGGCTCGGGCTTTGGCGCCTCCACCGGGATCGCCGGCGCAGGCTCCAGCGGCACGAAGCCGCTCATCGTGATGATCCCCGGGCCGACACCGATCGGATCGAGCCCGCGCTGCTCCCGCACCTCGTCGATCGACCGGATGCCGTGCGTCACATCCGAAGCGTCGATGCGCGCCTGGACCTCCTGGTCGACGTCCTCCTGGAACTCGAACGAGAACATCAGGTCGTCGTAGCCGAAGCACTCGCTCAACACGCGCTCGGTGAACACCGACTCGACGAAGTCCATGAGCGGCAGCAGGCCCTCCTCGAGCGACGCCTCCTGCGCGTTCTGCGCCGTCGCTCGGTTCATCATCTTGATGAACGGCTGCGGCGAGACGGAGAAGCAGTAGCACTTCAGCCGCACCCACCACTCGTCCTCGTCCGTCTTCAACGATTCGATCTTGGGGAAGAGCGGCTTTGCTCCGCTCGGGACCATCTTCATCTTCGCCCGCTGCGCCTGATTCCCGGAGAGCAGCGCATCAAAGTTCTTCTCGAAGGCCTCGATCTGATCCGGCGTCCAGGTCGCGGGCGCCTCCATGAATCCTTCGGGGATGTTTCCGATCGTGTAGTGCGCGAGCTGCGCGGCCTGGCGCCGCAGCGCGATGTTCGTCAGGATGACGAGCTGCTCGACCGGCGAGAAGCCGTAGAAGCGCGAGACGCGGGGATTGCGCGGCGCGTAAACGATCTCGTTCAGCGCGAACTCCTCGCCCGGGATGCCGTAGAGCCATTGCTGGTAAGCGACGATCCGGCCGAAGTCGTCCACGATCGGCTTGAGTGTCGCGCCGTCTAAGAGCTCCAGCGCCATCACGTCGCCCCGGAGATTCCGCTGGACGAAGATCGCCGGCGCGTCGATCACGAAGAGCTCCTCGAGGAACTGCCGAAGCCAGTTCTGCCAGGTCGTACGCCCGTCCGGTCGCTGGAGGAACTGCTCCACCTGGTCAATCCGAGGGTCGTTGGCGCGACGCGAGGTCTGTGCTCGCGTCTCGCCACGTTTGGGCTTCGGCTTCACGGTCCATTTCAGCTTCGCCATCTGGTCCTTGCGCGTCTCGATGATCATGCGCAGGATCTCGTCCGCATTCGCCAGCGCCCGGAGCTGCGCGAAGCCGATCGATTCGGTCGACCGCGGCGACGAGGCGATGTTGAACCCGACCGGATACTGAAACTTTCGCGGCTGCGCCTCGGCGGGAATCGCGGACGCGACCGGCTGCCCGGGCCCGAGCCACGCGTTGCGGATCCGAGCGATCAAGTTGCGCACGCCCGTCACGACGCTCGTGTCGATCGGCCGGCCGTCTGTCGGTGCGATGTATCGCTTCCCATCAGGACTCGTCCCGCCGCCTCTCGCGCTTCCGTCAGCCATCACTTCGCTCCTCGAATGAATCGCGCCAAAACGGGCGCCGCCCAGCCGTGCGCGCAGGTCTTCTCGATGCAGACCGCGCCGTCCTCCATCTAGATCCGATACGGCCGCTCACAGGCGCCGCAGACGCCCGGCGGCGACTCACGGAGCTTCTTCGTGGCCGCGTATTCCGAAGGGCTCACGCCGCGGCTCCCTTGGCCTTGCGCGAGTAGTACTCGAAGATCCCGTCGGTGTGGAATCGCAGCAGCGCCTGCGTCGTCGAATCCACCTGGTCGTCGTGCGCGCCTTTCGGGAACGCCGTGAACTCTCCGAGGAAGTCCTCGACGAACGCCGCGCCGGCGGGCAGCCAGACGTTGCCGGCCTCGATCGTCGGCGACACCGCGGCCAGGCGCGCTTCTTTGCCGCCCTGCGGCTCGACAGGGATCAGCCCGGGGATCCGGTTCTTCAGCGTCGCGATCACGGCCGTCCCATTGGCCTTGTCCTCGACCAGCTTGGCGGCCGCCGCGGGCCACTTCGAGCTCATCGTCTCGATCGCGCGACAGGTCGTAGGGAAGTCCATCCGATCGCGCACGAGGTCGAGCAGGTAACGGTTCGCGCCCTTCTTGCCCCACACCGTCCCGACTACGTAGTCGGAGCCGTCGGTGTCCTTGAAGGCACAATCCCAAGATTGTATGACCTGATCGAGATCCGCCGGGACCTCGGTGTAGAACTTCCACCATGCGCGCTTCACCATGCCGCCGCCGGCGGGTGACGGGCGCTGCTGGAACTGTCCCGCGACACCGTATGAGCCGAGCGGGATCTTGAGCTGCGCGATCTCCACCGCGCCGAACCGTTGCGGCCAGAGGAGCTCGCCCTCTTCCTTGCGCGGGTCGTGGACATAGACGAACGGATGCGCGCGCTCGTACTCAGCCGGCAGGCAGAGATGCGTCCAGCCGCCCTCCTGGAGAACGTGGCCTGAGAGGTCCTCCTCGTGCAGGCGCTGCATGATGATCACCTTCGCGACCGTCTTCGGATCCCGGCCGCGTTGGGACATGACCTGGTCCCACCACTCGAGCACCGCCTTGCGCGCAGCTTCCGAATGAATCTCTCGGATGTCGTGCGGATCGTCGACGACGAGCCGATCGCCGCGCTCGCCCGTCAGCGTCAAGCCGCCGGAGATCCGGTAGCCGGTCGCGGTGTTCTCGTACCGCTTCTTGAGGTTCTGATCGCTCGCCAGGTGCACGCGATCGCCCCACCGATCCTGGTACCAGTCCGACTGGACGATGCGTCGCGACTTCACGGAGTCGCGCGTCGCGAACTCCTCGCCGTAGGACGCGAAGAGTGATCGCAGCTCGGGCGTCCGCGTCCACTCCCACGTCGGCCAGAAGACGCACGTCTCGAGACTCTTCATGTGACCTGGCGGGACGTTGATCAGCAGCTTCCGAATCTCGCCGCGCGTGACGGCCGTCAAGTGATCGGCGATCGCGTCGATGTGCCAGCCGGGAACGAAATCCGTCTCCGGTTCGACGATCGGCCAGGCGGCTTCGATGTACGCGCGGAAATCGCCGGCGAGCTGCTCCGACTCTTCCGCTATCAGCAGCGTCTCGATCTCCGCGAGCTCTTCTGGCCGCATGAGCCGGACGTCGTCTGGCGTGATGAGCTCGGCGATCATGAGTTCTTCCCCTTCGCGCGTTCGCGCACCGCGAGAAGAAGCTCAAGCACTCGAGCCATCGCCGAATCGCCTCCAGTCTTGTCCCGGAACTCGATCGATTCCTTCGGCCGACCCCACTCGTGCTCGATCAGCATCTTGTCGGTGTCGAACGCGAGCCTCTTGTCCTTCGATTTCAGGTACGCCTTGAGCCGCTCTTCGCGCGGAAGAACACCGTCATCGCTCCCCTGCGCCAGGAGCTCGAGCACTTCGCGCTTCTGCAGCGTGCGGCGGTTGAGAGAACCCTTCTTGCGGCCGCCACGCTTCGGATGCCCCTTACGCGTGAACTCTGGAGGCAGCGGCATGACTATCAGGCGACCGGTTTAGTCTCACCCCGCAAGGATGCGTGCCAAAGGCGCGAGCGCGCAGCCTTTCATCCCCGTCGAGCGGCGTCAGATCCGAACCACGAGCACGACGTTGTCCGAGACGTGCATCACGAGCCCGCTGTCATCCTCCGCGACGCCGCGGGCTTCCGCGTAGGTTCGCGAGTAGCCCTTCGCGACGGTGCCGGCTGAGATCTCGTAGGTCTGGACGCGCGTCTGGACGGACGGGTCGGCGCCGTGACAACCGTCGGTGCGGCACTTCCAGGTCCGGATCGCGACCAAGGCACCCTTCTCCGCGGCGCGTTTGCGTTTGTCCGTCTCGATGAGCTCCATCGCTTCGTGCAGACATGACGGGCAGGCGAGCAGGTTGCGACGAGCGTCGGGCAGCGACGGGTGCGCGTCTTCGATCCCGGTGAATCGCATGCGGGGCTGGACGAAGTGTAAGCGCTTGGGAATCTGGCTCACGCATTGCCCTCCCCGTCGACCGGCGCGGCTGGGGGTTCGGGCGGCTCGCTCTTCGCCTCGGCATCCGCCCATTCGAGCTTCTCGATGAGCGACCGTTCGGCGTATGGATCCGGATCCTCGGGCGTTGGCGGCGCGAGCCCCTGGGCAAACAGCCGGAGTTTCTTCAGGCGCTCCTCGCCGGATTCCTCCGCAAGCTCCTCCTCGGGCGGCGGATCTTCTGCCGGAGGAGCTTGCGCGTTGTTCTGCGAGTTCAGGCTCACGCCGAACTGAATCCCTTGGGCGACGAGCGTCGAGAACTGGAACCCGAGGTCGAGTGCCGAGTTCAGCACGGCGTTCGGGGAGAGTCCCGAGAGGCGGGAGATCTTGGCGATGGCCTCACGCTGGCGGTTGCCGAGGGTCAGCTCGGCCGGAGCGGGGTCCGGCTTCGGGCGGCGGAAGGCGGTGGGGAATCGGTGGGGTTTTTTCATGTGGTCTCCTGGCTTCGCGGGGAGCTGTCTTTCGGGGCGGCTTCTTCCCGCTGACGTGGTGGGAGTCCAGCGAGCTTTCGGCGGGCATTGATTTCGTCGAGTTCCTCTTCGGGTGATCGGGTTGAGCCGGTAGCGCCCGGCGGCGTAGCTTCAGGCGAAGCCGTCCGGGTCGCGCTCGTCCTAGATTGGGAGGTAAGACTCTTACCCGATCCCTCACTTACCAGTTCGGGATCGGGATCGGGGAGTGTTACGATCCCGAGAGCGTCACGCCCTTCGTTACGGTCAGAGTCACGGCCAGCGTCACGGTTTGGGTGACGGTCCCTGTAACGCTGTTGGCGTATGTAACTCGTTGAGTCCTTTGGATGGTACTTCCCGTAATCGTGGATCGTGTATCCGCCTTCGATTCGTTCCCAGAATCCCTTCCGAACAAGCTCCGATACCGTCTCCGATCCAGATCGCTCCACTTTGGAACGCAGTATCCGAACGTCAGCCGGACCCAAGAATCCCGCCGTTCGTCGACGGGTCGAATAGGTGATTGAGTAGACCCAGAGACGGAACCCGCGGTCAGAGAGCGAGGCGACTTTCGGGTTCTCGTCGAACATATCCTCGAGCCGTGACCACGCCATCTACTGCGCCCCCCTCCCGGTAAAAAGTGACTCGGCGAAACGTGTGTCGGCGATCGTCTGGATCCGCACGCGAAGCCCGGGCGTTGAGCCGATGAACTTGCGCACGACGAGCTCCGCGACCTTCTCGTCTGGCGGGATGAACTGGAGGCCGGCCAGGACGTCCTCGAGGGTCTTCGCGAAATTGCTGCAGTCTGGCTTCGTCTCGCATGGGATCCGGTCGAAGCGGTCCCGGATGCGTTTCGAGTCCGAGCCGCGCCACGGCCAGGTGACCTCGAGCGTCAGCGAGATCGGCGGTTCGACCGGCGCGCCCGGCATGTGGGGTTGCAGCAGTGTCATCCAGAAGCCGCGGGCCTGGGTGAGCTCCGGCTTATCCGCGAGCTTGCCGAAGGATCGGCCGTCCTTCAGCCGGATGTTGACGAGCTTCTTGCTCTGGTGCGTCGTCTTCGGCGGAATGCAGGCGAGGAAGATGTCGATCACGCTTTCGGATCCCTTCTCGGCTTCTCGCTGCTGACGTCGGCGTAGAGCTCGCCCTGGTTCTCCTCCTTGAGCGACTTCTCGAAATCTCGAAACATCAGGCCGATCTTCTCGAGGCAGGAGTCACGCGAGCCGGAATCGGTGGTCGCGACCTCTTCGGTGAGCCGCTTGACGCCATCGGACCTGGTCGTCCGGTCCTTGAACGCGAGGCCGTAATTGCCGGGCTTAATCGATTCGAGATGGATGGTGAGGCCTCGGGTGACTTTGGATCCTTCGGGCATGCGATTCCTCCTTATTGTCACAATGCAAATCTTGTCTTATTGCTCGGTCCGATGGCACCCCGGACAGCTCAATCGCGAGTGGATTCCTTCCGGCGCGTATTTAGCTTTGTGGGCGATCAGGCGCGCCCGCTTGCTCGCGTTTTGGCTCTCGCGTCGGCACTGCCGACATCCGCGGCGCCGCCCCAAAGTGTCGAACCGAAGATTTCCGTCTTCCAAAGGGTGGCCACGCTCGCAATGACTCCGACCGTTAAACCCGCGCGACCGGCGTTTGTTCTCGGCATCGGTGCATGGCTCAAGATGGTCGGGATTGACACACATCGTGACTCGGCAGAGATGGTCGAGCGTCAGTCCGTCCTGGATCTCGCCTTTCAATAACAGATACGCAAATCGATGGGCTCGCACCGATCGACCACCGGCGACATAGAAAATCGGATACCCGCGGATCTGGGCGCTGGTCCAGAGCCAGCAGCCGTTCGGCCCAAGAGCAACCTTCTCCATGAATCGTTCCAAGACGGGTCGAGGCGGTCGGCCGATCATGTCTTGGTACATCCCGGGCAAGCCAATCGAGAGTGAACGCCCTCGGGAGCGTCCTCGGTTGAAACGATCTGCCCTTCCTTGAGGCCCCCGGCGCAAGCTCTTCCACAGCGCGCAAAGTGCCAGCCGAGTCCGCCGCCGCGGGTCGAGAGGTTAGAGCGGCCGCATTCGTCGCACTTGGTTCGCGGCGCGCGGTTGGGGTTGCGCAAGGTCATCCGCGCGCCCGCTCCGCGATGACGAGCCGCTCGATTTCCGTCAGATCCCATGTCGCCAGCACCGCCCACAAATCGCCACGGAGGTATCGCAGGAGCGCCGGATCGCGGGGCGGCTCGTTCGTCCACTCCGCTTCCCAGAGGACGTGGTAGAGGCCGAGAGAACCGCGAGGACGCAGCCGCGGCGGGACGGACGGAACGATCGCGCTCTTGGCGTCGTAGCTCTGATTGTCGGACCACACGTCGGCCGGCTTGATCCCCGGGAACGTTCCCTCCGGCAGACTGACGCGATCTCGGATCGTCCTTCTGGACATTCTCGACGATCGATTGGTCGTGAACTCGCAGCTACCGTTCGTCCTTGCCAGCAGCCAACATCTCGGCACGTCTGCCCGACAGATCGCGAGCCGCGGCAGACCGTTCCGCAGTCCTCCGAGCTTCATCGCTCGAGAGAGCGACAGAATCGCCAGGCCGCGAGCGAGCTGCTTGTATCCCTGCATGATGGCAACGTCTTCGGCGTTGTGACGCTTCCGGACCGCGGAGCGGTATTCCTTGAAGTGCTCCAGAGCTTCGGCCTTCGGCATCGTGACTTCGGCTAGATCCATGTCACCCCTCCTTGAGTTCGGTCATCGGCGTCTCCGTTCGGCTCGCTCCTCTTCCTCGGCCTCCTCTTCCTCGGTCATGCTCCTACGGCTCTCGATCTCTCGCATGACTGACAGTTCGTTCTCGAAGCTCTCGACGCACTCTTCGAGCGGCAGCCCCGTGATGTCCGAGACGACCACGCAGCGGTTGAAGTCGCGCCTGTTCATGCGGTCGCCTTCCTGGCCGGAATGGCTTTCGGCGCTGGCTTCTCGTCGCCATCCGGAATGAATCCGGTGCTCTTGATCCCCTTCGTGATCTTGAGGTACTCGTTCTCGAGCTTCGCGGAATTGATGATGGTCTGCGCCACGCTCGCGATCGTCTTCGCCCGCTCGAGCTCCATCGGCTTCTCGTCGTCCTTCAGAGCCTCGATGGTCTCGAAGAGATGGTCTCGAAGGTCCTCGATCTTGTTCTTCATGCGCTGGCCCTCTTTCTGATTTGCCGGACGAGAACGGCTCGGAGCTGGACGACTTCGGCGAGTGCCGGCGGAAGGTTGTGGACGCTGTTTCGCCGCATGAGCTCCTGCCGGGAGACGAGCTCGAGGTTGTCATCGCGGAGATCGGCCTTGTTGCCGTTCTTGAATGCGACGGCGAAGCCGCGCGGGATTGGGCCGTGCTTCGCCTCCCAGGTCAGGACGTGGACGAAGCGCCAGTTGAAGCGCGACGGCCGGGTCCGATCGTCGCTGACCTTCCGCTTGAGATAGCCGTCCGGATCGAGGACCTCCGTGCCGACCGGGACCCAGGTGTGCGACAGCTGGCCCTTCCTGAACTGCGTCTCAGCCATCCGCCCGGGCGCATAGCCGGGGCGCCGTAGCCCCTTATTAGGTGGCTCCTGGCCCTTCTTGAACCGGTAGGCGGCCCCGACGTTGTCGCCGCGGCGGAGGCGGCACGCATCGGCAGATGCCAGGAACGCCTCGCTCTTGCGAAGGCCCAACTTCTTCGCCATGGCGTAAACGGCGCGCAGACGGCGGTGGAAGCGACGAGCGAGCTTTGACGTCTTGGTGTCCGGATAAAGCCGGCGGAGCTCGAGCTGTTCCTTCTCGGTCCACAACCGCCGGGGGACGTATCGCCGGCTCCGCGGCAGCGGAAGGCCTCGGGCGATAAGCGAGAGATCCTTGAGGAT
>Ga0070706_100007184_pt1 | contig 10469 bp, 11 predicted proteins | sample KBSK5501metaG_FD_65476 | JGI IMG/M metagenome (GOLD analysis project Ga0070706, IMG submission 65476) | Corn, switchgrass and miscanthus rhizosphere microbial communities from Kellogg Biological Station, Michigan, USA - KBS K5-50-1 metaG | ecosystem: Host-associated > Plants > Roots >...
TGCCGGCGAGCGTTTCGCCGACCGCATGCGCCGCGGCACCGCGCTGGTGTTCGGCAACGCCGGCGACTTCCTCGCGTCGCGGCTCGTCGCCGGCACGATCGCGATCGGTGGCCACGCCGGTGCGCACATCGGCTACGGCATGCGCCGCGGCAGCATCGTGTTCGCTGGCGCGGCGCCGCAGGTCGCGAAGACCTTCGTGCCGGCGCTGGCCGATGCGCCGGTCGCGTGGCAGCTGCTGGCGCGCGATCTGGCGCGCCATGGCGGGCCGTTTGCCGGCCTGCCGGCGCGGCGCATCCAGCGCCACCTCGGCGATCTGTCGGCCGACGGCAAGGGCGAGCTGATCGTTCCCGTATAGCCTCGCGCTCGACATGCGCGCCGACGGCGCCGAAACTCTTCCTCTTGATGAAAGCCCCATGGAAAGCCCAATGATGAGCAACGACTACCTCTTCCACGCCGGCGAGGCGACCGTGCTGGCCCGCGAAGGCCAGTTCACCGACGCGATGCCCGAGATCCTGATCGGCCGTACGAATGGCCCGGTCGGCCAGGCCTTCGCGAACATGATGGCGCAGAGCAAGGGCCACACCGCGATGTTCGCGATCCGCGCCTGCAACCAGCTGGTGCGGCCCGCCACGATCATCGTGCCCAAGGTCACGCTGAAGGACATGGCCAACGTCGACCTGTACGGCGGCGTGGTGCAGAGCGCGACGGCCGACGCGGTCGTCGACTGCCTGATCGAAGGCATCATCCCGAAGGCCATCGCCAACGAGCTGTGCATCATCAGCCTGGTCTGGATCGACCCGCGCTGCGCGAAGGATCCGAACCTCGACAAGAAGGACATGTACCGCACGAACCACGAGGCGACGATGCTCGCGATCCGCCGCGCGCTGAACAACGAGCCGTCGGTCGACGAGCTGATCGCGAACCGGCACAAGATCAAGCACGACATGGACGACTGGTCATAGAGGTAGAGGGAGAAGAGCGACCTGGCGATGAACTGCTTCGCACTGCTCGACGATCGCGCCGCCACGCGCGCGCGGCCGAGCAGCCGTTTGTACGAAGGCTTCGTGCGCGAGCATCGCTGCGTCGACCCGTTGACGCTGGCCGCGACCTGGGCGCAGGTCGAAGCCGACCAGCGCGCCGGCCTGCATGCGGTGCTGCTGGCCGACTACGAGTGGGGCGCGAAGCTGCTGAACGCCGGCGCGCGGCCGGCCGACGCGGCATCGGCGCTGCGCGTGCTGATGTTTCGCACGCTGACGCGGATGTCGAAAGACGAGGTCGATGCCTGGCTCGCGGAGCATGACGCGTCCGACGCCGACCAGCCGCCCGGCGTGATGGATCTGCAGCCCAGCGTCGACCACGCCGAGTTCACGCAGGCGATCCACGCGATCCACGACGCGATCCGCGCCGGCGAGACCTACCAGGTCAACTACACGTACCGCCTGTCAGGCGCGGCGTACGGCGAGCCGATCGCGCTCTATCGCCGGCTGCGTGCGCGCCAGCCGGTCGAGTACGGCGCGTTGATCGCGCTGCCGGCCGAAGGCGGCCAGGCCGACGGCGCGGTCACGCACGTCCTGTCGTGCTCGCCGGAGCTGTTCCTGCGCCACGAAGCCGGCCTGATGACCGCGCGGCCGATGAAGGGCACCGCGGCGCGCGTACCGGCGCCCGAGAGCGACAGCGAATCGGCGCGCCTGCTCGCGATCGACGTCAAGAACCGCGCCGAGAACCTGATGATCGTCGACCTGCTGCGCAACGACCTGGGCAGGCTCGCGCAGATCGGCTCGGTGCGCGTGCCGGCGCTGTTCGCGATCGAGCCGTACTCGACCGTGTTCCAGATGACCTCGACGGTGCAGGCGGAGGTCCGCCCCGAGGTCGGCATGCCCGAGCTGCTGCGCGCGGTGTTCCCGTGCGGCTCGATCACGGGCGCGCCCAAACATCACACGATGGAGCTGATCGCCGGGCTCGAGAGCACGCCGCGCGGGCTGTACTGCGGTGCGATCGGCTGGGTCGACGCGCCGCGCGAGGCGGCGCGCGACACGACACGCGACACGACACGCATCGGCGACTTCTGCCTCTCGGTCGCCATCCGCACGCTGACGTTGGGCGGTGAAAACAGCGAGGGCCTGCGGCCGCTGCGGCTGGGCATCGGCGCCGGCATCGTGATTGACAGCCGCGCCGACGACGAGTTCGAGGAGTGCCGGCTCAAGGCCCGCTTCCTGACCGGCCTGGATCCCGGCTTCGAGCTGTTCGAGACGATGTTGTGGCAGCCGGGGCAGGGCGTGCGCCGGCTCGAGCAGCATCTCGCGCGCCTGGAGCGCAGTGCGCAGCAGCTCGGATTCGTGTTCGACCGCGAAGCGCTGCGGGCCGCGTTGGCGGCGTTCGAGCGCGCGGCTGCGAGCGTCGTCACGCGGCTGCGTCTCGCGCTGGCGCACGACGGTCGGCCGACGCTCACGCATGCGCCGCTCGCACCGCTACCCGAGAAACCGGTGCGCCTGCTGATCGCCGACGAGGCGCTGCCCCGCGTGCTGCGCCCGCTCGCCGCGCACAAGACCACGCTGCGCCGACGCTACGACGCCGGCGTGCGCGCCGCCGAACAGGCTGGGGCGTTCGACACCTTGTTCTTCAATGCTGACGGCCGGCTCGTCGAAGGCGGCCGCAGCAACGTCTTCGTGCGGCTCGATGGCCGCTGGTGGACGCCGCCGCTGGCCGATGGCCCGTTGCCGGGCGTGATGCGCGCCGCGCTGCTGGCCGACCCCGCGTGGGGCGCCGCGCAGCGCAGCCTCAGCCGCGCCGATCTGGCGCGGGCCGAGGCCGTCGTGGTCTGCAACGCGCTGCGCGGCGCGCTCGCCGCCGAGATCGCCGCCAACGCCGCCGCTGCCGGAAGCGCCTCTGGCGCCGCGGGCGCCACGGCGCCGCAGCCGTCGGCGGCATGAAGCTCGCGCTGTTCGACCTCGATCACACGCTGCTCCCGTTCGACAGCGGCATGGCGTGGACGCGGTTCCTGGTCGAGCGCGGCTTGCTGCCGGCGCCTGCCGAGCAGACGTACCTCGACACTTGCCGCCAGTACGTCGCCGGCAGGCTCGGCATCGAAGCGGTGCACCGCGCGAGCGTCGCGCCGCTGGTGCGCTTCGCGCGCCCGCTGCTCGCGCAATGGGCGGCCGAGTTCGAGCGCGTGATCCGCGAACGCGCGCCGGCAGATATGCGCTCGCTGGTGCAGCGGCATCAGGCCGCCGGCGATGTCTGCGCGATCGTCACCGCGACTACGCGCCTCATCGCCGAACCGTGCGCACGGGCGTTCGGCGTGACCGAGGTGCTCGCGACCGAAGCCGCGACCGCCGACGGCACGCCCGGCGGCGCGCTGACCGGCGAGATCGACGGAGCGCCGTGTTTTCGCGAGCACAAGCTGGCGCGGGTCCGGCAATGGCTCGCCCAGCGCGCCCCCGGCGGCGTCGCCGAGCTGGCCGGATTCGATGCGAGCTGGTTCTATTCCGATTCGATCAGCGACCTGCCGCTGCTGCAGGCGGTGTCGAACCCGGTCGCGGTGCGGCCGCAGGAGCGGCTGCGCCGGCACGCGCTGGCGGCGGGCTGGCCGGTGCTGTTCGATCCGGTGTAACAGCGACCGCGTGGTCCGTTCTTCGCGGAACTTCGCGGAATTTTTTCCGCCGCGTTACCAGTTCTCCGCTCAGGTCGCGCCGGCAGGAACCGATATGCCGTGAAGTTCCCCATGCCGAATGCCGGGCAGTGCATAGCGAGGCGGGGCCTGCTCGATAGGAGACATGTGATGAACTGGATACGCAGAGTGAGCCTGGTGCGCCGGGTGATGATCGGCTTCGGCAGCATGGCCGTGCTGCTCGCCGTGGTCGGCGGCAGCGGCGTCTGGGCGCTGCAAGGCGCGATGGCGCCCGACACCGCCGCCTGGATGCTGGGAACGCTGACCGGCGCCGGCTGCCTGGTGGCGGCCATCGGCGGGCTCGTGATCTGCAGCAGCATCAAGGATTCGGTCGAATCGACGGTGCAGTGCGTGATCCGCATCGCCGGCGGTGACCTCGAGACCAAGATCGAGTCGCCCGGCAAGGACGAGGTCTCGTGGCTGCGCGCCGAGCTGAATTCGATGCGCAAGAAGCTGCGCAACATGGTGCTCGAGGTGCGCCAGACGGTGGACGGCGTCAACACGGCGTCCGAGGAGATCGCGAGCGGCAATCTCGACCTGTCCGAGCGCACCGAGAGCCAGGCGAGCGCCCTGCAGCAGACGGCGAGCTCGATGGAGCAGCTGGCCGGCGCAGTGCAGAGCAACGCGCGCAGCACGAACGAAGTCCGCAGCGTGGTGGCGCTGTCCAGCGAGGTCGCGGCGCGCGGCGAGAAGACGATGCGCGACGTGATCCAGCGCATGAGCGAGATCAACGGCAGCGCGACCAAGATCTCCGAGATCATCGGCGTAATCGACGGCATCGCGTTCCAGACCAACATCCTGGCACTGAACGCCGCGGTCGAGGCGGCACGGGCCGGCGAGCACGGGCGCGGTTTCGCGGTGGTCGCGTCGGAGGTGCGCAGCCTGGCGCAACGCAGCTCGACGGCGGCGCGCGAGATCAAGACGCTGATCGGCGACTCGACGCAGAAGGTCGAGGCCGGCTCCAAGCTCGTCGACGACGCGGGCCGCACGATGCAGGAGATTCTGGACAGCGTGAACCGCGTGTCCACGCTGATCGCCGACATCGCCGACGCCGGCCAGTCGCAAAGCAGCGGCATCGAACGCGTGCACCAGGCGATCGCGCAGATCGACACGATGACGCAGCAGAACGCTGCGCTGGTCGAGCAAGTGGCCGCGGCCGCCCAGTCGCTGAAGGGTCAGTCGGGCCGGCTGGCCGAATCGATGGGCTCCTTCCGCGTCGCCGCCTGAGCGGCGCCCGACCACTGCGCCTCGGCGGTGCGCAGCAGCGCCAGGCGCTTGCGCGTGCCGGGGTGGGTCGCGGTGTCCGGCGTTGCGCCCTCGTGCAGGAAGACCGCGAAGACGTCCTCCCAACGGTGCCCGAGCGCGTGCAGGGCCCGCAGCGCGTAGGCATCCGCCTCGAACTCCTGGCGATGCGCGAGATTCGACGCGTCGCGCCCGAGCAGCGCGGCGACCGGCTCGGTCTGCCCGGGGTCCACGACCCCGGGGATCCACTTCTGATACAGCCGCTCGGTCTGTTCCCAGTGCCGCAATTCGATGTGGCCGAGCTCGTGCGCGAGCACGAACAGCCGTTCGCCTTCGCTCGCGTCGGCCAGCGATTCGTTGGCGAGCACGACGCGGCCTTGCAGCGTTTCGGCCAGCGTGTCGCCGCGGATCAGGCGCAGCTCGACCGGCCGGGTGATGCCGACGCTGCGCGTCAGCCGCTCGAAGCTGGCCCGCACCGTCGCAGTGCGCGGGCTGCCCGGGTCTGCGGCATTGAACTGCTCCAGTCGCGCCAGCTGAGATCGCGCCAGCACGTCGACGATGTTCTCGTCCGCATGCGGCGTGGCGCTGACGAGCAGCAAGGTGAGTGTGACGATAGCCCGAAACACTGTGACGCTCCCACGTTGCGGCACGGGTCGGCCGCCAATTGGTGCAGTGCATCAATCGTGCCACACATTGTTACTCCCCCTCGCGCCGGGAGGTTGGGACTCAAGCTTCGATCAAGCCCCAGTTCAACGCGATCAGCGTCAGCTCGGACTGATTGTTCGCGCCCAGCTTCTGCTTGACGTGGAACAGGTGCGTGCCGACGGTGCTGGGCGACAGGCTCAGGTTGTCGGCGATCTGCGCGACGCTGAGGCCGCGCGCGAGCTGCACGAACACCGAGAACTCGCGCTCGCTGAGCGTGTCGGCCGGGCTGGTCTCGCCGCGGATTTCGGCGACGGCCAGCGCCTGTGCGGTGTGCGCGTCGACGTACGGCCGGTCGGCGGCGACCGCGCTGACCGCGGCATACAGCGCCTCCGGCGCGCTGCGCTTGGCGAGGTAGCCGAGCGCGCCGGCGCGCAGCACGCGGCGCGGGTGCGCGGTGTCCTCGTGGGCCGAGAGCGCGAGGACGCGGGCCTTCGGGTCCTGCGCGACCAGGCGCCGCACCGCCTCGAGCCCGCCCATGCCGGGCATCGACAGGTCCATCACGACGACGTCGGGCCGCACCCGCGCGTAGTCGGCGCAGGCCTGCTCGCCGCTGTCGGCCTCGGCGACGACCTCGACCTGCGCGTCGGCCAGCAGCATCCGAAAACCCATGCGCACCAGCGCGTGGTCATCGACCAGCATCACGCGGATCGTCATGCTGCGGTCTCCTCGACCGGCGCGGCCGCCCGCACGATCGGCAACGTCACGCGCAGCTCCACGCCGCGCGGCGCGCGGCCGGCGATGCGGAAGCTGCCGCCCAGGCCCTCGGCGCGTTCGGCTAGCCAACGCAGGCCGTGATGGCCGCTACGCGGCGCGGCGTCGGCAGCCAGGCCGTCGCCGTCGTCGCGCACGGTCAGCGTCGCGTTATCGGCATCGGCATCGACGCCGGCGTCACGGCTCAGCGCGACCTCGATGCTGCGCGCGTGGCCGTGGCGCAGCGCGTTCGTCATGCCCTCCTGCGCGCCGCGGTACAGCGCGAGCGCGGCGTCGGCATCGAGCTTCGCGTCGCCGAGCTCGACGCGCAGCTCGATCTCCACGCCCGGATGGCTGCGCCGTGTGCGCTCGACGAGGTCGGCGAGCGCGTCGGCGAGGCCGAAGCGGTCCAGCGTGAGCGGCGCGAGGCGCGGGATGATGCCGTGCATCGCTTCGTACAGGCGCGACGCCTCGTCGGCGATCAGCCGTGCCGCCTGTTCGGCCTGCTCGTCGACCCCGCGCGCACGCTGCGCGATGGAGACCGCCATGCTGTGCATCGCGGTGACCGACTGGCCGAGCTCGTCGTGCAGCTCGTGCGCGATCAGGCGCCGCTCCTGCTCGAGCTGCTGCTCGATCCAGCGCGTCAGCTCGCGGCTGTCGGACAGGCGGCTTTCGGCGAGCGCTGCGCGCCGTTCGGTCTCGATGTTCTGGCGCAGCACGCCCATCATGCGGTTGAAGGCGCCGCCGATCGCAGCGGCCTCGGTGCCGGGCAGCGGCGGCAGCGCGGCGTCGAAGTGGCCGGCCTCGAGGCGCTGCAGCGCGCGCACGATCTCGCCGAATGGCCGCACCGTGCGCCCGACCAGCCAGAACACCAGCAGGTTGACGGCGATCAGCAGCGCGAGCGCCGCGCCGACCAGCACGACGACGTAGTCCCATGCGTCGATCGTCGCGCGCGACGCGTTCGAGCGCACGATCAGCTTGCCGTCGGGAAACTCGATCGACTGCGTCGACGGCTCCGGCGCAATCAGCGCCTCGAACCAGTCCGGCGCGTCGCGCCCGGCCTTGTAGGGCGAGGGCGGCGAGCGGTACAGCTCGCCGCCCTGCGCGTCGAGCAGCGTGATGTCGTTCGAGCGGATCCGGCCGATGCCTTGCAGGAACGCGAGCATCGCCGGCGTGCCCTGCGCCGCGTAGACCCAGGCATTGCGATGCAGCAGCTGCGACGCGACGCGGTTCGCCGCCACCACCTCCTCGTGCACCGACTCGCGCATGCTGCGCAGCTGCAACGCCAGCACCGCGGCGACGAACAGCACCGTCAGCGCGCCGACGATCAGGTTGATCTTCAGTCGCAGCGTCATGCCTGGATGGTAGCCATCTGCACGCTGCGTGCCCGGCGCAGGGAGGACGACCCGCAGTCCGATTCATGAAAATCATGAGGCGCGAATCATGGCGCCACGACTGGCTCTGGACGGCACAGGGCGCGACCATGCGTTGCGGGATGCCAAGTCGTGGCTCCCTGCGCAGGCCGGATCGGCCCGCGTGTCGTTCAACGTCATTCACGCCAGGAGATTCCTCTATGCAATGGACCACCCCGACCGCTTGTGATCTGCGCTTCGGCTTCGAGATCACGATGTACGTCAGCGCACGCTGATGCACCCCGCGGCACCGGCGCCGTGCGCGAGCGCGGTCCGGTGCCGTTCCGTTTTCAGCCTTCGCGGCATACCTCTTTCGTCACATGCGCATCACGGTGCTCGGCTCGGCTGCCGGCGGCGGCTTTCCGCAGTGGAACTGCAACTGCCGCAACTGCGCCGGCGTACGCGATGGCACGGTTCGCTGCAAGCCGCGCACCCAGTCGTCGATCTTCGTGCAGCCCGACGAGGGCGCAGACGGCGTGCTGTTCAACGCATCGCCCGACATCCTCGAACAGATCCGCTCGCGCGGCGCGTTGCAGCCGGCGCGCACGCTGCGCGACAGCGCGATTGCCGGCGTCGTGCTGATGGACGGCCAGATCGATCATGCGACCGGTCTGTTCATGCTGCGCGAGCGCGGCTCGCCGCTGCCGCTGTGGTGCACCGACCCGGTCGCCGAAGACCTGAGCAGCGGCAACCCGATCCTGCGCGTGCTGAGCCACTACTGCGGGGTCGAGCGCCACCGCATCGCGTTCGACGGCGCGGCGTTTCGCGTGCCGGGCGTCGAAGGCTTGAGCTTTCGCGCGCTGCCGCTGTCGAGCAAGCCGGCGCCGTATTCGCCGCACCGCGAACAGCCGGTGGAAGGCGACAACATCGGCATGCTGATCACCGACGCCCTGCGCGGCACCAGCGCGTTCTACGCGCCGGGGCTGGGTGCGATCGCGCCGGCGGTGTTCGATGCGATGGTCGGCGCCGACGCGGTGCTGGTCGACGGCACCTTCTGGCGCGACGACGAGATGCCGCGCCTCGGCCTCGGCCACAAGACGGCGCGCGACATCGGCCACCTGCCGCAGTCCGGGCCCGGCGGCATGATCGAGTGGCTCGCGAAGCTGCCGCCGCGCACGCGGCGCTGCCTGATCCACATCAACAACACCAACCCGATCCTCGACGAGGACTCCGAAGAACGCGCGCAGCTGGCACGCGAACGCATCGAGGTCTGCGAGGACGGCATGGTCATCCCGCTGTAGTTCATCCCGCTGTAGCGGCAGTGCCCGTGGAGCCTCGACGATGAAACCCGACATCCTGCAAGCCCGGCGCGAGACCGTGCCGGCCGACGCGCCCGCCTGGGACCGCGACGCGTTCGAGGCGCGCTTGCGCGAGCGCGGCCGCGCCTATCACATCCACCATCCGTTCAACGTGATGCTCAACAGCGGCCGCGCGAGCCGCGAGCAGGTGCGCGGCTGGGTCGCGAACCGCTACTACTACCAGATCGCGATCCCGATCAAGGACGCGGCGGTGCTCTCGAACTGCCCCGACCGCGACGTGCGCCGCGGCTGGGTCCAACGCATCCTCGACCACGACGGTTTCGAGCTGAACGGCGTGCGCGATCCCGGCGGCATCGAAGCCTGGCTGCGCCTGGCCGAGGCGGTGGGGCTGACGCGCGACGAGGTTGTCGACCTGCGGCACGTCGCCCCAGGCGTGCGCTTCGCGGTCGACGCCTACGTGAACTTCGCGCGCCGCGCGCCGTGGCAGGAGGCGGTGTGCTCGTCGCTGACCGAGCTGTTCGCGCCGGAGATCCACAAGCAGCGGCTCGCGAGCTGGCCCGAGCACTATCCGTGGATCGAGCCGGAAGGGCTGCACTACTTCCGCAGCCGCGTGAGCCAGGCGCGGCGCGACGTCGAGCAGGGCCTGGCGGTCACGCTCGCGCATTTCACGACGCGCGTTCAGCAGGAGCGTGCGCTCGAGGTGCTGCAGTTCAAGCTGGACATCCTGTGGGCGATGAACGACGCAATGGCGCTGAAATACGGCGTGACGACGGCATGAACGATCTGATGGACCTGGCCAGCCGGCCGCGCATCGGCCCGGGATTCCGCCTGCAGTGGGAACAGGCACAGGGCTGCCATGTGCTGCTGTATCCCGAGGGCATGGTCAAGCTGAACGGCAGCGCCGGGGAGATCATGGTTCGCTGCGACGGCGAGCGCAGCATCGGCGCGATCGTCGGCGAGCTCGAGCAGGCGTTCAACACCAGCGGTCTGCAACCTGAGGTGATGTCGTTCATCGAGATCGCCGGACGCCAGCGCTGGTTGGTCTGGGAGTGATGCGATGAGCGGCGAACACCCGAATGCTTCGGTGCCGGCGCGGCCCGGGCCGCCGCTGTGGCTGCTCGCCGAGCTGACCTATCGCTGCCCGCTGCACTGTGTGTTCTGCTACAACCCGGTCGACTTCGCGAACCAGACCGACGAGCTGTCGACCGCCGACTGGCTGCGCGTGCTGCGTGAGGGCCGCGAGCTCGGCGCGGTGCAGTGCGGGCTGTCGGGTGGCGAGCCGCTGCTGCGCGACGACCTCGAGGAGATCGTCGCCGAAGCGCGCCGCCTCGGTTACTACACGAACCTCTTGACCTCCGGCGTCGGCCTGACCGCCGAACGCGCGCGCGCGCTGAAGGCCGCCGGGCTCGACCACGTGCAGCTGTCGTTCCAGGATTCGACGCGCGAGATGAACGACTTTCTCTCGCACACCAAGACCTTCGAGCTGAAGAACCG